>FZPS01000168.1_pt48 | contig 116556 bp, 132 predicted proteins | sample 1817821 | NCBI WGS metagenome assembly FZPS01 (sample SAMEA104158645, study PRJEB21678) | metagenome | place: Germany | collected 2015-04-21
GACCACATAGACATGAATGTTGAACTAATCACTGAAGTAGCAATGAACGAAGGATTAAGATTTGCTATCAGAGAAGGTGGAAGAACAGTAGGTTCAGGAGTTGTTACTACTATAATTGAGTAATAAATAAAGAACAATAAATTATTGCATGCAAATATAAGCTTAAGCTAAATAAGTGAGAAGATAGGGGACGCCCTGTCTTCTTACTGCTTTTAACTAATATGAGTACATAAAATATCTATTTAGTGGGGAAAAAATAATTATAAAAAAATTATTATTATTTTATAAAAAACTTGAAAATAAAAAAGACTTGTAGTATAATGAAGAAGTTGCAAAGCAAACAGCGATGAATCAAGAGGTTGCCGGGCTTTTGGGGGAATTCTTGATGAGTATGTCTGGGTCTAGAATCCGACGACGGTAGTCTGTTTTTTGGTGTATTTTCTGTGTAGGGTGGAAACGCCCGGAACAGTTTACAGGCGCCCGCTGTTGTGCGTAAGAAGTAATGCGTACATGAAAAGGAGGGAAAGTAAATGTCAAAACAAAAAATCAGAATTAGATTAAAGGCTTTCGATCACACTATCTTAGATCAGTCTGCTGAAAAAATAGTTGAAACTGCAAAAACAACTGGAGCTAAGGTTGCTGGACCAGTTCCACTACCAACTGAGAAGGATATTGTTACAATTTTAAGAGCTCCTCACAAGTATAAGGACTCAAGAGAACAGTTCGAAATAAGAACTCATAAGAGACTGATAGATATAATTAATCCATCTTCAAAAACTGTTGATGCACTTATGAGATTGGATTTACCAGCTGGTGTAGACATTGAAATAAAACTGTAATAGAAATGAGTAATATATAATTACCAACTATTATGATCGCAAAGGCGATCCGCTAATATGTTTAGGAGGTGTAGTAATGAAAAAAGCAATAATGGGAAGAAAAGTTGGAATGACTCAAATATTTGATGAAAATGGTAAGAAGATACCAGTTACAGTTATTGAGGCAGGCCCATGCGTTGTTGTTCAAAAGAAAACTATAGAAAAAGACGGTTATAATGCAATAAAAGTTGGTTATGGTGATATAAGAGAGGTTCTTGTTAACATGCCAACTAAAGGACAGTTCAAAGCTGCAGGTATACCTGTGAAAAGACATCTTAAGGAATTTAAATTAGAAGATATAAATGCTTATGAAATAGGTCAAGAGATAAAGGTTGACATATTTGAAGCAGGAGATAAGGTTGACGTAACAGGAGTTTCTAAAGGTAAGGGATTCCAAGGTGTTATAAAGAGATGGGGAGCTAAGAGAGGACCAATGACTCACGGTTCTAAGTTCCATAGAGCAGTAGGTTCCATGGGAGGAGCATCTGACCCAGCAAAAACATTCAAGAACAAGAAATTGCCTGGACATATGGGAAATGTGAAGACTACAATACTTAATTTGGAAGTAGTTAGAGTATTGCCTGAAAAAAATGCTCTATTAATTAAGGGTAGTGTACCAGGACCAAATAAGGGATTAGTAGTAATCAAAAATACAGTTAAGGCTTAGTTTTAGTAGGAAAGGAGGATACAGAATGCCTACAGTAGGATTATTTAACAAAGAAGGACAAAAAGTTGGAGATATCCAATTAGCAGATAATGTCTTCGGAGTAGAAGTTAATAAAGAGGCTATGCATCAAGTTGTTGTTGCCCTTTTAGCTAACAGAAGACAAGGAACTCAAAGTGCGCTTACTAGAGCGGAAGTTCGTGGAGGCGGAGCTAAAATATACAGACAAAAGGGAACTGGAAGAGCTAGACATAGTTCCAACAGAGCACCACAGTTCACACACGGTGGAGTAGTATTTGCTCCTAAGCCAAGAAGCTATAGAGTTTCTCTTCCTAAGAGCTTGAAAAAGGTTGCGTTGAAATCAGCTTTAAGCAGCAAGGTTGCTGAAAATCAAATTATTGTTTTAGAAAGTCTTGAACTAGATGCTCCAAAAACAAAAGAAATGGTTAAAATACTAAATGCTCTTGAAGCAAAGAAAACTTTAATAGTTACTGCTGATGTTAATGAAAATGTATATAAGTCAGCAAGAAACATAGAAGGTGTTGCAGTTATACCTGTAAATAACATCAATGTATATGACATCCTTAAGTATGAAAAGTTCGTTATAACTAAGGACGCTGTATCTAAAATTGAGGAGGTGTATGCATAATGACTATGAATAGCCATGATATAATAAGAAAGCCAGTTATTACTGAAAAAAGTATGGCTGCAATGGCAGAAAAGAAATACACCTTTATCGTAAACATAAAAGCTAACAAATCTCAAATAAAGAGAGCTGTTGAAGAAGTATTCGGTGTTAAAGTAGAAGAAATAAAGACTATGAGAACAGAAGGAAAAACTAAAAGAGTTGGTGTTCACATAGGAAAGAGACCTGACTACAAGAAAGCAATAGTAAAACTTACAGAAGACAGTAAGTCTATTGAATTCTTCGAAGGAATGCAATAGTAGTCAGTAAGTAAGCCGTTATTGGCGGAATGCCAGATAAGCTAAAAAAGGAGGGAATTTTAATGGCAGTTAAGTCATTTAGACCTACCACCCCTGCAAGAAGACAGATGACAATGGCTACATTTGAAGAAATCACAACTGATAAGCCAGAGAAATCTTTGCTTGTTGAACAGAAAAATACTGGAGGAAGAAACTCTCAAGGTAAGATAACTGTTCGTCATAGAGGTGGCGGTGTAAAGCAAAAATATAGAATTATAGATTTTAAGAGAAATAAGGATGGTATACCAGCAAAGGTAGCTACAATAGAATACGATCCAAACAGAACAGCTTATATTTCTCTAGTAGTATATGCAGATGGTGAGAAAAGATATATTATAGCTCCAGTAGGATTAAAGGTTGGAGATGTAATTGTATCTGGTCCAGATGCAGACATAAAGGTAGGTAATACACTACCATTGAAGAACATACCTGTAGGTACAGTTGTACACAATGTTGAATTAGCAGCTGGAAAGGGAGGCCAATTAGTTAGAAGTGCTGGATCATCAGCTCAGCTTATGGCTAAAGAAGGCAACTATGCAACATTAAGATTACCAAGTGGAGAAACAAGATACGTTAGAATTGAATGTAGAGCAACTATCGGAACAGTATCTAACTTAACTCATGAGATTGTTAAGATAGGTAAGGCTGGTAGAAAGAGACGTTTAGGTTGGAGACCAGCTGTAAGAGGTTCAGCAATGAACCCTGTTGACCATCCACACGGTGGTGGTGAAGGTAGATCACCAATAGGTCGTCCGAGTCCACTTACTCCATGGGGTAAACCAGCACTTGGTTACAAGACTCGTAAACCTAATAAGTACTCAGATAGGCTAATAATTAAGAGAAGAAATGAAAAATAGTTGAAGAGAATTGTTCGAATTCTCTTCCCAACTTTTAAGTTATATGAAGGGAGGCCAATATAGTGAGTAGATCAACTAAAAAAGGACCTTTTATTCAAGAGTCACTTTTAAAGAAAATAAATGAAATGAATGCTAAAGGTGAAAAGAAAGTTATAAAGACTTGGTCCAGAAGTTCAACAATTTTCCCACAGATGATAGGTCATACTATAGCTGTTCATGACGGAAGAAAGCACATACCAGTATACGTTACTGAGGATATGGTAGGACACAAACTTGGAGAATTTGTTTTCACAAGAACTTTCAGAGGACACGATGATAACGAGAAGTCTACAGGTAGAAGATAATCTGGGAAGGAGGTAGCTTATAATGGAAGCTAAAGCTATAGCTAAATATGTTAGAATGTCTCCAATGAAGATTGGAATAGTTCTTGATTTAATAAGAGGAAAGAATGTTAATGAAGCTTTTGCTATTCTGCAGTATACTCCTAAGGAAGCAGCGGTTGTAGTAAACAAGGTGTTAAAATCAGCAGTTGCAAATGCAGAAAATAACAATGATATGGATCCATCAGATTTAATCGTTGCAGAAGCTTATGTTGGCCCGGGCCCAATATTAAAGAGATATAGACCACATGCTCAAGGTAGAGCGTTTAGTATAAAAAAGAGAACTAGTCATGTTACTTTAGTAGTTAAGGAAAGAGCGTAAGAAGGAGGGAATAGCGTGGGACAGAAGGTAAATCCACACGGCCTAAGAGTAGGCGTTATTAAGGATTGGGATGCTAAATGGTACGCAGATAGTAGAAATTTTGCCGATTATTTAGTTGAAGATAATCAAATAAGAGAATTTGTAAAATCAACTCTTTTCAGCGCTGGTATTTCAAGAATTGAAATAGAAAGATTCGCAAAGAGAGTAAGATTAAACATACACACTGCTAAGCCAGGAATGGTAATTGGTAAGGGTGGTTCAGGAATAGAAACATTAAAGAAATCCTTAGATGCTTTGATAAATAACCCTAAAGCTGATAAAAAGGAAAGAAAAACAATATTAATCAATATTGTAGAAGTTAAGACTGCTGAAACTGATGCACAGTTAATGGCAGAAAATATAGCTAATCAACTTGAAAAGAGAATATCTTTCAGAAGAGCTATGAAACAAACAATTCAAAGAGCTATGAAGTTAGGAGTAAAAGGAGTTAAGACTGCATGTTCAGGAAGACTTGGTGGTGCAGAAATCGCTAGAGTTGAGTACTATCATGAAGGAACAATTCCACTACAGACTTTAAGAGCGGATATTGATTACGGTTTTGCGGAAGCGGATACAACCTATGGAAAAATAGGAGTTAAGGTTTGGGTGTATAAAGGTGAAATACTACCAACAAAGAAAGTTGAAAAGGTAGAAGTTAACGCTTAAGAAAGGAGGAATACGACATGTTAATGCCTAGAAGAGTTAAATATCGTAAGGTGCAACGTGGCAGAATGAATGGTAAAGCTACAAGAGGCAACTTTATAGCTTATGGAGATTATGCAATTCAGGCTACTGAGTGTGGATGGATCACAAGTAATCAGATAGAAGCAGCCAGAATAGCAATAAACAGATACATCAGAAGAGGAGGAAAGCTTTGGATAAAGATTTTCCCCGACAAACCAGTTACTCAGAAACCAGCTGAAACTCGTATGGGTTCCGGTAAGGGTTCACCAGAATATTGGGTAGCTGTAGTAAAGCCAGGTAGAGTATTATTTGAGTTGTCAGGAGTTTCTGAAGAAATTGCAAGAGAAGCTATGAGATTGGCAGCACATAAACTACCTATAAAGACTAAATTTGTTACAAGAAGAGATTTTAAAGAAATGGGTGGTGAGTTAAATGAAGGCTAGAGAATTACAAGAATTGAGAGAAAATAGCCCTCAGGAATTAGTAGTTAAGCTCAATGACCTGAAAGCTGAGCTCTTCAATCTAAGATTCCAATTGGCTACAGGTCAGTTAGAGAATCCAATGAGAATAAAAGAGGTTAAGAAATCTATAGCCCAGATTAAAACCATCATTCGTGAAGAAGAACTTAAAGCATTTAGGCAGTAAGCTGAAAGGAGGTTCGTCCTGTGGAAAGAAATCATAGAAAGACAAGAATTGGTAGAGTTGTTTCAGATAAAATGGAAAAAACAATAGTAGTGGCTGTTGAAAAAAAGGTACGTCACCCACTATATGGTAAGATCGTTAATAGAACAACAAAATTTAAGGCTCATGATGAAAACAATGAAGCTAAGATCAATGATAGAGTATTAATTATGGAAACAAGACCATTATCTAAAGATAAGAGATGGCGATTAGTTGAAATAGTTGAAAAAGCTAAATAGTAGCTTATTGACTGAAAGGAGGGTTTAAATATGATACAGCAACAATCCATTCTGAGAGTAGCAGATAATTCTGGTGCTAAGGAAATAATGTGTATAAGAGTATTAGGTGGATCCGGAAGAAAGTTCGGAAACATTGGAGATATAATAGTTGCTAGTGTTAAGAGTGCAACACCAGGCGGAGTTGTTAAAAAAGGTGACATTGTAAAAGCTGTAATAGTAAGATCTGTTAAAGGTCTAGGTAGAGCGGACGGTTCATATATCAAATTTGATGAAAATGCGGCAGTTGTAATCAAAGAAGATAAACAGCCAAGAGGAACTCGTATCTTCGGACCTGTTGCTAGGGAGCTTAGAGAGAAGGAATTTACAAAAATTTTATCACTTGCACCTGAAGTTCTATAAGATAGGGAGGTGGCTATGTTGTTAAGTAAAGTGCATGTTAGAAAACAAGATACAGTTGTAGTAGTGTCCGGTAAGGATAAGGGTAAAGTTGGTGAAGTTCTTAAAGTTTTGCCTAAGCAGGGTAAAGTTATTGTAAAGGACGTAAATATGGTTACAAAACACCAAAAACCAAGCAGAGCAAATATGAACGGTGGCATTATTAAAGTAGAAGCACCTATATACAGTTCAAAAGTTATGTTATACTGCACAAGCTGTAAGAGTGCTACAAGAATTGCTCATAAGTTATTAGAAGACGGAACTAAAGTAAGAGTTTGTAAGAAGTGCGGAGAAACATTCTAATATTTGAAAGGAGGTCAACCGAATGATTTCTAGACTACAAGAAAAATATAATAACGAAGTAGTTCCAGCCTTGATAGAAAAGTTTGGATATAAAAATGTAATGGAAGTTCCAAAGCTGGAGAAGATAGTTGTAAATATGGGAGTTGGAGAGGCTAAGGATAATCCTAAGGTTCTTGAAGCAGCAGTAAGTGATATGCAGACTATTACTGGTCAAAAGCCAGTTATCACAAGAGCTAAGAAGTCCATAGCTAACTTTAAATTAAGAGAGAACATGCCAATAGGATGTAAAGTAACGTTAAGAAAGCAAAAAATGTATGATTTTGCTGATAAATTAATGAGTATAGCTCTTCCTAGAGTTAGAGACTTTAGAGGCGTTTCAGACAAAGCTTTTGACGGAAGAGGAAACTATTCCTTGGGAGTTAAGGAACAACTAATATTCCCTGAAGTAGAGTATGACAAGATAGATAAAATAAGAGGTATGGATATAGTATTTGTAACAACTGCAAAGACAGATGAGGAAGCTAGAGAATTATTAAGATTTCTCGGTATGCCATTTGTTCAGAAATAAGGAGGGGAAACTGTGGCACGTAAGGCAATGATTGAAAAGTGGAAGAAAGAGCCTAAGTATCAGACAAGAGCTTATACAAGATGCAGAGTATGTGGTAGACCACATTCTGTATTAAAGAAGTATGGCGTATGTCGTATTTGTTTTAGAGAGCTTGCGTACAAGGGTCAAATTCCAGGATGTAGAAAAGCAAGTTGGTAATAATTCATTGTAGTGAAAGGAGGCACATTAAATGGTTATAACAGATCCTATCGCAGATTTGTTGACTCGTGTGAGAAATGCAAATACAGCGAAACATGAAATTGTAGAAGTACCTTCTTCAACAATCAAGAAGGCTATTGTAAATATAATGCTTCAAGAAGGTTACATTAAGGACGTTGAAGAATATAATGATGGTGTTGTTCCAATGCTAAGACTTTCTTTAAAATACGGTCCAGCAAAGGAAAAAATAATTAGTGGATTAAAGAGAATTTCAAAGCCAGGTTTAAGAGTTTATTGCAAAAAGGATGAAGTGCCTAAGGTTCTTAATGGTTTAGGAGTGGCAGTAATCTCTACTTCAAAAGGTCTTTTACCTGATAGAGAAGCAAGAAAGCAAGGTTTAGGCGGAGAAGTTATCTGTTACATTTGGTAATAAGAATACAATAGTAATTAACTTATTTAAGAAAATAATAAAATTTTAGATAGATTATAGTAACATAGAGTACCGTGACATTCTTCATGTCACGAGCTATGCTCTTGTACTAGGGTCTATTAAAGAAGCAGGGTACTATTTGATTCATTGATTAGCAAGTAACTTAATTATGGATAGACCCAAAATAAAACAGATAAATACTGTCAGTTTATATGTAAACATAACAAAGGGAGATGTAAATCTCTACAATAGTTTTGTATCGGAAAGATGAGCGGAGGGCAAAGCAAGACAATGCTTTGTGCCAGAGAAGTCTAACAGGAGGTGTAATCATGTCAAGAATTGGAAAGATGCCAATAGCCATACCTGCTGGAGTAACTGTTACTGTAACACCAGATAACGTTGTTACAGTTAAAGGAGCAAAAGGACAGCTAACCAAGGCTATGAGCAAGGACATAAAAATCGATGTTGAAGATAATAACATAGTTGTTACAAGACCAAGTGATGCTAAAGAACATAGAGCGCTACATGGTTTAACAAGATCGTTATTGAACAATATGGTAATAGGCGTTAGTGAGGGATATCAAAAGTCTTTAGACTTGATAGGTGTAGGATATAGAGCCCAAGTTCAAGGAAAGAAGTTAGTATTAAACCTTGGATTCTCTCATCCTGTAGAAATTGAAGCCGTTGAAGGAATTTCATTCGAAACCCCAGCAGCCAATAAGGTAATAGTTAAAGGAATTGATAAACAAGTAGTTGGTGAAATAGCTGCTAATATCAGAAGCTGGAGAAAGCCTGAGCCTTATAAAGGAAAAGGTGTTAAGTACGAAAATGAAGTTATCAGACGTAAGGAAGGTAAGACTGGTAAGAAATAGTTGAAAGGAGTGTAGTTGATGTTCAAGAAGGAAGACAGAAGTTTGTCAAGAAAGAAACGTCATTTAAGAGTACGTAAAAAAATTACTGGAACAGCTGAGAGACCAAGACTTTGTGTTTTCAGAAGCGAAAAAAACATTTACGCTCAAATTATAGATGATGTAGCTCAAAAAACTTTAGTTGCTGCTTCTTCAGTAGAAAAAGACTTCTCTGCTAAAATGGGAAGCAACAAAGAAGCTGCTAAGCTAGTTGGGCAATTAGTAGCTAAGAGAGCAGCTGAAAAAGGAATTAAATCAGTTGTTTTTGATAGAGGTGGATATATTTATCACGGAAGAGTTCAAGAACTTGCCGAAGGTGCAAGAGAAGCGGGCTTAGAATTCTAGAAGGAGGGAAATAAATGAGAATAGATCCTAGCACACTGGACCTTAAAGAAAAAGTTGTTAGTATAAATAGAGTTGCTAAGGTTGTTAAAGGTGGTAGAAACTTCAGGTTCAGCGCCCTTGTAGTGGTAGGCGATGAAAACGGACACGTTGGGGTAGGGATTGGTAAATCCGTAGAAATTCCTGAAGCAATAAGAAAAGGTATTGAAGCTGCAAAGAAGAACATAGTTAGTGTAGCTATAGTTGAAAATACAATTCCTCATGAAACAGAGGGTGTATTTGGTAGAGGTAGAGTTTTAATTATGCCTGCTAGTGAAGGTACTGGAGTTATCGCAGGAGGACCTGTTAGATCAGTCCTTGAATTAGCTGGATTAAAAGACGTTAGAGCTAAATCATTGGGTTCAAGCAACCCTAAGAATATGGTTAGCGCAACTATCAACGGTTTAGCATCATTAAGAACAGCTGAACAATTTGCTAAAATGAGAGGCAAGACCGTTGAAGAGATACTAGGTTAGGAGGGAAAGGCCTTGGCTAAACTTAGAATTACTTTGACTAAGAGTCTAATAGGAAGAAAATCTGAACATATTGCTACTGCAAAGGCTCTTGGACTTAAGAGAATAGGAAATGTAGTAGAACATGAGGATAGCCCTCAAGTTAAAGGTATGATAAATAAAATTAACTACTTAGTTAAAACAGAAGAAGTTTAATAATTGAAGAGAGGCTGATAGCAGCCTAAAAGACACGAATATTAACAGGAGGTGTAAACTTATGAAACTTCACGAGTTACAGCCGGCTCTTGGGTCAAGAAAAGCGCAAAAAAGAGTTGGTAGAGGAACTGGTTCTGGCTTAGGAAGAAATGCTGGTAGAGGTGAAAAAGGTCAGAATGCAAGATCTGGTGGCGGAGTTAAACCAGGATTTGAAGGCGGACAGATGCCTTTATATAGAAGACTTCCTAAGAGAGGTTTTACAAATATATTTGCTAAAGAATACGCAGTAATCAATATAGATAGATTGAATGTTTTTGAAGATGGAGCAGTTGTTACACCAGAAGTATTACTTGAAAAAGGTATAGTGAGCAAACTATATGACGGAGTTAAAATACTGGGTAATGGAGACTTGCAGAAGAGCTTGACAGTTAAAGTTACTAAATTTTCAAAAACAGCTGCTGAAAAGATTGAGGCCGCTGGAGGAAAAGTTGAGGTGATATAGTAATGCTATCAACTCTCAAGAATGCCTTTAAAGTGCCAGAGCTTAAAAAAAGAATTTTATTCACCTTATTCCTGATTGCGGTATATAGGCTTGGAAGCCATATACCGGTTCCAGGAATAAATAGAGAACTCCTAAGCAGTGCAATGGAGACAAATGAAAATACTTTTTTAAGCCTGTATAACCTAATGACTGGTGGAGCTATTAGTCAATTTAACATATTTGCTATGGGCGTTGTGCCTTATATTAATGCATCCATCATCATGCAATTACTCACTGTGGCAATTCCTTATTTGGAACAGTTAAGTAAAGAAGGTGACGATGGAAGAAAAAAGATGCAGAATTATACAAGAAATGCTGCACTTGTACTTGGACTAATTCAAGCATACTCTACTTATCTTATCATTAGGAACTTCAATGGAATTTCTGATAATTCCGCAATCAATGTGTTTTTAATTGTTATAACATTATCAACAGCTTCTACATTCTTAATGTGGCTGGGTGATGTAATTACTGTTAAAGGCTTAGGAAACGGTGTTTCTCTAATAATATTTATTAACATACTGTCTGGCATACCAGATACTGTGGCCAGAATATATGTTTCGTATACTACAAAATCAATAAATTTAGTTCATTTGATAGTATTTGTTATCGTGGCTGTAGCTATGATAATTTCTGTAATAATTATGAGCATGGCTGAAAGAAGAATAAGCGTTCAATACGCTGGTAAAACTGTAGGTAATAAAACTTTTAGAGGACAATCATCACATATACCCTTTAATTTAACAGCAACTGCAGTTATTGCTATAATCTTTGCTATGTCTGTTATGAATTTTCCTACAACTATTGCTCAGTTTTTCCCAAACAGAGCTTGGTCTAACTTCATACAGAATAGTGCGTATAGTCCTTTTAATGCTAAATCCGTTATATATCCTATAGTATATGCTGCAGCGGTTATATTCTTCTCATGGTTCTATGCAGAAATTTATTTCAAGCCAGAAGAAATGGCTGAGAATATATATAAGTCAGCAGGCTTTATTCCAGGTATCAGACCAGGAAAACCTACTGCAAAACATATCTCTAAAGTATTAACAAGGGTTGCTATTATTGGAGGTATATTTGCCACAGTAATTGCATTAGTTCCTGTTATAGTTCAAAATCATACATCATTTAAAAATATTTCTCTTGGAGGAACCTCAATTTTAATTATGGTAAGTGTTGCAATAGAAACTGTTAGGACATTAGAGTCCCAACTTGTAATGAGACACTACCATGGATTCTTGAAGTAGTTTGAATTTTGGGGATGAAAAGATTGAGAATTGTATTAATAGGACCTCCGGGAGCAGGTAAGGGAACACAAGCAAAGTTGATAAGTTTAAGATATGGGATACCACATATATCTACTGGTGATATATTTAGAAAAAATATATCAAAAAATACAGTCTTGGGGTTAGAGGCTAAGGAATATATAGATAATGGTGACTTAGTGCCAGATCCAATTACTATATCTTTAGTTGTTGAAAGGCTTAGTCAAAAAGATTGTAGCGAGGGATTTTTACTAGATGGTTTTCCCAGATCCCTTGAGCAGGCTAAGGCTCTTGACAAGTACTTAGAAGAAATAGGAAAGAAACTTGATGGGGTTATATTGATAGACGTACCAAGTGAGTTTATTCTTGATAGGATGACTGGTAGGAGAAGCTGTTCCGTGTGTGGTGCTAGCTATCACATTAAGTATAATCCTCCTGCAAGGCAGGGTAAATGTGATGTATGTGGTAACAATGTAATTCAGCGTAAAGATGACACTGAGGAAACTCTTAATGAAAGATTGGAAGTATATCTGTCTCAAACCTCTCCCTTAGTGGGATATTATGAAAGTAAAGATATATTGATGAAGGTGGATGGCAGTAAAGACATAGACGCAGTTTTTGAGAATATATCAAAGGTTCTTGAAGATGCTTAAAAATAAAAGAAATTATTAAGCAAGGTATATATTTAAATACAAGAGGCTTATTGGTAAGGTTGTATGGATACTCTTGCAGCATTACAAGAGGTAGCAAAGCCTAAATTACAACTGCACAAAATAGCGACAGCAGAATAAACATATAACTATGACAAATGTAATTTTTTCATAGTATAATATTGCCTCTGTAAAATTAGAATGGTATTCCGAAATGCTGTGCTTTCGGCAGTTGATATTTTTAGTATTAGCTGTATTACCTAATATTAAGATGCCAGATCTGAGCCGTCAAGTTCATAGAATACCGGAATAATAAGATTGTATATATAAAATATATGCAGACTATATACATTATAGGGGAAGCAGTGAGGTGAAGGCTTTGAAAAAGGAAGAGCTATTAGGCAGAGTAGTACTTTCAACAGCTGGAAGAGATAGCGGTAAATATTATATTGTAATAGACGTAATTGATGACAATTATGTACTATTGACAGATGGAAGGTTGAGGCCTGAGAGTAAACCAAAGAAAAAAAAGTTGAGGCATCTGCGCTTTACTGATATAATAGCTGAGGAGATAAAGAAAGAAATTTTATCAGGCAAAAGGTTGAATGATTCAACCATAAGAAGTTTTTTGCAGTTAAATGACATAAACAAGGAGGTTTGATTACCTTATGTCAAAGGAAGATGTAATTGAAATGCAAGGTACTGTATTAGAGGCTTTACCAAATGCAAATTTTTTAGTAGAATTGGAAAGTGGTCATAAAATACTAGGCCATATATCTGGAAAATTAAGAATGAATTTTATTAGAATTCTGCCAGGTGATAAAGTAACAGTAGAACTTTCTCCATATGACCTTACTAGAGGAAGAATTACCTGGAGAGCTAAGTAATAAGGAGGGTTAACTATGAAAGTAAGACCGTCAGTAAAACCTATATGCGAAAAGTGTAAGGTTATTAGAAGAAAAGGCAGAGTAATGGTTATATGTGAAAACCCTAAGCATAAGCAAAGACAGGGTTAATAACTCTTAACCGGTTATTTAGTTTTGGGAGCGGCTGTAGTAGTTTCTAACTACTAACCCAAGCTTTATATAAATTATTAATTAGAACTATAGACACAAAACCTAGGAGGTGTAAATTTTAATGGCAAGAATTGCTGGTGTAGATATACCAAGAGAGAAGAGAGTTGAGATTGGACTCACTTATATATTTGGAATCGGCCTATCAACTTCTCAAAAGATCCTGGCTGAAACCGGAGTAAACCCAGATACTAGAGTGAGAGACTTAACTGAAGAAGAAGTTAATAAATTAAGAGACTATATCAAAAATCTTAAGGTTGAAGGTGACCTAAGAAGAGATGTTGCATTAAATATAAAGAGACTTATGGAAATAGGTTGCTACAGAGGAATTAGACACAGAAAGGGCCTTCCAGTAAGAGGTCAAAAAACTAAGACTAATGCTAGAACAAGAAAAGGTCCAAAGAGAACAATTGCTGGTAAGAAAAAGAAGTAGTAAGGAGGGAATAGAATGGCAGCTCAAAAGTTGAAAAAAGTAAGAAGAAGAAAAGAGAGAAAAAATGTTGAGCACGGAGCAGCTCATATTAAATCAACTTTCAACAATTCAATTGTAACAATAACTGACAGTGTAGGAAATGCACTTTCTTGGTCTAGTGCTGGAGCATTGGGCTTTAAAGGTTCAAGAAAGAGCACACCATATGCTGCTCAGATGGCAGCAGAAACAGCTACTAAAGCTGCAATGGAACATGGCTTGAAAACTGTTCAAGTGTTTGTTAAAGGACCTGGAGCAGGCAGAGAGGCTGCAATAAGATCTCTTCAAGCTGCTGGTTTGGAAATAACAATGATTAAGGATGTTACTCCTATACCACATAACGGATGCAGACCACCAAAAAGAAGAAGAGTATAATAGTAGAAGTAACAGGAGGTGTAGATTATGGCAAGATATACTGGCGCTGTATGTAGACTTTGCAGAAGAGAAGGTATGAAATTATTCTTAAAAGGCGATAGATGTTATACAGCAAAATGTGCAATAGATAGAAGAAATTATGCACCAGGTCAGCACGGTGCAAGCAGGAAAAAGTTATCAAACTATGGACTGCAATTAAGAGAAAAGCAGAAGGCAAGAAGAATTTACGGAATTTTAGAAAGTCAGTTTAGAAATTACTATGATAAAGCTGACAAACTAAGAGGAATCACAGGTGAAAACTTATTAAGATTCCTTGAAATGAGATTGGATAATGTAGTGTTTAGATTAGGATATGGAGATTCAAGAAAAGAAGCAAGACAACTTGTAACTCATGGACACTTCTTAGTAAATGGTAAGAAAGTAGATATTCCATCATATCAAGTATCTGTTAATGACGTTATCACAGTTAAGGAAAAGAGCAGACAAAAGGAAATGTTCAAAGGATTTGCTGAAAACCCTAAAACTCTTCCAAATTGGTTGAGCGGAAGTGCAGAAAACTTTGAAGGAAAAGTAATCGCTGAGCCATCAAGAGCTGATATTGATGTACCAATTAACGAAACATTAATCGTTGAGTTATACAGCAAGTAGTAATTAATTCGTATTAAGGAATTAACATTGAATGGCTTAGTTTGAGATATATACAGCTAAGTAAAAAGTTCAGACTTGGCAAAAATGAATCAGTTGCCCTCAAAATAAGGTTGCCATTTAATTAATAAGGAGGGTTTGTGAATGTTAGAGATAGAAAAGCCAAAAATAGAATGTGTAGAATCTAGTGAAGATGGCACATATGGCAAGTTTGTAGTAGAACCCCTTGAGAGAGGCTATGGAATTACCTTAGGTAACGCCTTAAGGAGAATTCTTCTCTCATCCTTGCCAGGTGTTGCGGCAAATGCCATAAAAATAGATGGAGTTTTACATGAGTTTTCTACTGTGCCAGGGGTAAAGGAAGATGTTCCTGAGTTAATACTTAATATAAAAGCCTTGGCCTTGAAAATGGAAGGTGAAGGTCCTAGAACTATTACTATTGAAGCTGAAGGGCCTGGAGAGATCAAGGCAGGTGACATTAAAACTGATGGCGATATAGAAGTTATAAACAAAGACTTACATATTGCTAGCCTTGATGAAGATGGAAAGTTATACATGGAGATAGTGGTTAACAATGGTAGAGGATATGTATCTCAAGCAAAGAATAAGAATGAGGAATATCCTATATCCACAATCCCTGTAGACTCCATTTATACTCCGGTAAAAAGAGTTAACTTTACTGTAGAAAATACAAGAGTTGGTCAAATTACAGATTACGATAAGCTAACCTTAGAAATATGGACTAACGGAACTATTCAGACTGATGAAGCTATTAGCTTATCAGCTAAAATTTTAATTGAGCATTTCAAGTTATTTATGACTCTAACAGACCACGCTAATGATGTAGAAATTATGGTGGAAAAAGAAGAAGACAAGAAGGAAAAGGTTCTTGAGATGACTATCGAAGAGCTTGATTTGTCTGTCAGAAGCTATAACTGCCTAAAGAGAGCAGGTATAAATACTGTTCAAGAGTTAATCGAGAGAACTGTAGAAGACATGATGAAGGTTAGAAATCTTGGTAAGAAATCATTAGAAGAAGTACAAAATAAACTTAGTGATCTTGGATTGAGTTTAAGAGAGAGCGAAGAGTAAGGAGGTAGAGACATGGCTGGACATCGTAAATTAGGTCTGCCAACAGACCAGAGAAAAGCTATGCTTAGAAATCTAGTTACTAGCTTTTTAAAGCACGGCAAAATAGAAACAACAGTTACTAGAGCTAAAGAAACTAGAGCTCTTGCTGAAAAAATGATAACTCTTGCTAAAAGAGGAGATTTGCATGCAAGAAGACAAGTGCTTTCTTTTGTTACAGAGAAGGATGTTGTTCAGAACTTATTTGACAATGTAGCTCCTAAGTATGCTGAAAGAAAAGGCGGATATACTAGAATTTATAAAGTCGGACCAAGAAGAGGAGACGCAGCAGAAGTTGTAATTCTTGAATTGGTTTAAAGGTTTAAGGGGATTAAGTATATGTCTGACTTAGTCCCCCTTTTGCTATAAATATCTAAATTATGAACGGCGAAGTTTTTATCTAGAATATCCATAGGAAGTAATCCATAATATAAATTAGATTGAGGAAAGAACCAGTCTAATTTATATTGGGGATTAGATTTATAAAAATCAGTTTGATATATATTGGCTATTACATTGATAAAAGGGGATAGGTTTATGGCAGATAATATGATAAGTTGTGAAAATGTAGTTTTTAGATATGAATCTATGGAAGGCCAAACAGAGAAAGTAGCTGTGGCTGGAGTTGATTTAGAGGTTAAAAAGGGTGAGTTTTTAGTTATTTTAGGCCACAATGGATCAGGAAAATCTACAATTGCTAAACATATGAATGCCTTATTGCTACCTAGCGAAGGTAAAGTTTATGTTGATGGAATGGATACCTTGCAAGAAGACTTGATATGGGAAATAAGAAGTAAGGCCGGTATGGTATTTCAGAATCCAGACAATCAGCTAGTAGCAACTATAGTTGAAGAAGATGTAGCCTTTGGACCTGAAAACTTAGGAGTGCCCAGTGATGAAATCAGGGCAAGAGTGGATGAATGTTTAAAGACTGTTAATATGTTTGAATATAGAAAACATGCACCTCACTTATTATCCGGTGGTCAAAAGCAAAGAGTTGCTATTGCAGGTATATTGGCTATGAGGCCAGATTGCATAATATTAGATGAACCTACCGCCATGTTAGATCCTTCAGGGAGAAAAGAAGTTATAAAAACTATAACGGAACTTAATAAGAAGGCTGGAATTACTATTATTCTTATAACTCACTATATGGAGGAAGCTGTCGAGGCTGATAGAATTGTAGTAATGGATGAAGGAAAGGTAAAGATGGAGGGAACACCTAAAGAGGTCTTTAGTAAGGTAGCGGAGATGAAAGATATTGGTTTAGATGTTCCACAGGTTACAGAAATAGCATATGAACTAAAAAAGCAGGGAATTAATATTAGTACCGATATCCTAACAATAAGTGAGATGGTGAATGCATTATGTCAATTAAAATAGAAAATTTAACACATATATATATGCCGGGAACCCCTTTCGAAAAGAAGGCCCTTGATAATGTGAATGTAGAAATAAAGGATGGAGAGTTTGTAGCCTTAATTGGTCATACAGGCTCTGGTAAGTCTACCTTTGTACAACACCTAAATGGCTTGTTGAAGCCTAGTAGCGGTAGAATTATAATTAATGACACTTGCATTACAGAGGGAAAGGTAAAATTAAGCGAAATAAGAAAGAAAGTTGGTTTGGTATTTCAGTATCCAGAATATCAATTGTTTGAGGAAACCATTGAAAAGGACATTAGTTTTGGACCCCATAAACTAGGCTTGTCAGAAGAAGAGGTTTTTTCTAGAGTAAGAAGGGCCATGGATATGGTGGGCTTAAACTATGAAAAGTATAAGGATAAGTCTCCTTTTGAACTTAGTGGCGGACAAAAGAGAAGAGTAGCCATAGCTGGAGTAGTAGCCATGGAACCAGAGGTCCTTATCTTAGATGAGCCTACTGCTGGCTTGGACCCTAAAGGCCGAGATGAGATCTTGCAGCAAATTAAGAATTTGCATAGGGAATATGGTATGACTATTATTCTTGTATCTCACAGCATGGAAGACGTGGCAAAACTGGCAGATAGAATTTTAGTTATGCACAAAGGAAAAGCTATATTAGATGGTGAACCTGCAGATGTCTTTAAAGAGAGTGAATTACTAGAGTCTGTAGGCTTGGCAGTACCTCAAGTTACGTATTTAATAAAGGAACTGAGGAAGAAAGGCTTTGATCTGTCAGAAGATATTTTTACTATAGACCAGGCTGTGGAAGCCTTGCAAAAAATCCTAAAGTAGATGGAAGAAGGTGGATAAGTGATTAAGAATATAACTATAGGTCAATATGTACCTGGAGAATCCTTCGTACACAAATTAGATCCTAGAATTAAAATTATACTATCACTAGTGTTCATAGTTAATCTATTTATTATTGATAATTTTAGCGGATACATACTTGTAATATTATTATTAGCTATTATATTGGCTACAGGAAAATTATCACCCAAGTTTATATATAAGGGCTTAAAGCCGGTCTTGGTCCTCTTGATAATAACTGCTATACTTAATATATTTACAGTAAAAAGAGGAAATTTGCTTTTTGAATTAGGCTTTCTTAAAGTCTATGATGAAGGACTAAAACAAGCAGCCTTTATGGCCTTAAGATTAATATTTTTAATTGCAGGGACTTCTATATTAACACTTACAACTTCTCCTATAGAGTTAACAGATGGTATAGAGAAGTTACTAAAGCCTTTTGAAAAAATCGGTGTACCAGCTCATATGATTGCTATGATGATGACTATAGCTTTAAGATTTATACCAACCCTTATAGATGAAACAGATAAGATTATGAAAGCCCAGATGGCCAGAGGGGCAGACTTTGATTCAGGAAATATCATAGCCAAGGCAAAGAGCCTAATTCCCTTGTTGGTACCTCTCTTTATTAGCTCTTTTAGAAGAGCAGATGAACTAGCTATGGCCATGGAAGCAAGATGCTATAAAGGTGGGGATGGTAGAACAAGAATGAAGGTTTTAAAATTAAACTACAATGATTTGATAGCAGTACTCTTTTTTATCTTATTAATAATAGCAACTATATTAGTGAATAAAACCAATTTGCCTTAAAGATCTATGGTGATAGAATGAGAAATATAAAATTAGTTTTAGAATATGATGGTACTGCTTATTCTGGCTGGCAAAGACAGAAAAATGCATTTACAATTCAAGAGGCTGTAGAGAGCAGTATATTTAAGATTACAGGAGAGGAGCTTTCTGTAACAGGTTGTAGTAGAACTGATGCAGGGGTACATGCAAAAGAATATATTTGCAACTTCTACACAAATAGCAAGATTGGAGAAGGCAAGTTTAGGGAAGCCTTAAATGCTAAGCTTCCTGAAGATATTCGTGTGCTTAAATCCTTAGAAGTAGAGAAAGAGTTTCATTCAAGATATGATTGCAAAGGAAAAACTTACAGCTACACAATACTGAATCAGCAAGTTAATACTGCTATTTATAGAAATTATATGTGTCATGTAAGACAACCTTTGAATATATATGATATGACTTGTGCAGCAAAGTATTTTTTAGGAAAGCATGATTTTCAAGCCTTTAGAAAATTAGGAGGTTCTGTTAAAACAACAAGGAGAACCATAAGCCAAATGGACGTAATAAAAGAAGGAAATATCATAAAGATTTATGGAAGTGCAGATGGCTTTTTATATCACATGATGAGGATAATTGTAGGTACCTTAATTAAGGTTGGTCAAGGCAAGATGTCCCCAGATCAGATACCATTAATTTTAGAATTAAAGGAAGGAGTTAGGCCTGGAAAGGCAGCTCCAGCCAAAGGCTTATGTTTGGAAAAGGTTTATTATTAATTTAAGTGTTTTCTGAAAAAATACATTGACACGCCCGGCTGATTGTATTATAATGATAATGTTTGTTAATGAATGCTAATAAGATCCACTAGCCCCGGGTCTTTTAATAGAAAAGTAATAAACACAGGTTTTTATTAGGGAGGGAAAGAGATGAAATCATACATTGCAAAGCCAAATGAAGTAGAGAGAAAATGGTATGTAGTTGATGCTGCTGGAAAGCCTTTAGGTAGAGTTGCTAGCCAGGTCGCTACAATCTTAAGAGGTAAGAATAAGCCAATATTTACACCGAATGTTGATACTGGAGACTACGTAATAGTTATTAATGCTGAAAAAGTGGTTCTAACTGGAAAGAAATTAGAGCAAAAGATGATGAGACATCACTCATTATATCCTGGTGGATTAAAAGAAATTCCTTACAAAGATGTTTTAGCTAAGAAACCAGAATTTGCATTTGAAGAAGCGGTTAGAAGAATGCTTCCAAAGGGACCTCTTGGAAGAAAAATGCTTAAGAAGCTTAAGGTATACAGAGGTGCAGAACACGATAATGCAGCACAAAAACCAGAAGTACTTGAATTAAAGTACTAATGGAAGTTGAAGGGAGGAAAAATAATGGCTAAGGTTCAATATTGCGCTACAGGAAGAAGAAAAAAATCCATTGCTAGAGTAAGACTTGTTCCAGGAGAAGGAAAAGTTGTTATAAATAAGAGAGATATGGATACATATTTCGGCTTAGAAACTTTAAAAATAATAGTTAATCAACCACTTGTGCTACTTGGAGTAAAGGATCAATTCGACGTACTTGTAAATGTTCACGGAGGTGGATTTACAGGTCAGGCAGGAGCTATAAGACACGGAATAGCAAGAGCACTTGTTAAATACGACGAAAGCCTTAAGGGTTCACTTAAGAAGGCTGGTTTCTTAACTAGAGATCCAAGAATGAAGGAAAGAAAGAAATACGGTCTTAAAAAAGCAAGAAGAGCTTCACAGTTCTCAAAGAGATAATTCAAGGAATTTACAAGCCTCAGAAACTCAGCGTTTCTGGGGTTTTTATTTTATAAGGCTATCCAGAATGATATTCTCTTTGTAGAAGATTAGGAATAGATATTAAAGAGCTGTTGATAAAGTGGACAAAGTACAGCAGATTATTATTGGATATTGACCATATTATGGCATTAACAGCATAATATAAATTGGAGAACTAATTACGTTAACAAGGAAGTTGATTATTAATAGTCAGGGAAACTAGGGCAGGTTATTGAACAAAACAAGAATTTGAATTTTTTTATTTTTCTCAGCTTTGAATATGAAAATGGTGTTGAAAGCAGTATAGATATTATAAAAAATAAGAGGAGAAAATAAATAGATGAATGTTTATTCCTGTTGGAATAGTTTGGCCAATATGTTTTAAGAAACTAGACAACATAGGAAAAGCAATTCTTGCTGGTGCAATATTTAGTCTCTTAATCGAAATAAGCCAATTACTTTTTTATGAAAGATGTAGTGATATTGATGATCTTATCTTAAATACTGCAGGTGTAGCAATTGGTGCTTTGATATATTTTGGATGTAAGAAGTTGCGAGGAAGAAAGTGAATATGAAAAAAGACAACATTTGGTTTTAAGTGGCCCTTTTGTTAGACAACAAATGTCTAATAAAAGGGGATTTTTTTTGCCTTGATTCAGCTTGAGGAGTATACAGATAAGCTAGCCTATTCACCGGCCTTTCACATAAGATGCAACATTAAACTACCATTAGTGGTAAAAGTCATTTAAATTAACTATATTTACATAAGAGCATATGATATGATGTTATTGTAGAATTTTTGAATGTATTGATAATTTTTTCTTGATTAAGGAAGGTAGAAAAAATGAAAGATAATATGTTTGGAGATAGACCCATCTATATTTTATTTGGCCGCCATTGGGGTGGAGAGGATATTAATGATAATGGGCTAGCAGTTAGACTTGTGAATGAAGCGGTTGAAAAAATAGGTTATAAAGATATTGCCTACTAAGGGCTTGAATTCTTATTTAAAAGATGATGGAGGGAAATAAATGTCTAATAATGAAATTGAAAAATTTGAACAACAGTTTCAACAGGAAGAGATGGAAATAATGGTTCTTATGAAACACTCATGCCGTGGGGCTTCTGTTAATGGACAGTGGTTAAATCCAGCTGTAACTTTTGTTGCAAGTATAGATAATGCAAGTGGCCAGCTATGTAGAAAAGAAGGTAGAATAGAATGGATTATCAAGAAAGATCCAGATAGAAAGGGCTGGGGATATGATTTTGAACAGTATGGTATATATAGACTTTTGGTTCGTAAATGCATTCCTCAGGAGTTAAGTAGCTATCAATCAGAAATAGTTAACAATAGATATATGCTTGTAAAGATTCTTGAAGAGGATGTTCAGAATCATAAGCTTATGGAGCTTAGGGACTATTTGAAAACACCTGTTACAATTGATAGTGACTTTGGAACCTTTATTTTGCAAAGAGAATATTCTTGGTTTACCTGTGATATGGATTGGTGTGGTAAAGAAGTATCAGTTACCTTAGAATCCGATGAGGACAGTGAAGAGACTGCCAAAGTAGCAATGGAAACATTTCTAAGCATAGCTAAGGATAAGGGAGACTTTGATAAAAAAAGCAAGGAATATGCGGCAGATGAATTATTGGATTTAGCTAATGATTGGCTTGAGGATGATGATAGTGAGGATAAGCCTGATGAAATTACTAGGGAACTATTCATAGACAGTATAGAGCTTTCGGAGCTTTGTGTGAACTCAGATGGAAGCATTACTTTGTATTATTCGGATGGGAATTTATTCTGGGGACATGTAATTATGATATATAGAGAAGCAGATGGTACTTATAGTGATGCTAATATAGCTGGCTAGGAATAATGCCAACAGTCTGTGTAATCAAAGGATATTTTAAGTATAAAGACTTGGTATTATCAGAATATAGAAGGGGAAATTCATCTATGGATAAAGAATATATATTGATAATTGACGATGATGTAGACTTTTCCATGCTCATTTGTGATATGTTAGAGGATAATGGATATAGGGTAAAACATGCTGATTCTTTGGATAAGGCCTATGCTATACTTTCAGACAGTATGCCTCAGCTTATACTTTTGGATATTAATCTTCCTGATGGGACGGGCTTTGCATTATGTAGGGAATTGAGACAGCTTTCCAATGTTCCTATCATTTTTGCAAGCGCCCGAACAAGCGAGAAGGATAAGGTGGATGGCCTTGATATGGGAGGAGATGATTATCTATCCAAACCATACTCTCTTAAGGAATTACTTTCAAGGATTAAATCCCTTATTCGCAGAACATATGGTACAAGGGAGAATAGTGCTCCAATTGAAATATATACTGCCTCTAAAAGCCAGATAGTGATTGATAAGAATTCCAGGATTGTAAAGAAAGATGGAGGGGTTGTGGAGCTGTCACCCAAGGAATACGATTTGCTTATTTATATGGTTGAAAATAGAGGAAGAGCCCTTACAAAAGAAGTGCTTATAAATAATGTGTGGGGGCCTTATAGTGCAGTTGAACAAGCCACTCTTACAGTGCATATCAGATGGCTTAGGGAAAAGTTTGAGAAGGAGCCCTCTAAGCCTGAATGGATAAAGACAGTATGGGGTATGGGATATATAATGGAGTGAGAAGAGAAATGAAAAGGAAAACAGCAAGGAAAAATTTAATAGTGCTTGTAAGTATTATGCTCTTATTTCTTTCCCTTATGTTTTGGTTTTTGTTTGCGGCTAATAATAATGCAAAAGATAGGACAGCTTCATCAGGAGCAAAAGGTGAAGTAATTGTAGCCTTAAATGAAGTCAGGAAGCTAAACGAAACAGATCCCCAATTGGCAATGGATAAGCTTCAAGAAGTGATGATGGCAATGAAAGAAAGGGAAACTGTACAGGGTGAGGATTATGGTGATCTTTTATCTATAGTTTTCCTATCATGTGCTGCTTTTGTTATAGTGGTTTTTATATTTATTTATTGCTTGATACTTAAACCCTTTGACGAACTTGAAGAATACGCCGAAGAAATTGCCTCTGGAAACCTTGAAAAAGATCTCAGATACAAACGAGTGAATATGTTTGGAAGGTTCACTTGGGCCTTTGATCACATGAGAAGGGAAATAATTAATTCTAGGCAAAGAGAAAAAGAGGCTATAGAAAATAATAAAACAGTTATAGCAACTTTATCCCATGACATAAAGACTCCCATAGCATCAATAAGGGGCTATGCAGAGGCTCTCACTATGAACATGGATAAGAACCCTGAACGTAGAGAAAGATATGCTGAAATTATTATGAAAAAATGTGACGAGGTTGCACAAATTACAAACGATATGTTTGTACATGCTATTCACCACCTTAATCAACTGGTGATAAAGCAGGAAAAGGTTCTTATTCATGAAGTTCTTAAAAGTTGCATAGAAAATATAGATGTTAATGACAGAGTAAGCCTCTTAAGAGAACCTGTTGAAGCAGAGCTAGCAAATGCAGATAAAAACCGCATTGAGCAGGTAATAGGAAATATAATTGCAAACTCAAAGAAGTATGCTCCGGATTCAAAGATTGAAATAGATACTAGAATTATTGATGGGCAAGAAGCGTGTACACTTAATTGTTCTGGAGAAAAAGTATACGAAATTAAGATAAGAGATTATGGACAAGGAATCCCTGATGAAGATATGCCCTTTGTATTTAATAAATTTTATAGAGGAAATAATGTGGGCAATCAATCAGGTGCTGGACTGGGACTTTTTATTGTGGATTACATCTGTAAACAGATGGGCGGAAAGGTCAGTCTGGAAAATAATCAAGGACTTATTGTTAGACTATATTTTCCTGTGGAGTAAAAAGCAACTTCGGTTGCTTTTTTATAATTTATACCCTGCATGGAAATTTCTTAAGGATTTCATAATAATTTATTTGATATTCTATAGATGAAGTAAGTAAAGACACTTATTAAATTGAGAAAGTTGAGGAAGGGATAATGAAAAAAGTTGTTTTAGAAGCTACTAAACTTTGCAAAAGCTTTTCGAATGAGGGTGTGCAAAATCATGTTTTAAATGACTTGGATTTAGAGATTTATGAAGGTGACTTCACAGTAATCATGGGTTCCTCTGGCTCAGGAAAATCAACTCTTTTGTATAGCCTGTCAGGTATGGACAAACCTACAGCAGGAAGGGTTTTATATCGGGGGGAAGATATTACAAAATACAATGAAAAGAAAATGTCTGATTTAAGAGTCCATGAGTTTGGATTTGTATTTCAACAGGTCCATCTGGTTGGGAACCTTTCCTTAGAAGAAAACATTTTAGTTCCAGGATATATGAATAACAAGATGACCCAAAAGGAAGTTAAAGATAGGTCAGCAAAGCTTATGGAAAGGATGAATATTACTGCTGCAGCAAAACGTTTGCCTTCTCAAGTTTCTGGTGGAGAGGCACAGAGAGCTGCTATTGCAAGAGCAGTAATCAATAAACCAGGACTATTATTTGCAGACGAACCAACTGGTGCCTTAAATAGAAAGAACACTGAGGATGTATTACAGCTTATGACAGGGCTTAATCAGGAGGGACAAAGCATATTAATGGTTACCCATGATATTAAAGCAGCAATTTTTGCAAGTAGATTAATCTATTTGGAGGATGGTAAGGTGTGCGGTGAACTTGAACTTCCTCCTTTTGATGCAGAGAAGAGAAAGAATAGAGAAATACAGGTGAATGCATGGTTAAGTTCTATGCAGTGGTAAATAAGGCTGAAAAATTGTAAGTAATGTCATGAGTCCAAAGGTTGGTGGAGATATCATGATATAGGAAGGAGGCTTATGGTGAAATATATTACTACAGTAATTAAGGGAAATATAAGAAAAAATAAGGGTGTTTATATTGGTATATTCCTATTAATGATGCTTGTTTCTATTACCTTTTATTCTATAATCACCTTCTATATAAATTCTAATAAGAGAGTTGAAGAGGGGATGGAGGCAAATGGATTTGGGGATATGCTGGCAGCCCTTAGGCCAGATATGGAATTGAAAAAATTGCAGATAGAACCTGAAACTATAGCCAATAACATTAGAAGTTGTGAGGATGTTAGCGAGGTGAAACTATCTGATGTTATCTATACCATGGTCAATGATTGCAATGGACATTCAAGTAAAAACAACGTATTTATACTTTCTCAAGATGATAAAAGTATTCACTATACTCAGTATGATGAAAAGGGGAAGGTAATTAATAAGAAACTGGAGCAAGGGGAATTAAGTGTTCCCACCAGTTATATTGAAATGTATAATTGTAAGATTGGGGATACCATAGTACTAGGAAATGATAATAATTCACGGTCTTATAAAGTGGCTTCCTATTTTGAAGATCCATATATGGGAGCTTCTCTGATGGGGGTTAAGACTATTCTGACATCAGAGGAAAGTTTTAAAGAGATGCTTGATATAGCAAAGGGGTACAAAATTGAGGATAAAGATATAATTTTTGAAAGCTCAAAGCTACTCAATATAAAGAAAAAAGAAAATTCTACTTTAAACTATATAGAGTTTGAGAAAGAGCTGAATTCAAAGAGTGATTTTGCAGCCTATTGTTCCATAAGTATTTCCAAGGAACAAGCCCATGAATATATGATGATGCTTTCAAATATTTTTTCAGCCATATTGATTCTTTTTGTGATAATATTCCTTGTGGCTACCTTTATTGTGCTAGGTCATAATATAAAAAGTGGAATTGAACTTGATTATACAAATATCGGTATTTTAAAAGCAGTGGGAATGACTAATGGAAATCTGCGTACCACAATTATTATAGGTTATTTATCTGCTGCCTTTGCAGGTATATTAGTAGGAATTCCTATATCAATTCCGGTGGTAAAATTCTTAAGTCAGGTAACCATGCCATCCTCAGGTCTTTTCGTTTCAAGTAAGATGAATCCACTATTAATTATAGTTTCAACCGTGGTTATGCTGCTTATGATTGTAGGATTCATTTTAATAAAGACAGTAAAATTAAAAAGGGTTACTCCACTTAAAGCTATACAAGGTGGATTAAACAATGTGCATTTTTCTAGTAGATTAAAACTACCTGTTTCTAAAAAGCTTTTGAATACCTCCTTGGCCTACAGACAGTTTGTTTCAGAGAAGAAGCAGTATATAGCAGTGATTATTATTACGGCCCTACTAACAGCCTGTATAATCATGATGAATGATGCCTGCAGGTGGGTTAATAATGATGATACAATGACAAATATGTTTTCCGTGGCAAAGAGTGATATAAATGCCAAATATATTTCCCCAGAGGTAGAAGCAAGGGCTGATGAAATTATAGGATCCTATACAAACTACGAGAAGTACAAAAGTACAAGTCAGTATATGCTCTTTGATGACTTGTTAATGTATTGTAATATTATTGATAGACCGGAATTTCTCTCAACAATTATGGAAGGAAGAACCTGTCTTTATGATAATGAAATTCTTATTACCCCACTTATGGCTGATGGATTTAATCTGAAAATCGGTGATGAAGTTAATATAAACAAGGATGGTAGAGAAGAAACCTTTTTGGTAAGTGGTATATATAATTCAGCATCCGATGTGGGAAAAAACTTTACCATGAGCTATGAGGGCTATAAGAAATTTATTGATGAAGATGATGCAAGAAATAAGCTTGCAAATGTAAGTTATTTAGTGAATGACAGGACAGTGGTGGCAAAGATTATAGGAGAAATGTCTAAGGAGTATGAGAAGGGTGTAGATTTTGCAATGGTAGATGCCCATAGTGCTGAAGCAGGAGTCCTTGACCAGTTAGCTGTTATTCAGTTGGCCACTAATGGCATTACAGTTTTGATATATGTGCTGGGAGCCATTTTCGTAATAATCACTGTGTCCATTGTTTGTGGAAAGATTGTTTCCAAGGAAAAAAGAGATTATGGGATATATAAATCCTTGGGATTAACATCAAAAAATATTAGAATCCAGCTTGCCATAAGATTTGTAGTTTCAGCAGTGATTGGATCCATTATTGGAATAGTACTTGATCTTATGCTAAGCGGATATCTGTTCAGTTTGGTTTTTGAATCCTTTGGCATATACAACTATGAGAATGAGTTTAGTAGCCTATCAGCCATAATTCCAATTGTGTTTATGGCAGTTATATTCGCACTGGCAGCTTATGTTAAATCCGCTAGAGTGAAAACAGTGGATGCTAGAGTCCTTATTGTAGAATAATAATTAATAAAACCCTCGAAACAATAGGATAGTATGTTATCGAGGGTTTTTTGTTGATGATTTATTAAATTATTTTAGGTATATATAGAAGTTGCTATATATTAAGTAAATATTATCTGATAGAAATTGAAGGTACCGCATATGCTTGGTAATTGTCAAAGGCTATAACTAAAACCTGATGCCCTTCTGATAGTTTATCATAAACCTCTTTGGTACACTCTACTCTTGTAATAAGAGTATTGCTTTCTGGAAATAGAGCATTAATATAATAATTTCTTTTGGTGGTACTTTTGGCGTAGGGCCTTAGCTTAAATTTAGCTTTTACTATACCATATTGAGCTTTTTTATATTTATCACTTCTAGTAAGGATTAACTGCTTAGCTATATAAAAGAAGAATAAGTATAAGGGCAAACCTAATACTAATATTTCCACAATATCTCTGGTAACAATTTCATAAGAGCTTTTTAGATCATTGTATACCATAATGGGAAAAATCAACACGAAAATTAAAAGAAAAATGAATACAGGTATTAGTCTTTTTTTGATTCCTTTAACTAGAGTTTTAACATTTGGCATATCAATATCCTTAACATTAACTCGTTGAAGGGACTTTACCTTGATTTCGGTATTGTTATCATCTTGAAACATACTTGAAAATTTTATAAAACCCACGTCTCTTCTCCTTTCTTTATATTTCATAATTTTTAGGGAAATGAAAATGATTAATTTCAACAATTTTACCTATTTTATACAGAGGAACTACATTATTAGAGATTTTTTCATACATGAGTTATTATAATTCTAACAAAATTTAATAATAAAAGGAAGTAATATTTGATATCTTGGCTAAAAAATCAAAATAATGTTAATTTTTAATTGTAATTTAAAAAAATAATGCTATAATTATGGATGGGTTGAAAAATACAGTAAAAGAAAGGGGATTTTAATATGAGAAGGTTATTTAAGAACTTTATTGTTTTGTCATGTTTTTCTCTATTATTGTTTTTTAGGCCAACAACAGTTTTAGCTAACACTGTTGAGCAAGATGACTTAAAAGTAAAGTTTACAGTAGAACAAGCTCAAAATAATGAGGATGAAATCAAAGGAACTGTTAAAATTACTAATATAGGGATCCGATCAATTGATGGGATTAATGTAGAAAGCATACTTCCGGATGGAATTAAGCTTACAGATGATTCAACCTTAACTAAAGAAATAGGAAAATTAGAGTCAGGAGAAAGCGTTAGTTATGAATTTAATGGTAAATTAGAGAGTTTACCTCAACCCGGTGATGACGATGAAGAGCATAACCCAACACCTGGAGAGGATGGTGGGAATAATAATTCGAATCCTGATAAGGGCGGAGCAGTAGATAATCAAGAACCTAATAGCGGTAATAACTCCAATAGTCCTTCTAAGGGGAATACATCAATTTCTGATAAGGTAAAAACAGGCGATGATAATATAATTCTAGCATTGATAATATTAATTTGCCTTTGTAGCGGATTAATAATTTTCTTATCAAGAAAGCAAATTAAAAAAAGTATTATCAGGAGTTCTTTGCTTAACCTTAATAGCTCCTCTAGCAGCAAATACAATTAATGTACAAGCTCGTGAAAATGATACTAAAACAATTACCATTAGTGAAAGCATAACTATTAGTGAAAAATCATATAGATTTGAAACTGTTGTTAGTTATACTAAGAGCAATGATGTTGTTGAAGCTTCAGGAGATATAATTACCAGGGGACAATGGATTTCAATGTTAGTTGATGCTATGGAAATCGAAAGCATACAACAATTAGAAATAGATGATTTAGAAACTATATTTACAGATATAAATGGCCATGATTTTGAAGATGATATTATAAATGCAGTAATTTACTCAATTATAGACACTGAAGAAGATACCTTTAGGCCGGATGAGCCTGCAACACGTGAATTTGCAGCTGCGACCTCAGTGAGGGCACTAGGTTTTCAACCAGTTCAAGATATTATATGTGAGGATGCTAATGAGATAACATATTTAAAGGAAGTAGAAACTGCAGTTGCAATGAAAATAATTAATATAGAAGGCAACAAGTTTTATCCTTTACGTTCCTTGACTGAATCAGAAGCTCAATATGTTCTTGAGGGTGTGTCAGGCGTATTGAAAAGCACTGAAATTGACCCTGAATATGATAGTGAAATTGAATTCAAAGAAGGGGTTATAGAGTTTCAAGGTGCTGTTTCATATGAAGTAGATGGAGATACTATTACTTTTATACTAAACGAAGAAACTAAGAATTTGAAAAAAGATGATATATTTATTCTTCCTGATCAAACGCCATATAAGGTAACAAAGGTGACCATTGATGGAGATAATGTTATAGTTGAGACAGTGGAACCACAGATTGAAGAAACCTTAGAATATATTGATGCTCAAGGATACGCCTATTTAGATATGTCTCGTTTCGTTCCAGCAGAAGGAATAGAAGTAGTACAAGCTGATATGCCAAAGCTTAGAGGATTGAATGTGGATGTAGAAGGTAGTATTGGTGGATCAGGAACTGTTGATTTCAAGTTTAAGAAAGAATTGGCCAATCATATTGAACTTTACGGAGATGTTTCTATTGGCCTACCGAAAGTTTTATATAAGGCTGATATAGATATTGGATTTTTTGATGTAGACATTAATGATGTATATCTTAAGTTCCCATTTGAGGCAACTGTAAGCGGTGGAATAAGAACTACAGATATGGATCGAGCTTTTGGACCAAGAAAGTATGGCTTCATTGAGCTTGGTAGTGTTCCTGTGGCAGGGGTGCCTGGAGTAGCAATAGTTGTAGAACTTGCACTGGCTTATGATCTTGAAGGCAAGATGAGTATTGTTTTTTCCATAGAAGGTGAAGTTGGTGTACAAGTAAAAAATAATAGACCAAGAGCAATTAAAGAGTTTAACCCAGATTTTACACCGCTAGAGTTGGAAGCTACAATCAAGGCCGGACCGAGAATCGCAGGCTTGTTAGAAATATGCAAAAGGTGGAACCTAATTGACTTTTCATTGTTTGCAGGAGTAGGCTTGAATGCCACCGCATCTATTCGTACTACAGGCTTAATTTGTGTTGATGGAAGTGTTTTCTTGTTTGCAGAAATATCTGCCTTATATGAAGGCCTTATAGGAGAATGGTTGGATTTAGGATATACTTGGGAGATATGGAATAAGGATAATAGCCCTATAAAGATGAAGTTACATATCGAGAATACCGGCTTTGTGCCCCAGTGTACTTATGATGCCAGCACTATAAAAGGTACAGTTTCCGAAGCAGGAGATAGAACTAAGTTTATAAAGAATGCCTTAATAGAGATTAGGAATTCATCTAATAACAAGATTATTAAGCAAGTATATAGTGACAATAATGGACAATATACTGTGCCGCTTCAGGCAGGTACATATAAGCTTGCAATCTCTAAAGAAGGGTATATTCCTTTTAATAGTATAGAAACAGTTGGAGAAGATGAAGTAAAGTATATTGAAACATTTTTAATGGTAGAGCAAGGTGAAGAAGGGGAAGAAGGTATCGCAGGAGGAAAAATCACAAATGCTATAAATGGAGAGAGTATACCTGAGGTATTAATAAAGGTACGTAATAATTGGAATAACTTATCAGGTGCTGTAGTAGCAGAAACTTCAACAGATCAAGATGGTAAGTATGAAGTTAAGCTTCCTCTTGGAAATTATACAGTTGAAATGATTAAAGAAGGTTATATATCCAATTCCTATAATATATTTGTAGCATCCGGCAGTGTCTTAGACCAAAATAATACCCTTGTACCTAATTCAATCGAAACCCCTGCTGGTGATCTGAGAATAGTATTAACTTGGGGATTAATACCTAGAGATTTGGATTCTCATTTAGTTGGACCTAATGCAGATGGAACAGGTACATTTCATATCTATTTTTCTAATAAGAAATATACTAAAGATGGAACTATCTATGCAGATTTGGATTTAGATGATACATCATCATACGGTCCTGAGACAACAACTATTTATAAGATGAATAGTGAAGGAAAATATAGTTTTTATGTACATGACTATACTAATAGAAACTATACAACCAGTAGTGAGATGTCCAATTCTGGTGCAAAAATAGAGGTTTATAAAGGTGATACCTTATGTTCTGTTTTCAGAATACCAACAAATGTGTCTGGAACCTATTGGCATGTTTTTGATTACGATGCTAGTACAAATCGAATTATTCCTGTAAATACCTTTGTTAGTGGTATAGAATATTAAATTCAAATGAAAAGGGGCTGTACAAGCCCCTTGATTATTCTTATTATTAATAATATATTTTTATCAGGGCTATTTATTTACTTGAAATTTGAAGTAAGGGGAAAATAAAATGAGGAAAGCTGTTATTATAATATTAAGCCTAATTATTGTCATATCCCTAGGAATAATAATAAATAAAGTTTATCTTTATAATTCGGATAATAAATTCTACTCAGAGCTTCATAAGTATAAGCCCAGAGCTACTGATTTCAAGGAAGATAAGAATGAGGATGAAAGTGAAGTAAATTCATAGGAAAGAGATAGAGCTAAGTAAAGATAGTAGCATTATTACTTTAATAGTATGTAGCTGTGAGTTTAAAGATGCAAGGACTGTTGCACATAGTAAACTCTTATATTAATATCATAAGATTTTATGGCAAGTAAAAAAGACTGCTTAAGCAGTCAGGTTGTTGAAAAACCCTATCAGATTTTGAATCTGATAGGGTTTTTCATTTAATGTTCCTAATCATGCTATCGCATGAACTAAATAATTGGTTAAAAATATGCATCTCATACCTGTTATAGGCATGAGACACGGTGCGATAGCACCAGGGAAATCTTCTTGATGTTCTGTGCTACCGCCGTCATCAGACATTGCTCTGATACTTTATTCAATCCGCGGAAACGAGCGTAGCGAAGCCCATGCAATTCTTTTGAATCTGCAAAGCTTCGCTCGATTTTTTCCTTTCTTCGGTTATATATCCACTTTCCCTTATCAGTTTTAAGAAAATCAAAAATTTTTTCCCTAAGTTCTTCCCATACATGTCTTCTTATAGTACGTGTTGAAGCTTTCTCTGAAGTAAGGCACTTGTCCTTTAATGGACAGTTTCTACAATAGTATTCATCAGAGGTATATTCCTTGTAACCAGATCTTGTAGTTGTCTTATATCTTAGCGGGGCTGCACCAGGACAAACATATAGGTCTTGCTCTGGTATATATTGAAATCTTAACTTCGTAAATTTTCCTTTTACGTGCGGTCCCATTCTAAATCCTAGAACTGCTGTATAACTCTTGTTTGCAAGCTTTTTTATTGTAGGCATAGTAGAGTATCCAGCGTCAGCAACTGCATATTTAGTATCAAATTCAAACTTTTCTATTAAGGTATCAATTCTATTAACAAATGGTTCATCATCATTTATATTGCCGGGTGTAACAAAGCTATCAACAATTAGATTATATTTACTATCAACTGTTCTATGTTCAAGGTAGAAAAAGCCTTTCGGCTTTCCTTCTCTGGTCATAAATCCACTGTCTGGATCAGTTGTGCTGACTTTTCTATTTTTTATTTCTTCGTCAGTTGTGTTTTTTTTTAAAGGCTTTTGACCATGTTCCTCTCTAGATTCATTTACTGCATTATTGAGATCTTCTAAATAATCTTTTGTTGATACAGTAACTTGCTCGTTTATGAACTTGTTCTTATTAGCATTCGCCTTGATATGAGTGGAGTCTGTAAAAAGTATGTTTCCACTTATTAATTTCTTTTCTATAGCTTGCATAATAATATTATCAAATATTTTTTGATAAATATCTGATTCCTTGAATCTTTTAGTTCTATTCTTGCTTATAGTAGAATGGCTTGGAATTGGGGTTGTAAAAGTATATCCTAAAAACCATCTATATGCCATATTGTACCTTATTTCTTCCATTAACTTTCTTTCAGAACGAATTCCAAAAAGATACCCTATGATAAGAATCTTAAATAGCGTAATTGGGTCTATTGCTGGTCTTCCGTTATCAAGACAATAATACTCATTAGTTAACTCTCTTATAAACGAAAAATCAATGTATTTATCTATCTTTCTAAGCAAATGATCCTCTGGTACCATTTCCTCAATGCAAATTAATTCATATTGCTGTTGTTGATCGTTGGTTTGTTCTTTTATCATATTGTCTCACCTCATACTATCGTATGAGTTATTTATTCGACGTCTACTTTCCAAATCCTTTTTGAAAAACAAAAATACCTGCGATAGCAGGTATTTCCATATAATGTTTATCAACAGTCTGACTGCTTAAGCAGTCTTTTCCTTTTCTGACATAACAGTACTGTCTTTGATTTTATGCATTTTTGACATAACTAATCTAGCAATTGGTTGCGCAATAAGCACCTCTACTGCAAAGGAAATAGCAGCATTTCGTGGCCACTTGTGAAAGAACATTTTAATTGGCTTCATGCTAACATGTCTAGTTCCTATCCAAGAACCAATTACAGTTAAAAATATTGACATTAAAAACACTGTACATAAAGTGTTTTTAATGATATGTGAATTAAAACTATCATCTTTTGCAACTATTTTTGATGTCATCCAATCAGCAGGTTTATGTGTAAGTAAAACCAAGGCAATTACGGAAAGCCAAATAAAAGGCAATACTTTCATTACATCTGCCCATACATAAAGGTGGAAACCAACCTCAAAGCAAGTAATCAATGGTGCGATTATGTTTACTGATATAACTGAAATGATTAATAAAAATAGTGCAAACTCCTTCTTATTTCTTGGTAATTTCATGTAGAAATCCATATTATATGTCCCCCTATACTTATAAATTAAAATATTTTAAGCAAAAAAATATGCGTGAAATCAAGATATGATTTCACGCTGAACAATTATACGCGTTAATGCATTGGCACTACTTATTATATCGGCACTTTTGAATTTTTTCAAGAAGAAGTTTGAAAAAGATTTTTTCTACTTTAAAGAAATTTTATTTTTTTACAAAATTATTGTAACATTTAACTATTTATGTTGTTCTATTAGTGAAGGGACTATTACAGAAGCTTAACTGTTATATGCAGCAGAATAGAAATTCTTAAGCATGGATTGGTTAATGATTGAAGTTATAATCCCTTATAGGGCCCTAGTTTAAAGTTTATTTGTATCTATAAAAGTGTTTCAAATGGGAAAAGAGACAGATGTGGATAATCATATATTACTTAAACTTTATAAAGCCTATCAAAAAGAAGTATATCTATATCTGTATTCTCTTTGTGGGGACAAGGATCTGGCAGAAGATTTGACTCAGGAAACCTTTATGAAAGCGATTCTTTCTTTGTCAGATGAACACAGCAATATGAGAGCTTGGCTGTATATGGTAGCAAGAAATCTATATTTTAATCATAGAAAAAGGGAAAGTAAAAGTCTATCTCTTGAGCATATAGAAGATACTGGACAAGAGGATTCATCCTGTGAAATCTTAGAGAGACTAATAGCGGATGAGAGAAATAGATTGTTATTTAAGGCACTACAGCATTTAAGTGAGCTGAAAAGAGAGATACTTACCATGCAGTACTTTGGCCAGTTATCACAGAAAGAAATTGCAGCACTGCTAAAATTGACTCCTGAGAATATTCGTGTATTAGCCTATAGAGGGAAGAAGGAATTAAAATTATACTTGGAGGAGAATGGGTATGAAATATGGTGAATTAATTGAATTATATAAGAAGGGTAAGCTAGAAGAGGAAAAAAGAAAGATGGTTGAAAATGATATTGAGCGTCATGAAGCAATAAGTGAATATTTGTTTAATGAGAGCGAGATACCTGAATTAAAAGATTTAAAAGGTGATAACATTAACTTAGACTTACCAGAAAGTACTTATATGGATGAGCAGGAAAGGGAAGCAGTTGAATTTACTAAAATAATTAATTCAACAATCAGAAAAGCTTTTATCAAAATGGGTATGATAGTAGGGGGGATTCTTTTAGCAATCTTACTTGTGGTAATGTCCATGCCAAAAATAGTAGCTCTCTTTTATTATAATCCAGCAGAACTTATAGAAAAGCAAGGATTAACAAACCGAATTTCTTTAGATTTTGCTACATACTCAGAAATTTTTCTTCCTGGGAATTATCGCTGTAACGTAATTGCTAATTCTAATGGAAACGGAAACTATGACATAAATATCTTACAGCATGCAAGCTTTAATGGTAAAACTAATAATGTAGCTGGGAAAATAGAAAAGGGGAAGCTTGTTTTATACGATCCCAATCTCTTGAATAGACCTGCTGTAAATCTTTTTGGACCAGTTTATGAAGAACACAAGAAACTAGCTTTACAAGATCCTATGTATACAACTTATGCAAGGGCTTTAGAAAGAGTAAATGAACTTAATGAAATAGATTATTATGTTACCTATTTTACCTTAGATGAGATTAAGGATTATGACAGCTTTGTTCAATGGACTAAGGAGCAAAAGGTAGATCCTTTGTGGTGTGCAATTGATGTGAAGGAAAATGATTTTTTCGCAGGACATATTGGCTTTAATTTTAGTAATTCAAGTGTAGATTTAGACTATGATAAAAAGGCTTATCCATACTTGACTACCTTTGATGCATCCCTATCAAGAAATAGTCAGGAAGAGATAGTTTCTGAAGAGGTTATGAGAACCCATGTGGTTAGTATGTTTAGGTATATGGCAGATCAAAAGGACTTCGGTAAAATGATGGGATTTGAAAAACCAGAAGAGTATTATACTAAAATTGCTAATCTTGTAGAAAAGCAGGGCTTGAATATATATGGATTTGTAGTAGTAGCACAAAAAGATACTCTTTTACATATTAGTAAAGCAGATGGAATCTCTTATATTTATCCCCAACATCATAATTAAGCTGTAGATGAATTATGAAACATCAGATTAATAAAAATCTGATGTTTTTTTTGATGAATTTTAAGGAAAACTATGTATGTTAAATCTAGGTTAAGTTTTACAAAATCCACCCATCTTATATAAAAAAAGTGATAATATTATCATGGACGTTGGCCAAGTTATATTTTTATGTCAAAGATAAAAGAATATATTGGAGGGATTTACTTGGAAGTTAATGAAATGCTTATTAAGTTGATAGGCGGATTAGGGCTATTTCTTTATGGAATGAAAATAATGGGAGACGGTCTTGAAAATGCAGCTGGCGATAGATTAAAAGGGATTCTAGAGAAAGTTACTTCTAATAAGTTTGTAGCGGTTGCTGTTGGTACAGTAGTTACTATGGTTATACAAAGTAGTAGTGCTACTACGGTAATGGTAGTGGGATTTGTTAATGCAGGATTAATGAATTTATTTCAAGCTGCCGGAGTTATCATGGGAGCTAATATAGGAACTACTATTACTGCTCAACTAGTATCATTGAATTTAACAGCAGTAGCACCAATTTTTATAGGTATCGGAACGGCATTAGTAGTGTTCTCAAAGGGTAAAAAGAATAGAGAAATTGGTAATGTAGTATTAGGCTTTGGTGTATTGTTTTTAGGAATGCAATTAATGAGTGATGCTATGCAGCCTTTACAGGAAAATGAAGCTTTTAAAAACATAATGGAACTAATGTCTGATAAATGGTTTATTGCTCTAGCTGCAGGAATGTTAATGACTGCTATCATACAAAGTTCATCAGCAACCACTGGCATATTAATAGTTTTGGCTAGTCAAGGAAAAGTCACATTAGCTGCTGCAATTCCATTTATATTTGGTTGTAATATAGGAACCTGTGTTACAGCTCTCTTATCAAGTGTTGGAGCATCTAAAAGCGCTAGAAAGGCAGCTTTAATTCACGTTACCTTTAATGTCATTGGTACTATATTATTTATACCATTAAGAAATTACTTAGCAGATATAGCTCAATGGATAAATCCAGGAAACACACCGGATGATATAAAGAGACAGATTGCTAATATACATACTATATTTAATGTGGCAAACACATTCATCGTAATATGGTTCACAAAGTATATGGTTGAATTTGTGAATAAGATAATTCCAGGTGAAGATGAAAGAGAAATCATGGGAACCAAGTATATCGATGAAAGAGTTCTACAAACTCCAGTAATAGCTGTAGGACAGATGGTTAAAGAAACAATAAGAATGGCCAATAAGGCTAAAGAAAATTTACAAATTGCTATGGAAGCTTTTGAAAGCAATAATGAAAATTTAATTAATAAAGTTTATGAGAATGAAAAGTTGATAAATTTACTAGAAAATGAAATTACGGACTACCTAGTAAAGCTATCTAATACTGGACTATCAGAGGAGCAATTGGCTATAGTAACTTCAACCTTCCATGTGGTTAACGATATAGAAAGAATAGGAGACCATGCGGAGAATATAGCAGATTTAACAACAGAAAAAATCACAAGAAAGCTAGACTTTTCTGAAGAAGCAGTAGAAAATTTAGGACATATGTACAAGTATACTATAAACTGCTTACAAGGCACTATAGAGAGCTATGAACATCATGATATGGAAAAGGCTAACAGCATAATTTCCATTGAAGAAAGAATCGATGCTCTTGAGAAGGAATATCGAGAAGCCCACATAAAAAGATTAAATGCTGGGCAGTGCGGTGCCTATTGTGGAGCTGTATATTTAGATATTATAAGTAATTTAGAAAGAATAGGAGACCATGCTACTAATATAGCGGAGACCGTAATTAATAGATAATTATATATTCTGTAGCTTTACATGTGATATGATACTTCCAAAGTAGACAGTCTAATTAATTAAAGTTAGATTGTCTACTTGGAGGTTTTTTTTATGTCTAAAATTTAATGTTTTTCACTGATGCTATATATTAAATTTTTAGTCCTATACTTATTATAGTATTTGCTAACTATAATAATTTTTAATCAATAGGGAAAAATAATAAAGCTATCATTTAGAGCAAAGCAATGCCTTGAATAAGAAGTGATAATTTACTAAACACATACCAAGGAAAGGAGGCAGCTACTTTTAAAATCTACTTAACTGGATTTTAAAAACTAGAAGATTTATGAAGATTAAAAAAACAATAAAAGTTTTTTATACCATTATATTTATGTATTTAACTGTTACAATCCTTTTTCCTCCTCTTTACATAAAGGCAGATAATCCAGAAAAAATTATACTAGTAGATCCAGGTCATGGTGGCATTGATGGAGGAGCTGTGGCCAAAGATGGTACCTTAGAGAAGGATATAAATCTAATTATCTCAAAAAAGGTAAAGGACTTATTAGTGAAAGAGGGCTATAAGGCTCTTATGTCCAGGGAAGAGGATAAAAGCCTCTGTAGCGAGGGCGGAACTATTAGAAAAAAGAAATTAGAGGATTTAGATAATAGGCAAAAACTCATTAAGTCAAGTAAATGTGATATGTTTATAAGCATTCATCTAAACGCCTTTCCTCAGCGTCAATATTATGGAGCTCAGGTGTGGTATGCCTCTAATAAAAAGAGTGAGGCCTTTGGTGTAATGATGCAAAGCAATTTGAGAGCGGACCTAGATGCCAATAATAAAAGAATGGCAAAGGATGCAAAGGACAGCTTTATAATCATGAGAAATCCCCCTGATATACCTGCTATAATAATTGAATGTGGATTTCTGTCCAATGAAGCAGAAGCTCAGAAGCTAAAGAGTGATGGTTATCAGCAGCAATTGGCACAATCTATAGTTAAAACAGTGAATATGTATTTTGAGAAAAATGCCCAATAGTATTCTTACAAAAAAATAGTTAATAATGCAAGAAGCGATATATTACCCGGGGAATATATCGCTTCTTGGCTAAAGTTAGATATTTTTATATTTAATTATAGGTTAAGTGGCAATTTTTATTAAGAATAATCCACCATACCTTACCTTCCAACAAAGTTACTTCATTACCTCTAGTATCCTTAATTTTTATTGGAGAGTTACCATGGTTTTCCCATTCTATATCAATTGCTCTTTCCCCGCTGAAAAGAATTCCTTTACCGTGACCTAATTCATATAGGTTAGCTAGGCCTTTGTGGTTATCAGTATATTGAACTATTACGTTTGAAACTAAGATTGGCTTATAATCTAGGGCATCAATATCTGTTTTGGTATTTTTGAAGTGGGTGTAATTTCCGTTTTCGTATATGAAATTTGAAAATATAGTATCGTTCATTGTAATAAATATATAAGTGGCTTTCTGATTTTTACTGTATATTTTATTTAAGTCATTACTAAAGGTGAATTTAGGTATGTCATTTATGGATACCTTTTTAGAAGAAGATATGGGTCTAGGCTTATAAGGTTCTTTTGAATAAAATATAGTATCATAAGCCAGCAGTCCTTCACTGTTTACATATTCAAATATATAATCAGCATTGTTAATACCACTGAGCCATTCATCATTGCTAGAAGGAGAATAGGAGATTATAGATGCTTGTGTTTTATTAGATTTAGGTTTTCTATCTGTTATATCAGAAACCATTTTATTAGCTGTATTGGTTGATAAGCTAAATATGTATAAGCTTTCTTTAGAAAACATTGATCTTATATAAACTATCTCCAATATAAAAATCAATGAGAGTAATAATACAATAAGATGAAAATTCCTCCTTGATACCATACTCACCTCTATAATTAATACTATTTATATATAGTATTAATTAGGATAAAATATGAAGAGTAATGGGAGTTATAACTTGATAATTAAATTAGGAAGACCTTAAGAACAGGCTTAAAGTAGCAAGGATGCCTATTATTAAATTAAGAATCTATGGAAAAAGTATTAGAATCTGTGTATAATTATTTTTAAGAAGATTACTGGGGGTGGCATATTGAGGGAGATAGACATTTCTCAAATTATTGAAACTGTTAAGACTTTATGTATAGAAGCTAACTATAACTTATCTGAAGACATTTATGGTAGATTAGAAGAGGCTTTGGAAGAGGAAGAACAGCCACTGTCCAAGGACATATTATCAAAAATATTGGAAAATGCAGATATTGCTAAGAGAGAACAAGTGCCAATGTGCCAAGATACTGGTATGGCTTGTGTCTTTGTTGAAATTGGACAAGAAGTTCATATTACAGGTGGTAGCTTAGAGGAAGCAATAAACGAAGGGGTAAGAAGAGGCTACCAGGAAGGATATTTGAGAAAATCTGTAGTGAAGGACCCTATATTTAGAGAAAATACTAAAGATAACACACCAGCAATAATATACTATGACATAAAGCCAGGAGATAAGCTGAAAATTACTATAGCCCCTAAGGGTTTTGGCTCTGAGAACATGAGTCAGTTAGCAATGTTGAAACCTTCTGATGGTATAGAAGGGGTTAAGAGGTTCATATTGAAGGTGGTAATAGAGGCAGGCTCGAATCCTTGTCCGCCAATTGTAGTTGGAGTAGGCATAGGGGGAAGCTTTGATAAGGCCGCATTGTTAGCCAAGAAGGCTTTACTTAGACCTATTAATCAAAGAAATGAGAACCCTTATTATGCTGATCTTGAAAAAGAAATGTTGAAAGCTATAAATAAAAGCAACATAGGCCCTCAAGGTTTTGGAGGGTTAACTACGGCCTTAGCTGTTAATATAGAAACTTTTCCTACCCATATTGCAGGTCTACCGGTGGCAGTAAATATAAACTGTCATGCCACTAGACACGTGGAAAGAGAAATATAAGGAGGGGATAAAGTGAATAAGATTATAAATACTCCTTTTGTAAGAGAGGCGGTAGAGGGCCTTAATTGTGGTGACAGGGTATATATTACTGGTTCAATTTATACTGCAAGAGACGCGGCGCATAAGAAAATGACGGAATTGTTAGCTGAAGGTAAGGAGCTGCCAATTGACATAAAGGATAGTATAATATACTATGTTGGAGCTACACCGGCAAAACCGGGACAGGTAATTGGGTCAGCGGGACCTACTACCAGTGGAAGAATGGATGCCTATGCACCAAAGTTGTTAGATTTAGGCCTTAGAGCTATGATAGGTAAAGGGGAAAGAAATGAGGCTGTTATAGAATCTATGGTTAAAAATAAGGCTGTTTATTTTGCAGCTATCGGTGGTGCAGGGGCCTTGATAGCGAAAAGTATAAAGGCTGCAAAAGTTGTAGCCTATGAAGAATTAGGCACCGAGGCTATAATGGAGTTGCAGGTTGAGAACTTTCCAGCCATTGTAGCTATCGATTGCAGAGGGAAGTCCATATATAAGGAAGATTCTTCTCAGCTTAGCTGAGAAGAATCTTCAAAGACATGAGTAAATAAATTAATTGTTAAAGGAAATTACAAAGGTAAAAATATTATTATTAAACTTTACTTCTTTAATATTAATATCTCTAGTATAATGTTTGATTAGATCCTTAATATTTACAGATAGTCCATCATCAGATAAATAAAATATATCCTCATCTATATCTTCAAGTTCGATGTTATTTACGAAAGCTTGTAACATTTTAAGGGGATATTTGCTGTTTACATCAAACTTCATTAGACCTTTCTGAAAAGATTTGTAGGACAAGATTACCAAGATATCTGGTAATAGTTTTGACACAGAAATTGTAAGTCGAACTTTATTTTTATCAAACAGTTCAACCCTTTTAACATTGTCAGCATTTTCGGAAAGGGTAGTTTGTAGAATAGAAACTGCTTCTGACATAGATATGGTTAACTCTGCCATCTGATCCTCCTTGACTTTTAATATTATTTTTTTACATGTTGAGAAGGTAAATCTCTTTATATAGATATGCAAGGACCTTCATATTGATGAAAACTGAAACTTATAAGAAATTTTGAAGGTTAATATATTTTAAAGGTTCTAAATTTAATTGTATAAGGATACACTTATATACTGAATAAGGAGGGGAAAATGTGAAAAAATTTTCTTCTATATTAATAACGGTCTTATTCATACTCCTTTCTGTGACAGTAATTTATTATAGCTATAACAATCACATAGAAACTAAAAAAAATGAAGAGCAAATTAAGGCTGAATATCAGCAACAAATAAAAGAGGCGAAGAATATAAGGAAGCAGAAGGAAGCAGAATTAAAGCTTCAGCAGCAGCAGATAAAAAAAGCTGAAGAGAAAAAGAAGGCTCTAGATAAGAAATGCGATGAAGCTCAAGAGTTTTTTAATAATAATAGATATAAAGAGGCTGTTGACTTGGCCAATGAAGTTTTAGCAGAGGATGATAAAAACTATAGGGCTTACACCATCAAGGGAATAGCTCTCTGCTATGATAGAACGTCTAATGGTTTTGATGAAATTGAAAAAGCTTTAGATATAAACCCAAGTTACAATTATGCAATGTATAATATGGCCTTGGCTTATGAAATATCTTTCGACTACGATAATGCCTTGCAATGGTATGAAAAGGCCTTAACCGTAGGCAGCGACGAGAAGGTAAAAGCCTTGAGTAACTATGGTATAGCGATAATATACGCTAGGAAGGGCGATACAGATAAGGCTAGTGAATATTTAAAAGCAGCAGTGGCATTAGATAGTGATTTAGCTGAAATGGCAGAGAAGGATTCACTGCTTTCAGGTATATAAAATAAGTATTATATTAAACACCCTTAATTCTTCTTCTTGTAGAGAAGTCTAACTAGAAGAAGAATTAAGGGTGTTTTTACTTTTATAGTGGTACATAAATACATTGAAAGAGAGAAAAATATTAAAATACAAAGGAAAAAAAGGGAGGTCTGACCTATGGCAGGGGGTCATGTAAATAATTCAGAATTAATGGTGAAAAACAGAAGATTTATTAAGCGGGCTCTACTAATATTGCTATCTAGTCTTTTATTTTCATTATCACTTAATCTTTTTGTAGTGCCTAATCACTTTTTAAATGGAGGAGTGTCAGGTTTAGCTTTGATTTTGCAGTATGCTACTGCTATCAATGCAGGGTACAGTATAATTATATTAAATATTCCGCTTTTTATCTTAAGCTATAAAAAGCTAGCTAAGGAGTTTACTCTTTTAACTACTATTGCCACAATAGCTCAGGCTATTTTGATGATTTTAACTAAAGGAATATCTAACTACTATACTATTAACGATTTGTTGCTGGCCAGCATATGTCATGGTGTAATCAGTGGATTTGCAGTAGGTAATATTTTCAAGTACCATGGTTCATTGGGAGGGACAGACATAATAGCTATGATAGCTAGAAAGAAGAGCAACTTTAATATTGGTAAGGTTTCATTTATTATAAATGTAGTTATTGTATCTTTTGGTGCCATATTTTTTGGAGTGGATCGAGCAGTATATACATTTATCTCTATGTACATATCATCTTCTGTTATAGATCAGGTTATTAAAGGTTTTAATAAAAAGAACTTAGTTTTTATAGTTACAAATAAAGAAGAACTTATAGTTGAAAAAATCACCAAGGAGCTTAGGAGAAGTGCTACTGTAGTAAAGGCCAAGGGTGGTTATACAAAGGCTGATAAGACAGTAATCTATTGTGTTGTATCAACACCGCAAATTCCAAGGGTAAAGCAGATCTTGGAAAAGTGTGATGAAGAGGCCTTTATGTCAATAATAGACGCTGCAGAAGTACAAGGAAAGGGTTTTGAACTTCCTATTTAGTATTAATTTAGTAAAAAGCCTGTTATAATTATAGAAAGATAGGGCTAATAAAGGTTTTTCCCTGAAAAAGCTTTATTATTTAAAGATTTGTGTGACTTCTTACAACAAAAATCGTATATATAGTATAACCATGATGGAAGAGGTGAGTTCAATGGATGAAGATATTAGATTAGTAAAGGAAGTTCTTAATGGCAATTTAGATAGCTTTAATATATTAGTTAATAAGTATGAGTTAAATATTATAAAGTTTGTTTACAACATGATTCGAGATAAAGAAGCCTCTGAAGATATTGCTCAGGAAGTTTTTATAACTATTTATAATAAACTATACATGTATAATCCAAATTATAAGTTTTCTAATTGGGTACTGCAAATTGCTAGAAATAAGTGTATTGACTACATAAGGAAATACAAGAGGGTATATGAATCCAATTTGGAAGACGTTAAGGAAATTAGAAGTAATGAAATATCACCAGAACAATTTGCAGAATTCAATGAGACTAAAGAAATGGTGCAGAATTATATTAATAGCCTAAGTCCTTTGGATAGGCAACTAGTTCTTCTAAGATATACCCAAGAGCTAACCTTCTATGACATTGGAGAAATATTAAATATGAGTGAGTCTGCAGTGAAGAGAAGGTATTATAAAATAAGAGACAAGTTTAAAGAGTATTCAAATGTTAAAGAGAAGAGGTGGAGAGTATGAACTGCAAAACCTTTATGAGAAAACTACCAGAATTTATAGAAAATAGTATGATGCATGACATGAGTGAGGCTATGAAGAGGCATATGAGTGATTGTAATTCTTGTAAAACAAGATTTGATGAAGAGAGGGCAATAGACCTAGCTTTTAATATGGCATTGGACATAGAAGGGGTAAGCTTCAATAGTTGTAGAGCAGATATTATGAAAAATATAAACAAGAAGAAATATAGTAAAAATCCTCTTAATAAGATAAGACACGGAATAAAGAAATTTCAAATTCAGATTGTTTCTACAGCTGCAATTTTTCTAATGACCATGGTGGCAGCCCCTTATATTATGGACCGATACGAGATGAAAAATTCCCCAAGAAGCAATAATCAAGTGTCAAAGGCTGAACAAGAAAATTTGGCTCTGGCAAAGGATACATCAATTATGACAGAAAAGACTATTTCAGATGAGGCTTTAAAAGAAAATGTAAGGGATAACTCTAATAAAACTATGGCAAAGGACGTTAAAGCATTAAGTCTCCTTGATAAAACTAATGACATTTATGTTCCAGAGTTTACAAGAGTGGACTTGGAACTTAAGGAGGATTTAGAATTTGCTACTGACTGGACTGAGTCTCCAGATAAGAACCTAAAGGTTGCTATTGAGGGAAGAGGACCAGATGCAATTGAAGAGGGTGTTGGTAAGTTGGTTTTTGTTAACAATGACACCTCCAAGATGTGGAAGTTAAGCCTTGCTAATAACGAAACTAAGCAGTTTACTCCTATGAAAGTTAGTTGGTTCGATAATGAGAACTTGCTAGTAATATTTGGATATGGCCAAGGCCGTGTGACTCTAGGGGGAGATGTGATTCTACTAAATGCCCATACAGGTAAGGCGGTAAATATATATTGGGAATACTCCTTAGATAAGAAAAAACAAGTGGCAGAGGCATCTAGAAACAATGAGAAAATTGATTTAAGGGTAATTCTATATGACGATATGGTAAACAACTACAAGGAAGAATTTAGAAGCATAGATTTTAGTGAGTTATATAATGACAGTAAAAATGAAAATAAGCTGCAGCAAATGGAAGGTTCAAAAATGGTAGGAGGTAGTTTTAGTAGCAATGAAAAGCTAGCTAATAATATTAATAGTGACCTTGTTGTTGAAAACATAGAGCTACTTGTAAGTTCTGTAAATGACAAGAACTATGAATCTATGGCTTCAATATTTTCAGAAGAACTGTTAAAAGAAGATGACTATTTGCATTTAGCACAAATCCAGAACATGTATTTAGTTAGGATTATTAACGTTTCTAATAGTAGTAGAGAGGACGGACTGACTAGCACCTATTATGTAGAAACTATCATGGATATGAAGGAAGAGAGTAATTTATATAAAAGTGGTACAAATTATTTATCTATATGTGTAAAGAAGGACCTAGAAGGCAAGCTAACTATTACAGATATAGCTAGACTACCACAAAATCAAAATTAACTTAATAGCTAAGTAGGGTTTCTTAAAGAATAAAGAGGTTTCTACCTCTTTATTTTTTCCCTTAAAAGGCTTATTATTAGTAGTATAGATATGCTTTTCCTTTTAAATTGAGGATTTATCTTTAAGTTTATAAAATGGAAAGAAAAATTGGTGATAGAATGGATAAAAATGCTAAGTACTATAAGAAGGCTTTGGAAAAATATCATAATGGAGATTTAGAGAAGGCTATAATTTTTTGTGAAAAAGGAATCTCTAGCAGCCTGAAAAATTTTGCTGCACTTAATTTAAAGGGATTACTAATGTATTTCAAGGGGAATTTGTCTGAGGCTAAGGCTTTATGGAAGCTGAATAAGGACTACAATAAAGATGAGGTTGCCAAGAAGTATCTTGAAAGTTTAAAGGACGACAAGAAGAGGCTAGCCTTGTATGAACGAAGTGACAGTCTAATAAAGGAAATGAAATTTAAAGAAGCTTTAGATTTGCTAATAGAATGTAAGAAAAGTGATTTTAATCTCATAGCAGTACAGAATGCCTTAACCAAGGTTTATATCCATTTAGGACAATACGAAGAAGCAAAAATTTGTATTGACAAGGTATTGGAAGTAGATAGAAATAATAAAGAGGCAAAAGAAAATAGAAAGCTCCTAGTAGATTATAGAGTTATAGAAAAACAGTATAATTATAAAAAGATGGCCTTTACAGTAAGCTCAGTTCTTCTTGTGGCTGTAACCTTATCTATCCTTATACCAAGGCTAAGGACAGCTAAGTCTAATAAGGCTAATAATAATTACGCCAGTTCTATTAAGGGGAATGAAAAGAAGAATCAGGAAAATAAAAAGCAGGAAGAAAATCCTCCTAAGGAAAGTAAGGCTGAGGTAAAAGAAGAAGTTCCCAAGGATATAGAGGAAAAACTTTTTCCTTCTGATAAGTTAAATAGTGCTTTAGAAAACAAGGAATTTAACACCCTTTATAGTATTTTAACTGACTATAGTTTAGAGGATCTGAGGGAAGAAGACAAGTTATCTTACAAGATGGCTAAAGAACTTATGGAAGATGAGGCAGTAGAATACTTTTACACAATAGCTAGAGATTTTCATACTAAGGATCAATATAAAGCTGCCCTTGAAGAGTATAGAAAATTAGAGCTCTTGGCAGAAGAGCATTATTTGTATGAGAGTGTAATATATATGCTGGCTGACTGCTATAAGTCTATAAATGAAATGGATAAGGCTATAGATTATTATGAAAAATATTTGTCTTTAGAAGAAAAGACAGGCTATGAAGATACGGTATTGTATGAAATGGTACTTATATACAAGGATATAGATAAGAACAAGGCTAAAGCTTTTGCTAAAGAAATAAGAGATAGATTTAAAGATTCAATTTACAATAATAGTGTGGTAGAAGAAATCTTAAATACAAAATAAGTTTTTGCCAGACTTGAATTTATCAATATGTATAAGCAAATAATATTACCGGGGTGATGCTATTGATAATTATAAAAAATGCAGAAGTATATTCACCGGACTATATGGGAAAGAAGTATGTAGTAATATCAGGGCCTGTAATAGAAGGACTATATGATAGCTTGGATATACCTGAAGGTTTTCCTGGCCTTGAAGTTATTGATGGGGAAGGGAAGTTACTATTTCCAGGCTTTATAGATTCTCATGTTCATATTATAGGTGGTGGAGGAGAGGGAGGTTTTAAGACCCGAACTCCTGAAATACAGCTATCAGAATTGATTTCTGCTGGTATCACTACTGTAGTAGGCTGCCTAGGAACCGATGCTGTAACTAGAAATATGAAAAGCCTCCTAGCAAAAGCTTACGGTCTTGAAGAAGAGGGAATTAGTACATATATCTTTACTGGTTCTTATCAATTACCAGCTGTATCTATAACAGGAAAGCCTGGAGAAGACATTATCCTAATAGAAAAGGTAATTGGAATTGGCGAAATAGCCTTATCTGATAATAGGTCTTCTCAGCCTAGCTATGAGGATTTTTTAAAAGTAGTGGCAGAAGCTAGGGTGGCAGGCTTGATATCTGGAAAAGCTGGAGTGGTAAACTTGCACATTGGTAATGGTCCAGAGGGCTTAAGGTATTTAATGAAGATATTAGATGAAACAGAGATACCGGCTAGCCAAGTTATTCCTACTCATATCAACCGTACTAGAGACCTTCTTAACATGGGGGCAAAGTATGCAGAGCTTGGAGGTATATTAGATTTAACAACAAGCAGTGATCCTAATCATCTTGAGGATGGTGAAGTTCGAGCGGCTGAGGCATTGAAAATACTATTAGATAAGGGTATAGATATTTCTAATATACAATTTACTTCTGATGGCCAAGGGAGCCTACCTATATTTAATGAAAGAGGAGAATTTAAAGGTCTAGGTATAGGTTCAGTGAAATCTTTGTATTTAGAATTTAAGGAAGCAGTTATAAACTATGAAGTGAAGCTAGAAGAGGCTTTGAAAGTTGTCACATCCAATGTGGCAGATAACCTGAAACTTAGATCTAAGGGTAGAATCCAAGCTGAAAAGGATGCAGATTTACTTTTAGTTGATAAGGAATCCTTAGAAATAAAAGATGTTTTTGCTAAAGGAAAAGCTATGATGGCTAATGGAAAGATCTTAGTTAAGGGTACCTTTGAAGACTAAGAATCCTTTTATCTAAGGTTGACAGACAAGTATATAAAATTATATAATGTTTTTATACCTATGAGGGGTATAAAATGATTGGAGGTATAATAAATGAGAGAAATTACAGATAACAATTTTATAGAGGAAATTGAAAACCATGATGGGATAGCAGTAGTAGACTTTTGGGCAGCTTGGTGCGGGCCTTGCAAGATGATAGCCCCTATTTTTGAAGAGTTGGATTCAGAGCTAGGTGACAAAATAAAGTTTGGAAAGGTTAATGTTGACGAAAACCCAACAGTTTCAAATAAATTTAAAATAGTAAGTATTCCTACTATATTAGTATTTAAAAATGGAAGTGTAGTTGATACTCTTGTAGGTTTTAGACCAAAACAAGAGCTAAAGACTGTTCTTGAAAAGTATATATAAAGAGGTGTAATCTTGGGAGAAAGATATGATATTGCTATAGTGGGAAGTGGACCTGCAGGCCTATCTGCTGCTATCAATGCTAAAATTCGAAATAAAAAGATAATTCTTTTTGGGTATAAGGATTTAAGCAATAAGCTAACAAAGGCCCCTAAAATAAACAATTATTTAGGATTTTATGATATAAGCGGAGAAGCTTTAAAGGAAAGGTTTCAAGAGCATCTTCTGTCTATGGATATAGAAATTACAGAAGAAAGAATTAATAACGTATATGCCATGGGAGATTATTATGCTCTTATGGCTAATGAAAAAATCTATGAGGCCAAGACAATTATTCTTGCTACAGGAATGGAGTATACAAAGCCCTTAAAAGGTGAACTTGAGCTCTTAGGCAAGGGTGTAGGTTATTGCGCTACCTGTGATGCACCTCTTTTTCGTGGTAAGGTAGTAACTATTATTGGTTACAATAAAGAAGCGGAGCAGGAAGCAAATTATGTTAGTGAATTGGCAGGAAAGCTATACTATGTACCTATGTATGAAAAGCCCTTTAATTTGAGAGAAGGCATAGAAATAATAGAGGATAGGCCTATAGAAATTAAGGGTGAAGATAGGGTTAAGGAACTTTTCCTTAAGGATAGTACTATTACAACTGATGCTGTCTTTGTTCTAAAAGATAGTATATCTCCAGGGCAGCTAGTTCCTGGACTACAAATAGAAGAGGAACATATAAAGGTTGATAGAAATATGCAAACTAATCTTCAGGGTTGTTTTGCTGCTGGGGATTGTGTAGGGAAGCCTTATCAGTATATAAAGGCTGCAGGAGAGGGTTTGATTGCCGCTTTGAGTGCAGTTGCTTATATTGATTCAATGAAATAGTTTACTAATAGGATTAAAGTTTAGGGGTGCGTAAATAGCACCCCTTTCCCTTTTAAAAAGACCTTTTATTTATATTAATGTTTTAAAAGCAACTATTTATTTACTACAAAGAATACGTGATTTCCAATAGGCTTTACATTAGTTTTCTTTACATTTATCATCCATTTAGAGGTAGCAATGTCAGGATTGTAAAAGAATACTGCTTCGTTAGTAGGATCTTTTCCTTTAAGGGCAGTTTGTAAGGCCTTATAGCAGTCCGCTGTAGGCTTTGCCCGAACAACTCCGTTTCTTACACAAGAAAAGGCTCCCTTTTGTTTGATTACACCTTCAACGGTGTCAGGAAACTCAGGGTGAACTAGCCTGTTAAGAATAACTGAAGCCACTGCTACTTTTCCTTCAAAGGGTTCCGCAGCACTTTCAGCAAAAATTATCTGAGCTATAAGATAAATATCATCATCGCTAAGATAAACTTTATTGTTTTTATATTGAAAGACCTGTTGTTTTTTATCATTAGATTTGTTAAATACTGTTTTAACATTTGCCTGACAAACTACTAGTTTACCTTGAAAACAAATGGACATTAACAAAAAAACTGTAAAGCCAAGAACAAAATTTTTTTTCATACAATACCTCCTTTTGCCTGCGAAGTTAGCTGACGGGTTCGGAAAAGGTATAACCTACACCAGTTGGTGATTCACCCCATTACTTGGTTCCTCCGCATTTTAAAGCAATTTATGCCGTTAAAATTTAGGCTAATGGTATTGTTACCAGTTTTTAAATTATAATGCATAAAACTAAAAAATTTAATCTAAATTTTTTTCCTTAAAGTCCTTAAAAGCTTTGCTAATGTTGTTGTATCTATCCTGAACACTTGAAAATCTATTATCTGAAAGAGAATAAATTTCCTTTAATTGTTCTGCTGAAATTTCTTCCGAATCTCCTAAAGTTGAAAGGAGATTCTGCTCTTCATTAACTGCTGCTATAAAACTTTGAATAAATAATTCATAATCGTTGCTAAGTCTGATGTAATCATCCCTTAAGTTTATACCGTGCTGAGGGATAGTTTCTAAACTAAGAATTGCACTTTGTAAATCCCTATTAGTAGTATTGTGTTTATTAGCCAATTCTATAACTTTCTCGTAGCTGTTATTACCATTACGAACTTCTTTTAATTCAAGTGAGAAGTTAGTTTTAATAGGTACAAACTTCTCCAAGATTGGTTCGAAAGAATTTGCAAAGGCAGTACTCTCTTTCAATCTTACCAAGGCCTTCTCCTGAGTATCAATTATCTCATTGGTATAAATGGTGAAGGCATGTAAAAAGTCTTTAGCCTCCCTTTCTACAGAGGGGGTTAGGGAACTTACAGAAAATTCACTATAGAAGTTTTCAGAGTCATCTCTATATTTTTCGAAGTTTGAAAAGGAGTCTTTAAGATCACTGCTGTTAGGACTCTTAAGAATGTTTAAAATTTGCATATACATTAGCTTGTTGCTTTTCAAGCCTTCAATTAAGTTTCCATGTTGAAGTTTAAATTTATCTCCAGGAACTTCTGCCTCAACCTTGGTTCTAATGATATCTATCTCCTTTACCATCTGGGGAAGGTTTTCCTTTGCTAAATCTGAATTAATAACATTATCCTCCAACAATTTGTTAGCCTTTTTATTTACAGAATTAATTTGAGATACCAAGTTATTCATGTTTTTTTCATAACCATTTAAGGTTCTATCGATAAAAATAAAATATGTGGTAAAAAACACGCCTGCTAGTATTAATGTTGAAATAATGGTTATAATAATAGTTAGGATTGTTTTGTTCATTTTTTTCTTTTTTGGTTTCAAAATATACACGTCCTTTTCTAATACTTATATCTAGGCTTCCAACTGTAACTATTAACTTATACCTAGCCAAAGCTTATAGCGGATCTAGGGTTTTCACCGAGGCATAAGTAAGGTTTACCTATAGGAATCCTATAAGAACTATAAAACAAAAGGTTAATAACAGTATGAATTAATACAATATATTCTATCATAGATTTTAAAATTACTCACTGTAATATAGTTGATTAAATGGATAATAAGGGGAATAAACGGAAGGTATAGGACAGGCGTATAAAAAAGAATAAAATATGTAGAGGAAGTTATTTTCATGGTACATTAAAGTTGAATAATGGTGTATAATTGATAATGAGATTAAATTGCTTGGGGTGACAAGGTTTGGAATTTTTTAAAATGCTACTTTATACTATAAAAAGTATAGATATATTTGCCATATTAGATATAGCGGTAATATCCTATATATTTTATAAGGGATATACTCTTTTAAATGATACAAGAGCTATGCAGCTCATAAAAGGTATAATTTTTATAGTTATATTAATTCCTATAAGTGATCTGTTAAATCTAACAATGCTTAACTTAATATTAAATGAAACATTAACCATCGGGGTGCTGTCCATCGTAATCATATTCCAACCTGAAATAAGAAGGGCTTTAGAACATTTGGGGCGATCTGCCTTCACTGAGAGACACTTGTTGCTAGAAGATGATAAAGTTATGGACAAGGTAGTTACAGAGTTGGTTAATGCGGTAGATAATTTATCAAAATCAAAAACTGGAGCCTTAATTGCTATAGAGCAAAAAACTGGATTAAATGATGTGATTGCATCAGGAACTGAAATTGATGCTGTCATATCTACAGCCTTACTAGAAAATATTTTTGTAATTAATACCCCTTTGCATGATGGAGCTACAATTATACGTAATGATAGGATTTTAGCATCGGGCTGTGTTTTGCCCTTAACATCTAATATAGATATAAATAAAAAACTAGGAACCAGGCATAGAGCCGCCATGGGCCTTACAGAGATATCAGACGCATTGGTAGTAATAGTTTCTGAAGAAACGGGAACTATATCCCTTTCTGTTAATGGAAAGCTTACAAGAAACTATGATAAAGACAGATTAAAGGATATCCTAATAAGAATTATGAAAAGGAGACAAACCAATAGAAAAAGAACCATAAGAGAGAAGGTGAAGTTGTGGATAACAAAAAGGACAAACAAATTATTATCAAAGTAATTTGTGTTATCGCATCTTTTGTCTTTTGGCTTTATGTAGCGAATACAAAGAACCCTATCAGGGACAAGAGAATCACACTTAAAGTAGTTATGGAGAATACAGATGTCATAGAAAAATCTAAATTGGCTATACTACCTGATGAGGATTTTGAACTTTCAGTGAGGGTGGAAGGGCCAATGTTGGAATTGAGTTATTTAAATGAAGAGGATATAGTCTTAAAAGCTGATTTTGCACAAGTTAATCTATCTGAAGGTATTAACAGAATTCCTGTATATGTATCACGAATACCTAAAAATATAGATATAGTTGATAAAGATAATCTTAGCATAGATGTAAATTTAGATGACTTAATAGAAAAAAGTGTTCCTGTAAGGGAAAACATCTCAGTTACTACCAAGTCTGGATATTCAGCTTCAAAGCCAATAATAACCCCTCAAAAGGTAAAAGTAAAAGGAGCGGAACAATACGTACAAAATGTTTCATATGTACTGGTAGCTACAAGTCTTGAAAAAATAGATAAGGACGAAGAACTTAATTTACCCTTGCAACCCTACGATGAGGCAGGTAGAGAGGTTAAAAATGTAACAGTGGAACCTCAGACTGTAAATGTAGTAGTACCAGTGAAAAAAACAAAAAAGGTAGCTATAAAAGTAGAAACAACAGGAAATGTAGCATATGGTGGAATATTGAAAAGTGTTGAAGCAGTTCCTTCTACTATAGAAATAGCTGGAGATGAAAAGGTCCTTGAATCTATTAATGAGATTAAAACAGAAGTAATAGATTTAACTGATATAAGTGAAGATAAGACCATGGAAGTTAAGCTAGTATTAGATAAAGTTACTACTGTATCTGGCAAAGATAGTGTTAACGTTAAACTAGCTATTGAAAAGCTTGAGCAAAAGAACATATCTGTTGACATTAACTTTATTAATTTAGCTGAAGGCTTGAAGTTTCAATCAGAGTATAAAAAAGTTTCCTTTGTAGTATCAGGAGCTGAAACAGTTATAAAAAAGCTTAAGGCAGAAGATATTAAATGTACTGTAGACTTGAAGGATCTTTTAGTAGAAGCGGAATATCCTTCCTTACAGGTTAGGGTAACAGCCCCAGAGAATGTTACAATTCAATCTTATTCGCCAGAGACTGTTAAAGTCACTATAGAAAAGATTGAAAGTGATAGTGGAGGACCAGATGAAATAAACAGGGAAAATACTGATGACGGAGCTCAGTCCATTCAATCAGCACCGGATCAATAATATTCCATATACCAAATATGATGGAGGACGAGATGACAATACGAATAAACAATCTTTCACTAGCTTTGGAAGATGATATAAATTTGCTAAAAGAAAAGGCAGCAAAAAAATTAAATATTTCCACTAAGGACATAGAAAACTTTAAAATACTTAGGGAATCTATTGATGCTAGAAAAAAAGATAATATAAAATTTAACTATTCTGTGGAGTTAAGCTGTAAGAAGGAAGAGAGGTTAGTCAATAGATGTAAAAACAAGGACATAAGCTTCCTAGAGGAAGAGGTTCATGAAGATCTAGTAATGGGCAACAAAAGGCTTTCACATAAGCCTATAATAGTAGGAATGGGACCTGCAGGTATTTTTGCAGGTCTACTTTTGGCAAGGAAAGGCTATAATCCTGTAATTTTTGAACGGGGAGAAGATGTAGATGGGCGAAGTAAAACTGTAGAACACTTTTGGAAAAGCGGTGAGCTGAATACAGAAAGTAACGTACAGTTTGGCGAAGGGGGAGCAGGAACCTTTTCTGATGGTAAGCTTACAACTAGAATAAAGGATAGAAGATGTGATTTTGTTTTACAGGAGTTTGTTAAGGCCGGAGCTCCAGAGGAAATAGCCTACAGTGGTAAGCCCCATGTAGGAACGGATATCCTTAAAAAGGTGGTAAAAAATATTAGAGAAGAAATTAAGGCTTTAGGAGGACAGGTACACTTTAACAGCAAGTTAGAGGATATTATATTGAAGGACAAAAAAGTCAAATCCCTTATAATAAATGACAATGAAGTTCCTTGTGAAGTTCTTATCCTAGCTATAGGACACAGTTCTAGAGATAGCTATGAAATGCTTTATAAGAAGGATATATTTTTATCGGCAAAACCTTTCTCTATAGGAGTTAGAGTTGAACATCCCCAAGGCTTTATAGATCAGGCACAGTATGGTAAGTATGCTAACCATCCTAAATTAAGGGCAGCAGATTATAGGGTTGCCTATTCCGACAAAAATTTAAACAGATCCGTTTATAGCTTTTGCATGTGTCCTGGAGGAGAGGTGGTAGCTGCAGCCTCTGAAGACAAGAGGCTAGTAATTAACGGAATGAGCTACCATAAAAGGGATAAGGAAAATGCTAACTCAGCCCTAGTAGTATCTGTGACTCCCGCGGACTTTCAAGGGGACTCTCCTTTGAAGGGAATGGACTTTCAAAGACACTATGAGACCTTAGCCTTTAAGGTTGGAGGAGGTAATTATCATGCCCCTCTGCAACTAGTAGGAGACTTCTTAAAGGGTAATACTAGCAAGAAGTTAGGTAAGGTTACTCCTTCCTATAGACCAGGTTGGAATTTTGCCAATTTAGATCAATGCCTGCCTAAATATGTGGTAGATATGTTGAAACTGGGCTTAGAACAATTTGATAAAAAAATTAAGGGCTTTGCCATGGAGGATGCTGTACTTACAGGTATAGAAACAAGAACTTCTGCGCCAGTGAGAATTGATAGAAATGAAAAGGGTGAAAGTATTTCTACCCAGGGCCTATATCCTACTGGAGAAGGTGCAGGCTATGCCGGTGGAATTATATCTGCTGCAGTAGATGGCCTTAGAATAGCAGAAGAAATTATAAAAAAGTATAATAATTCAGTCAGATAATTCTGACAATTACCATATTCCCTTATTTATTTGTTAAAATATAATCAAAGGTTTTTATAAAAAGAATTAGACTTTTAATTTTAGAGATTTACAATTGATAGTGGATATAGAAAGCCTTCCTCTTTTACGGAAATTAGGTATGGTTGAGCTTAACATTCACTATCAATTGTTAACTCTAATTATTAAGGGCATTTTATACATTGTCTAAAATAGATTCTATTATTTTTTAAAAGACATTGCAGAAAAGTTAACAAAGTTTGCGAGTTTTTTATCAAAAGACAGAAAAATATATTGTTAATTTAGGAGGAATACATAATGGCAAGGAATTTTGATGATTTATTAGCTAAGGTTAAAAGTGGACGAGTTAAGAAGGTTGCAGTAGCTGTAGCTCAGGATGAACCAGTATTAGAAGCTGTAAAGGCAGCTCAAGAACAAGGTATTGCAGATGCTATATTGGTAGGGGACCAAGAGGCTATCAAAGAAGTAGCAAGTAAAATAGGAATGGACCTATCAAAGTTTCAGATTGTCCATGAAACTAATGCTGTAAAGGCGGCACTTAAAGCTGTAGAGCTAACTTCAAAAGGGGAAGCAGATATGGTTATGAAGGGTCTTGTGGATACAGCAAACTTTTTAAGAGCTGTTTTAAACAAAGAAGTAGGTCTTAGAACAGGAAAGTTAATTTCCCACGTTTCAGTATTTGAAATTAAAGGCATAGACAGATTGATATTTTTAACAGATGCAGCTTTTAACATGTATCCAGATTTAAAGGCTAAAGTAGATATAATAAACAATGCAGTAAAGGTTGCCCATGCAGTTGGTGTTGAAGTTCCAAAGGTAGCTCCTGTATGTGCTGTTGAGGTAGTTAATCCAGATATGCCAGCTACTGTAGATGCATCACTTCTTTCAAAGATGAATGACAGAGGACAAATTAAAGGATGTATTGTTGATGGACCTTTAGCATTAGACAATGCTCTTTCAGAAGAGGCGGCTCAACATAAAAATATTGGCGGACCTGTAGCTGGAAAGGCAGACATATTGCTACTTCCAGATATAGATGCGGCAAATGTAATGTATAAAACTTTGACTTATACTTCTGAATCAAGAAATGGAGGTTTGCTGGTAGGAGCAGCTGCACCAGTTATCCTTACTTCTAGAGCAGATAGTTTCGAAACTAAAACCTATTCTATAGCCTTAGGGGCTTTGGCAGCAGAAAAAAAATAATAAAGGAAAGAGAGGAAGTATTATGGCTTATAAACTTTTAATAATAAACCCAGGATCAACTTCAACAAAAATCGGAGTATATGAGGATGAAAATCCAATTTTTGTGGAAACTTTAAGACATGCAACTGAAGAAATAGAAAAGTACAATTCTGTAGTAGACCAGTTTGAATTTAGAAAAGAAACTATATTACAGGTACTTAAGGAAAAGGAATTTGACCTAAAGACCTTGGATGCAATTGTAGGAAGAGGTGGACTACTAAAGCCTATAGAGGGTGGAACTTATATAGTTAATGAAAATATGTTAGCAGACTTAAAAACAGATGTTAGAGGACAACACGCTTCTAATCTGGGAGCCCTTATTGCTAATGAAATAGCTAAGGATCTAAATATACCTGCTTACATAGTTGACCCAATAGTAGTAGATGAATTAGATGAAATAGCTAGAATATCAGGAATTCCTGAAATAGAAAGAACTAGTATTTTCCATGCTCTAAACCAAAAGGCTGTAGCAAAGAGATATGCTAAGGAAAATGGTAAGAAGTATGAAGAAGTAAATGTTATAGTAGCTCATATGGGTGGCGGTGTTTCTGTAGGTGCTCATAAAAAGGGAAGAATTGTTGATGTAAACAACGCTTTAGATGGAGAAGGTCCTTTCTCACCAGAGAGAAGCGGTGGTGTTCCTGTAGGGGAATTGGTAAGACTATGTTACAGTGGAAAGTACACCTTAGAAGAAATGAAAAAGAAGATTACTGGAAAGGGTGGTCTTGTAGCCTATCTTGGCACTAACAATGCAGTGGAAGTAGAAAATGCAGCATTGGCTGGAGAGCCAAAGGCAAAGCTAATGTACGATGCTATGGCATACCAAACAGCAAAAGAAATAGCTGCCTGCGCTGCAGTACTTTGCGGTAAGGTAGATGCTATTATATTAACTGGAGGTATAGCTTACGGAAAACCAATGGTGGATGCAATAAAAGAAAGAGTATCTTTTATAGCCCCACTAGTAGTATATCCAGGAGAGGATGAACTACTTGCATTAGCTGAAGGAGCTATTAGAGTCTTAGACGGAGAAGAAGAGGCTAAAATTTATAAATAAAAATATGGGACAGTCCTAAACTAATTAAATCAGCTGGGACTGTCCTTTCTTTAAACTCCAAATATCTGAGGAGTTTCCTTATCTATTGCTTTGATTTTTATAGGCCATATAGACACCAACGCCAAGACCTAAAAGGGCTGCTGTCTTGCTCATTCCAGGTGTTATTTTTCTTCGCTTTCTTTTGTTGGGCATTAACATTGAAGCTAAAGAAGCTCCACCAATCATTTCTCGTATCAAAAACATCTCCTCCTTACATTTTTATAATTAGTTTGCCTTAAAATATTGACTTTATCCATATAGAAAGATAATTTAAGATATCTATTATATCTAGATAATCTATAGCGATTTTGCAAATTTATGATATAATAATTATGTGAAAAATTGACGGTTAACTTAAGGGTTATAAACTAACGAAATAAAGAGGGGTAATAATTATGAGTAGAATGTTTGGAACAGATGGTGTAAGGGGTATTGCAAATTCAGAGCTAACTGCACAGTTGGCTTACAGTTTAGGTAGAGCAGGAGCTTTTGTTTTAACAGAAGGTACCCATAAACCAAAGATCTTGGTAGGTATGGATACTAGAATATCCTGCGATATGTTGGAAGCTGCCTTAGTATCTGGGATTTTGTCAGTAGGTGCGGAAGCAATTTGCGTAGGAGTAGTACCAACACCTGCTATTGCTTATCTAACTAGAAAATATAAGGCAGATGCAGGGGTAATGATATCAGCCTCCCATAATCCTGTAGAATATAATGGTATAAAATTTTTTAATGGCAATGGCTATAAGCTATCAGACGAACTAGAAGATAGGATTCAAAGTATTATAGAAGGAAATTTTCAAGGAGTGCCATCACCAACTGGTGCGGAACTAGGGAGAAAAATTGAAGAAGATGGAGCTCTTGTAGATTATATAGCTTACGCTAAGTCAACTATTGATGTTAATTTAAAAGGTATGAAAGTAGCACTGGATTGTGCAAATGGAGCTGCCTATTCTGCAGCAGTAGAAACTTTCAGAAGCCTTGGGGCAGAAGTTGTAGTTATAAACAATGATCCAGATGGTATTAATATAAATAAAAAATGTGGTTCTACCCATCCTGAAGAGCTTATGGACTATGTTATAAGGAAAAATTGTGACATAGGTCTAGCCTTTGACGGAGATGCAGACCGCTGCCTGGCTGTAGATGAAAAAGGTAACTTAATTCATGGAGATTTTATGATGGCTATTGCGGCTAAGTATTTAAAGCAACAAGGACGATTGAGTGATAATGCCCTAGTAGTTACTGTTATGAGTAACTTAGGCCTAGATATCGCTATGCAGAAGGAAGGTATTAGAACTGTTAAGACTAAGGTTGGAGATAGATATGTACTAGAAGAAATGGCAAAGTACGGCTACAAGCTTGGAGGAGAACAGTCTGGCCACATAATATTCCTTGATTATAATACTACTGGTGATGGACTAGTAACTGGACTTCAGATGGCGGCTATTGTTAAAAAGAGCGGCAAAACTTTGTCAGAGCTAGCATCTATGATGAAGGAACTGCCTCAGGTATTAGTTAATGCAAAAGTTCCTAACCATATGAAGAATATACATGAAACTGATGTTGAAATAGTTGAAGAAATAAAGAAAATAGAAGAGGCACTGAAGGGCTGTGGAAGAGTATTAATAAGACCTTCCGGTACAGAACCCCTAGTAAGAGTTATGCTAGAAGGTGAAAATCAAGATGAAATAGACAAAATGGCCCAGGAACTAGCAAAACTTATTGAAACTAAAGCAAGCAAATAACTCTCATATACTATTTAATAGATAGGATTGAGATTTTTGAAATAATATTTGAATTAAATATCTTAACAGCAAAAGTGGCTTTTGCCACTTTTTGCTTTTTGAAAACAAAAAATATTGACCATATTATATCAAATAAATATAATGTAGAAGGCAGTAAAGTTTGCCAGCAGGAAGTGATTTGCCACATAAGATTAATGGCTATGATTCTGCAGGAGTTGCAGTGTTAAAAGATGGACAATTAAAGGTTTCTAAGTGTAAAGGAAGACTAGTAAATCTGGAAGAGAAAATAAAAAAAGATCCTGTTGAAGGTTCCTTAGGAATAGGTCATACAAGATGGGCAACTCATGGAGAACCTTCTGACCTAAATTCCCATCCTCATAACGGTGATAGAGGAAGAATCAGCGTAGTTCACAATGGAATAATAGAAAACTATATAAGTATTAAAGAATGGCTTATGTCAAAGGGCTACACCTTCTATTCAGAGACAGATACAGAGGTTATTCCAAACTTAATAGTAGGCTTAGGAGAGGATGAATACTATATTGCCTCCGATATTCCTGCTGTACTTAATAGCACAAGAGATGTATATTTACTAAATGATAAAGAATTTGTTGTCCTTACAAGAGATGGAATGAAAATACTAACAGAGGATAAGGAAGAAATAGAGAAGGAAGTATATCATGTAACTTGGAATGCAGATGCAGCAGAAAGAGGCGGCTATGAGCATTTTATGTTAAAGGAAATCCATGAACAGCCAAAGGTTATAAAAGATACTATGACTTCAAGAATAGTAGAAGGACAACCAATTAAACTAGATGATATATCTATAAGTAAAGAAGAAATTAAGGAAATAAATAAAATATATATAGTTGCCTGTGGTACTGCTTACCATGCAGGACTTGTAGGGAAGTACGCCATAGAGAAGTTAGCCAGAATCCCAGTAGAGGTAGATATTGCTTCTGAGTTTAGATATAGGGATCCTCTTATAGACCATAAAACTCTAATGATAGTAATAAGCCAATCTGGTGAAACAGCAGACACTTTAGCGGCTTTAAGACTGGCAAAAGAAAAGAAGGCTAGGGTTTTAGCAGTAACTAATGTAGTAGGTAGCTCAATAGCAAGGGAAGCAAATGACATATTATACACCTGGGCAGGACCGGAAATCGCCGTAGCTTCCACATTGCCTAAGTCCTCCTGTGGGGTTATAATCATATCAAGGAAATTATACCATTTAGAAAGCTTTTATAGATTTTGGAGGGAGCTTATGACTCTTAAAGTAAAAAGAATAAAAAGGTACCTTATTATATTCTTTGTAATTGTTGGACTAGCAGTATTTGCCCTATGGCAGAACAATTCCATAGTTATAACAGAAATCCAATATAGTAATTCAAAAACACCAGACTCCTTTGATGGCTATAGGATAGTTCAAGTTTCAGATTTGCACAATAAGGATTTTCAAGGAAGATTAGTAGAGAAAATCTGGGAAACGGATGCTGATATTATTGTAATTACTGGGGATTTGATTGATAGAAGTAAGTCTGAAATTAATGAAGCTATAGAATTTGTAGAAGAAATAGTTGAAATTGCACCAGTCTATTATGTTTCAGGTAATCACGAGCAATTCTCTGAGGACTTTGATCAGTTGAAGGAAAAATTAATGGACTTAGATGTAGAACTTATGGATGATCACTATATTGAATTATTTATGGAAGGGGACAAAATTGGTATTATGGGATTAGCAGATCCTGCTGAGAGACACAGGGATGAAGAATATCAATTTATTGATAGAAGCTCCTATGTTAGGAGTAAGCTGCTAGACCTAGTGGAAGGTATAGATACGGATTTTAATATCTTACTGTCACATAGGCCAGAGGATTTTTCAGTGTACAAAGAAATGAAGGTGGACTTAACTTTCAGCGGACATGCTCATGGAGGACAAATCAGAATTCCCTTTGTTGGTGGATTAGTAGCACCAAACCAAGGTTTCTTTCCTAAATATACTGAGGGAATCTATACTGAAGGGGAATCGTCCATGGTGGTAAGCCGAGGACTGGGCAATAGCATTATTCCCTTGAGAGTTTTTAATAGGCCTGAGCTGCTAGTTCTTACTTTGAGAAGCCAGTAATTATTATTGAGATAGAAGAAAAGATGCCAACAGTCTTTGAAACTGTTGGCATCTTTAGATGTTTCCAGGGGGAAAGGGAAGTTACTTAAATACCTTAATCCTAGTTTCTAATGGTTGGAATTGCTTTTCACCGGCTTCTGCAGTAGCTTTTCCAAAAGGCATCTGGGCAATTAACTTCCAAGAGCTTGGTATGGACCATTGATTTTTTATGTCTCCTTCAATAAGCTCGTTATAGTGTTGTAAGGATGCTCCTAAGCCTTCCATTTCTAAGGCGGTCCAAATAACCAGCTGAAGCATTCCGCTTGATTGCTGGGACCAAATTGGGAAGTTATCCTTGTAAAGTGGGAATTGTTGTTGAAGGGACCCTATTACGCTTTCTTCTTCAAAGAAGAGAACTGTTCCGTAGCCACTTTTAAAAGAATTAATTTTCTCTTCAGTAGGGGCAAACTTATCTGCTGGCACAATCTTTCTTAATGCTTCTTTTGTAAGATCCCATAGTTTATCTTGATGACTCCCTAATAATAGAACTACCCTTGCGCTTTGAGAATTAAAGGCTGATGGACTATGCTTTACAGCATGATCTATAATTTCTTTAATTCTATCATCAGAAATAGGGGATTCCTTGCTAATTCCATAAATTGAACGTCTATCTGCAATTGCAGTTAAAAAATCTTTTGACATATTTTATACCTCCTAAAGTACAATAATATTTTATTTATATCTTATTTAAAGTTAAGCTTCCTTATTCATTTCTATAATTAAAAGGTGTGAACTTTTCTCTGCTTTAATTAAGATGTCTTCTTCAACTATTTCCATTCCATCTCTTTCATTTAAATGAATTTGGTTAATTAAGGAACTTCCTTCTATTTGAACTAAGTAAGCCTGCCTTCCTGCCTTTACTGGAAAGCTAATTTCTTTTCCTTTTTCAAGTTCTGTTGAATATATATTAATGTCTTGGTTTATTTTTATTTGACCATTGCCTGATTTGCTTGAAACCATATGAAGCCATTTGTTTTTTCTATCATCCCAATTAAATCTGAAATCTCCATAGTTAGGTTCATGGTCAGCTTTATCAGGCAAGATCCATATTTGTAAGAATCTTAAGGTATCCTTTCCAAGATTATGCTCGCTATGATAAACTCCAGTTCCTGCGCTCATGTATTGAACATGACCACGGCTTAGGGTGTTTTTATTGCCCATGCTATCTCCATGAGTAAGTTGGCCATTGACTACATAGGATATTATCTCCATATCCCTATGAGGGTGAGTATCGAAACCAGTATTAGCTTCAACTAAATCATCATTTATAACTCTTAAAACTCCAAAGTTCATATTTTTAGGATTGTAGTATTGGGCAAAAGAAAAGTGAAATGTGCTTTTTAACCATCCAAGATTACTACTACCCATATTTTTGCTTTCTATCTTTCTTAACATTTTAATCTCTCCTTAGATATTGTAAACAATCTATACTTTTAATATGAGCAATTGTCTGATAAATATTTTTTACTTGATTGTATAAAAAAACTATAAGTAAATATTCAATTTAGTTACTAAAGGTAATTAGCTTTAATTTAATTATACACCTAAATTTTAAAAGGTCAAGTCATTTCAATAAAAAAAGAAAGAAACTCCTAAAAATTAGTAGGAGAATCTTTCTTTAAGTTTTGTTAAGCTCTTTAATTAGTTCCATTTTTCAGCCCATTTTTGAATTTCATCCATAACAGGTTCAAGCTCAAGGCCCTTTTCTGTGAGTTCATATTCTATACGTACAGGAGTTTCCGGGTAAACCTTTCTAACAACAATACCTTCACACTCTAATTCTTTAAATCTTTCTGTAAGCATTCGTGCACTCATATTGGGAATTGACTCTGCTATATCAGAAAAACGCTTTTGCCCACTTAGCAATGTTCTTATTATAAGTCCAGTCCATCTCTTTCCTAGTAGTTCAAAAGCACTTTCAAATTTAGGGCACATATGAAATTTTTCCATATATATCACCACCTAAGGTTATTATAGCATATATGATTGATAAAAGTAAGTTACTTATAATATTATAGCATGCTTAGGATAGGGGGCATAGGACTTTTTTAAAAGCTAATTATACCTAAATGCTCAAATAAAATTTTTAGTCCCATAAGGATTAAGATGAGTCCACCAGCAAATTCTGCCTTAGATTTATACATTGAGCCAAATATGCTACCTATCTTAACACCAAGGGCTGATAGTGTAAAAGTTGTAAGTCCGATAAAGGCAACAGCAGGACCAATCTTTATTTGTAGAAAGGCAAAGGTAATGCCTACAGCTAGGGCATCAACACTAGTTGCAAGGGCTAAAAGGGTCATTTTTTTAAAGTGTAGAGGATTGTTTTTCTTCAGAGGATCCTCTATGTTGGCCTCAACTAGACAATCAGCTGCCACTTCACAACTGCTTTCCCTTGATTCCCGTATCATATTAATGCCTATAATACCTAGCAAAACAAAGGCTATCCAATGGTCGATAGCTATAATTTTATCCTGAAACTGTACTCCTAATATGTATCCTATCAGAGGCATTCCGGCCTGGAACAAACCAAAGTATAAGCCAACTATTGAGGCGTTTTTTAAAGTTACCTTCTTGAAGCATAATCCTCTACAAATAGCTACCGCAAAGGCATCCATTGATAAACCTACCGCAATAATAAATAATTCAACTAAACTCATGTTTTGCTCTCCTTTTAAAATATTATATAAATAAAAAAAGACCTATCTGCAGAAAAATCCTGCAGATAAGTCTCATTGTTTAAAATAAAGCCAGATATTAAATATCAGCATGTTGACTTTATTACACAAATACTTGCGCCAACTACTCCCTTATCGCATTTTAAGTATATAAAAGATTAGTAATCTTGTCAATGGAGGGCTGATAAATTCTTAACTATATAATAGGATGCAAGCTGTGTAAAAACATGGTATAATAAATTATCTGGCATATTGATTAAAATTAAGAATTATAAGGGTTTTAGGAAGGATTGATTCTAAGATGATTTGTAAGAGATGCGGAGCTGAGCTTCCAGGAGATAGTATATTTTGCAATAAGTGCGGTAATAAGCTTGAAGGTATTGATAAGTATCAGTGGGATAGTGATAAATCAAATACTAATTACCAAGATGGAAATAATAAGAGTACAAGCTATAAAAGGACAGACTATAATAATAGAGCCTATAATATGAATTGGCACAATTACCCTAGAAGAAGGCTTAATCTTAGGAAGGCATTTATGGTGCTAGTGATAATTGGGGCTATAGTTGTTGGAATTGGTTTTTTTGGATATAGGAAATACTACAATAAGCAAGTAAGTGAAGCTAGAAGATTATATTCCCAAGGGAGATACAGTATGGCATTTTATATAATTGATAATCTAATTGCTATTGATCGGGAAAGTGAAGAATATAGAAGAATGCTATACTCAAGCAGCTATGGTTATAATTATCAAAGTTATGAAGAAGAAATTAAAGAGGAGTATCCTGATTATCAAAGGGCTGTAGCAGATCTCTTCGATGGATTAGAAAACTGTTATTCAGGTAAAAAGTATATAGACGGCCCTATAGAAGAAGAGATTATAAGTTTATTTGAAGAAAAGTATACTAGTGCTTTAAGAAATGACTTTGGACTATCAGAAGGGGAAATAGAAGATGTATTAAAGCTAAATCGTCAAGCAAGAAAAGAAAAATGCATTGAGATAGCCTATAAATATATTCAGAAAAAAACAAAGGATAAATAGGCTCTTGATTTGACTTATTTCGTTGACATAATAGCAGTGAACAGATTAATATAATGAGTATAGAGCAAGGAACAATAGGCTGGAAAATCAGCTTAGCTGTGGCTAGTATCTATTAATAAAGGCATTAATAGGAGAAGTGATATATGAATAAAAAGGCCATATCTAACTTAGATATATTAAAAATATATGATAAGACTAACAATAAAACTTATCATGGCTGTGATCAGGAGTGGTATGCTAGGAAGTGGCAGCGACTTTCAGGCTGTGGCCCTACAGTAGCTAGCAATATTATTTTTTATTTATTCCACAGACAAGCTGTCTTTAGTTTTCATAATAACTTTAACGGTAAAGCTTACTGGCAGTCCTTGATGGAGGAAATTTGGCACTATGTTACCCCCACAATTCGGGGTATACCCAACACTAAATTATTTTATGAGGGCATAGTTAAGTATTCAGAAGCAAAGGAAATGAATATTTTATATGATTATTGTGACATACCTAAGGATAAGAACTGTCGGCCTGCCTTTCAAGAACTTGTAAAATTTATTGAAAGAGGTCTTTCCAAGGACACACCTATCGCCTTTCTGAATTTATGCAATGGAGATGAAAAGAAATTAGAAAGATGGCATTGGGTTACCATAGTTGCTTTAGAATATGCAGAAGATGGCAGCAGCGCCTTTGTAGATATATTAGATGCTGGGGAAATTTTAACGGTAGACCTTGCATTATGGTATAATACTAGCAATCAAGGTGGAGGTTTTGTCTGTGTAGAAGGACAAGTTTAGTGCTGCTTATTAGAAGATAAGATAATATGTATGTGTATAATAATTACTATTTGTAGAAAATTGGTGTTTAATACGTTTACATGAATTATTGTTAAAGTTTTTAACTTAAATTGTAACTTGATTTGCTTATATAAGAATATTTATTAAGAAGGGATGAATTATGGGGGATCCTCTTGTTTTTACCATATGGTTATTACCTCTTGTAGCAATGTTGTTTTCGGCTCTAGCAGGTCTTTGCCTATGGTTGAACCTAAAGATTTATAAGGCGAAAAAAATAAAGTCTTATAGGCAGAGCAAAATTAAGGGAGGGATTGAAAGTGGATTTCATTAAGAGCTTGTTTCTAGGGGAATTCAATTTTATTATCCCTATATCATATATTATTGCAGGGACATTGGTAGCTATATTTGTATTTACAGTTCGATATCTTTTATACACAAAGAGAAAGAAGGCCTTTGCAAAAGAGATATCCAATTCACAGAAAAGGTCTTTACAGGAAAATAAGAAACTAGCGAATGAGGAAGATGGACAAGCGGTTCAGGAGAAAAGGATATGATGGATAGTTTAATATTTGTTGTCTACATTTTGTCATGTTTAAGTAATGGCATATACTATTTCTGGATAGCTATGTTACTTGCTTTTCCACCGGTTATGAACGATTATGACCAGGAGGAAGAAATTAAGGGTTACATAACTTACTTGCTTATTCCATGTCTTAATGAAGCTAAAGTAATAGGAAATACCATTAGGAATATTTTAAACATAGGTGTAGAGAATGTTTATGTAGTGGCCATTAATGATGGCTCCGATGATAATACTTTAGAAATTCTTCAAAGTATTAATTCAGAAAAGTTGATTATGGTTAATCGAGTTTTACCTAATGCAAGGCAGGGGAAAGGTGAGGCCTTAAATTGTGCTTATAGCATAGTACTAGACCATGTGGAAAAGAATAGTTTTGATTCTGAGAAAGTGATTATTGGGATTCTAGATGCAGATACCTTTATAAAGCCTAGTCTTTTACAGAGGGTTAATGAAATTTTCTATCATGATAAAAGAGCTGGTATGGTTCAGGCACGAGTAAGAATTGGCATCTCAACCAGAGATCATATACTACCATTTTTGCAGGACATAGAGTTTTTTTCCTGCATTAATAGAATGCAAAATGCCAGAGAGTATATGGGAACTGTAGCTGCTGCTGGAAATGGACAATTTAATAGATTAACAGCAATGAAAACTTTAGGGGATAAACCTTGGAGCCGATGTCTTCTTGAGGATTTTGACTTTAGCTTAAGACTCCTTTTAGCAGGCTGGAGAACAAGACTTTTGCAGGATGAAAACATCTATCAGCAAGGGGTAATGAGTTATAGGAAATACGTTAAGCAAAGGGCCCGTTGGGCACAAGGCTGTATACAGTGCATGCCTTATGCTAAGGAAGTTCTTAAGTCTAAGTATTTATCAATATGGGGAAAGGCAGAGATTTTTCACTTTATGTCCCTACCTACAATTGCTATGATTTCTACCCTTGTATTAATAGTCTCTTGGCTTATGATTTTAGTGTCCTTTTTCCAGGGGTCAACTCTCTTGTTTGATAGTCTAGCCAAGTTTTCTAGATCCTATCAAGGCTTGTTACTGAGTATTCTAATTATCATTATTTATTTACCAGGGATAGTGTTTTCCATTAATTATTGGAGAGATACTAGAGAGGGCTTCTTTAGATGCCTTTTAGCAGGAGTATTTATGCCCCTTTATTTCTTATTACAAATTCCTGCAGTAGTTTTAGCTACTTATAGACATATTAGGGGTTACAATAGTTGGACTAAGACAGAAAGAACAGAGGATATTATTGGAGGTTGAAAAAGGTTTTATGAAATTTTATAAGTATAAGGTTAAAAGACTTCTACTTTCCCTTATGGTATTGGCTTTAATATGTACTTCTTCAGGAATTGCTGTCTATGGTCGTTCAATAGGTGGAAAGCTTGACAATTTAGCTTACAATGACAAGTGGGACAAGTTTAATGAAACTAAAAATTATCTGGACAAGTATTTTAGCAATTTTAAAGTAGATATAATTAAATTTGATAATATATTTGTTTTTTATGATAAAGATGGAGATGGGATTTATAACAAGCAAGGTAAAAATGGGGATTTGCCTATGAAAGGTGTTAAAGTTTCAATTAATCACTGGTTAAATCCTACTAACATATATCCCTTTACCTGGTCACAAAACAATGGGAAGGCAAGTCTTTACTTTCCTGTATTTGAGAATATAAAGGATGGCTACTATTTAAATGTTGAAATTCCAGAAGGTTATGAAATCAATGTAACTGACAACTGCCTTTTTGGTAAGGATGGAAATACTGCTTATAATAAGATTAGCTATAAGAAAGGTAATGGACAAGGTAACGGCCAAGGACATGGTAATCTACTTACCTTTGCAGGAAAATCAGAGATAATGATACCTATTATAAAGAAAAAGGAAGTAGCTAAAGCTGATTTAACTATTAGTAGCAATGATTTTGATATGGAAGCTATTGAAGGTGTAAATTATGATTTGTACACTTATACTAATGGAGGCTTTGCAAAGACAGCTAGTGCAAGGTCAGATAAAAATGGTAAGGCGGTATTTAGGGATCTTCCTGTAGGGTCTTCTGTCTATGTAAAAGCTACAAACCTTGAAGAGTTAAAACTTAAAGCTTTTGAAGGACTTGGTTCAGATGGTTTTTCCGCTTTTATATTAATCAATGAGGGACAAAATGATTTGCCTGTTAAGCTTCTAAAAAGCTCTTCCTTAGTGATTAAGAGTAAGTTAAACAATAGTGAACCCTTAACTGCAAGCCTTACTTATGACCTATATGAAATTAATGAAGATGGCAGTTCAGAGCTAATATCTAAACAGCTATCTCAGCAGGGGGCTGATGTGGTTTTTGATGGAGTTTTAGTAGGAAAACAGGTTTATGTTGAAGCGATGGATTATTCTCAAATGCCCTATAAGTCAATGGCTGGATTAGGTAATGGGGATGGTAGATCTGCACCAATTCTTATAAAAGAGCCTGAAAATATACTTGAAGTAATTTACTATTAAAGATTTAAAGATCAAGAAGACTTATTGACTATAAGCCTAATAAAATATATACTCATAATATAAAATATATTTAGTTCTTATCAAGAGAGGTGGAGGGAAAGGCCCAATGAAACCCAGCAACACTAGTTTTAAGCTAGAATGTGCTAAATCCTACAGCCTATGGCTGAAAGATAAGAAGCTGTTAAGTTTATTAGAACTACACTGCTTCCTATTTTGGAAGCTTTTTTATTATAATTATAAGATTTAGGGGGCTAAAGTATGCGGTTAGAGTTGGAAGGTTATTTAAAGGAAAGAATACTTATTTTAGACGGGGCTATGGGGACTAGTATACAAAAGAGAGCTTTAAGTGAAGAGGACTTTCGAGGGTCATATCCTTGCAATAAAAATCAAAAGGGCAATAATGATATTTTAAATATTAGCAAGCCAGCTGTTATTGGGGAAATCCATAGGGAATATCTTGAAGCAGGTGCCGATATTATTGAGACTAATACCTTTAACAGCAATAGAATATCCCAGGCAGATTATGGCCTAGAAGATAAGGTTTATGATTTAAATTATTATGGTGCCAAGCTAGCTAGGGAGGCTGCCGATGAATATACGGAAAAGGACCCCAGCAAGCCTAGGTTCGTGGCAGGTTCTATAGGACCTACTAATAGAACTGCTTCCTTATCTCCAGACGTAGAAAATCCAGGAATGAGGAATATAAGTTTCGATGAACTGCTAGCTGCCTATGAGGAACAGATTGAGGGCCTGGTAGATGGTGGAGTAGATCTACTACTTATAGAGACTATATTTGATAGCTTAAATGCTAGGGCAGCCATTATGGGGGCAGATAATGTGTTAGAGAAAAAAGCTTTAGACCGCCCTATTATGCTTTCAGGAACTATTACAGATATGAGTGGTAGAATCTTATCGGGACAGACCTTAGAAGCCTTTGCAGAGAGTTTGAAAAATCATAGGCTTATTAGCATAGGTTTGAATTGTGCCTTTGGAGCTAGAGATATGATTCCTTTTATAAGGGAGCTTTCAAAATCCCAAAGCTTGTATATAAGTTTTTATCCTAATGCAGGCTTGCCTAATACTTTAGGGGAGTATGATGAGCTACCTGAGGAAACTTCTGCTCTAGTAAAGGAACTGGCAGAGGAAGGACATTTGAACATAGTGGGAGGCTGTTGCGGTACTACTCCTGAACATATAAGGGCAATTGCTAACTGCCTTATTAATGTAAAACCTAGACTTCTTCCTAAGCTAGAAAAGGAAACAATATATTGCGGTCTAGAGGCTGTGAAAGTAAATAAGGAAAGCAACTTTGTAAATATAGGAGAAAGAACCAATGTAGCTGGTTCTGCTAAATTTGCTAGATTAATTAGGGAGAAAAAATATGAAGAGGCTCTCTCTGTAGCTAAGGAGCAAGTAGAGAACGGGGCTCAAATTATAGATATAAATTTTGATGATGCCTTATTAGATGGGGAAGAAGAAATGGATAAGTTCTTAAAGCTCTTAGCCAGCGAACCAGACATAGCTAAGGTGCCGGTAATGATTGACTCCTCAGACTTTAAGGTTCTTGAAAGGGGACTGAAGGCTATCCAGGGTAAGCCTATAGTAAATTCTATATCCTTAAAGGTAGGAGAGGAAGAATTTATAAGGCAGGCAAAGCTTATAAACAAATTCGGAGCTGCTGTAGTGGTTATGGCCTTTGATGAAAAGGGGCAGGCAGATAGCTATGAAAGAAAAATAGAGATATGTCAGAGAGCTTACGAGATACTTGTAAATAAAGTAAATTTCCCAGCAGAGAATATTATTTTTGACCCTAATATTTTAGCCATAGCAACAGGGATAGCGGAACATAATAATTATGCTGTAGACTTTATTAAGGCAACAGCTTGGATAAAAGAAAATCTACCTTATGCAAAGGTTAGTGGAGGAGTGAGTAACCTTTCCTTTGCCTTCAGGGGTAACAATGCCATCAGAGAGGCTATCCATTCAGTCTTCCTCTACCATGCCATTAAGGCTGGCATGGATATGGCTATACTTAATCCTGGTATGATACAGATCTACGATGAAATCCCTAAGGACCTTTTGGAAGTTGTAGAGGCTGTGGTATTAAATAAAAGTCCGGAAGCTGCAGAAAGGCTAATTGAATTTGCAGAGGGCTATAAAAACAGGGAAGGCTCTCAGCTAGAAAATAAACTACAATGGAGAGAAAGAACTGCAGAAGAAAGGCTTAAATATGCTTTAGTTAAGGGTATAACAGATTTTATAGAGGAAGATGTGGAAGAGGCAAGAAGTCATAACAAGAAGGCCCTGCAGGTTATTGAAGGACCTTTGATGGATGGCATGAATGTAGTTGGAGAACTATTTGGGGCAGGCAAGATGTTTCTTCCTCAGGTAGTTAAGAGTGCTAGAGTTATGAAGAAGGCAGTTAGTGTACTTATGCCCTATGTAGAAGCAGAGAAGGGCAGTGGAGAGAAAAGTACTGCTGGTAAGATAGTATTTGCAACTGTAAAAGGGGATGTTCACGACATTGGAAAGAATATCGTTTCTGTTGTCATGGCCTGCAATAATTTTCAGGTTATTGACTTAGGAGTAATGGTAGCCTGCGAGAAAATACTAGAAACAGCTAAAAAGGAAAAGGCAGATATTATAGCCTTAAGTGGTTTGATTACCCCATCCCTAGAAGAAATGTGCCATGTGGCAGAAGAGATGGAAAGGCAGGGCCTTGATATTCCTCTTATGGTTGGAGGAGCCACTACTTCACCAACCCATACAGCCCTAAAGATAGCAACAAAATATCCAAGGGTTGTTCACTCCACTGACGCATCAAAGGCTGTAGAAGTAGCTAAGAAGCTGGCAAATAAGGAAACTAGGGAAGCTTATTTAGCAGAGGTCAACGATGAATACAAGGAGCGCCGTGAAAACTACTATAAGATTAACCGAAAGTTTGAAAAACTAGAAGTGGCCAGAGAAAAGAAATATAAAATTCAGTGGGATAAGGCTAGAATAGATAAGCCCAACTTTCTTGGGATAAAGACCTTTAGTAATTTCTCCATCAGTGAAGTAAGAAAATATATTGACTGGACTTTCTTCTTTGTAGCATGGGGCTTGAAGGAAATGTATCCTGAAATCCTAAAGGATTCTAAATATGCTGAGGAAGCTAAGAAACTTATGAAAGATGCAGAGGAAATGCTGGATTTTCTTGAAAAGGAAAATATCCTAACTATTAAAGGAGTCTTTGGAATATTCCCAGCTAATTCTGTTGAGGATGATATAGAAATCTACAGTGACGAAAATAGAAATAAACTTCTTACCACTTTTAATATGCAAAGACAGCAGAAGGTAAATGAGAAAGAAGAATATAGATGCCTAGCAGACTACATTGCTCCAAAGGATAGTGGCAAGGCTGATTATCTTGGAGGTTTCATTGTTACTGCAGGTATTGGTGTAGAAGAATATGCCCAAAAGCTTAAGGCTGAAGGTGACGATTATAAGGCTATAATGGTAAAGGTGCTGGCGGACAGATTAGCAGAAGCCTTTGCAGAACAGCTTCATATGCAGATAAGAAGAGACTATTGGGGATATGGAGCAGATGAGGACCTTTCTATTCAAGATATGCTAAGAGAAAAGTACAGAGGTATAAGACCAGCTTTTGGCTATCCATCCTTAAAGGATCACAGGGAAAAGACAAAGTTATTTGACCTCCTTAAAGGAGAGGAAAATACAGGAGTATCCCTTACAGAAACTTATATGATGAAACCAGCTGCCAGTGTGTGCGGTTTAATCTTCGCAGCTGAAGAAGCAAAGTACTTTGAGCTATAAAATACCCCAGGGGCAGTCGACTTATGTCGAGGAAAGCCCCTGGGGTCCTCGTTTTATGCGATTTTTTTTACTTGCCTAGATTTATCCACATATTGACTAGATACAACCTATATGATACAATTAAGTTGTTGGTTGTGACCTTGATTTATATGGAGATATTCAATTTCACAACTAATTTTTTTTCGATAATAAGGAAAACTCTAAATTTCTATATTATAAAAGGGGGTTGTTATATGATCAAAGTGTGTCAAATTGGTTTAGGACGAACGGGCCAATACATAGCTAAAGGCATATTGAAGCAGAAAAACATGGAGCTAGTGGCAGCGGTATGTAGTCCTTCAAGTGAAAAAGCTGGTAAGACTTTAGGAGATATAATAGCAGACGTAGAATCTGACATAATAGTATCCTCTTCTGAAGATCTGGAGGAAGTGATCTTAAGAACTAAGCCAGATGTAGTTGTGGATTTTTCTAATGCCAAAGCAGCTATGAAAACGGCTAAATTGCTAGCTAAGCTGAAAATTAATATGGTTATAGGAACCACAGGATTTACAGAAGCAGAAATTAAAGAATTAAGTAATCTAGCATATAAATATCATAATGGTATTGTTTATGCTCCAAATATAACATTAGGAGTAAATACTCTAATGCTATTAAGTAACATAGCAGCTAATATATTAAACAACTATGATTTCCAGATCATTGAAACCCACCATAAGCATAAACAAGATGCTCCTTCTGGTACTGCAAGTAAGATTGCCCTGGAGATGGAAAGAGGTTTAAAATCTTCAGGAGTATATAAGAAGGATATTCCAATAACAGCTATCCGTGCAGGTGGAGTTGTTGGAAGACACGAAGTGCAAATTATCGGTGAATGTGATAAGATAGAAATCATCCATGAATCTTTCTCAAGAAGGATATTTGCTGAAGGAGCAATTCAAGCTGCAAATTTTATATATAAGAAGATAGGTTACTTTGAAATGAAAGAGGTACTAGATCTGAAGAGAGTATTATACGATTGTATGAATTTACAGAGCGAAGAAGTATGTTTATAGAAAAACCTTTATATATAAAGCACTGGCCAAAAGAGGTCGGTGTCTTTTTTATTAATATTCCATGATATGGTCTTTTAAATTTCGATTTTCAGTGTTATATTAGCAGTATAATTATTCTAAAATAACTCAAGGAGGAAGACTATGAGTTCAGTGTCAAATACTAGAAGAGTTAAATCCATTAAGGTAAATGATTTGGGGACTGTATTAGACAAGGTAAATTTGATAGATATAAGGGAAGCTTTTGAATATAGAACTGGTCATTTGCCAGGAGCTAAAAACATACCTATGGAAGACCTTTTGTATGAGCCAGAAGAGTTTATGAATAAGGATAAGGAATATCATTTAATATGTCGATCTGGAAGAAGAAGCTTGATGGCCTGCAATGAATTAGTGAAAAAAGGTTATAAGGTGACAAATGTAGCTGAGGGAACTATGGCTTATAAGGGAGAACTGGAGAGATAGAAGATAGAAGATAGAGGTTAGAGGTTAGAAGATAGAAGTTAGAAAAGTACCTAGGAGTTTTAGACTCCGGGGTACTTTTTGTTTTTCCATAGTTTTTTTAATCTTTCGGAGATCTTGCCTTCAATGCCATTGCGGCTAGGTTTATAATATACCTTGTCCTTATGGGAATCCGGCAGATATTGTTCTTCTACAAAGCCACCATAAGAGTGGGGATACTTATAATTCACTCCATGGCCTAATTGGGAAGCACCTTGATAGTGGGCGTCTCTAAGGTGTGGGGGAATACCTGAATCCCTATTATTTCTTACGTCTTCCAAAGCTGCATCTATAGCGGCTATGGTAGCGTCAGATTTTGGCGCGCAGGCTATGTAAAGGGCGGCCTGTGCTAGGTTAATTCTGCATTCTGGCATGCCTATAGTTCGAGCAGCAGTCATGGCGCTGCTAGCTATAACCAAGGCCATAGGGTCTGCATTGCCTACGTCTTCGGAGGCGTGTATTAGGATTCGCCTTGCTATAAAAACTGGATCCTCCCCAGCGTCCAACATTTTTGCTAAATAATAAACTGTGGCGTCTGGATCGCTACCTCTCATAGACTTAATAAAGGCGCTTATGGTGTCATAATGATTATCACCATTCTTATCATAGAGGCTCATCTTTCTTTGAATACATTCTTTAGCATCCTCAACGGTTATAATAATTTTATCTGTAACTCTTTTGGAGGTTCTTACTGCTATATCCAGAGCATTCAAGGCCTTTCTAATATCTCCATTGCTGTGTACAGCAAAATACTTAAATACTTCTTGGTCAATTTCTATATTCAAATCAGCAAAACCTTTTGGGCTTTTTAAGGCATTTTTTAAAGCAGTTATCACATCTTCTTCCGATAAGGCTTTTAATTCTAGGATCATAGACCTTGATAGTAAAGCCTTATTTACTTCGAAATAAGGATTTTCTGTTGTAGCTCCTATCAAGATTATTAAGCCTTTTTCCACAGAGGGCAGTAAAGAATCCTGCTGTGACTTATTAAAACGATGAACTTCATCAAGAAAAAGAATAGTCTTTTTACCGTAGAGTTTCAAATTAGTTTCTGCTTCAGCAACTATCTTTTTAACGTCTGAGGTGCCGGCAGTTACGGCGCTGAGTTCTATAAAATTAGCCTTGGTGTGATTGGCGATTATTCTTGCCAGAGTTGTTTTTCCTACCCCTGGAGGCCCGTAAAAAATAGCGGAGCTTATGTTATCTGTCATTATGGCCCTGTAAAGCATCTTATCCTTAGAAAGTATGTGCTTTTGGCCAATGTATTCATCTAAGGTTTCGGGACGAACTCTCTCTGCCAAAGGTTTGAAGTTTATATTATTTTTACTATTAGCTAAATCAAATAAATCCATGGTTATCACTTCCTTAAATCCTTGAAGATTGGATGTTTTCTATATAAATACTAACAAAAAAACTATTAAAATACCACTGTTTATACATATTCAAAGTCTAAATGGCAAAAATAATGACACTAGGATAAGTAACTGTGAAATTTTATGAATACAGGATTAGCTTATTTGTAAATAGGAGAAAGAAGAATGAAAAGTAAGATTAACGGCTTGGTTTATGCCGCCTTGTTAACAGCCATGGCTATAGTTATACCTATAAGTTTCGGCTTTTTAAGAATTCAGATTCCACCCTTTACCGCCACCATAGGGTCCCATGTGCCAATGTTTATTGCTATGATCATAAGTCCTGCCACTGCTGCCTTTGTTGGAGTTGGATCCGCTATTGGCTTTCTTATAACATCACCTTTAGTTGTAGCTGCTAGAGCTTTTACTCATGTCTTTGTAGGAGTATTGGGAGCTGCCTTTATAGAAAGAGATCTATCCTTATTTAAAACTATAATTATCACAGCACCGCTACATGGTGCTTTAGAAGCTGTAATTGTAATGCCTTTTGGTTTCACTTGGTATAATATGTTGGTGGTAGTAGGTGTAGGAACTATAATTCATCATCTTATAGATGGACTTGTTGCATATGCCATAATAAAGGCTCTTGATAGAGCGAAGGTTGGTAAGTAAGAGTTAAGTTAATAAAATTGCCATCTAAAGAGCAGTTTAATAGCTTTTAGATGGCAATTTTATTAGTAATTTTTTAAAACTAATCAAGAGCTTCTACGTGAGCCTTCATTTCATCGTAAGTCATATAACCAATTTCACTGGAGCTGATATAACCCCCTTTGTCAATAAAATAGGAGGAGGGAATGGAAGGAATAACATAGCCTCTAGAAACTTGTTCGTGTGAATCCATCAATACAGTAAAGTTAAAATTATTGTCTTTTAAGAAGGAGCTTACAGTGTTTTTATCTTCACCTAAATTTACAGCTAAGATTATCAAGTCAGAATTCTTAGTTTCCTGGTATAGTTTTTCAATATCCGGCATTTCTTCTCTGCAAGGAGGACACCAGCTAGCCCAAAAATTTAGGAAGACTTTCTTTCCCCTTAACTGGCTTAAGGTTACTTTATTGCCTTCTAAATCTGTAAGGCCGAAGTCTGGAGCTAGAATTTTAGAACTATCACTTTTATTATCATTATTAGACTTTTCCTCTTTATTAGAACCATCCCCCTGGGAAGACTGATTGTTACTTGTCTTGTTATTTGTGTTGGTGTTATTAGGAAGGAGATCAAAGTCCTTATTAGAAACTACAAAATATGCAGCAGCAAAGAGTAGTATTAAGACAGAACTTGCAATTATAATTTTTTTCATAAACAAACCCTCCGTACTATATATTAATAAAATTTAAGTAATTTGCTATTTTCCCAAGCTTATTAGTAGCTATTAGTATGCCCATAATTATCATGAGCAAACCGCTGATAATTGAGATGTAGGATAGGTGTTTTCTAAATTTAGTTAGTAGTTTAGAAAAATAACCTATACTATAAGCGGTAAATATAAAAGGTAGTGCCAAGCCCAAGGAATAAATGGCCAGAAGGAAAGTACCTTGGGAAAGGGTATCCTGATTTGATGATAAGAGGAGTATACTGCCTAAAATTGGTCCGGCGCAGGGAGTCCAGCCTGCTGCAAAGGTTATGCCCATAATTATAGAACTGAAACTTTTATCGGCTTTGCCCAAATTAAAGAACCTTTTTTCACGATAAAGGGCCTTTATTTTAATTAAGCCTGTAGTGTGAAGTCCGAAAAGGATAATAACAATTCCGCTAAAGATCCTAAAGGCCTTTTGATATTTGAGGAGCAGACGTCCTAAGGAAGTAGCAGAGGCACCCATAATAATGAAGACTATGGAAAACCCTAGAACAAAGCCTAAGGATTTATAGATAATCCTTAGTTTCATCTTTGGATTGTGTAATTCTTCAATAGATGTTCCTGTCAAATAGCTAATGTATGCAGGAATTAAAGGTAATATGCAGGGGGATAGAAAGGATAGTAGCCCTGCTGCAAAGGCTAAAACAATATTTACACTGCTCATGTAAAACCTCCTTGATTTAATAGCATATTGTAATACTTGAATATATGGATATATGGATATAATTATACTACATAAAGGAGTCCTTGCCTAGTCAAAAGTATGTAAAAAATGTAAATTTAAAAATGATAAAAATATAGCGCCAATAGATACGAATCATATTGGCGCTATAATAAATTAATTTAATTTATATATTCTAGCTTCGTAAGGTCTAAGAAGCAAGTTTTTTAAATCTTTTTCTTCTGTTAAGTAGTTAGCTAGTAACAGTTGGCTTTCATTGTAGTTGATATCTTCTGGTAGGCTAAATTTAGCTTCCTTATCAAAGAAGTTAGTAATTACTAAAATTCTCTCTCCATCTAATTCTCTAATGTAAGAGTATATTGAAGGGTGTTCATGGTAGAGTTCAGTAAAGTTTCCGTAAATAAGGGAAAGATGATTCTTTCTAAGCTTAATTGCCGCCTTGTAAAAGTTTAATATTGAATTTTCATCAGCCAGCTGCTTTTCAACATTTATTTCCTTATAGTTATAGTTGACTTTAATCCATGGAGTAGCAGTACTAAAGCCTGCATTTTCTTGGTCGTTCCACTGCATTGGAGTTCTGGAGTTATCTCTGCTACCATTACGTAGTTCTGCAAGGAATTGCTCTTCTGTCTTTAAACCAGATTCTACATAGTCCTTATAGGTATTTTGAACAGAAACATCTCTGTAGTCCTCTATTTCATAGTGGTGAGCGTTAGTCATTCCAATTTCATCACCATAATATACGAAAGGAGTTCCTCTTTGAGTAAACTGTAAAGTAGCTAAAAGGGTAGCGGATTCTCTCCAGTATTTTTCGTCGTCACCCATTCTAGAAACAGTTCTGGTACTGTCGTGATTGGAGTAGAACAAGGGAACCCAGCCTGCATCTTCCTTAATAAGTTGCCAGCCTGTCATTTTATCCTTTAATTCTTTTAAGTCTACAGTACCCTTTTCTGGTGGGTTGTGAGATTTACCCATACCGTTCATATCAAAGTGGAAGGTCATATGAAGTTCGTTTCTGTCATCACCAGTATAAATATGTGCATTATGATAGCTTATGCCACCAGTTTCTCCGATTAACACAAGATCCTCATTTTTGTTAAAGACTTCTTCCCTTAACTCCCTTATGTATTCATGTCCCTTTGGAAGGTTTTGAACATATTTTATAAAATCACCGTATAGGTCACCTTCTCTTACTGGGCCGTCAGGAAAGTTATGATCCTTTGCCAAGTGGTTTATGGCATCTAATCTAACACCGTCTACTCCCTTATCTATCCAGAAGTTAAGCATTTCTTTAATATCTTCTCTTAGATTTTTGTTAGTCCAATTTAAATCTGGCTGCTCCTTTGAAAAGATGTGAAGATAATATTCGCCAGTGGCCTCATCGTACTCCCAAGCACTTCCGCCAAAGAAGGAACCCCAATTGTTAGGAGGACCACCATTTTTACCAGGATGCCATATGTAATAATCTCTATAAGGATTATCTTTTGATTTTCTGCTTTCAACAAACCAAGGATGAAGATGTGAAGTATGGTTAATAACCATATCAATAATAAAACGCATATCTCTCTTATGAAGTTCCTTGATTAGTTGATCAAAATCTTCCATTGTACCAAACTCATCCATAATATCTCTGAAGTCGCTTATATCGTATCCGTTATCATAGTTTGGAGATTTATTTATAGGATTTAGATAGATAACATCTATTCCTAGATCCTTTAAGTAGTCTAATTTTTCAATGAGTCCTTGTAGATCTCCAATACCATCTCCGTTAGAATCCTTAAAGCTTCTAACGTATACTTGATAGGCAACTGATTCTTTCCACCATTTTCTATTCAAATGTATCACCTGCTAATTTAAATTTTAAACGTGCACACGGTCGCACGCCTATGATAAATATAATTGTAGTTAATAGATTTGTCAAACAAAAGATTCTTCTTAATTATAAAAACTAGCCTGTGATATAATACAGTTGTAAGTCAGCTTTAGGTAATGGAATCTTAGGAAAGGGAGCATAAAAATGATTAAGTTAACGAAACAATTGGCCCAAAATATTGTAGATAAGATGATGGGGGTTGTACCCTATAATATAAATATAATGGATGAAAAGGGAACTATAATTGGTAGTGGTGATAGAAGTAGAATAGGACATCTACACCATGGAGCTGTAGCTGCTATCAAGGAAGAAAGGTTAATAATTATTCATAAAAGTCAGGGTGGAGCAAAGGGAATTATCACTGCAGTTTTAAGAATATTAACAGCTGGTGTTCTTGCCGGAGTTCTTATTCAATCAGGTGCAGCAGCAAAAATTGCAGAAACCATAGTGGATAAGCTTGGAGAATCTAATTCTCTTATAGCATTAGCACTAGCAACTCTTGTGCTAACAACAGTAGGTGTATTTATAGACGTAGCAGTTATAACTGTTGCCCCAATCGCTTTGGCTATTGCAAAAAGAGCTAATATAACAAGAACAGGTATCCTTATTGCAATGATAGGTGGAGGTAAGGCAGGAAACATGATGTCTCCAAATCCAAATGCTATTGCAGCTTCAGATGCCTTTAAGCAACCTTTAACTTCAATCATGGCAGTTAGTTGCAATTATCATATTATCTTTAAGACCATTATTTAGTATAAATATAGACCCAATGCTAGCTCTTCCTGTTGGTGGTATAGTAGGTGCTTTAGCCATGGGTAAAATAAAGAATATAAACAAGTATGCAGAAGTTGGTATTGCTAAAATGAGCGGAGTTGCTATCTTATTGCTTGGAACAGGAACAATTTCTGGTATTATAGCAAACTCAGGTTTAAAAGATGTTATTATAGACTCTATTAATTCTTTAGGCCTTACAGCCTTTGCTTTAGCGCCTATAGCCGGTATATTAATGTCAGCAGCAACTGCTTCCACAACATCCGGTACAGCAGTAGGAAGCCAGGTGTTTGGACCAACAATCTTAGATCTTGGTGTTCAACCATTAAATGCAGGAGCAATGGTTCATACTGGAGCTACAGTTTTAGACCATCTTCCACATGGAAGCTTCTTCCATTCTACTGGCGGTAGTGTATTTATGGAAATGAAGGAAAGATTAAAGCTTATACCTTATGAGTCTTTAATAGGTTTGGCTATGACTATAGCATCAACTATAATATTCGGTATTTTAGGCTAAGTTAAAGAGAGCTAGGGACTTTTAAGATGAATACAAAGTACTCACACCGTTTTTCAAAGGAGGAAATATTAATGAAATTTGTTTTGGCGCCAGATTCATTTAAAGAGAGTATGACCGCCAAAGAAGCAGCTGAAGCTATGGAGGCTGGGATAAAAAAGATAATTCCAGAGGCTGAGTGTATAAAGGTTCCTATGGCTGATGGTGGAGAGGGGACAGTTCAATCTTTAGTGGATGCCACTAATGGAGAAATAATTGAACTAGAGGTTACAGGACCAAGAGGTAAAAAGACTATGGCCTTCTTTGGTATCCTAGGTGATAAATCCACTGCAGTTATAGAAATGGCCAGTGCCAGTGGAATTCAACTTGTAACAAAGGAAGAAAGAAATCCCCTTCATACTACCACTTATGGAACAGGAGAACTTATAAAAGCTGCTTTAGATAGAGGCGTAAAAAGAATATTTATAGGTATCGGTGGCAGTGCTACTAACGATGGAGGAGCAGGAATGGTTCAAGCTCTAGGAGTTAGACTGCTAGATGAAGCTGGTAAGGAGCTTCCTTTTGGAGGAGGAGCTTTAGATAAACTTCACAAAATAGATATATCAAATATGGACAGCAGACTTAAGGATGTAGTTGTAGAGGTAGCCTGCGATGTTACCAATCCTTTAACAGGAAAAGAAGGGGCATCCCATGTATTTGGACCTCAAAAAGGTGCAAGTCCAGAAATGGTAGAACAGTTAGACAATAATTTAGGTCACTATGCCCAGATCATACGTGAACAGCTAAATAAAGATGTGGAAAATGTTCCAGGTGCTGGTGCTGCAGGAGGATTAGGAGCAGGTCTCATGGCCTTCCTAAATGCAGAACTTAAAAGAGGGGTAGATCTTGTAATAAAATATACAGACCTAGAGGAAAAGGTAAAGGGAGCAAACTTTGTCTTCACAGGAGAGGGTAGTATTGACTCACAAACCGTATTTGGTAAGACTCCTTTTGGAGTGGCTAGTACTGCTAAGAAGTTTAACATTCCTGTTATAGCTTTCGCTGGTAGAATTGGTGAGGGAGTAGAGGTTCTCTATGACAAGGGAATAGATTCAATAATTGGAATATTACCTGCTGCTGTTTCTCTAGAAGAGGCTTTGCAAGAAGGTAAGGAAAACCTGGAAAGAGCCGCTGAGAATATTGCAAGAATATTGGTAATTTAATTAACAGTAAAATAATAATGATTTAAAGGCTGCCTGCTAAAGTTAGTAGGCAGCCTTTTGCCTTTTTATAGAGTAAATTTGTCCGTGGACTTAGATTCCCTACTAAATGCCTACTAACCCTGTTCAGCAATTCTCCTAATTCTATACAAATAATATTTTTCTTCTTTTATCATATGATCAATAGTATTTGATTGTATCCTAGCTAGTAGCTTGCAGTTTGTTTTTAAGAGTTTAATGCTATCTAGGAAGTAGATAAAGCTAGTGATTTCTTTTTCTACAAGTTCATTAAAGTGACAAATAATTTCATAATATTGCTTCTGTAGAATCTAAGTCTGCAGCTATGGTTGCGGCATGACTAGCGCTGTCTCTTAACCATATAGTATGAAGTCTTATATTTTCTATGTCTTCTACTTGATCTGAGGGCAAGCTATCAAGTAGAAGGCTTCCGTGGTCTCCCATAATTTCAGTCCAAAACTTTATTTCATTTCTTAAATTGAACATTAAAAACCTCTGTGTATAAATTAATCCATTCATATTGTATGATATTTAAGCTATAATATGAATAATGAAAAAGACGTCATCAGGAAAAGTCCTTAAGAAAACAGGGTTAGCAAGTTTTGAAAGGAGAAAAATTATGAGTAAGCTATCAGAAAAAGAAAAGATGTTAGCTGGAATTGCCTATCTTGCATCAGATGAAGAGCTGGTTAAGGATAGGGAAAGGGCAAAGAAGTTATGTAAAAAGTTTAATAGTTTAGAGCCTGATAACTATGAAGAAAGGGAAGCGGTATTAAAGGAATTGCTTAAAACAGAAGAGTCCTGCTATATTGAGCCTAACTTTTTTTGCGATTATGGATATAACATAGAAATAGGTAAAAACTTTTACGCCAATCACAATTGTATTATATTAGACGTGAATAAGGTTAAGATTGGCAACAATGTTATGTTTGCGCCTAATGTGCAGGTTTATACTGCTACACATCCCATTGATGCAGAGGAAAGGGTATCTGGAGTAGAAATGGGCTATGCTATTAAAATTGGTGATAACGTTTGGATTGGCGGTGGTGCTATAATATGTCCTGGTGTGAAAATAGGTGAGAATACTACTATTGCAGCAGGCAGTGTAGTTACTAAGGATATACCTGCCAATGTTTTAGCAGCAGGGAATCCATGTAGAATAATTAGAGAATTATAGGGGGTATTTCAATGGAACTTACATATAAGTTTGGAAGAGGTAACTGGAGAAACATAGAAGAAGGTAATGAAAGACAGTGGATGATAGGTAATGGTATAGGAGGTTTTGCTGCTCATACTATTGTCGGTGGAGGCTTTACCTCCTTTCATAGCTATCTGATAGCTGCTATGAATCCACCAGTTGAAAGATATTCAGTCTTTACTAGAACTCAAGAACAAGTTATTGTAGATGGAAGAGAATACGATTTGACCTCTCAACAGTATGTGAACTATGCCAAGAATGGCCAAGAATATCTTCAAAGATTTATTTTTAATTCTGTACCACAATATATTTATCAGGTGGAGGACATTAATATTAAGAAAACTATAGCTATGGAATACGGTCATAACACAGTGGCAGTTTGCTACGAAGTAAGTAATGGCAGTAGACCAGCCAAGCTAAACCTTGTACCCTTATTCAACTTTAGGAATGCCGGTGCCACCACTGAAAGAAATGAGCTTAAGTTTACACGGGAGCTAAGGGATAAGGTGTTAAAACTGACACCGGAAGCTAAAAAGGATATAACCATAAGCTTTTTTACTTCTGAGGGGACTTACAAGGACAGAGCCTTAAGGCCAACCAGTATGGCAACTCCAAACTACCTAATAGAGGAAAGCCATTATTATGAGTTTGATAATAGGAATGGGTCCTTAGTCTTAGATAATCACTATACTCCTTATGACATAGAAATAGACTTAGAGCCTAATGAAACAAAGAGATTTTACATAAAGTGTACTGTGGAAGAATTAGATGACAAAAATGGCTTTGAAATTGTAGAGGAATATATGAACAGAGCTATACAATTAATGATGCAGTCAGGATACAGCAATAGCTTTGCCTTAAATTTAGTAAAAGCAGCAGATCACTTTATAGTGGATAGAAGGAGCACAGGCCTAAAAACCATCTTAGCTGGTTTCCCTTGGTTCACTGATTGGGGAAGGGACACAATGATAGCCTTTGAAGGCCTTACCTTATGTACAAAACGATTTGACGATGCAAGAGAGATTTTAGAATCCTTTGCAAAATACGTTAAGAATGGCCTAGTACCTAATGTGTTTCCAGATAAGGGCTCAGATCCCCAGTACAATACTGCAGATGCTTCTCTTTGGTATATACATGCTGTTTACCAGTACTTGCAGTATACTGGCACAAAGGAAGACTATTCCTTTGTAGAAGAGAAACTATTTGACAAGATGGAGGAAATTATACAGGCCTACTCTAGCAATACAGACTTTTCTATAGGCATGGATACAGATGGTTTAATTCATGCAGGTGGCGGTCTAGACCAAGTAACCTGGATGGATGTTAGGGTAGGAGACTTTGTAGTGACACCAAGACATGGAAAACCAGTGGAGATAAATGCACTCTGGTACAATGCCCTCTGTATTATGAAAGATTTAGCAAAACATTTTAATAAAGATAACAGCTTTTATAGAGAGTTAGCTCTTAAGGTTAAGGATTCCTTCAACAAAAAGTTCTGGAATGAAAAGCAGGAATGTTTGTATGATGTTGTAGATGAATTAGATGACAAGGTAAGACTAAATCAGATTTGGGCAGTTTCCTTGCCTTTTACCATGTTGGATAGAGAAAAGGAAGGTAAAATAGTAGACAAGGTATATCAGGAACTATATTCCACCTATGGCTTAAGATCTTTAAGCTTCAAAGACCCTGGCTTTAAGAAGGAGTATATAGGAAAGTTGTTCACAAGAGATTGTGCATACCATATGGGAACAACTTGGGCTTATCCTATTGGTGCCTTTATTTCTGCCTATTGTAAGGTGAAAGATTACTCAGAAGAAGCAGTAAGTAGAGCCAAGGAAATGTGTGAACTTTTTGAAGACCATATGAGGGATGGCTGTATAAACGGCATAGCAGAAATTTTTGATGGAGAATTCTCTGCCACTAGCCGAGGCTGTTTCTCCCAGGCTTGGAGTGTAGGAGAGGTTCTTAGAGCCTATACTGTGGATGTGCTGCCTTACTGCGAATAAGAGTATAATTATTAAAGACATAACAAATGACGAGGAGCTACTATAATGAAAAGATTTAAAAGAGTGTATATTGAGATTACTAATGTCTGCAATCTTTCTTGCAACTTTTGTCCTAAAACTATGAGGAAGGCCCATTCTATGGATGTAGACAGCTTTAAAAAGATTCTAGATCAGGTAAAGCCTTACACCGACTATCTATATCTTCATCTTAAGGGAGAACCGCTACTACATCCTAATCTTCCTGAATTTCTGGACTTATGTGCTGAAAGAGAGTTTAAGGTTAACATAACTACTAATGGCACTCTTTTAAGGAAAATGAAGGATAAAATAATTAAGAAACCTTCTATAAGGCAAATAAACATTTCTCTACATAGTTTTGATGGAAATGAAAGTAGCATAACTATGGAAGAATATTTGAAAGAAGTATTAGATTTCGCCAGGGAAGCCTTAGAAGAAACAAATATAATAATTGGCCTAAGACTTTGGAATTTAGATCCTTCCAAGCTTACAAGGGGTGAAAGGGAAAGAAATAGAGAACTACTCAGCATAATAGAAGAGTATTTTAAGCTAGCCTATAAAATAGAAGAAAACACTGACCACTATGGCATAAAGATTGCAGAAAGATTATATTTGAATCAGGATATTGAGTTTAAGTGGCCGTCATTAAAGGAAGAGGACTATGGTTATAAGGGGACTTGCTATGGATTGAAGAATCAGATAGGAATATTGTCAGATGGTACAGTGGTTCCTTGTTGCCTTGATGGGGAAGGTGTTATAGTCTTGGGCAATGTCTTTGAAAAGCCTTTTAAAGAGATTATTGAAGGTCAACGGGCAGAAAATATTCTAGAAGGCTTTTCTAAAGGACAATTAAGAGAAGAGTTATGTAGGAAATGTGGATATAGGACAAGATTTAAAAAATGATTTTAATAACTGAAAGCCTAGGTGGATTTTACCTAGGCTTTTAACCTTTACATTTCTTTTTAATTAAAGTTTTTCCCTTTCTCCCCTTGCTTTTTAAGCTGATCACGGAGCATATTCCTAAGATCAGGGTTTACTGACTGTGTAGCTGCTGTAGCTAGAGAGAGTACAGAAAACTTAGAGTCTTTTAACATGTCTGAAGCTATTTCTTCTTCTGTCAACTTAGAAGTTTTATTGCTACCAAATAAAGAACTTAGCAGGGACATTTATCTATCTCCTTTCCAAGTTTCACTAGGACACTAGCTTCTTTTAAGCTATTATTATAACTAACTGCCTTGCTGATTGCTACTTTCACCAGCTCCACTGAAGGCCTGTATAGCCTTAATAGAATCTTTTTTTGTGCTAAGGCATCTTTCTATGTAAGCTTTCAACTCTCCATCTTGTACCATGGATATCTTTTGCTCAAGTTTTTTTGCAATAATTAAATCTGAACTTAGTAGATCTTTTAGCTCCAAGGTTTCGTGAGGGAATAAAGTATTGTTTCCAGCCATGGCTACCTCCTAAGGCTAAGTTCTGAATTGCTTGTTTCTATTATGACCTTAACCATAGTAGCTATGGTAGCCTTAGAACTTATTAGCAGATCAAGGGCGATATCCTTATCGGTAATTTCAGTAGACATGTCATTTACTCCTTTCACTGGCTTGTAACTAGAGTTTCCAATGTAGTCACTAGTTCATTTAATGAAAACTTTTTATCAGCTAGAGCATCCTCCATAAAGCTTTTAAGATCCATATCTTTAACTATTTGCAAACTGCTAGATAGTTGTTTTATTCCAAGGACTTCTTGATTTAGCAGCTCTTTTAGTTCTATAGATTCATGTGGGTTTAACGATGGATTGGTCAAAAAACCCCCTCCTGATCTCAATGGTATTTATCAATATTAGTATTTATCATAGTATAGGTAAAAATTCTTAATGGACCATATTTGTTTAATATAAAATAAATATGGACTCTCTTTTAGGTGGGGTAAAATATGGGAGCTTTATAAAAGCATATAATAATAATTGTAGGGAAAAAATAGAGTTAAAAATGAAATATCTACTTGACAATATACCTGGTGGGGGTATATAATATAAGCAAGAAGAATAAGCAGGAAAAAGAAATTAAATTTATGGAGGTAATAAGAATGAGTGTTACAGTTTATAGTACAACAACATGTCCATGGTGTGTAAAGGCAAAGGATTATTTAAAGGCTAAGGGTATAGAATATAATGATGTTAATGTATCCGTGGATCCTTCAGCAGCTAAGGAAATGATTGAGAAGTCTGGTCAAAGAGGAGTACCAGTGCTAGATATTAACGGCAGTATCGTAGTTGGTTTTGATAAACCTCAAATAGATAAATTACTCGGACTATAATTAAAATTTATAAAGTTAGAAGGATTTTTCTCCCTCTAACTTTATTTCGCTATAGGAATAGATGGGATATATAGATTATAAGGAGCGTAGTGATATGGAAAAGGAAATAAAGAAAATAGATCTAATGATTATAGGGGGAGGGCCTGCTGGGCTTACAGCGGCTATTTATGCAGCTAGAGCTAAGCTTGATATGGTTTTGTTAGAAAATCAAATTATGGGTGGCCAAGTTAGGAATAGTTATACTATAGAAAATTATCCTGGATTTAAAACCATTGAAGGGGGAGCTTTAGCAGATTTAATGATTGAGCAAGCTAAGGAGTTAGGAGCTGTTATTGACGAGTTTGATCAGGTTGTAAGTGTAAATCTTACTGATGAGGATAAAACAGTAGAAACTGAAAGTTATATTTATAAACCAAAGGCATTAATCATAGCTACAGGAGCATCTCCAAAGAAGCTACCTATACCTAATGAAGGTAAATATTCAGGCAAGGGAATACACTATTGTGCAATCTGTGACGGTGCAGTATATGAAGGAAGTGTTATAGGAGTTGTAGGGGGAGGGAACTCAGCCTTAGAGGAAGCCCTCTTCTTAACTAGGTTTGCTTCCAAGGTTATAATGATTAGACGTTACGACTATTTTAAAGGGGAAAAAGCTACACTAGATGAAGTGGAAAAGAACCCTAAGATAGAAATAATGTACAATTGGGATTTGCTAGATGTAGAGGGAGAAAACTTTGTTAATAAGGCTATTGTGAAAAATACAAAAACTGGACAAGAAAAAGAACTTCCTTTAGATGCAGTCTTTGGATATATTGGCAATGAACCAAAGACAGACTTATTTAAAGATTATATCAAGCTGAATAATATGGGCTACGCTATTACAGATCATAATATGGAGACTAACATCAAAGGTGTGTATGTGGCAGGAGATGTAAGGGAAAAGGTATATAGACAGATAACTACAGCAGTAGCTGATGGTACAATTGCAGCCTTGGCAGCAGAAAAGCATATTGTGGAGTCTAGTAGATAAGGAAGAAGGAGTTTTCTTAGCAGGGCAAAGGCCCTGCTTTCATAATTTAATTAAGAGTTTTTTTAGCTTAAAGTGCAGTCTAAAAACATCATAATAACAAAACCAATTAAAAGGGCATGGGTAACAAGTTTAGAGTGGCCCTGATGGTTTTGTGACTCGGGAATTATCTCATGACTTATTACAAACAACATGGCTCCGGCAGCAAAAGCCATGGCAAAGGGGAGAAGGGGGCGTGAAATTTGAACCAAAAGGATACCCAAAAGGCCACCTATTGGTTCTACCAATCCTGTTAATAGGGCAACAGACCAGGCCTTGACTTTAGAATAATTTTCTCGAAGCAAAGGTAGTGCCACTGCCAAACCCTCCGGTAGGTTTTGTAGGCCTATACCAATAGCTATGCTTAAACCATTAGCTATATCTCCATCGCCAAAGCCCACGCCTACAGCCATCCCTTCAGGGAAGTTGTGGACAGTTATTGCTAATACAAATAGCCATATTTTCCTCAGCCTTGGGTTTTCTCCAATGCTTCTAAACATACCTTTTTGAGAGGGAGGGTCATCTACGGCGTTACTTAGTAAATTGCTACTGGGAAATAACTTGTCTATCAAATCTAAAAAGAATCCACCTGCAAGAATTCCTAGAAGGACAATGGTAGGCCCCTTTATTCCACCGCCACCTTTTTCTATGGCTGGCACTATCAAGCTGAAAGATGTGGCAGCAAGCATTATGCCTGCAGCAGCACCTAGTAAGATATCTAATATTTTTTTCGATATGTTTCTTGTAAAGAAAATGGGAATTGCTCCTATGCCAGTTGCTAAGCCAGCAGTTAGGCTTGCTATAATGCCTAAAGTTACTGGATTCATGTTGAAGAAGTTTTCCAGCATTAAAAAATAACCTCCTTATTTTGAAAGTGTATAACTTTGATTAATTTCATAATATGAAGGCTCTTTTAGTTAGTTACAAGATATATTAGCTACTAATTAGCTAAAATGCCATTAAGGAAAATATTAATTTTATTGAACTGAGCAAGATTCTTATATAATATATAGGTATCAAAGACTGAAAGGATGGTAGTAGCAATTATGAACATAGTAGTTTTAGATGGATATGGACTAAATCCAGGGGATCTTTCATGGGAAAGGCTAGATAAAATAGGTAATACAAAGATTTATGATAGAACCACTAAAGAGGAAATCATAGATAGAATTGGCGATGCTGAAATAATATTAACTAATAAAACACCTATCAGTGCAGAAATTATGGATAAAACAAAGATTAAGTACATAGGAGTTTTAGCTACAGGCTATAATGTGGTGGATATTGAGGCGGCTAAGGAAAGAGGTATAGTAGTAACTAATGTGCCTGCTTATAGTACAGCTTCAGTGGCTCAAATGGTATTTGCCCATATTCTTGAAATTTGCCATCATGTAGGCTTACATGATAAATCTGTTAAAGAAGGAAAGTGGGAGAACTGTCCAGACTTTTGTTTTTGGGAAAAACCTTTAATAGAGCTTGAGGGGAAGGTTTTGGGAATCATAGGATATGGCAGAACAGGCCAGGCAGTATCAAAGGTTGCACAGGCTTTTGGCATGAAGGTTATAGCCTATAGCCCTAGAATAAGAAAAGAGTTGGAAAATGAAAACATGAGATATGTGGAGCTAGATCAATTATTTGCAGAGTCAGATATTATTAGTTTACATGCTCCCTTGTTTGAAAGTACAAGAAATATTATTAATAAAGAAAGTATTAGTAAAATGAAGAAATCAGTTATCATCATAAACACTTCCAGAGGGCCATTAGTAAATGAACAGGATCTAGCAGACGCCCTAAACAGCGGAAGAATATATGCAGCTGGAGTGGATGTAGTATCAGAAGAGCCAATCAAGTCCAATAATCCCTTGCTTAAAGCAAAAAACATATTTATTACACCACATATAGCCTGGGCTCCAAAAGAAGCAAGGATAAGATTAATGAACATAGCTATGGAAAATATAGAATCCTATCTAGAAGGAAAGCCAATCAATGTAGTAAGTAAGTAAAAAAAGGGGACTGTTTTGCAACAGTCCCTTTTACTTATCTATAGTATAAATTTTTTAAGTGCTTCGTCTAATGATAAAGACAGATTACTTAGATTTTCACAAGCATTTACTATCTCCTGCAGTCCAGCAGCTTGTTCCTCAGCGGAAGCGCTTACCTCTTCAGTAGTAGCTGCATTTTCTTCTGCCAGAGCGGCTACATTACTTGTAGTAAGAAGAACTTGATCCTTGTGATTTTGAATGTTTCTTAATGCAGCTGTTACCTTGTTTGCATTTTCCTGAAGTAAATTCATGGATTTTTCAATTTTGTTAAAGCCATCACTGGTGTTTTCTACGTTTTCACCTGTTTTTTCATTAAGCTCAAAGCTATAATTAATACGTCTTTGAAGGTTTAAGATGCTAGAATAAATGTCCTCAATTACCTTTGAGATCTCTTCTGTGGCGTTAGAAGATTGTTCAGCTAATTTTCTAATTTCGTCCGCTACTACAGCAAAACCTTTTCCGGATTCACCAGCTCTTGCTGCCTCTATACTTGCATTCAAGGCTAATAGATTAGTTTGTTCAGTTATAGACTTAATGGTATTTGTTATAATGCTAATTTCGTTAGACTTGTTAACTAGGTTTTCTGACATTTCTAGAGCTACTTTATTAGCATCGTTATTTTCGTTATAGGTTTTCTTTAATTCTGCGATACAAGTAAGACCTATTTCTGTATTAGTCCTTACATCTTCTGTAGCCTTAATCATTTCTGATGATATCAATGTTGCATTTTCAACCTCTTTACCAAGATTTTCTGATAAAGAAGCAGCCTCATTTAAGTAGCCTGCCTGGTCTAATGAACCAGTGGCTATTTGTTGCACTGCGCTAGCTATTTCCTCACCAACTGTACTAGAGTCTTGGGTTATGCCATATAATAGCTCAGAGGATTCTTTAACAGAGCTTGAAGTGCTTTTTACCTTTTGAAGCATGGTTACAATATCGTCAATCATTGAAGATACAGAATCGCTGATAAGGGCAATTTCCCTGCTAGAATGTTTGTGTGGTATAGGTTTTTTAGAAAAGTCGCCCTTACGTACAGTATCCAACACCGAAACAAGATCCCTTATAGGTATGATTAATCTTCTGCCAAAAATAGTTGCCATAAGAATAATTATTAGGACAGATAGAACTATTATTATTATAGGCAGTCTTATAGAAGCAACTACTTTATCAGTTATTTCTGAAGAGGGAATTAAGCCGATTACTGTTGTTCCTGTTTTAGGGTTGCTAGTTTTAAAACCTATATAGTTAATCTTATCTACATTTACCGAAAGTTCATTTTTACTGTGGTCGGCAATTTCCTTTAACCAGGCTAAATCATTTTGATTTTTACCAAGCATCTCACTATCGGGATGTCCAATTATAGTATAATTATTATCTACTACCATGGTATAGCCCTTTTGCCCTAGTTTAATTGATGATAATAGGTTAGTTAATTTAATTAGAGGTACATCTAATCCAGTTACACCTACAATTTCCCCTTGAAGGTCTTTTACGGTTTTTGAGAAGGTTATAACATAATCGGCATTCTCGCCATTGGATGTATAAGCTTCGCTAATGAATACTTGTCCATCATTTTCTATGGCTTTCTTGTACCAGTTTTGATTTGTAGGATCGTAACCTGCAGGAATTTGTTGGTTAGGAGAAATAATAAAATCCTTATTTTCCGTACCCATAAAGGCAGAAGTTGTAGTCTTATAGGAACTTGTAAAACTGTTTAGACTTCCTTTTAACCAAACTGCATTTTCTGGATTATTCTTGAGAGTTACTGCATTTGGATCATTTGATAGAAAGTTTACAGAATCTATGCTTGTAGAATATAGATTATCTACCAAGTCAGAGACCCTATAAATATTACCTAAAGTAATCTCTTTTAAATCGTTTCTCAAATATGTTTCTAGAGACCAGAAGTTAGCTAGATTTACCAGTATGAAAGGTAGGAAAGTCGCTGCTAGCAAGAGCGCAATTAATTCTTTTTTCATAGACGGACGTTTGTCTTTATCTAATTTTTTTTTCAAGTTTAGCACCTCTTTTTTAATAAATACTTTAATTATATTAAAAAAACATTTATCCTTTAATTTTATACTGAAATAGGACCTATTTCAATAAAATTTTAAAAAAAAGCCAATTACTATTAATATCCATAAAATTACCTTAAAAAAATAAGACTTTTCTCAGTTTTAGCAAAGAAAAGTCTAATAATTTATAAATTCTATATTCCATTTTATTTGTTAATAGTATAAGAAATTCTTTTAGTTGAGGCAAAAAGAACATTATATACTAATATACTAGTATGGCAAGAATTGTGTTAACTATTGTAGCAGGAAGGACTATACCTGTAAAGAGGGCTGTAAAGTTAGTTCCTGCTGGAAGGCCTACGATTACCATAGCGGAGTACAAAAATACTGAGCCGCTTACTAAAGTTCCTATTATAGCTATTATTATCATCTTTGCCTGATGGTGTATAGCCTTTGTGGCCCTAACTAAAAGGAAGATTATCTGACCGGTAACAAGCTTGTCGATAATATTTGGAATTTGACCAGCAGGGAAGCTTGTTGTTAAAGCAGTAAGAAGTCCTGCAACTGCGCTGATGGCTAGGGTGCTCTTGTAATCGTCACAAGCTAAGATTGCTACAAACATCATGGACAATAGGGCGTCTGGCCTCATAGCTCCTAAAGTACCTGGAATTATATAGTGTAGTACAAGCCCTATGGCTAATAATATTGACGCTAAAGTTAATTTTCTTGTCTTCATTAAAAACAGCTCCTTTAAATTTTAATTTGTTTTTATAATTAAGAATTAAGTTTGTCCAATAGTAATCTGACATTCAAGCCATAGAGCTCACCTCCTTTTATATCAAAATAAAAACTCCACCCTATATAACATAGGGCGGAGATAGTCCGCGTTGCCACCTAATTTATACTTTTGCCTTAATTGAAAGTAACACAAAAGTACATCTCTTTTCAGATACATCCATATCCTATCCATAAGATAACGGTTGGCTTCCGGTAACTACTACTAACCTTAAGCTAAGGCTTTCGATTTACTTCTAGGAGGGCCATTCACCAAGAGCTATCGTATCGGGATTCCACCATCCCCGACTCTCTGAAACTAAACTTCAAGGCTACTCTTCCTCTTCACTGAATTTCCTTCTTAAACTTTATAAGTAGTATACTAGTTGTAAATATAAAAGTCAATAGAAAATTGCGAAAATTCGTGCTAATTATATAAAAAACATTATAGGCAGAATATAAATTAATAGTCATGATAAGTGCTAGTGCCAACATATATTTTTAATAAACAAACAATATTTGGAGGTTTGTCATGACATTTAAACAAATAATTCAAAATGACAGAGAGTCCAAGAATAAATTTAAGTTTAATGGTACCTTTTTAGATTATCTGGAAATAGTTAAAGAAAACCCGGATCTAGCAAAGCTGGCTCACAAGAGAATGTACGATATAATTATCCAAAAGGGATACCAGCTTTTAAAGCCAGAAGAAAATCCTAGAGTGCGAAAAATTTACGGCAATGAAATGATAAAAAAGTACGATTTTTTCAAAAATGACTTTTTTGGAATTGATAAGGTTCTAATGAAAATCATTAACTACTTCTATTCGGCCTCTATGAAAGGAGAGGAATCACGACAGGTACTATACTTGGTAGGTCCAGTAGGAGCAGGGAAGTCATCCTTAGTAGATTCCCTAAAGAAGGCCTTGGAGGCCTCTGACCCTATATACGTTTTAAAGGGATGTCCTATGAATGAAGAGCCTCTCCATTTAGTGCCTAAACATTTAAGAGATAAATTTGAAGAAATGCTAGGAGTAGAAATAGAAGGAGACTTATGTCCCGTATGCAAATATAGGCTATTAAATGATTACAAGGTCAAATATGAGGATTTTCCTGTAGCAACAACAAACTTCTCCATCCGGTCTAGGAAGGGGATAGGAGTTGTGCCACCAGTAGACCCTAACAATCAAGATACTTCTATTCTAACTGGCTCTGTGGATATATCCAAGATGGATATGTACTCTGAGGATGACCCTAGAGTCTTTTCCTTAAATGGTGCCTTTAATGTTGGAAATAGAGGAATGGTAGAATTTATTGAAGTCTTTAAAAATGATGTGGAATATCTTCATACCATAATAACTGCTACTCAGGAAAAGTCTATACCGTCACCGGGAAAAGGCTCTATGATTTATTTTGACGGTATAATCATAGCGCATTCCAACGAAGCTGAATGGAATAGATTTAAGTCTGACCATACAAATGAAGCTATTTTAGACAGAATTGTAAAAATAGAAGTTCCATATTGCTTGGAATTGAATGAAGAAGTGAAAATTTATGAAAAAATTCTTAGAAAGAGTAATTTCACAGCCCACATAGCCCCTCATACCATTAGGGTTGCAGCTATGTTTGCCATACTATCCAGGTTAAAACCTTCTAATAAGGTGGACCCTGTAACTAAGCTTAAGATTTATAATGGGGAAGAAATAGTTGAAAAGGGCACCACTAAGCGGATAGATATTATGGAGTTAAGAGAGGAAGCAGGCTTAAACGAAGGTATGGATGGCATATCTACCAGATTTATTATTAAAACCATTGATAATGCAATTTCCAATTCAGAGTATAATTGTATAAATCCTCTGAGCATAATGGAAAGTATAATTAAGTCTGTTAAGGATTTAGATGTGGCAGATGATGTGAAGAAAAAGTATATGGGCTTTATTCAGGACACTATAAGAAAAGAGTATAATAAGGTCCTAGAAAAGGAAATTACAAAAGCCTTTATACACAGTTTTAGAGAGCAGGCTGAAAGCTTGTTTGATAATTATTTAGATAATGCAGAAGCCTTTGTAAATAAGAGTAAGCTTAAGGACAAGGCTACAGGAGAAGAATTACAGCCTGACGAAGAGTTTATGCGTTCCATAGAAGATCATATTGGAGTTTCGGAAAGCTCCTGCAAGGGTTTTAGAAGCGACGTGACCTCTTATATGTTCTATTTAGTTAGAAAAGGAGGAAAGATTGACTACAAGTCCTATGAGCCTTTAAAGGAAGCTATAGAGAAAAAGCTTATTAGTTCAGTGAAAGAGCTTTCCAGGGTGATAACTAAGTCCAGGGTTAGGGACAAGGAGCAGGATGAAAAGTATAATGCTATGGTGGAGCAGCTAAAGTCTAGCGGTTACTGTCAACATTGCTGTGACGTAATATTAAAGTATGCTGCTAACAATCTGTGGAAGGATTGATTTAATGGCTATATTTAAAGACCAGAGTGCTAACCCTATTGATTATGACAGAGCAGTAGAGGATAAAAGAAGGCACCGGCAGCTGGTGGAAAATTCTATAAAGGAAAATCTAGGAGACTTATTATCTGAGGAAAGTATCATAGGACAAAGTAAGAATAAGAAAATAAAAATTCCAATTAAGGGTATTAAAGAATATCAATTTATATATGGAAGGAATAATCCTGCTGTAGCTAGCGGAGATGGCAGCGAAAAGAGAGGGGAAATTATTGGCCAAGATAAGATGAAGGGGACCGGACAAGGATCCGGTTCCGCTGGTAATGAAGAGGGAGAAGATATTTATGAAACAGAAATAACTATTGAAGATGTACTTAATTATCTTTTGGAAGATTTGGAATTACCAGATATGAAAAAGAAAAAGCAATCAGAGATCTTAGTTGAAGCTGGTTTTAAAAAGTCTGGCTATCAAAGGCATGGAATAAATCCAAGACTGGCTAAAAAAAGGACGGTAGTAGAAAAAATAAAGAGGCTTCAGGGAAAGAAAAGGGCTTTAAGAGAAGAAGGTTTGGATCCTAAGCTTGAAAGATTTCCTTTTAAAAACGAAGACTTGAGATATTACAGAATTAAGAAGACCTATAAAAGGGAGAGCAATGCTGTAGTATTTTGCATTATGGACGTTTCTGGTTCCATGGATATGACTAAAAAGTACTTAGCAAGGTCCTTCTTTTTTATTCTCTCTCAATTTATTAGAGTTAGGTATAACAATGTAGAGGTAGCCTTTATATCCCATACCACCACTGCTAAGGAAGTAAATGAATTCGAGTTCTTTCATAAAGCAGAATCAGGGGGAACCTATATTTCCAGTGGCCTAAATAAGGCTTTAGAGCTGGCGGAAAAAAGATATAATCCTGATCATTGGAACCTATATGCCTTTTATGTTAGTGATGGAGACAACTGGTCCGAGGACAATGCTAGAGCTGTGGAAGCTGCCAATAACTTAGCAGAGATCTGTAACATCTTTGGTTACGCTGAAATAATGAATAGTTTCTTCTCTAGCTCTATAAGAGATAAGCTAATTAAAGGTGTTAGAAAGGATAACTTTCTATCTGTAACTATAAAGCAAAAGAAAGACTTGTGGAATGCCTTGAAATATATGCTAAGAAAGCAGATAGTGAGGTGAGGGGGCGTGGCCTATACCATAAAGGATTTGGAAAAATGGAATGATGCCATTGAGGCTATAGCAAAGGAAATTGGTTTAGATTATTATGAACAGGAATTTGAAATAATAAGCTACAAGGATATGTTAAGCTATGAAGCTTACCTAGGAATGCCTTCTCGATATCCTCACTGGAGCTTTGGGAAGGCCTATGAGAAAAATAGAACTATGTATAGATATAACCTTACAGGATTACCCTACGAGATGGTTATTAATTCGGACCCCTGCCTAGCCTACCTTATGAAGGACAACACCTTACTCCTTCAAATTCTTACTATGGCCCATGTATATGGCCACAATGATTTTTTTAAGAATAACAGACTATTTGTAGAAGGTAGCAGGGCAGATTATACCTTGGAGATGTTCAAACTTCATGCAGACAGGGTTAGGGCCTATATAAAGGATCCTAGCATAGGTTATGAAAATGTGGAAAGAATACTAGACGCAGCCCATACTATAAAGTTACAAACTAACAGAGTGGTAGGGGAAAAACGGAAAAGTCAGGAGGAGCTAAAAAAAGAAATATTAGCCTATCATAAAAGAAAAGATGATGACTTTAGTTTTCTAAGGCCATATAAAGAAGAGGAGCCACCAGATATAACTAAAATACCTTTAGAGCCAGAGGAAGATATTTTATATTTTATAGTAAACTATGGCAATCTACAGGAATGGGAGAAAAGTTTAATTCAAATAGTTCGTAAGGAAACGGCATATTTTATTCCTCAAATTGAAACTAAGATTATGAATGAAGGCTGGGCTAGTTTTTGGCATTACAATATTTTAAATAAGTTGGACCTTGGAGACAAGCTTCACCTGGAATTTATAAAAAGACATAACGATGTTATTGCTCCAGGGAATGGTTGGTTAAATCCTTATTATATTGGCTTTAAAATATTTGAATACCTTGACACTACCTATGGTAGAGAGAAAATATTTGAGGTGCGAAAAATAGAAAGGGATTCTTCCTTCTTAAGAAGATATCTTACAGAACAGCTCTGCGAGGAATTAAATTTGTTCCAATACGGAAAGAGCGGTAACAACTATGTAATACAAGAAATATCCGACGATACAGGGTGGACCACTATCCGAAACACCTTATGCAGCAACTGTGGCATGGGTTCGGTACCAGTAATTAGAGTGGTGGACGTTCTAAAAGCAGACAACACGCTAATGTTGGAGCATGTTTTCGATGGTAGAGAGCTAAATATGGACTATGCCAAATCTACATTAAAATATGTAGCTAAGCTTTGGGGCAACACCGTTAAGCTAAAAACAAAGCAATTCAACGGAGATATGATTTTAGTTAGCCAATAATAGAAAAAATTTGAACTGTAGTGAATTATCCTTACAGAGAAGAGCTACATAATTGGTTAAAGGTTGAACCTTATGTGGTGGGCAATGTATGGGATAAGGTTGAGGTTAAGCCCTGCAGTGTGGCTCCTGCTTTTATGGAGTTGTATAAAGATTAATTACTATTTGCCAATTATAATAGGATTTATATATAAAGATTTTTAGACGAAGCATGACAAATTCCCCATCTAAATGAAAGATGGGGAATTCTTAACGTAGCCTTTTAATGTTTTATTCAAGAAAAAAAATAAATCTACTTAAGCTTGTTTGTTTTTCGTTATATCATTGTAAACTGGTAAGATATATTTATATGTAAATATCTGAAATGCGTAACCAAGTAAAGCACCCATGATATTCAACATAATATCATTTACATCAAATGCTCTTAGGTTAAACTTAACTATCAAAATCATTGTTAGTTGAATAAGCTCCACTAATATAGAAATAATTGAAGCTATTGATAGTACTTTTTTATATGAATTTACTTTTCCAAACAATATTGGCAATAAGAAGCCCATTGGAAAGAAGAGAGCAATATTCCCTATTATTTGAATAACAAACTGTCTTAATCCAAGACTCCACATCAAAGTTATTGTTTTAAATGGAATTAAGCATATATCAGGTTTAAAGTAGGGATCAGGTATGTCCCATATAATAGGGAAAAAAACTACACCTACAAAGCGAACTATATATATGCCAAATGCTACACTAAATAGTGTGTTATATGAGAGTATCTTATCTTTCTTGATTAATTTAATTATAGCTGGTGAAATTAGTATGAAAAATATTATTTGTTCTAATATATCGAAGTGCCACATATTGCATCTCCCTAATAGTAAATTTATAGACCGTGGTCATGGACATACCCTGAACCATAAATGTTTATTCCACCATAGCTAGATCTCCCATATAAGTAAAAATAGTATTTCTTGGAATTAGTATCTATAGACCATTCCATATTTTTAGAGGCTGATTTTGTCCCATAATTTTTATCTGGGCCAATTCTTTCTCTGTATAAGGAAATGGTAAAACTAGAACCAGATCCACTAATGGTGTAACCTAAATCCTGTAACGAAACCTTTCCTTCACTTAAGTTATAGTATTTATTGTTTACACTTCCATCAAGCCAAGCACCTTTTGTTCCGGCATCAAAATCAAAACTCATTTTAGTGCCGCTATCAGCAATAACAGATACACCTGATAACATAATAAAAAGCGGGCAAACGATGAAAGTTTTAGAAAAAAATTTTTCATGTAAACCCCTCCAGTAATATCTTTATCCATAATTGTTATTCGACACTAAATTGTTATTCGACACTAATATGAAAATTCCTTCTTACTATGAAAGAGTTTGTACATTAAGAAAGTTAAGAAAATTCTAAATACGGTTGTTTTTGCATTTCTGAATTTTATTGCAAGGAAAAGTTATTTTTATATAGAATTAGTATTAATATTGTATGCATACAATATTAATAAAGATTATAGAGAGGAGGAGTTTTAAAGATGAAAAAATTATTACCTAGCTTTTTGCTCAGTTTTCTTTCCAATAGCAGTTTTTCTAAGAATGATATATTTCTACATACTTCCTAATTACGGAAGTGAGGATATTGCTCTACTTTCCTTAGTTATTTCTTTAAACATTATTTCTCTGATTTTAGCATTATAGAAGATGGGTATAATTAAGAAATAAAATTAAGAAAATTATGAAAATTTTCAGGAAGGTTGACAAGTATATGATAATACCAATATACTTATGAAAAAAGTGGGTTTAAAGGAAGGTAGTAGTTAGAGTTTATGAGGGGGATGAAGATGAGGGAAATAAGGTTTGGTGGAAAACTAACCTGCCAGGACTTTATAAAGATAAATAGATATCATTTTAAAAATTCAAATATAAAAACATTCCTTGCACAAGTATGTGCCTATTTGATTATTGCTTTATCAATATTAGCTGATAAGATTACAAGTATTCCAAGATTAATTCTTCTTTTGTTTTTAACCATTGGACTAGGCTTTATTACTGCAGCTATTTTTAATTGTATAAGAATAAAGAAGCTAAAGTGTGTTTATAAGTCATCAAAAGGAATGGAAACTGATAAAATATATATAACGAAAGAAGAAGGGCTCTTATGTAAGGATGAAAAGGGAGATTCATTGATTAAATGGAAGGACATATATAAAATAGAAGAAAAGCCAGATATGATTTTAATTTACACCACACCAATACAAACAGCAGCAATATTAAAAAGTTTTTTTGAAACAGAATCTGATCTTGCTGAATTTAAAAAAATACTAAGAGATAAAGTCCTTGATAGTAGAATAAGCTTCATAGAATAAAAAGAACTTGAGTAAGGCAGAAGTGCAGGGTGAGGTAAATTACGTATATTATTGTTTTTATGAAAGTGAGTCAGGCAAGTTAAAAGAATATAAGTCATTGACTGAGGAATATGGTGTGGATAGAAAAAGAAGGATCTTTTATAATCTTGAGCTGTCTAGGATTATAAAGCTTTTATATGACTGTTTTCTTAAAAGGGAAGAGAAAATATGGACAAGCTTAACCCTTATTTTAGAAAAGGATGGAGCTATTAAGGTGGATTATGGCTATGAGGATCTAGATGACTCTGATGAAGGTACTAGAATAGAATTGTGGAAGGAAAAGTACTTGTAGCTTTTGTTGGATTAATATATTGATATCATATATAAATATAACTAATAATAAGGAGAAAAGCATGACTAGATTGTATTTAACAAGACATGGACAAACTGAATGGAATTTAGAAGGACGAATGCAGGGGAGTAAAGATTCCCCCTTAACTAAGTTGGGTCTTTATCAGGCTAAGCAATTAGGAAAGAGATTAGAAGATCTTAATATTGATCTAGTCTATTCCAGTTCCAGTGAAAGAACAATGAATACTGCAAAAATTATTATAGCTGACAGGAAAATAAATATTATTCCTACAGACCAGCTAAAAGAGATGAATTTTGGATTTTGGGAAGGTATGACCTTCGAAGAAATAAAGGTGCAGTATCCGGATCTGTATCAGTGTTTTTGGAATACTCCCCATTTGTTAAGTCAATGTCCAGGAGAGAGCTTTGAGCAGTTAAAGCATAGAGTTGTTACTTTTATTAATAAAATAGTTGAAGAAAATGAGGGGAAAGATATTTTAGTTGTAACTCATGGAATAGTATTAAAGATCTTAATAGCTAACTTTAAAGGCTTAACTTTAAAGGATATTTTCAAAGATCAAGTGTTGAAACCTACTAGTTTGACTGTAGTTGAAGTAGAAAATAATAATTATAATATAGTTAAGTATGGAGATACAGAACACTATAATTTAAAGGTGGAAGAATAAGCAAATAAAATTTGTGAAAAGCTTATAAATACTTCCAGCAATGTTAATAATAATGTTATAACAAACAAGGGAGTGATTTGACTTGGCAAAGTTTGCATGTCCCTGCTGCGGTTATAAAACATTAATGGAAGAACCACCAGGAACCTATGATATTTGTAGAGTATGTTTTTGGGAGGACGATGCTGTTCAGTATTATGATCCGGATCATAAGGGTGGTGCCAACGGTGTGTCCCTAAGGCAAGGACAAAAAAATTATTTAAAGTTCGGCGCCTGTAAGAAGGATTTATTAAAATATGTCAGGTCTCCAAAAGAGGGAGAAGAGAAGGATGAAAATTGGAGGCCTTTAAGTTAAGAAAAATATTATTAAGTCCCCTTTCAAAGAGTTTGAAAGGGGACTTAATAATTAGTCAATAAGTGCTTAGTAACATTTGTAGTACTTGTATGCTATAATTAAATGACATAGCTACTAGATTATAACAAGAGCAGTAACTAATATAAATACAAGGAAGAAGATATTAAGGAGTTGATTGATAATGTCACATTGCCAAAAGAATTGTTTGCATTGCACAGGAAAGTACTGTGTGTCCAAGGTTTATATATTTTCAACTCTTAAAGAGGAGGCTTTTAAGAAGATATCAGAAATAATAGTAACCCGTAAATACAAAAAGGGACAAGTTCTCTTTTTTGAGGGTGATGTTGAAGATAAGCTTTATATAGTTAATAAGGGTAAAATCAAGGTATATAGATACAATAAAGAAGGTCGAGAGCAGATCTTATACATTTTATCTGATGGTGAATTCATAGGAGATATGAGTCTATTAAAAAAGGGGAATTTTCAATTTAATGCAGAAGCCCTTGAGGATACCTATATATGTACAATTTCCAAGGATGATTTTGATACCATAATAACAAAGAATCCTGAAATCACCTTAAAAATAATGGAGGTCCTTCATGATCGCTTAATGGATTTAGAAAACCTAGTCCAAAATTTAAGCACAAAGGATGTAGAAGTTAGAATTGCCTCTATGCTTAAAACTTTTGCAGAAGATTATGGAGTGAAAAATGAAAAGGGTATAATGATTGAATTGCCTCTTAACAGGGAGGAAATGGCCAATTACATTGGAGTAACCCGTGAAACAATAAGCCGAAAGCTTACAGCTCTTCAAGATGAAGATATAATTGAGCTTATTGGTAACAAAAAGCTTATAATCAAGGACTTAGATTATATAGAGGATTAATAGGTCTACTAGAACTAGGCTTTTCTTAGTTTGTGAATTATTCTTTCTAATTAAGAGCTAAAGACAAAGGACAATGGATTCTTATCCATTGTCCTTTGTCCATTGAAAAAGCTATATAGTTGCAATTAATCTACCAGCCCTTATGGCTGCTTGGGCTCTTTCGTCTTCACCGTAGAACTTAACCCTTAATGGTAGCTGAAGCTCAGCAGCTCCTGTAGCTTTAATAAGGTTAGAAGAATCTAAAACACTTATATTACTATTCTTTAGATAATCATTAATTATTTCTATAGCTTCTCCGCTCCAGCCGTATGAACCGAAGGCAAAGCCATATTTGCCAGATAGGTCTAGGGCTACAATCTCCTTGATGTAATCCTCTATATTGCCAATCATATCACCATATCTTGTAGAGCTTCCTATGATGATGATGTCACTTTCCTTAGCTAGTTCTACTGCTGTTTCTATAGATGAACTCTTGACGTTTAGAATGCTGCTTTCTATGCCAGATTCAGTAAGGCCTTCATAGATCTTATTTGCTATTTTCCCTGTATTACCAGTCATAGTGCTGTATAAAATCAAAGCTTTCTTATCTTGCAAGCTCTTTTGGCTTAAGTCATCATAGATATCTATATAATCTTTTACCTTGCTTCTTAGTATATATCCATGAGAGGGGGCAATCATATCTATTTCAATAGTTTTTAGCTTGTCTAGCATATCCCTTACATAAGGTCTGTGAGGGCTCATAATTAGTTGGTAATATACCTTAAAGTCTTCAGTAATATCCTTGTCAGCTAAATCATTAAATAATTCATAGGTTGCCACATGGGAGCTAAAGATATCGCAAGGATACAAGATCTTATCTTCAACACAGTAGGTTATCATAGTTTCCTCTGTGTGCAGATATGGAGTTTCGAAGAATTTCAAAGTTTTGCCCCCGATATCTAAGCTATCCCCATCTTTAATAATTAAAAACTCTTTATTATGAAGCTTGTACATTTCAATTAATAGTTCTTTGGCTTTTTCTGTTGTAACAATAACAGCATTCTTAGCTCTATTCATTAAAGCTGGTAGGGCTCCGGAATGGTCTGGCTCTACGTGATTGATAACTACATATTTTAGAGTATTTAAATCTATTATATTTGAAAGCTTTTTAGCGAATTCTCCGCCAAAAGATATATCTACTGTATCTATTAATGTAGGCATTTCAGTTTCTAAAAAGTAAGCATTATAAGTTGTACCTTTTTCCAATATTAATCTGTGAAAGGGAACTGGTCTATCATCAACCTTACCAACCCAATAAGCATTTTCCGCAATCTTAATTTTATCCATAATATAAATCCTCCTAATTTCTCTTATTTTCTTCGGCTCTTGACTAACCCTTGGCCGCCTTATGTGACCATTATAGGGCATATACCAATATGCCACTATGAGCAAAATCAATTTAAAATTTGATTTCAATCACGGTATAGCTAACTAAATTTGGGTATAGTATAAACATAGAATAGAAAAACGGAGGTAAATGTGATGGAAAATACATTTAATTTGAACGATAAAATTGGAGTTATAGTTACAAGGTTTCCTAGAGCCATGGAAATATTTAAAAAATACCAAATAGATTTTTGCTGCGGTGGTGATAGGCCTTTAGAACTAGCAGTGAAGGAAAATAATTTAGATGGGAATATGGTAATAGAAGAGCTTAATGAGGAATATAAGACCTATGTAACAGAAGCTATAAAGGATAGAGATTGAAAATGGACAATTATAGAGGAATTCAAGGGATGAATTTCTACTGTCATTGTCCATTTTTTATTGTCTTACAAAAGCTAGTTAATCTAACCTTTAAATTCAAATATTATCCTTCATATATTCCTTAGTTTTTCTTACTATTTCCACTATATCTGAATAGGCCTTCACAGTTCCTTTAGCTACTATAGGCCTTCCAAAGGACACTAAGCCAAAGACTCTAGAACTTACGCCGCCAATTCTCATAGTGTTATTTACGGCAGGGGAGGTATTGGCTAAAAAAAATCCCTTCAGGCTTCCGGTGGTAATCCTATACAAGTCAGAAATGGCAGGGATAACTAAGTTAGCCTTCCTACGACGGGCTAGGGTATAGACCTGAGCTCCAAATTCGTCTTCTCCTATATAAATAAGTTTTCCCTTATCTGATTTTTCAATTTTATCAAAGGTAGGCAAGGCTATTATTTCTTCCATGCTGGGGGTACGGTTCATAGGAAGCTTGTTTATATGTATATTTGCTGCAGTGGCGGAAGAATGACATCCTCCTACATCGTGATATATTACTATCATAAGTTTATCACTCCTCAAAAGCGGGGGCTTTCTAGCCCTTTTATTGGCTTTCCTTATTGCCTATAAATTAACCATTGGATATCTATAAATAGTATTGCCAGAAAAAGTCCTTATATGCAAATCTTGTAGCAAAGTGGAAGGTTTAGAATATATTATTATTGTGTATTTTTTAATGGAGGGGTAAGATGTATTGTTTTACTTATGCTAGCAGTTATGACTGCGTATTTAACGAGCTAATTTTATGGAGTGATATATCCAGTGAGCATCCTATAGTGGCAAAAACCATAGCGGAACTATCAGGCAAAGAGCTGCCAAGAGATATAGAAGATGCCTTGGCCAATGTTAATAGGGATTTCGCTGAATTTAAGGAGAAGGTTATTCAAACAAGAGAACAGCTAGTGTACAATCAATATTATAGAAATGATGTAGGCGGGGAATTAAGAAAGCTAATCTCTGAATTTTTAATTATGGACGAAAACTTTTTAAAGCTTATACCTGAGCTTAAAAAGTTGGCGCCTGAAGATAAGGTGTGGCAAACCTTAATGGGACATTTTATTGAGGAACAAACCTTTATGAAAAAGTTATTTGAGGATCTAAAGTTACAGATAGAATAAATAAAAATGGCCAGTGCAGAATAAGGATACATATCTGCATTGGCCTTCCAAAAGTTTGAGAAGCCTGTCTTAAAATTACATAGGCTTAGTGAACTTATTATTTACTTTTGCTCTACTGGCAGAGAGTCCAAGTTTTACGAAAAGAAAAGGAGCTCCAGCCATAATCCAAAAGGCTAAGAGGGAATAATCAATAAAGGTGGCAATATTATTATCGGGAAGGATTAGCTCCATTGTCATTTTAACAATTAGAAGTCCCAATAATCCAATAGTGATTTTAATTACCTGTTCTAAGAGGGAGCTTTTGCTATCAAAGTGGATGTATTTACTTTCAAGGATATAACCTAGATATAAGCCAGCAGTCATAGCTACAGCCTTTACATAGTCCTTGTCTTGAATGAATACTAGGACTAAAAAAGCTGGTAATACTAAAAGTTGCAAGTATCTGTGGTCTTCTTTTTTCAAAGCTAGGCTAATAATTTTATCAGCTATAAACATGCTTAGGACACCAAATATAATGCCTCCAACTACATCCCTTGGCCAGTGTACTCCTAAGTATAATCGTGAAATACCAACAGCTAATATAATAATGGAACCTATAATATAGAGCCAGGATTTTTTATATATCTTCATTAAGGAGCTCCAAAAGGTAGCACTACCTTGAGTGTGACCACTGGGAAAAGAATGGCCAGTGGCAGTTTTAGTTCTAAGGGAGAATATACCTTCTTGTCCAATTGGCCGAGCTGCTTTAAAGATATTTTTTATAAGTCCATTAGTAAACATACTAAAAATTTGTATAAAACCAAGTCTTAAGCCAATACTTTTATCCACAGACCAATAAATAGTAGCAATTATTAATACATAAAAAGCTCCTTCACCTAGAAAGGTTATAAATTGGAATGCCTTATCAAGAAAATCCGTAGAAAAGCCCTGTAAAAATTTTATGATTTCCAATGTTTCTATTCCTTCTTCCATGTTTAAATTAATAGTTGATCTGCTAACTATATAAGTATTTTAACAGAGGACCAAGGAAAGTTAAAGGAGGATATCTGATTTTTGGCCTCTAAAAGTGTGTAAGGATTTTTCTGTACACAATAAACTAATAATATACATATTATAAAATGAACTATTAATATTATCTTGGAGGTTTAAATGTATTGTAAAGACTGCAAAAAAAATAGTGCAGATAAGCCAATGTGCCCTGTTATGGAAAAAGGCCAGTGTCCTATGGATAAGATCCATAAGTATCCTATGATGGCTAATTGCGGCTATGGATCATATCAAATGCCCAATATGCCCATGATGGGAAAGGAGGTAAATAAAAATTTAATTGATGAAAGACAAATAGAGATGATGTATCCTCATAGCTATTACGTTATCTATCCCCATGTAAGATATAAGTGTGATCTACTGGAAAGAAAGTATGGTAAAAATTACTGTCCAACTAAAGAGGAAATGAAAGACATTGTAGAGGACATATGTAAAAAGGTTGAAAAGGAATTAGAAAGGGATGTTGATGATAAAAAGGACAAGGATCAATGCAGAGCTGAGGACCGAAGACGAAGAAGACGTTATGATAGAAGAAGGTTACTTAATGATTTAGTAGGGGTAATATTAATTGGTGAGCTGTTAAACCGAAGAGGTCCTTATTATGGACCGGGCTATTGGTATTAGAAAAGAAGTGTGCAGCAGCACACTTCTTAAAATTTTCATCGAACTTTAAATTATATTTATTAAGGACTTTCTATTAATTCATCCCAATTTTCTATAGTCTTTATAAGGTCGTCTAAAGTAGGGCTCTTAGCATTTCTTACATAATATCCTGAAGTTGCATTGGCAGTACATAGGGCTCCTTCTAAATCTAAGCCTAGTAGGAAACCAAAGCATAAGCCTGCATTGAAGTTATCGCCACCACCGGTGGAAAGCTTAGGTTTTCTAACATAAAGACTTGGTATTTGTGCAAATTCATCCTTGTACCAGGCTAAAGAATCTGTTAAGGTATGGATTACTAAATAGTCAACCTTTAAATTGTCATACATGTATTTACCTAATTCTTTGAGGCTAGGAACTTCTTTGCCTGGGAAGAGTGCTTGGTATAATAAGATAGCTTCATTTTCGTTTAAGCCAAATATAACAGAGCTGTAATTGTTAAATTCATTAATCAGCTTTACTGCTTCCTTTACATCCTTATGAGTACGCTCTGAGAAATCGCACATGTCAAAGAATAGAATTCTTTCTTTATTAACTTGGCTGCCTTGGAAGATTTCATCTAAAATTCCTCTGTAAATTTCATTAAAGTTTAACATTCCAGTCCAATTAACTAGTCCAATAAGATTGCTACTAGAGAAGAACTCTCTAAGAGTATCAAGACCGATTTTCTCTTTTAAGCTTTCCCAAGTAATTTTATTTAAATAATCTCTTTGAGATAACATTATTTTACCGTCATCAAATTCTAAAGCAGTGGTATAGCCAGGATTACCTATAGTATACAAGCTACAATTTGAAGAAAGCTCTTTGAAGACTGGATCAATGTCAGGATAACCTAAGGCGCTTATACAATTTACCTTTGCACCTAAGGAACCTAAAGCATTAGACATTATTGGAGAGTTTCCTCCCAGCTTGGTAAATCTTTGGCAAATTTCAATACCACAGCTCATGCCACTTTTTGAGCTGATATGCTTTCCAAACTGATCCATATCAGTAAAGAAGCTATAGTTTTGGTTGTCATCTTTGCTATGTACTACTCTAACAATTTTATCGATAAAAGCATCTATACCGATAGTAGTTTTTTTCACATCTAAAAGGTTTTGGTTTTCTTTTAGCATTGCTACCGTTTTATTACGGATTTCCTTCATTGATGCATCCCCCTTTTATCCTCTTTCAAAATATTGTATCAGCAATTTACCCTAATTTCAAGAAAATTACTATGTACATGAAAATATATTAGCCTTTGTAAGGCCTTATGCATTTTTACAATGAATTTAGTGGATAAAATATTATTGCTATGATAAAATTAAAAATAATAAAAATAAAAGAATTTTATGGTAGAATTCTTTGAAAAGTGGTGGGAATAATGAGAATTAACCTTAAGAAGAAAAGTTATTTATATAAATTGTTACTACTAGCTTTAATAATAATAATGACCATAATAGGCTGTTATGGCAATGGTCCTATAGATAATATTGTAGGTAAGGATAAAAAGTTAACAGGTACTATAAGGATCTGGTGCAGTGAAAGAAGCAAGGATAGTATAAGTAATTCCTTTATGCTTTTTAAAAAGGAATATCCGGAGCTAGAACTTGAGATTACTGCCTTAACTAAGGAAGAGATTAAAAGTAACCTTAGTAAGGAGGATATATCTCAGGAGGACCTTCCTCATATTATAGAAGTAGCTAGCTATGATATAGCTAATATGGTTAACAGTTATCCTGAGGTCTTTGTTACTGTAGATAAGGCCATGGATAAAATAAAAGATAAGATATTGCCTTGGAAACTAGAGGAAGTGACTTATGATAAAAAGCTTTATGCCTTCCCTTGGGATACAGAGCCTAAAGTTTTAATATATAATAAAAAATTAGCAGATCAATACAAGATCTCTTCCTTTGAAATTAAGACTTGGTTGGAGTTTTCCGATTTAGGCATACTACTTAAGGATCAATCCTTAGGGCAGGTCAAGCTTATAGCCTTAAGGGAAAATGTAGATGGCAATCTGTATAAAAGTATGTTAAGGCAGTTTAGAAAGGCCTTATATTCTAATGAATCTTCTATTACTTTACCGGAAGAGGAAAATAAGCATGTTTTGTCTACTATTAAGGGTATGTATAGGGAAGAGATGGTTTATACTTTAAAAGAAGGGGAAGATCCTGTCCAAGTGTTAAAGGAAGGTAAGGCTTTGTGTATCTTAGGGGACCCCTCTATTATAAATAGAATAAATAAGGATGCTGAACTTAATAATATTCAATGGGAAGTTCAAAACTTGCCTGCCTTTGAATATGGCGGTAAAAGAAGTGTCCATGGTGAAGGAAATGCTTTTATGCTTACTAAGAAAACAGAATCTAAGGAGGCTGCCCAAGACTTTCTTAATTTCCTGCTAACAGATGTTGATTCTGTTACTTACTCATTAAAAGAAGCTGGAATAATTCCTTCCCTGCCAGTCTTGTATAATCTACCTGAATTTAATTCTACTAGCAGCAATTATCAAGGAATAAGGCTTTGGAGGTTTATGGCTGAACAGAGCAAGGAAGAAGTGGCTATCTTATACGACCATAGATATGAAGAGCTGGAAAAGAAACTTATTCAAATGGAAGAAGAGGCTCTAGGAGGACGAGATGTAGGTGTACTAACAACTTTACTGGAAGAAGAATTAAACAAGAAGAGCAATGGAGAAGCAGGGGATTAAATAAATAGAGATAATCAATTAAAAGAAGTGGTTTTTTATCCACTTCTTTTTTACAGTTTCATTATCTGTTCATAAGTTATTAGTGTTTCTTTTGCAGTTTTTTGCCAGGAAAATCGAGAGGCGCGCTTTAAGCCTGCTATGGAAAGCTGATTTTTTAATGGCTCATTATTTAGGGTATTGGCTAAGGACTCCATTAAGTTTGAAGTATCGTAGGGATCTATTAATATGCCTGCATCACCTACAACCTCAGGAATAGAAGAAACATTAGAAGTTAATACTGGAGTACCACAGCTCATTGCTTCTAAGGGAGGTAGTCCAAAGCCTTCATAAAAAGACGGATAAACGAAGAGTTCTGAACCGTTATATAATATGGGAAGGAGATCTTCTTCAACAAATCCAGTAAATATGACCTGAGAATCAATACCAAGCTTTTGGCTAAGTTCCTTTAGACATTTGCCTTCATCCTTCAAGGATCCTACTATAACAAGGTTATAGTCTTTATTTAAATCCTTATATACCTTGGAAAATGCCATGATTAGGGAACGAACATTTTTCCTGGGGGAAAATCCTCCTATATATAGTATAAAAGGTTTTTTTATGTTAATTTTTTTCTCTAGTATATAGCGGCACCATTGACGGTCAATAGGTTTATATTTTAAATCTGCTGCTAAGGGTGTTACAAAAATTTTATCCTCATCTATGGGAAAGAACTTTAGGATATCTTTCTTTGACCACTCTGACACCGTAATAATGCCGTCGGCAGACTGAAGGATATTTGGTACATCCTTAAGAAACTTTAATAAGTAGCCTTTACCTACTGTTTCTGGCATGATGTAGGGGATTAAATCATGTACTGTTATAACTTTTTTGCACTGTATTTTCTCCCATAAGCCTATGCCGTTTTGAGGCACATGATATAGATCTATTTTTTCTTTTAAAAGATTAGCAGGCATATAGTTTTGTTGAAAGAAGCGGTGATGTTTCTTAGAAGTCATTATAATTTTTGAATTGGCATAGCTAAAACGGTCATAGTCTTCTCCTGACCAATAAATGTGATAGTAGTTTTCTTTATCTATATTTAAAAGCTGGCTTAGAACCTTGTCAGTATAAGTACCGATACCTGTTCCTTTATACCAATTGACACCTCTAGCATCAATGGCAATTCTCATATAATCCTCTCCCTAAAAGTTCTGGATGAATATAAAGAACCTACCTTTTTAAATTAGGCCTATATACTATTAATATTATCTACTAAGCTAAAATGTGCTATAAGCTAGTAGATTTTTTTATTTATTAATGAAAGAGATAAAGTTCACTAAAGGAGTCTTATAAAAAGTCGCACTTATACTAAGGGCTACATATAATAAAAAAGGAATAATTTTTTTGGAGGGCTAATCTTGGATACAGCCTTTGTGAAAAAAATTGTAGCAGAGAAATATGGCGTCATGGCAGTAACTATAGAAAAGATTAAGAATGTCTATCTAATATGTGATGAGCGAAGGAAATATTGCTTGAAAATTATTAAATATGAAAAGCCTCATTTTCTATTTATTTTAGCTACTATAAAGCATTTGTATAACAATGAATTTAAAGCTGTGCCGCCTATAATTGAAACTTTGGATAGAAAGGAGTACATTGAGCTGGATAATAACTATGCCTATCTTACACCTTGGCTGGCAGCAAGGGAAAGTAATTATGACAATCCCCTTGATATAGAAATGACAGCAAAGGTTCTAGCAGAGCTTCATATAAAAAGCAAAGGCTTTGAGATAAAAGACAATATGAAGCCGAGAATAGGCTGGTTTAAATGGTTTGATAATTATAGAACAAGGAAGAAGGAAATATTAGATTTCAAGGCAAGGATAGAAAAAAAGGAAGAGAAAAGTGAGTTTGACATAATTTACATGGAGCATATGGAAGAAGAATTGTTACGATGTGATCAGGCTTTGCAACGCTTGGGGGAAAGTGACTACTATATAAAGATGACAAAGGAGATAAGAGGCAGAGGTTTTTGTCACCATGATTTTGCCCATCATAATGTATTAATAGGAGCTGATAACAAGGTTGCCATAATAGATTTTGATTATGCCATACTAGATACCCATCTTCATGATTTAGCCAGTCTATTAATAAGAAGAATGAAAAATGGCAAATGGGATTTAGAAAATGCTAGGTTTATCTTGGAAGCATATGATTCTGTCTATAGGGTAGAGCCGGAAGATATACCTATCATGGCTGCCTTTATGGAGTTTCCCCAGGATTATTGGCAGGTAGGAATCCAGTACTACTGGGAGAAACAGCCTTGGGGTGAGGATTTTTTCTTAAAAAAGTTAGCTAAGATAATTGAAGATAAGGAAGAAAAACAAGAGTTTATCGATGAATTCATGTTCTTTAACTATAAAGGGAAAGGGGGAAGAACTTATTGAATGAAAAATACTTCTTAGATTTTAAGGAATATCTTAATAGCCGTGGTATAGAGCTAGTAAAAAGCTTTAGGCAGGATGAAGAATACAGGGAACCTTTATCAAAAGACAGTATATATAAGCAGCTTTATACCATTAGCAAGTTTCACAAACTAACTATGGGAGTATCTGCCTTCAATTCAGGCCTGATGGAAAATTGTACAGGCAGAAGGGTGGAAAGATGGAAGGTTAAAAACAAGAAACTAAAAAGAGATCTAGCTAGATATAAAAAAGAGGGTCCTGCTAATGACTTCGAAAAACTTCTTCTTGATAGGGGGCCGGAGTATTTGGAAAGGGCAGAGCAGGCCATTAAATATATTTATGACAACGGTTATTACGGTCTTATAGAAAGAAGTATGAAAAGAAATGAAATATGTATTGGAAGTACTTACTTTGATAATCTTAGGGAAGACAAAAGAATAAACATAAGAAGCTTAAAGAAGTGTTGTTACAACATGATTGAGTGTGACGCTGTACATTTTATTAGTAAGCTTAAAAAAAGGGGATATAGCTTGGATTTTATAGAAGCTATTAAGGTATTTTGCCATTTGGAGGGCTTATCTAATGACAGCCAAGCTTTTATTACTGCAATGGTATCTTATCCAGAAGAATTTATTAAATGTTGTGAGAGATACCGATATGGCAAAAAACAATGGAATGATGATGAATATGCTAAGAGGCTGCTAATTGCCATAAAAAAAGATGGCAAAAGTCTTCTTTAGATAGAAGGGTGGTGTCTGAAATTAATGATATTGCTAGGTATAGAGAAAAAAAGTATTTATCTAGATACGATCTTTATGTAGACTTGTTTAACAAATTCGGACTTAAGGTGACGGATCTAGTCCCCTTAAGAAATGTATACTTGCTCTTTACAGATAAGGGTAGAAAAATTTTAAAGAAGGTAGAATACTCTAAAGAAAACCTACAGTTTATTTATGAAGCTGTGGAATATATAAGAAGAAGTTTTGATAGGATCATTAGTTTTACCAAGACATTAGAGGGAGAAATATACGCTATTTGCAATGGAGAACTGTACTGTGTAATAGATGTGGCCCAAGGAAGGGAAGCGGAGTTTAGCAATCCAATAGATGTTACCATAGCTGTTAAAGGTATGGCAGAAATGCATAAGGCTTCAGAGGGGTATAGGTGTAACTATCAAGAAAAGTACATGGCAGGAAGAGCTATTGAAAATTTCAAAAGACGATTAGAGGAATTAAAATTTTTTAAGGAACTAGCCTTGTTGCATGAATATAAGAGTGGATTTGATCAAGTCTTTCTTACTCATGTAGATAGTTATATTAAGGAAATTGAAGAGAGTATCAAGTTTCTTACTTCTACTTCCTATTTAAAGATATGCAGTGAAGAAGATAAAAAGGTTATTTGCCATCATGATTTGGCAGATCATAATATATTAATAAATGAAGATAAGGCCTTTTTTATAGATTTTGACTTTGCTATTATCGATTTAAGGGTTCATGATCTTTGCAATTTTATTAATAAAGCAGTTAAGAACTTTGCCTTTGATTTAGACAAGGCTAAAGGTATTGTAGAAGATTATTCTACAATTAATCCCCTTGATAGAAGAGAATTGGAGGTCCTAAAAGCCTTTTTAAGCTTCCCAGAGGATTTTTATAGTATCTCTAAGGATTACTATGCTAGAAGAAAGGAATGGGAGGAAGAAACCTTCTTATATAGACTAATGAGGAAGTTAGAATATAAAGAGGATAGAGATGAGTTTTTAGCTAAATTTCTAGATAGGGTTTGCGAATAAGATTAATTTTAGTCTTGATTATAGCTCAATTATAAAAAAGTATGCCTGTTTTGGAGCGGTCAGATAGGGATTTATAATTCCTGAAAAATTCGGCATAGTCGTTGATATTCGGCTATGCCGTTTTTCGTTTATTTTGGCAAATCAATAGCGCCAATGCAGTTATAAAAAATTTGAATCCGCTGGGTTCTGCGGCCATCTACCTTTTCAGCCTTAAATACTATAATTTTGTCAATGAACTCTCGAATAATCTCTCTGCTCGGCTTCATATTCAGCCGACATCTTGTAAAAACGCTCTTCGGGAATTTTACCCATCACATTGTCTTCATATAGCTTTCGAATGATTTTGTCTATGTCAGCAATGCGAGTCTGTGCTTGTTC
>FZPS01000069.1_pt343 | contig 116152 bp, 94 predicted proteins | sample 1817821 | NCBI WGS metagenome assembly FZPS01 (sample SAMEA104158645, study PRJEB21678) | metagenome | place: Germany | collected 2015-04-21
AACCAAATCAAATATGACCTTTAATCCAATCCCGTGAGGTTGGGAAGGACGTCTATGAGAGCAGGATAGCTGTATCTCTTCCGCTGTAGCCATCTTTAGGCTTCTACCAATCTGGGGTAGAAGCCTTTTTTTGCCTCAAGCGCCTGGGGTCTTGAACTGGAGGGGATCAATTGACTGCTTTGGTCAGTATCAAGCAGCTGAAAGAGCCGGATATCGAATGGCTGCTGCGGCGGGCCCAGCATTTCGTGGGCCATCAACCGGATGGGCAGATGAGGGGGACGGTAGTCAATCTCTTTTTTGAACCAAGCACGCGAACAGCCCTGTCATTTCAAATGGCTGCCCAACGCCTTGGGCTGACTGTATTGGATTTCGCAATCGAGAATTCCAGCACTTGCAAAGGCGAATCCTTGGTTGATACCCTGAAGACAGTAGACGCTCTCGGTGTCAATGCTGCCGTTGTCCGCCATTCCCTGGACTGGCCGGAATTGATTGCCGGTGAAAAGCTGAAACTAAGCCTGGTGAACGCCGGCTCGGGGCATTACGAGCATCCAACTCAAGCCCTGCTTGACGCACTAACGATTAAGCAGCACTTTGGGCGCTTCGCCGATCTCAAAGTTGCAATCGTCGGTGATGTCCTCCACAGCAGGGTTGCCAGATCAGACAAACTGCTGCTGGAGCAGTTGGGAGCCCAAGTTTCCTTTTCCGGGCCTGACCGTTTTTATCCCCATGACCTTAGTGATTGCCGCTGGGTGGACTTTGACCAGGCACTGGCAGAGTCAGATGTCGTGATGGTGCTTAGAGTCCAGCACGAACGGCACCAGGGCTATTTCGACGTCTCCGATTACAACCGGCATTTTGGGCTCAACAGCATAAGGCTGATGCAGATGAAAGAAGATGCCATCATTCTCCACCCCGGCCCGGTTAACCGCAGCGTTGAGATCACCGATGACGTGCTCCAGGATCACCGCTGCAAGGTTTTACAGCAGGTAACCAACGGAGTAGCTGTGCGCATGGCGGTCATGGAATGGTGCTTTCAGGAGGAAAGACGTGAACAACTGGTATCTGCATGACGGGCTGGTTTACCGCAATTATAAGCTTAGACAGGAAGATATATTGGTAATTAATGGGAAAATTGCTGCCTTTGGCGACAAAGCCAAGGCCGGCTTTCTGGAGCGCTCAGCTTCGATAACTGCTTTCAATGCTTCTGGATATGTGATCTGCCGCGGTTTTCTTGACCTGCATGTGCACTTGAGAGAACCGGGGTTTGCAGAAAAGGAGACAATTGCCACCGGAACAAAAGCCGCTGCAGCCGGAGGGTTTACTGCTGTTTGTGCCATGCCGAACACCAACCCCTCTTTGGATTCCCCAGACAAGCTTATTGATTTTAAGCCGCGGCTTAGAAAAGACGCCCGGGTAAAGGTAATTCCCATTGCCGCTATAACGAAAGGCCGGGCTGGAGCTGAATTGACCGATTTTGACGCGTTGATTGGCTCCGGTATTACCCTCTTTTCTGATGACGGTGACCCTGTTCCCACCAGCTTACTTAGGCAAGCCATGGAAAAGCTGGCGAATTCAGGTGGGGTCCTGATTAACCACTTGGAAGAAAAAAGCCTGGTTAAGCCGGGCTTGTTTGCTGATGCGATTCCGCCTCAATCCGAGTATTTGATGCTGGAGCGGGATCTTGAAATGGCTGCAAAAACCGGATGCCGGTATCATGCGGCTCATTTGAGCTGTGCCGAATCAGTGGAGCTGATTGCCGCAGCCAAACGGAGTGGGCTTCCTGTGACGGCGGAGGTAACGCCGCATCACTTAACCTTGACCATAAACGATATAGGTGAACCACAGGGAGATTTCCAAATGAAACCGCCGCTGCGCACCGAAGCGGATCGGTCGGCTCTAATCGAGGGGCTGCGAAGGGGTGTCATTGATGCCGTTGCCACAGATCACGCACCCCACGGCCGGGAAAAAGAACAGAGAATTGGCTTGGATTCACCTTTTGGTGTGACAGGGTTGGAAACAGCTTTTCCAGCCCTTTATTCAAACTTGGTCCTCACCGGTATGCTCGAACTGGAGCAGCTTTTGCAAGCTCTAACTTTTGGACCCGGCAGGGTTGTGAATCAAGATTGCGATCTTATTCCGGGAGGAGCAGCGGATCTGGTGGTTATTGACCTTGCCCGCCAAAAAACTGTGGAAAGGGGACATTTCTACAGCAAGGGGACAAACTCGCCCTTTGTTGGCAGGAGATTGCAGGGTTGGCCGGTACTGACACTAGTCGACGGGGAGGAACGCTTCAATGCCAATCGTGCTGAGCATTAGGAGGCCTGCCAGAATACTGCCGTGGCTTACCTTAAGGTTGTCGAGGATCAGCCGCTCCGATTGGAACCACTGTCGTTTCGGGAGGCATGACAATGCTGCTTACAGTCACTGACACAGCCCGGATTGCTCATGGTATCTGGCAGCTGACATTAACCGGCACATTTCCATATGATACTGTGCAGCCGGGGCAGTTCTTAATGATCCGGATTGGTGCCGGTTTGGAACATGTCTTACGGCGCCCGGTAAGTATTGCCGCAGTTACTGAAGACAGCCTGGCCATTGTATTCCGGGTGGTGGGCAAGGGGACACAATGGTTGAGCGAGCGGAAAGCCGGTGATGGGCTGGACGTGCTGGGCCCTTTGGGGACAGGCTTTCCCCTGCCGCCTGCAAAAGCGAGAGTATTGATTGTAGGCGGTGGCATTGGCGCTCCGCCGCTGTATTTCCTTGCAGAGAGAGTGCAGCCCTTATCCGATAGACTGGATGTGGCGCTTGGTTTTCAGACGCAGGCCGACTCTTTTTGGGTTGATCGATTTGCTGTTCTCGGCAATCTGAAATTGGCCACCGATGATGGCTCCTTGGGATTGAAGGGGACAGTGATCGATGCCGTTGAGTCGCTGGCAGCCGATGGCCTTAAGTGGGATTATGTGTATGCATGCGGGCCAATCCCGATGTTAAAGGTAGTCAAGCAGTGTTTTGCCAGTCAAGAAGTGCAGGGGTATGTATCCCTGGAAGAGCGGATGGCCTGCGGAGTGGGTGCCTGTTACGGCTGTGTTTGCCAAACCGGCGGCGGTTCGGGAACAAGGCGGGTTTGTGCCGATGGCCCGGTTTTTGACTGGAACGGGGTGGTGTTATGAGTGTTCCCGACCTGAGCGTTGAAATCGCCGGCCTGCACTTGAGGAACCCGGTGATGCCGGCATCCGGCTGCTTTGGTTTCGGGCGTGAATATGCCCGGTTCTATCCGCTCAACCAATTGGGGGCAGTTGTCACCAAGGCTGTAACGCTTGAACCGAGGCTGGGCAACCCGACTCCCCGGGTGGCTGAGGCCGGCGGGGGGATGCTGAATGCCATTGGGCTTGCCAACCCGGGGGTCAGGCATGTGGCAGCGGTTGAGCTGCCGTGGCTGGCCAAGCAGGGTGTTCCGGTGATTGTGAACGCAGCGGGGCAGACCAAGGATGAATATGTGGAGGTAGTGCGGATTATCTCCGCTTCCGGTTTGGCGAACGCCGTTGAGCTCAATGTTTCCTGCCCGAATGTGAAAGCCGGCGGGATCAGTTTCGGCGTCAGCCCACAGGTTTTGGAGGATCTGGTCTGTTCGGTGCGAAAGGTGTGCTCCTTGCCGCTTTTTGTCAAGCTTTCCCCAAATGTCACCGATATCCGGCAGATTGCCCTGGCGGCCCAGGCAGGGGGCGCGGACGGGTTGACATTGATCAATACCTTGATTGGCATGCAGATTGATATCCGGCGGCGGCGCCCCGTTTTGGCCAACAAGACTGGAGGGCTCTCAGGCCCTGCGGTAAAACCGGTGGCAGTGCGGATGGTGTATGAGGTGACGCAGGTAGTGGGTATCCCGGTTATTGGCATGGGCGGGATTTATTCCGGTGAAGATGCCGTTGAGTTTATCATGGCAGGGGCTAGTGCCGTGATGGTTGGCACTGCAAATTTCACAGACCCCTTTGCCTGCCCCAGGATCATTGCTGAAATCGCTCAGTTTATGCAGGAGCATGGCATAGGGAGTTTGGCTGAAATCCGGGGGTGTATAGCTTGAAAACTGAAGAAAGAATTATTGTGGCATTGGATTTCCCGGCAAAAGACGAGGTTTTCCAGCTGTTGGACAGGGTTCCGGGACTGGCTTATGTCAAAGTGGGGATGGAGCTTTTTTACAGCGAGGGGCCGAACCTTGTTTCTATGCTCAAGGATCGGGGATTAAAGGTTTTTGTGGACCTGAAGATTCATGACATCCCCAGTACTGCCTACAAAACGATCAAGGTTCTTGGCAGGTTGGGATGTGATATGGTAGATGTACACTGTGCCGGCGGCCTGGAAATGATGCTTAAGGCGCGGGATGCCTTGATTGGTGATACGAAGCTGATCGGAGTAACCCAGTTGACTTCCATTGATCAGCAGTTAATGAACAACCAACTGTGGATTCGCGGTTCCCTGGAGGATTGTGTCCTGCATTATGCAGCCTTGGCCAAAGAGGCTCGTCTCCACGGGGTCGTCTGTTCCCCACGGGAAGCAGCGATGATCAAAAAACATCTGGGTAAAGGTTTCCTGGCGGTCACCCCCGGAGTGCGGCCGCCGGGCAGTACGGCTGGAGATCAGAGGCGGATGATGACACCGGGGGAAGCAATCAAGGCGGGTAGCGACTATTTGGTGATCGGCCGCCCAATAACAGCAAGCCCTGATCCAAAACTTGCGTTCGCACAAATCCTGGCGGAAATCGAGGTGGTAGCATGACTGGGCAAGAACTGCTGGCCAAGTTCCGAGAGCTTGGGGCTCTAAAAACAGGCCATTTTCAACTCACATCCGGGCTGCACTCGGGCCAGTACATGCAGTGTGCCGCAATTTTTGAGTATCCCAAAGCTGCCTCGGAAATCATAAAGCTCTTAATTCCGAAGCTGCCGCAGGACATTGATACGGTAATCGCCCCGGCAATAGGGGGCATAAATCTAGGCTATGAGGTGGCCCGGGCGCTGCAGTGCCGTTTTGTGTTCACCGAGCGAGAACAGGGGAAAATGGCTTTGCGCCGCGGTTTTACCCTGACTGCGGGCGAGAAAGTGTTGGTTGTGGAAGATGTGGTCACAACCGGCGGTTCAGTCAGAGAAGTGATTGAGATTGCCCGCTGCCACGGCTGTCTTGTCCAGGTAGTGGCCTGCCTTGTGGACCGCAGCCAGGGCAAGGTGGATTTCCCGGCCCCGTTTATTCCACTGATGCGGATGGAGATTGAAACTTTCCAGCCGGATCAGTGTCCTTTGTGCGCAGCCAATCTGCCGATAACGAAACCGGGGAGCAGAACTGTCAAGTAACAGCGGCTGACAGCCGCTTTTTACTTTCGCTTCGATCCTCAGTACTTACCTCCAGTTTGATCATATCCGCGAATAGATTCCCAGCGAACGCAGGAAGTTCTTGCATTACCTGGAAATCAGTCTTTAGGCTGAAACCATATCTAGCTTCAGGCTGTTGTTGGCAGCCGGTGTTCAGGTATACTCAATGTAGGAGAACCTCTTCGTATCGAACGGAGGTAGGAACGATGCAGATCGAAGCCCGCAAATATGGTCTTCTTGATTTGATCAAAATCCCAATTCAAGCGGCTCCCGCGGCCGCTATCCTTGTAGGCCTGCATTCGATTTTGGCCGGAATCATTCCCACCATTCATGTATTGGTCACTGCAGACTTTATTGATACCGCGATTGGTATCCTGCAGGGGAGCCTTGCCCGAAGTGAAATATACAGCTCATTGTTCGCAGTAGTCGTTTTGATTGCCTACAGCTGGGTGGCCGCCGCTTTGGCAAACCTAATCAATGTAAAGTTTGATCTGGGATTACAGAGGCATTATCACACAGCAGTAATGGAGAAACGGGCGCGGCTTCATTACCGCCATATTGAAAACCCTGAAACCTGGGACTTGATCTCGCGGGTGACAAGCCGGCCCGAAGCGCAGCTGACCGGCGGCTATCGCCTCCTAATCTCTGCGGCGGCAGAGATCTTGAGGATCATGGGAGTCCTTGGGATCTTAATCTCACAGGTATGGTGGGCCGCTCTGGCAATTCTGTCGTTTTCAGTCCCATTGTTTGCCCTGGCGGTAAAAAGCGGTAAAGCCAGCTATGAGGCGAGCAAGGAAACGGCGAAATACAAGCGCAAGAGCTATTATCTTGCCGATGTTTTAACCAGCAGGGAAACTGTGGATGAACGAACCCTTTTCGGCTACAGCGATCAAATAAACGAGCTGTGGCACGAGCGGTATGAGACAGCCCGCAGAATTGAACATCAAGTCATAAAGAAATGGTTTGTACGGTCGAAGGCAAGCGGAGTAATAACTGCTTTGATATCGGTCTTGATTGTGGTGGTGCTGCTTAACCCAGTTTTAACCGGAGCTTTGTCGGTTGGCTTGTTTATCTCCTTGGTAGGAGCAACATTCAACCTTGTGCAAATGATGTCCTGGCAGCTAACGTCATATGCTGATCAACTGGCAAAACACCGCGAATATCTCAGGGATCTCACGGAGTTTGCCATGCTGGAAGAGGCTGACTCTGCCCAGATGGTGCCTGCTGAAAGCGTGCCCCAGTTTAGATCCTTGGAATTTTTCAATGTAAGTTTCAAATACCCGGGAACAGACAAATATGTACTGAAGAACCTGTCTTTCAGAATGGAAGCCGGTAAGCACTATGCCTTTGCCGGGGTTAATGGTTCAGGCAAAACCACGATTACAAAGCTAATTGCCGGGCTTTACGACAATTACACCGGTGAGATACTGCTAAACGGCAAAAGCATCCGGGAGTGGCACCCGTCCGAACTGAAAGCGATGCTGAGCATTGTCTATCAGGATTTTGCCAAATACTACATCACAGTGAGAGATAATATTGCCCTCGGGGATGTAAATGCAATATACAGCCGCGAAGATTGGCAGATCAACCGTGCTATAAGCCAGACAGGCTTGAGCGCAGCAGTGGAAAAACTGCCCCAGGGCATTCAGACTCCCCTTGGCAAGATCAAGCCTGATGGGTACGACATATCCGGCGGCGAGTGGCAGCGGATTGCCATGGCGCGGGCGATTGTCAATCCAGCACCCTTAAGGATTTTGGATGAGCCTACGGCTGCCCTTGATCCAATCAGTGAGAGTGAATTATACCAGGAATTTGAACGGATCAGCCGCGGCAAAACAACCATTTTTATCAGCCACCGGCTTGGCTCAACCAAACTGGCTGATGAAATATTTGTCATCGGCGACGGCAGGGTTTTGGAACATGGGACTCATCAGGAGTTGATGGCGTTGGACGGAGTATATGCCGAGATGTATGAAAGCCAAAGGAGTTGGTACAATTGAAAAACCAGATCTCGCTGCATAAAATCGTCTGGCGGATCCTCAAGATGGTGATGGCAGCCTGCCCCTTGTATTTTTCGGCTGTATGCCTGATCGGAGTCATCCACGGCTTGTCCTGGGGATTGAATACTTATGCAATGCAGTTCTTTTTTGACTCTGTGGCTTCGGCTGTAACCGGCCAAGGCAGGCTTACTGTGGTCTATTGGGGTTTGGCTGCATTGGGTGCTGTGAGTATCGGCAGCCAGGTGCTCAATGGCATGCACAACTTTATGACCAACACTTTGTATAATCTGGTGCCGGGGCACCTGGGCAAACATATCCACCGTAAAGCGGCGCGGATTGAGCCGGTTTGCTATGAAACACCGGAACTGCTGGATGATATCAACAAGGCGCAAAAAGGTGCCGGCAACAGCCTGGGTTTGCTGATAGTTGTCGTTGTCTTGTTTACATTCTATCTTCCGTACTTCGGCTTCATGGCCTGGTACCTGTACCGCTTGAAGCCGATCTTGATTGTATCACTGGTGTTCATCTTTATCCCTGTGTTCATAACACAGTTAATCAGGGGAGCGGTTCATGCCCGCCTGGAAGATGAGTCGGCGCCGCTTCGCCGTGAAGTTGACTATTATGAAAAATGCATATGTGATCGGGAATACTTCAAAGAAACCAGGCTGCTGGGAGCCTATGGCTTTTTCAAACAGCTGTATTTGACCGCATTAAACGCAATGCAGGAAAAGAAGTGGTCGGTGGAGTTGAAAACCCATTTAATGGAGATAGGCATGAAAATGCTGACGCTGCTGGGATACTTCGGCGTACTGTACCTGCTGTTTACGGCCTTAATGAACGGAGAGATCAGTATCGGCAGCTTTGCCGCTGTATTTGGTTCCATTGAGCTTATGTTCAGCATCATGGATGAGATTGTCAGCCACCACATTGGTGGGATGACCAAGGATTTGGGAACTGTCCGGAACTTTATGCGGTTTTTGGATCTTCCTGAGCGTACAGGCGAACTGGAACGGGTTTCATTTGAGGGCGGGATGAGATTCCACGATGTGAGTTTTTCCTACCCAGGCAGTGAAACCAAGGCTCTGGATCATGTGAATCTCACCATCAAGCCTGGAGAAACGATCGCCATTGTTGGCCAGAATGGGGCAGGCAAATCGACTTTGGTCAAGCTGCTGGTCGGATTGTACCTTCCAACAGAAGGGGTTGTTGAAATAGGAGGGGCCGACAGCAGGAAAATCAGCCCTGAATCAATTTACAAAGGGACTACCGGTGTTTTCCAGAAGTATCAGCGCTATAAACTTACCCTCCAGGAAAACGTCTGGATTAGTGATCTTGAAGCCCAGGATCAAACCCATCTGGAGACAGCAGTGAAAAAGGCCGATCTTGAGCTGGATCAGGAAACATTCCCGCAGGGGTATGACACTATGCTGTCCCGGGAGTTTGACGGAGTGGATCTTTCCGGCGGGCAGTGGCAGCGGGTGGCTTTGGCCAGAGGTTTCTACCGGAGGCATGATCTGATTGTCCTTGACGAGCCGACGGCGGCGATCGATCCCCTGGAGGAAACCAGGATCTATCAGAAATTTGCCGAGCTTTCCAGAGATAAGACAGCGATAATCGTTACCCACCGGCTTGGATCAGCAAAAATTGCCGACCGGATTGTCGTAATGGATCAAGGCAGAATTGTGGCCGTCGGCACTCACGAACAGCTGATGCGGGAACGAGGGAAGTACGCCGAGATGTATCAAGCCCAAGCCCAGTGGTATGCGGGGTAAGCTCTTGACTGCGGGATCCCGAACATGGTTTTTGCAGCACGAAATGTCGATAGTTGTCAAATGCCGGCACGATATGACAAGAGTATTTTTGTAAAAGATGTTATGATTCATATATAACTAAGTCGGCGATGCAATTTTTAAGAATGAATAGGAGGGATCCTAGTGCTCAAAAAACACAGAATGATAATCTTGACCCTGGTAGTGTCTGTTCTGTTTTCAGGATGCCTAATTAAGGCATCTGTGCCGAACAAACTGGAGATCTCGGCAGAATCCACGAAGGTAGTGCAAGGCAGATCAGTTAACCTGTCAGTTGTAGGCTATGATAAAAAGAACAATGAAGTCGCTCTCAAAGAGGTGGAGTGGTCACTTAAGGATGAAGGCAAAGGGACTTTGGAAGCGGATGGCGACCAAGCTGTCTTTACAGCCGGTGCAATCGCTCTTGGGAAAGTGACGATCGAGGTTACTTCAGGCAAATTGTCGGACAGCATTGAACTCGAGATTATTGAGGTGCCGGCTGGTTCAAAGGAGGAACTGCAGGGAGCGATTGACGCAGCCAAAGCTCTGAAGGCTGCATATGCAGAAGGTGACGAGCCCGGCCAAATCCCGGCTGATGCCCATGCCGCCTTCCAGCAGGCAATTGATGCCGCTGAAGCGGTGTATGGCGATGCAGAGGCTACTGGCGAAGAAATCAGCCAGGCCATCGCAGCTTTGGATGAAGCAATGGAAGTTTTCGAGAGCTCGATCAAAGAAGGGGCTGTTGAGTTAGATCGTACGGGTTGGGTAGCAGGTGCGTCAAACAATGGTTCGCATGCTTACCAGATCTTTGATGGTGTTGTGGACGAAGATTCAAGGTGGCACGGAAGCAAGCAGGAAAAGGGAAAATGGCTTGAAATAGACATGCGGTCGAATCAGACTTTTAATCTGATAACCATCCTTGGCCGTTACAGCGATATGCCGCGTGCTTTTGAAATTGTCGTGGCACCGGATGGTGAGTCTCCTGAATACGGTGAACCTGTCTATACCGGCGGATATGATATACGCGACGGTTTCGGTACTGAAGACATTGAGTTTGAAGAAGCAGTGACAGCACGCTGGATAAGGATTGTTCTAACCGAGGATTGCCCGGAAGGAAAATACTTTGCAGTAAATGAATTGTGGGTGTATATGAGGTACTAGTCACATGGCTAAACCCTCTATAGATGGCGCCAGGCAGCTTGCCTGGCGTTTTTTCATCCGCGGGCATTAAAAAAAGGGCGGGGAATCCCGGGGCTGAATCTTACAGCGTGATTGGCATATATCGCTATGACGAACATCCTCATTCCGATGTTGCCTTGATCAGTGTGGGCCATTATCTTGCCGCTACCAGCGAAACCAGCATCCGGCTGGACAGTCTCATTGATCCGCCGTTCTTTTCACATTATTCAAGTTCGGGCATTCATCCAAGGGCTTTACTTGGAATGCCCGACAAGGTTTCATTCGCCGTCGAAGCCCATACGGGATCAGGGCTGACCATAAGTTCGAACGAAGTGCGGAATCTGTTTGACAGGCCGATCACTGCGGGTATTGTCTGCTTTAAACAGAGAGAGCTGAGGCCGGAAGAAGAGCTGATTCTTGAACACAGATACGATGAAGCCTTCGAGCTTCTGCAGCAAAGATTGGCCGAAGCTCCCAACGATCTGGATGCTCTTTGGCTGCTGGCGCGCTTTTACTACTGCGACACCAGGCCTTTGGATGAAAGCCGCGGCTACGCCCACCAGGATTTGGGTAGGTGCCTGGAAACACTGGAGAAAATCGCGGCGGTTGATCCGGGCCCCAAAGTGGCCAACGCTATTGCGATAGTCCAAGAACTGCTGGAGTGGTACGGGGATTGAGCTCGAGGCGCTGTGCTTGAACCCGCGCGTGACAGACGGCCTGATTTGGCCGTCTTTTATTATGACACCGAAATACTGCTGACAGAAAAAGAAGGTGTTCTGTCAACTATCGGTGTAAATTAGAGTTGTCGGGAAAATTTCCACTATATATGAGAAACATCAACGGCAGCTGATCCAGGGCCGAACGAATTTGATAGGCAGCGGCTGTTGCTCAGGAGGTGTACCATCATGAGCCAAGTGATCACCGAAAACAGGATTACCCGGTTATTGAAGCGGCTGAAAATCTTTGATCAATGGGAGGTAGCCAAATGGGCTTACCGGCAAGGTTGGGAAATCGATAAACGTAATTTCATCTTTTGGACAGTCCTCAACAGCCTTGGGGCTCTAATACCAGTCTACTTGCTCAAGGTAACGGAGCAAGTGGTTGATACGATCACTATTAACATAGGGGCCGGCAGCCTATTGGACATTACCTGGCGCGTGGCTGTGTTGAGCTCTTTGTGGATACTGCGCAGTTCATACCATATCATTCCCAACATCATCAGATACACGATGCAAACACGTTATTCAATTGCCATGCAGCGTAAATATGCCGTCTGCGTCAACAAAATTCCCTTATGCAAATTTGACGACAAGGATTTTGCGGCTCAAATTTCCCACGTAGGCAGCACCTGCAGCCGCCTTGCCTATGTCATTGGTGGGACTTCCACTTTTATCGGTGCCTTTGTGGGAACCGCCGGTCTGTTTTGGTTAGCCTTTACCACCTCATGGGTTTTACTGGTGATTGGTATTGTATTCTTCATAGTATCCCTTGTTTTAACCGGCAAGATTTATCAACAGCACTACGACTTCTGGTCGGTCGCCAAGATGGAGCACCGCAAACAGCAGTACTATGCCGGCTTGATTACAGGCCGGGAGACCGGGAAAGAAATCCGGGCGATGAAACTGAGCGATTTCTTCCGCAGCCGCTGGCGCTCGCTGGCTGAGAAACTGACCGGGATGAGGTTGGAGCTGGACTTGAAATCCAACCAGATCCGCAACATCTTGAACTTGATCTATCTTGGATTCAGCATCCTGATCTTGGGCTTGGGAGTGTGGCTCTTGTGGAACGGCCAGATCATGCTGGGTGGTTTGGTCCTGATTTGGCAGCTGCACAACCAGCTGTTCAACAGTGTCCATACGCTTGCAAGCGAATATCTTTACACCATGAGATACCTGCCTTTCATGGCTGAACAAAAGGAAGTCTTTGAAATGGTCTTTGACGAAACCGGCCTTCCTACCCGGGAGCACAAGGAAATCATACCGAAGGATCCGGAGACAATCTTTCACTTGGAAAACGTCACATTTGGTTATGTGCCGGAACACACTGTGCTGAAAGATATCAGCCTCACAGTGAAAAAGGGTGAAACGGTTGCCTTGGTGGGCGACAACGGTGCAGGTAAGACCACCTTGATCAAACTGCTCCTCGGCCTGTACCCCCCTAGAAAGGGCAAAATCCTCTTTGAAGGCCTGCCCTACGATCAGCTGACACAGGAGTACCTTTACAGCAAGATGGGCGTGGTGTTTCAGGATTTTAAGCAATACCACTTCACGATCAGGGAGAACATTGCCTTCGGTGATATCAAACAGATCAACAATGATGAAGTATTGATGGAGGCGGCGAGAAAAGGGCAGGCTGACAAGTTCATTCGAGCCCAGAAAAATGGTCTTGATACCTTCCTGGGCCGTGAGTACGAAGAGGACGGCCTGGCACTGTCCGGTGGCGAATGGCAGCGGATTGGCGTCTCCCGTGCCCATGTCAGCGATAAGGAGATCCTAATTCTGGACGAGCCGGCGGCTAAGCTGGATCCTGTCGCCGAAATGGAGCAGTTTGTCCAAATCAAGAACTCACTGCACGGCCGAACAGCAATACTCGTGTCCCACCGCCTGGGTTTTGCCCGCCTGGCTGATAAAATCATCGTTCTGAAGGATGGTGAACTGGTGGATACCGGAACACATGAGCAGTTGATGAAGGCGAACAGGCACTATGCAGAGATGTTCAAGGCCCAGGCTGAATGGTACGAAGGGAGAGTGACCGTCAATGACATCCAACAAGCAGATTGACCGCGGTAAAGGTGTGGGGATTGCTGGCACCATTGTCACCAGCGGAAAGCTGCTTTTCCAGGCGTGCCAGTCAAAAGAGATACTGCTGTTGGCCGTTGGGTTGCTGGGATCGCTAATACCTTCAGGCATGCTTTTTCTGCACAAACGGTTTTTCAATTATGCTGAACAGATTGTTGCCGATCCATCGCAAACGGTCCTTATGGGCATCATTTCCACTCTGGCTCTCTGGAGTGGGCTGATGCTGGTTCAGTGGGTGATCGGGATCTTGGAAGCTCATGCCGGGAGGTTGGTTAGTGCCAGGATTAACAATTACATGATGGATCGGATGTTGGCCAAAATTGCGTCAATCCGGTATGAGTATATGGATACTCCGGAAGTCTTTAACAAACTGGAGTGGGTTTCCAATGAACTGCCGGATAGAATCTCAGGTGTAGTATACAGTACGATTGGTGTGGTCAGCAGTTTCATTACCATGGGGTCGGTAGGAGCGCTGGCGTTAACCGAGGATTGGCGGATCGCCCTGCTTATTCTGGCCGGCGCTGTCCCCGCCTGCATCTTTATGCAGCTGCAGAATATTGAAGGGTACTACCGGGCTCAGTTGGAAGCGCCGGAAATGAGGCAGCAGTGGTATGTTTTCCGGCTGTTCACCCGCCGGGACAGTATTAGGGAAATGCGGGTCGGCCAGTACTCAAAATACCTAATGGATAAGTGGGCTGAGTTGTCGTTGAGGCTGCGGGACCATCGCTATAAATACATCCGCAAATATTACTTTTTCAACCTTTTGTCCAACATCAGCGGCTATGCCACCATCGGCCTTGCGTTGTGGCTAATTTGCCGCCGGATTATGGATCCCGAATCCAGTGCAGCAATTGGATCCTTCGTGTTGATCTATGGTGTGGCAAATACCCTCCAGGGTACAATGAAATCGCTGTTTTCAGATATATCAGCAATGGCGGCTACCGGCAAGTACCTCAAGGATTACTTCAACCTGCTGCAGTACGACAGTGAGGAACTCCGGGCCGAGGGAAAATCAATACCGAAACATGCCGACATTACCTTCGAAAACGTGTGGTTCAGCTACCCAAACACAGACCGGTATGTTTTGCAGGATATTAATGTAACTATCAAACAGGGCGAGAAGATTGCTATCGTAGGGGAGAACGGTTCAGGCAAAAGCACATTTGTAGCGCTGCTGTGCGGTTTGTACCGTCCCCAAGAAGGAAAGATCACTATTGCCGAGAAGGAATTGCCGGAAGTGTTGGGACTGATGCGCCGGGCTACATCTTTCGTGTTTCAGGATTTCGGGCGCTACCAGTTAACCGTTGCCGACAATATCCGGATTGGCAATACCTACCGGGAATTACCGGATGGCGAGATTGTTACAGCAGCCAAGCGGGCAGACGCCCATTCTTTCATTCAAGAGATGGAAGAGAAATACGATACCTTTCTTGGCAATTTGGAAAAAGGGCGCACGGATTTGTCCGGCGGGCAGTGGCAGAAACTGGCCTTTGCCAGGGCTGTAATCCGGCGCGAGGCAAAGGTGATGATTCTCGACGAGCAGACAGCGGCTTTGGATCCGATCTCAGAGGCAAAATTCTACCGGGAGTTCCGGGAGCTGACCGGTGATCGGACTGCAATCATGATCTCCCACCGCTTGGGGGCCACCAAACTGGCCGACCGGATTCTGGTCTTCCACGAAGGCAGGATTGTGGAAGAAGGGACCCACGAGGAGCTGATAAACAAAAACGGCCTCTATACGCAAATGTATGAAGCTCAGGCTCAGTGGTATACGGCTTGAATACTTGTTTGCTCCGTGAAGGGGGCCGGTGCCAAGCCCATTATTTGGTGGCAAGGTAGGTTACTGGCAATCCGCAACCACTGGTTGTGAGCCGGATTGTGGACTTGGCCCGAGTCTTCGGCGTCACGACCGATTATTTGTTAAAAGAAGAACATGAATCTCTTGATGGCCGTCATGCAGATAACCATGAACTGGATCATGATCCAAGTGAAATGCCGGAAGCTGAACAATCCAGAAACAAGAGCACCGGTGGAGACCGTAAGATTAAACAAAGGTTGGCCATGGTTTATTGGCCGTTGATCCGTAATGTGAATATGATATACTAAAAAGTGGAAAGCACGAATGAATGGTGGCGGTTTGGATTCCTGCTGCCAAGGTAGGTGAACAGTGGTGACTAAGGACAAACCTCTGCACTGGGCCCGGATGGTTGCGGATCTGATGACCTACTTGCGTTTGTTTGGTGGGCTGCTGCTGCCGTTTCTATCCTGGGAACACTCCATTGATTCCCTTGGCAGGTTGGTTAAAATCAACCTGCTGCTTTGGAGTACTGATGCTTTGGACGGTAAATTCGCCAGGATTTCCAATACGCCTTCATCGTGGATTGGTGAGCGGGACATTTATGTTGATACAGTGATGACGACCGGGACCAGCATAGCCCTTGTCCGAGCCGGGTTCCTCCCCCGGGAATTCATGGTGATCTGGTTTTGCCTCTGCCTGGTGGTTTATCTTATCCGGCCGGTTGCCACAGTGATGCTGGCTTTTATGCTGCCGCTCCAGGTTGCACTACCGCTGCTGGCGTTAAAGCACGGCTGTCCGGAGTTTAATCTCTACCTACTGTGGTTGTTGATCATTGCTTTGATTAACAGGGTGCGGGTAAAATTTGTGATCGAGAACTTTGTCAATGGCCTTCCTGAAACTCAAAAGCAGTGGGTGCGGTCGTGGCTGCCCAATTGGCTGCGGCCCACTCCGCAGCAGAGGGAGTACTTCCAGAAGGCACAAGCTTCCGACTCCCCCTTTGGCGACACCAACAGCCACAGCATGCACATGTGAACACGGTCGGCCATAAGGGAGGTATACCCATGAAATACGGTTATTTCGATGATCACAACAAAGAATATGTCATTACAGACCCCAAGACTCCATATCCGTGGATTAACTATTTGGGGTCACAGTCTTTTTTTGGCCTAATTTCCAATACCGCAGGAGGATACTGCTTCTACCGGGATGCGCGGCTGCGCAGGATTACCCGTTATCGGTACAACAATGTGCCTGCAGACGCTGGCGGGCGTTATTTTTACATAAACGACAGCGGCGATGTCTGGTCGCCAAGCTGGAAGCCGGTGAAAAAAGAGCTCAGCTTTTATGAATGCCGCCACGGGCTGGGCTATACCCGGATTGCCGGCGCCAGGAACGGTGTCACGGTAGGCCAGCTGTTTTTTGTACCTCTGGACATGGACTGCGAAGTCCATCAGGTGCAGATCAGGAATGAGAGCAGCGCCGCCAGGGAACTCAGTTTGTTTTCCTTCATCGAATTCTGTCTCTGGGACGCTAATGATGATGCCACCAACTTCCAGCGCAATTTCAGTATCGGTGAGGTGGAAGTTGAAGGTTCGGTAATCTACCACAAGACGGAATACCGGGAGCGGCGCAATCACTATGCCTTCTACGGAGTCAACGCAGACATTGACGGGTTTGATACGGATCGCGACAGTTTCTTGGGGTTGTACAACGGGTTTTACGAACCGGAAGTGGTATTGGCCGGGAAAGCAAAAAACTCCATGGCCCACGGCTGGGCGCCAATTGCCTCCCACTGGATCCAGGTGGTTCTGCAGCCCGGTGAGGAAAAAACATTGGTATTCATTCTGGGCTATGCGGAAAATGAAAAGCACGAGAAATTTGCCGGTCCCGGTGTGATTAATAAGGCAAAAGCCAAAGCAGTACTCAATCAGTTCAGAGATGAAACCGCTGTTTCCAGGGCATTGGATGAGTTAAAAGCATACTGGGATCAGCTGCTGGGCAAATATCAGCTTCAAAGCGGCGATGAGAGGCTGAACCGGGTGGTCAACATCTGGAACCCATATCAATGCATGGTCACCTTCAATCTTTCCCGCAGCGCTTCATATTTCGAGTCCGGGATCGGCCGGGGGATCGGATTCCGCGATTCCAACCAGGACATCCTGGGCTTTGTCCATCAAGCCCCCAAGCGGGCAAGGGAACGAATCCTGGACCTGGCTGCTACTCAGTTGGAAGACGGGAGTGCTTATCATCAGTATCAACCGTTGACCAAGCAGGGTAATGATGCTGTCGGATCCGGGTTCAACGACGATCCCCTGTGGCTGATTGTCAGCACCGCAGCGTATCTCAAAGAAACGGGAGATTTCTCCATACTCCGTGAACAGGTTCCCTTTGACAGCGTCGAGCACAACAGAGCGTCCTTGTTCGAGCACTTGAGATGTTCATTTGACCATGTCAACAACAACCTTGGGCCCCACGGGCTGCCTTTGATCGGCCGCGCTGATTGGAACGACTGCCTGAATCTGAACTGCTTTTCGGAAGAACCGGGTGAACCGTTCCAGACTACCGGGCCTTCACGCGGGCCGGTGGCGGAATCGGTTTTTATTGCCGGGCTATATGTCTATGCCGGCCGGGATTATATCGAAATCTGCCGCCACCTCGGCGAGCCGGAGGAAGCGGAGCGTGCCGCCGGGCTGGTTGCGGAGATGGAGCAAAGGGTGCTGGCTCAAGGCTGGGACGGCGAGTGGTTCCTTAGAGCGTACGATGCCTTCGGGCAGAAGATCGGCAGCCGTGAATGCGCCGAGGGGCAGATCTTCATCGAACCGCAGGGCTTCTGCGTCATGGCCGGGATCGGCATCGAATCAGGCTGTGCCGAAAAAGCGCTTGATGCGGTGAAAGAACGGCTGGATACGCCCTACGGCTTGGTTCTGCAGCAGCCGGCCTATTCCCAGTATTACCTCAACCTCGGGGAAATCAGCTCTTATCCGCCGGGCTATAAAGAGAACGCCGGGGTTTTCTGCCATAATAACCCTTGGGTCGCCTGTGCCGAAGCGGCAATCGGGCGGGGCGGCCGGGCTTTCGATATTTGGCGCAAGATTACACCGGCATACAAAGAGGAAATCAGCGAGATCCACAGAATGGAACCGTATGTCTATTCCCAGATGATAGCCGGCAAAGATGCGGCGAGGCACGGCGAGGCCAAGAATTCTTGGCTGACGGGGACAGCGGCATGGAGCTATGTGGCAGTTACTCAGTGGATTTTAGGGATTAAACCTGACTATGACGGTTTGCGGATTGATCCCTGCATCCCCCAGGAATGGACAGGCTATCGAGTCCGCCGTCACTTCCGCAATGCGGTTTATGACATAACCGTGAAGAATCCCCGGCAGGTGATGAGGGGTGTGGCCAAAATCATTGTAGACGGCACATCCATTGCAGGCAATATTATACCGGTATTTGGCGATGGTAAAGCACACAGAGTAGAAGTTGAATTAGGAGGAGGTACAGGCAATGATCAACCCAAAACTGCCGGCAATACTTTTCGGTGGTGACTATAATCCGGATCAATGGCCTGAGGGAACCTGGCAGGAGGATATGCGCCTGCTCAAGCTGGCGGGAGTCAATATGGTTACAGTCCCCGTTTTCAGCTGGGCAAAGCTCCAGCCTGCTGAAGACCAGTATGACTTTGAATGGCTGGATCGGGTCCTTGATCTGCTGGCAGAAAACGGCATCTACGCATGCCTTGCCACGTCAACCGCCGCCCAGCCGGCGTGGATGTCTTTAAAATACCCTGAGGTTATGCCTGTGGATGTCTACGGCCGTAAGCGGAACCACGGCAAGCGGGTCAATTTCTGTCCCAACAGCAGAGCATACAGGGAGTTTTCATCGAGGCTCGCCCGGAAACTGGCTGAACGGTATAAAGACCACCCGGCGCTGTTATACTGGCGGGTAGCCAATGAATACGGCACCTACTGTTATTGCGACAACTGTGCCAAAGCTTTCCGCGAATGGCTTAAGGAGCGCTGCGGTACCATTGAAGAACTGAACCGAAGGTGGAACTTGAGTTTTTGGGGCCATACTGTATACAGCTGGGAAGAAATCACCGTTCCTTCCGAGCTTAATGACGACAACAAATGGTACCAGCCAAAGGCTTTGGATTATATGCGCTTTATGACCGATTCAACCATAGAATGTTTCCTTGGGGAATATCGGGCCATTAAAGAGGTAACCCCTCATCTGATGGTGACCACCAATATTTCCGGGTACATCAAGAAGCTTGATCAGTTCAAGTGGGCTCAATATGTGGATATTGTGTCCTGGGACAACTATCCCCGGCCGGAGCACCGCATGAGTGTTGTTGCCCTCAAGCACGATTTGATGCGGGGGCTTAAGAACGGTCAACCGTACATTCTCGCCGAGCAGACACCCAGCAGCCAGAACTGGCAGCCTTACAATATACTCAAGCGTCCCGGTGTGATGCGCCTCCTGAGTTACCAGGCTTTGGCCCGCGGAGCGGATACAGTGATGTTCTTCCAGATGCGGCAGTCGAAGGCCGGGGTGGAAAAACTGCATGGAGCTTTAATCTCCCATGCGGGCCATGAACACACCCGGGTCTTCAAGGAGTGTGCCCGATTGGGTGCAGAGCTGAGAAATATTGGTGCAAGGTTCCTCGATTCCCGGATCCAGGCCAAGGCCGCTATCATGTTTGACTGGGACAACTGGTGGGCGGTGGAGCTGTGCAGCGGGCCAAGCCGTGACCTCGATTATTTCGACCAGGTTGAGAAGTACTATCATGCATTATGGAAGCTGAACATCGCAACCGATATCATTCAGCCGAATGCCGATTTGAGCAAATATGATTTGGTGATCGCCCCGCTTTTGTACATGACAAAACCGGGTACTGCCAAAAACATCGAAAACTATGTCCGCGGCGGGGGGACTTTTGTAACCTCCTTCTTCAGCGGAATTGTAGATGAAAACGACCATGTGATTCTAGGTGGATACCCAGGGGAGCTTAAGGATGTCCTCGGTATCTGGGTTGAGGAGATTGACGGCTTGCTTCCGGATATGAAGAATGGAATCGTCATGAACCAGCCCTTAGGGGAACTGAACGGTACATATGCATGTGGTTTAATCTGCGATCTGCTCCACTTAAGGGGGGCGGAAGCGCTGGCAGTCTATGAGACCGACTTCTATGCCGGGCGGCCCTGCCTGACCAGCAATCAATTCGGGAAAGGCACCGCCTATTACGTGGCAACTGATCCGGAGCAGCAGTTTGTAGATCAGTTCGTCAAGTACCTATGTGAGTTGAGAGGACTTAAACCGCCCCTTGATGTGCCTGGAGGCGTGGAGGTTACCCAGAGGCATAAAGGGGATCAGGAGTTCATCTTTGTCCTGAATCACGATCGAGCAGAGGCGGAAATCGATTTAGGCTGCAAGAAGTACCTGGATCTAATCTCAGGGAAGGAAAAGCAGGGGCGGATCAGGCTGCCCGGTCTAGATGTGCTTATTTTGGAAGAAGTGCAGAGAGCATTTGGAAGCAATTACGTGACAAGGAGTTGATTGCATGCCCAAAATCGAACAGCATCAAGTACCGGATACACTGACATTGGAAGAAAGGGCGGAGCTCGCCCTTAACGCTTTGATTGGAGTCGCCGACGAGGATTATGAGTATATTCCCTTTTTCAACGGCAATTTCAAGGCAAAGCCTGCTTATATGACCCATGGCAACTGGGACTTTGGTTCAAGCCACGGGAGGCTGGTAGATGCCGTTATCCTGGCCCGGGCTATGACCGGCAGCGATTTTGGCGCCGATGTGGAGATGCACTACCGGCGCAACCTCCTAAGCTTTTTTCGGAAAGACGGCCTTAATTACCGGCGCAATACGTTTACTGAGGATATCATTACGGAGCATATGGCCGAATTTGTGGAAAGTGCCGGCATGATTGATCAAAGATCAGTGCTGCTGGGGCTTACCACCTGGTTCATCGCCACTGGGGATGAAGGGGCAAAAGAGGCGGCGGACAAACTCTGTGCAGGATTGAAGCGGATTGCCCGCAAGGAAAGGGACTCATGGTACTATCCCGCCAGTGAATGGACGGAAAAAGGCTGGCCCTCTTTTGATGCTGTTCACACTCGCCTAGCTCCGGATCCAGCCGCCATGTGGGGGCGTCAGATTGGGCCTTTGTACCGCTATTACCGGATTACCGGCAATATGGACGCCTATGACCTGGCTGAGAACTTTGCCGCCAACATCATTCACCGCAGCGGAGTTTTCAATGCCGACGGTAGTTTCAACGGAGCTTTAGGGTACCGCAACGGGCATTTCCATACCCGGATGGGGACCCTGGCTTCTCTGGCTGTTTTTGGCTATCATACCCGCGATGCTTCCATCATAGAGTTTGTCAAGAAATCCTACGACTGGGCATTGACTCAGTGCACAGCCTTCGGCTGGACACCGGGAGATATGCACGATCAACGTTTTGAGCATGAAACCTGCACTCTGGTGGATGCCGTTCACACCGGGATCATCCTGGCTCGTTCAGGATATCCCGAGTACTGGGGCTGTGTGGAGCGGTTCTTGCGGAATCACTTGACTGAATCGCAGCTTGTTGATATTGACTGGATTGAGGAATTGGACCACAAAGGGCTGGACATTCCCAAGCAAAGGACCTACTACAAAGTTGCCCAGAGATTGCGGGGCGCCTTCTCGGGATATGCAGCCCCCAACGATTTTGTATATGATGGAGAATGGGGCAGAGGACACATCATGGATGTCCAAACCTGCTGTCTGGGAGCGGGGACGAGGGGCCTGTATGTTGCTTGGAGCAGCATTGTCACTGAGGATTCGGGACGGGTCTGGATTAATCTGCTGTTGAACCATACCAGCCGCTGGCTGACTATGAAGAGCTGGATGCCCCATGAAGGGCGGATCGATTTGGAAATCAGACAAGGAATCCCGGAGCTTTTAATCCGGATTCCGGAATGGGTGCCGTTTGGTGCAGTGCGTATGACTGTCGAGGGGAGCGGCGAAACAACCACCAAAACCGGCAGGCAGCTGCCGTGGGTCAAAAAGGTGTTCATGAAACTGGGTGCCCTAAAAGAGGGAACCAGGGTTACAATCACCTTTCCCTTAAATGAGCGGAGGACAGTGGAGGTTGCCTCAGGATTGGAATACGATGTCAAATGGCGGGGTGATGATGTGATCCGCATCGATCCACCGGGGACATACTACCCGCTGTACACCAACCGCCGGATCCAGGCACCTGCTGGACTGAAGCCGAAGGTGTTGGCTTGTGATGAAGGGCCTGCGCTTGTCTGAGGGGAGGGATCTGCATGAATCATGCGGAGATTAAACCGGCGGCCATGGATTGGGAGCCTTTGAACCGCTCAGCGCCTGAGTGGTTTCGCGACGCAAAGTTCGGCATGTTCTTTCACTGGGGGCCTTACAGTGTGCCGGCTTACGAGAACGAATGGTATTCCCGGAACATGTACAACAAGGGATTGGCACAGAACAGGTACCATGTGGAAAAATACGGCAAGCTCAGCAAGTTTGGCTACAAGGATTTCTACCCGCTGTTCACGGGTGAGCGGTTTGACCCAGAGTTTTGGGCGGAGCTGATGAAGAACGCCGGCGTCAAGTACGGCGGTATCGTCACCGAGCATGCCGACAACTTTTCCATGTGGGACAGCAGAGTCAATCCCGTAAATGCGGCCAATTACGGCCCGAAGCGGGATGTCGTAGGCGAGCTGGAAAAAGCGATCCGGGCAAAAGGCCTGCGGTTTGTCGCCACATTCCACCACCAGTGGCTGTGGGGTTGGTTTATGTCCACTGATCCCAATGCCGATGTGTACGATCCGGCGAACGAAATATTCTACGGCAAGGCGCTGCCTCTGGAAACCAACCGCTATATCCCCTGGCGGCTGCCGGATGATGATTTCTGCCGCGTGTGGATGGAAAAGGTGATTGAAGTCATCGATGCTTATGATCCTGATTTGATCTACTTTGACAGCCGGGCGAACGTCATCTCTGAACGTTACAAATATGAGTTGGCGGATTATTACTACAACAAAAGCGGCGGCCGTGGCGATCGGATCATCACCTACAAACAGGAGGATTTTCCTAAAGGAGTGGGCATCCCGGACATAGAGTGCGGGCGGTTCTCCACCGTGCAGAGCTTCCCCTGGCAGACAGATGACCGCTTGGAAGCGAGGCGCACTTGGTGTTATGTGCAGGATCCCCGGTACAAGCCGGCTGTCAGTATCATCCACCAGCTGTGCGATGTGGTGAGCAAAAACGGTAATTTGCTGCTTAATGTCGGGCCTAAGGCGGACGGCACCTTTGCCGATGAGGCGGTGGCCGAGCTTAAGGAAGTGGGCAGGTGGCTGGCAGATTTTGGCGAAGCGATCTACGGCACCAGGCCGTTTGTGGTCCATGGCGAAGGGATAAGCGTCGTGGACGACAAAAACTTCGATGTGGCCCAGATTGAAGAGCAGACCCGCCAAGGCGTGTTCAGTGTACAGGGAGAGATGGATTTTACCGCCAATGACCTGCGTTTCACCACCAAGGGCAATGTGCTCTATGTGATTATGCTGGGCAAACCGGAGCAGGGCGTAGTAAAGATTGCCAACCTGCGGCAGGGAGAAGGCCTGGCATCGAAGGAGATCGAGTCCATCGGCATCCTGGGAGGAGCGCAATGCCTTTCATGGCAGCGAAACAGCGCCCACCTGGAGATAGCGCTCGAAGGCAGGCTGCCGTCGCAATACGCCAATGTGCTTAAGATAACCTATTGTTGAGTGATAGCAAAGCAAAAGCCGTTAGTGCCTTTTGCAGGTACCAACGGCTTTTTAGCTGTGATCACTCGGGTATATTACTCAGGCATCGGTTCTCCAGTGGTATTCGGCTTGATCACAATCCAGCAGATCCTTGTCTCCCATTTGGCGGCATCCAGAGGATTGAGGGTGAGCCTGCCGTCGGTGACTTCCACGGTCATTGATTTGATCAGCCATTCGCGGTTGCGTGTCTTCACATTGTGCCAGAAGATAACATTTTCCGCTTTCAGGGAAATGTTGGTACCCCAAGCCTCGCCGACGCAGATTTCCACATCATACAAGCCGTTTTCCAGTTCAATTTCCCAAACTTTACCGTTGCGCATATGGGTCATGGTTGAGCGGAGAATATCCCAGGTGTTTGCCTGCGGTGGATCTGCAGCGTCTCTGTTGCGGGCCATTGTTTCCGCCTGTTCCCAACCGTAGACCAGGCCGTTATCCTTCGGTCCGAACTCTTCGTGGTAGTCCGGAAGCCAGCCTTCAGGCACAGGTGTGTCCTTGTCCTGGAAATTGATCCTGATTTCTTGTGCCGCGGCAAAGGCACCGAAAACCAGGAACAATGCAAATATCAACACAATAACTCTGCTCATTGATCTCATATACTTTCCCTCCGCACACTTGGTATTTTTTGCTTGTCGCAGTAACAACTAAACATTAAGCTAAACAACACAATGCTTTATTGTAAACCCCTGATCCCGCTTCTCCTTTCATCCCTCCTTTGATGTTGATATTGCCACCTTGATGGAGATCTGTTTGGGAATTGCGGTGATTGGCGCAGCCCAATACTCGCGCTTATAAGTTTTCCCCGTTTAATATGAAATTCCTGCTAAATTTTTGCAGAAGAACAAGCGGATGTCATTCGGTTTCGAGAAAGAGCGGTAGGGAGAGACTCAGCAGAAAACGGAAGCTGTGCCGCGAAGGCAGGTAAATATTTAGAAATGGCGTTTATCATGCATAGGAGGAAGAAACTTTCCTTCCAAGAATATACAATCTAGAGGCTGACGATTTTGGCAGGCGAGGTGAAATCGATGTTATACCGCAGGAACAAAGCAAAGCAGTTGGATCCGGAACTATTCCGCAATCCAACCAGTGAATACCGGGCTACACCCTTCTGGGCATGGAATACAAAGCTGGACCCTGAGATGCTGCTTGAGCAGATTGAGGTTTTCAAGCAAATGGGGTTTGGCGGGTTCCATATTCACGCCAGGACCGGATTGGAAACACCGTATCTCAGTGATGAGTTCATGGATTGCGTCAAGCTCTGCAGCGAAAAGGCCATCCAAGAGGAGATGCTGTGTTGGCTTTACGATGAGGATCGCTATCCATCGGGTGCCGCAGGCGGTATCGTCACCAAGGATCTCCGTTACCGGGCAAGGAACCTTTTACTTTCCCCAAACGACTATCCTGATTTCGCACCTTCGAGAGCAGAGTTTGACAGGTTGGTTGCTCAAGGCCACAAACCAAAAGGGTATTATTTGGCTTCGTATTGTGTAGTCCTCAAAGACGGGTATCTGCATTCATATCATCGGATCGGCCGCAGCGCAGGCTGCAGCCAGGGTGCTGTCTGGCATGCATATTGCCGTCTAGCCAAGGAAGAACAGTGGTTTAACGGGCAGGCCTACGTGGATGTGTTGAATGAAGAAGCGATAAAACAGTTTGTCCGCGTTACCCATGAACGGTATTATGAAGCCGTGGGAAAGGAGTTCGGCAAGTCAATCCCGGCGATCTTCACCGATGAACCACAGATCAAGGGCAGATCATGCCTGTCGTTTGCTGAAGCGAAGAAGGATGTGACCATGGGTTTCACCGACGATCTGCCTGATACGTACAGGGACCAGTATGGAGTGGATCTCCTGGATGTTCTGCCGGAGCTTTTCTGGGAACTGCCTGAAGGGCAGGTCTCCCAAGCCCGCTACCGTTACCATGATCACCTGACAGAGCGGTTTGCGGCTGCATTCAGCGACACTCTGGGCGAATGGTGCGAAAAGCACAGCATTGCCTTGACCGGCCATCTGATGTCGGAAGCATCTCTTTATTCCCAAAGCCTGGCCTTAGGTGAGGCCATGCGGCTGCTCCGCAGCTTTCAACTGCCGGGGATCGACATTCTTTGTGATGCCAAAGAATTCTCCACGGCCAAGCAGGCGGCCAGCATCGCTCACCAGTACGGCCGGGAAGGCGTATTGAGCGAATTGTATGGAGTGACGCATTGGTATCACGACTTCAAAGGCCACAAACTTCAGGGGGATTGGCAGGCGGCTTTAGGTGTTACAGTGCGTGTGCCTCATTTGGCGTGGCTGTCCATGGCCGGAGAGGGTAAGCGGGACTGGCCAGCTTCAATCAGTTTCCAGTCACCTTGGTATCGAGAGTACCCTTATGTGGAAGATCACTTCGCCCGGCTGAACACAGCATTGACCAGGGGTAAGTGCGATATTAAAATCGGGGTGATTCATCCGATTGAATCGATGTGGCTGGCGTGGGGGCCTAATGATCAAACCGGCGAAACAAGGGCTCAGTATGACGAAAACTTCCGCAACCTGATTGACTGGCTTTTGTATGGGTTGCTGGATTTTGATTTCATTTCCGAAGCCCTGCTCCCGGATTTATGCCCTGCCGGGTCTTGCCCCTTGAAAGTGGGCCTGATGGAGTATATGACAATTATTGTCCCGGATTGCAAAACTCTGCGATCCACAACGCTGGCCAGGCTTGAACAGTTTCGCAAAGCAGGCGGCCGGATTGTTTTTCTGGGCAGCGTGCCGACTCATGTCGATGCTGCTGTCTCGGGCCAGGTCCAGGCTTTGGCCAAGCAGTGCGAAGTCATCCCCTTTACGCGAGTTTCTCTCCTTGAGGCTTTGGAGCCGGAGCGGGTAGTGGAAGTGCGGGCAAAAAACGGCAAACTTGCCGGCAACCTCGTCCATCAGCTCCGGGATGATCAAGGCGGCAAATGGCTGTTCTTGTGCCACGTCAACCGCAAGCGCAACCGTGTCGATGAGCCGGAACGTTATAGTATCGGAATCAAAGGCCGGTGGGATCCGGAAATTTATGATACAATAACTGGAGAGATTAGGCCCTGCCTCGCACAGATTGAGGGGGGTACCACTCTGATCGTCCGGGAGATGTTTGCCGAGGACAGCCTGCTGTTGTTCCTCAAGCCGGGCTGGCCTTCATCCGCTACAGTTGCGGCTGAGCGCAGGTTTGAACCGCTGTTCAAGCTTGCGGATCCCGTGGATTTTGTGTTGTCCGAACCGAATGCACTGCTGTTGGACCGGGCGGAGTATGCTTTTGACCAGGGAGAATTCCGGCCTGCAGAAGAACTGCTCCGGATTGACAATGAGTTTCGCAAACTGCTGGGGTACCCGCTGAGGATGCATAGAAGCAAACAGCCGTGGGCCGACGAGGAAGGCGATATCCGTGATCATCTGCTGCGGCTGCGTTTCACGGTCCTGTCGGATATCCCGGTGTCCCAAGTGAGGCTGGCGATGGAAGAACCGGAGCGGGCAGCGATCTTTGTTAACCGGCAGCGGGTAGAAGCAGTGGTGGATGGGTACTTCGTCGACAAAGCCATCAAGACACTGCCGATACCCGATCTCACTGCAGGGGCAAACAAGATTCTTATTGAGATCCCCTTTGGGCGCCGCACCAATGTTGAATGGTGCTATCTCCTGGGTGATTTTGGTGTGCGGGTAAAGGGCGCCCATGCCATGCTGGAGCGCCCGCCAAAGGTTTTGTTTTACGGAGACTGGGTTTCGCAGGGGATGCCGTTTTATGCGGGCAGCGTGACATATCGCTGTCAATTTGAACTTGACAGCCTGATTGAGGATGCGGTTTTGGAGATTCCTCATTTTGCGGCGCCGGTGATTGCTGTAAACTTGGACGGAAAGCGGCAGGGGCTGATTGCCTATGCCCCCCACAGATTGTCTTTGGGCACTCTGAGCCCGGGAACCCACCAACTGGAGATAACAGCCTATGGGAACCGTTATAACGCCTTTGGCACTCTGCACAATGCCAATGACGAATACCAATGGTACGGCCCTGATTCCTACCGGACGACAGGAAGTCAGTGGACCGATTCCTATGTCGTAAGGGAAATGGGGGTGCTCAGCGCCCCGCTGATCGGCCGTTATGTTTAGCTTTAGTTTGACAGTGGAAAGGAAGTTTGCCTGCTGTGAAACACTATGATTTATTAGCCCAGAGCTATACGATGGGGAAAATTCCCAATCATGTCTTTGCTGACATCAGCTTTGATAAGCTGCTTGCCAAGTACCTTGGGGCAAAACAAACGGCAAATATCCTTGCAGTAATCGGACGGCCCCTTTCAGCAGAGGGGATCAAACTGCGTCAGGAATTGCTTCTCGATCTGGAAAAGGAAGAGGTCGCTGCTTACCTATCCCGCTTAAAACTCATGGTGCAGGATCTGGAACTAAGCTATAACGCCTATCATCAGCAGGAAAACCCGTTTTATAAACTCACGGCCTTCCTGGACTTTGTCGAAAAATATGCAAGTTTTGTCGAGACAATCTGTGACCAGGCTTTAAAGGAATCGCTCACCTCCCGCTTGCTGCAGGGCTTTACTGACAGTTTTACGGCACTCACAGAGTCAGCCGATTTCCAAAGGCTCAAGGGAGAAGCGGCCGATCTGAGAGAAAAACTTAAGTCCATAGGTTCTGTACAAGTGACCGTCAATACGCCGGACGGCGTCCCGATCGCCGCCGCTCTAAACCGGAAGAAACAGTCTCATCTGGCTGAACAGCTTATGGTTATTGCCGAGAAGTACAGTGAAGGCAGGGGGCATAGGAGAGCATCAAGGCGCAGAGAACTGAGCATGAGTTTTCTCACCGGCCTGTCCCGTCTCTATCCACAGCTGTTTGCACAGCTTGAACGGTTTCATGAGCAGTACCAGTACCTCCTTGACAACAGGCTTTTCGCTTACCGCAATCAGTTTGCTTTTTATCTTGATTTGAGATTGTTCTTCACAGCTGTAGGCAAAGCTGGAATCCCTCTGTGTATGCCCAAAAATTCTGCTGCAAGACAGACAATCATCAAAGACGCCTACGATGTCACGCTGCTTTTGAAAACCACCTCGGGGATCGTCCCCAACGATATTGAGTTCAGCGCTGAGAGCGGTTTTTATGTGCTAACAGGGGCCAACAGCGGCGGCAAGACTGCTTATCTGCGCGCTGTTGCTCTGTGCCATATCCTTTTTTGTGCTGGAGGGTATGTTCCCGCTCGGGAGGCCCAGATTTACCCCTTCACAAAGATTTTTACCCAGTTTCCTGCCGACGAGAGCAGGATCGAGGCCGGCAGGCTCGAGGATGAACAACGCAAAATTGAAGCGATCGTGGCCGCCGCCGATGACGACACACTTGTTTTGCTTAATGAAACGTTTTCCAGCACCAGTGAAGAACTGTCGCTGGACCTGTGCAGCGATTTGGTTGCCAGGCTGTGCCAGGCTGGCGCTTACGGGCTTTTCGTTACTCATCACCATCAGCTGCCCGGGCGGGTGGCGCAGCTTTCCGTCAAGACCAGGATCGGCTTTCTATCCGCAGTTGTTCTCGATGATGCGGCCAAAACACGCACTTATAAAATCAGCCGGCAGAGGCAGGCGACAGGGTCTTATGCCCAAACCATTCTGGAGAAATACGGGTTGACTTGCTCACAGCTGACAAAGCGGTTATTGGAGGTTCAGTGATGCTCAGTCTTTTGCACAAGTCTCCCGATTCAAGCCCCAGGCTGGAGTGCCTGAAGGATCTTGCTGTAGACCGGATTTTATCCATCACCTGCCTCACCGGGGATATCTGTGAATATGTGCTGTCGGTTTTAAACCAGCCGCTGCAGAATGTGGACAACGTGATTTTCCGGCAGGAGATCTGCCGTGATTTTTACAATCACCCTGATCTACTGCAGGAGCTGACTCAGGTTTGCAGGGACTATGTGCGTTTGAAAAAAGAATGGGATGAAGCCGGCGCACGCCAGCGGTCAAGAACCAGTGCCATGCAGGCGATCAGCCACAGCCTGGACATGGTACGGGATACGATATCCGCATTGGAAGTCAACGCCCTGTACTGCGGTAGGATTGCGGCATTTCCTGAGACGCTCCTTGCAGTCTTGAGCAAATGCAAACTCCAGTCTCGGGGACTGCTGCAGCTGCTCGCTGTGTGTAAAGAAAGGTTGGCGGATCCTGATTATCTCAGGCTGCGGCAGCTTGCTGCTGAGCTGACCGAAGTTGCCCCCATGATTGGCAAGGGCTGTGATATCTGTGTTGACATTCAGGATTCGCTCCACGCTGGCCAAGCCCATATAGCCCGGATCAACACCGGTGCCGTGGAACAAGTGCAGCAATCGCAACCGAGGCTTGCAGCCTTATTTGGCCGCAGCGAAACCCCGGTTGAGGAGGATCAAAGAGTCAAACTGGAATTGAGCCCTGTTACTCAGCGTGAACTAGTGTCGCTGGTAAACGAAGCCTTGAAGGGGCTGAACTCGGCCTTGGTCTATGCTGCGCAGAGCATATATACAGCTTTCGCCGGCCTTGCGGATGAATTGTGGTTTTATCGGTTCGCCTTGAAACTAAAGCAGGTGTATGAGAAAGAAAAGGTATCCTATTGTTTTCCCACAATCAGGCCTGAATCAGATGATGTGTTTGACTGTGAGGCGCTTTATGATTTGTTCCTGCTTGTCCAGGATGCAGACCGAAGGTATCCGGTCCGCAACATAGTGCCCAATGACGCCAGATTGGGCAAAACGGTGGCCGGTATGCTTGTGCAGGGGGCAAACGGCAGCGGCAAAACCACGTTTCTCAGATCGATAGGCATTGCCCAGACCTTGGCCCAGGCAGGGCTGCCGATTCCCAGCCGTTCGGCGGTGATCAGCATGCGGCGCCGCATCCTGACTCAGTTTTCCGGAGAAGAAGCCATCAGCGCAGTTGACTCTGCCGGGAGATTTGAAAGCGAAGTTCAGGAAGTAGCCGATATTATTGCCAAGCTGGAACCGCATTCCTTGGTATTGTTCAATGAAACCTTTCAGACAACGGCCTTTGATGAAGCTGCCGCCGCCATTTACGACATTCTTGATGTCATTTCGCAAGTGAATATCAAGTGGGTTTTTGTCACGCATTTAGTGCAGCTTTCAGAGCTGTTTGCCGGATCCAGGAAAAATGTGCTGCTGATCCAGGCCGGAGCGGATATTAGCCAGCGCTATAAGCTTGTGCCATTACAGGCGGAGGGAGGTGTGTGATGTATTTTGATGATGTGCTGGGATTGCAAGAAAGAACAGGGCAGCCGGTTGTACCCCGGGAGGCAGTCAGAGGCGTTGCCTTTAGGGGCAGCCTGATCTTGATGGTCAGATCGGAGCTGGGCGACTACAAACTGCCGGGAGGAGGTGTTGAAGGCCGGGAAGGCCATCGTGAGGCCTTGACGCGGGAGATTGCCGAGGAAACTGGCTACCAATGCCTGTGGGTTGGCGAATTGATTGGAAGAGTGCTGGAAAGACGGGCAGACAGGTATGACTCGACCTCGCTGTTTGAAATGGCCTCATACTATTACCTATGTGAAGTGTCTGACAGGATGGAGGGTCAAACGCTGGATGATTATAAGCGGGATTTGAAGTTCTCTCCGGTCTGGATCAGCATTCCGGAGGCTTTGGCCGCGAACCGGGCCGTCCTTGAGAGCTTCGGGAAGAAAGATCTATGGACCCGCAGAGAGAATCACGTATTGCTGACGATTTGGAGGCTGCAGAAGGCCGGCGTTGATTTGACAGCCAAGATCAGTGACAGAAGTTGAAGAGAGCCTGGATTACAATGCATGGATTTAAGGAGGAGCGTATGAGGGTTAAACTAGTTCTTTTGATTCTGTGCATGTTGGCAGCAGTGGGATGCAAGGGGCCGTATTATGTGGAAGTTGACATTTGGCTGAAAAGGCAGGGCCCCGTGGTGGAAATCGAAGCCAAGCCCATCGACTATCAAATTACAAGGGAAGCTGCGCTTAGACGCAGCGAGCTCGCCCGAAGGATAGAAGCCGTGGTTGCCCAGGTGTGGGAACAGTTCGGTGAAGAAGAATACCAGCGCATTTTGGACGCCTTTGACGCTGAAATGGCAAAGTATCCCAGTGATTCGCCGCTGAGAAACGGGATTAGGTCAAGAAAAACCAGTTTTGGAGAATTAGGTATGCGTACAGGGTAATCAGCTTTGAGGAGCCTAAAAGCATGCTTTTAAAAGCCAGGGGACAGCTTGTGGCTGAAGTGGAACCGGGAATCATGTTCATAGTGGTTAAACCGAATGCCACTGAGACATACTCCCAAGTATATTCGGTGGATATACCGCCGATCGCCGAAAATATCCTGTTGATTGCCATCCCTGCAAAATTCGTATGGCTGGGCACGGGAGCGGAAGATGCGCCGCTGAACCAGGATATACTCAACTACTGTTTGAAAATCGTTGCGAAGTTTATGGAAGGAGAGCTGGCCAAAGAGCAGATTGATCGAGCTGTGTGGGAAGCGATCAGGCTGGGCTGGGACGATCATGCGTGGCGAAGCGTTCAAGAACAGCGGTCCGATCCATACCTTTCTGCGTATCAGATGCGAGGATTGAGATTGCTCGCTGAGATGCTGGAGTGGAATCCTAGGGCCAAGGTTGCAGTTGCAGATAACGGGAAGGAATACATTTTCAAATACAGCAGCAAAGGTACACTGGTGATTGAATTTCCGTGGTACTAATACAGCACTGCGCCCCTGCTGCTAAGCAGGGGCGCAGTGCCTTAATAAGGCCGGCTTTAGGCAGCGAGTTTGATTGTGGCTAGGACGAAAATGCATAAAGTCAATGTTAGTGCCAATCTAAGCGAGTTGGACAGTCTCACAGGATACAACATCAATATCAACCTCCTAACTACTTAATCCTCGTTCCGGCCAGTATGACCAGAAACTCATGAGATCTGCATTGGCTGGCAGCCAGATCTTGGGACAAAAAAACGTATGTCCGGCCAATCAATGGCCAGCATACGCTTGGAGCACTCCTACGAGGTTAGCTGCCGGGTTAGGGCACCCAAGTTGCCCCTCTTGTGTGGACAAGATTCACCCCAAAGTATGGTTCCCCCCGCTAGGCTTATCGCAATTAGGAGATCTCGCATTCTTATCACGCCGTTCAATCACAAACCCTTTTTTACTTCTGCGCTTCTTATCTTCGACAATCGCTTGATCCAATAGTTCCAAATAGGCTTTTGTCATATCCAGAATGAAGTTCTGTGAGATTGGAGTCAGAGTAGTTTGTATCTCTTCCAATGTTAGCACCTTGTCCTGACCAAAAAATCCATTTACTTCACTGATGAATTTTTCAACGCTTTGTTGTAGAATATTAATCACAAGAGATCACTCCTTTGGTTGGGATTAAGGTCGATTCTAATTTACCAAAAGGAGGATCTCTTGTTTAGTTTTGTCCTACAATTACTTTACACTATGCTGCAACAACCTAGCGCCACCTCACATCCGCTGAGCCTGGAGTTGGAGAACCTCCAAGGAAGGAAATGAACTCGGCAGTCGTGAACTACAATAGCAAAGCTGATTGATTCGAAGGTATCAGAACAGAGGCTGGTGATTGTATGAGCACTTCGTTCATCGATCCTTATGATGCTGTTGCCGATCAGCCGCTTTTGATTCTTACCCCCAGGCGGTGGATTTTCCGACGCTTGGGCAGGATTCTGGGGCTGCTGTTTATTGGAGCATTCTTCTCCTTCAATGTCTTTGTCTATATAAGTATCCCCGTTTATCTGTTGGCGTTCTATTTCATCTATGAATTGTCCCCCACTTGGCACGCTCACCGTTATTCAATGGCGGTCCTGTACATTTTGACAGGGATGAACCTGATCGCTTTCCTTTTGTTGGGGAGCTTGTTAAGAAATTGGTTTTACGCAGTATTTACCCGATTTTTCTAACCTGGAACGGAGGTGGGTGTTGGTGAACACCATTAGCTTGCTTTACCCCCCTGGGTATACCGCAAAGCATGAAACTGCCTTGTCTGACCAGTCGTTTTATCCAAGACTGGGATTAGACCGACTGATCAGGATCCCGGTCAGGGGTACAATGCCATGGGTTGATCAGCAAGAACAGTTTTCCAAGCTCTTAACGTCCGATGCCGATGTAATTCAATACCGCCTGGACGTGGTTGAAGATTTGATCAACAACCCTGCTCTCTGCGGCACCTTTACAGAAGTGCTGCCGCAAATAGAAACGATTGCCCAACTTAGGGCCGATAAGTCCAGAGTGTCAGAAGTAACCTCGTGTTTGTACAGCATATCCGAGATTGAGCTGTATACCAATTGTGTGGATTTGCTTTACCAAGGAATCAAAGACACAGCGGTGAAATCTCAGGGGCTGCAAACCTTGTTTCAGATCATTGAAGATATCCATGAAAGTCGGGAATACCAAAACCTGAAAGAGAACTCCCGGCGGCTGATGGAAGAGACCAGAAGCATTAGAAGCGTGACCATTGGCGTGAACCTCAATGCACAGCTCCATGCCGTTGAGGCGGGTGTGGTTGCGGTCAATTCGGAGTTTTTCCGCTCAGGCGACATTATTGACCGGATTTTGCGGCTTGACCGCAAAGACGATGGGTTCAGGTGCCTGACGCCTCTGGTTCCCTATGGGGCGAACCGGGCTGATCAGAGAGATACGGCTTTCAATTCGGCAATCAATAACGCTTTGGACATCATTTTCAGTTCCGCAGTGAGAAGCTGGCGCCCGGTGATTCGCCGTTATCTGGCTCAAAATACGCAGTACTTGGTCTATTTGGCTCAAGAGCTTAGGCTTTTGCTGGGTGCGGTGGAGCTGGTCAACAGGATGCGAGCCCTGGGTATGCCTATGTGCAAGCCCCAGGTTCACCCAACTGCCGACAAGGTGTTGACTCTCCGGAGCTTTTACAACCCCCATATCGCGGTGAGCCTGGGGACAGAAAAGGCGGGTGAGATGGTCTTTAATGATTTGAAGTTTGACAGCGAAGGCATGATCTATGTTCTCACCGGAGCAAACCAGGGAGGAAAGACCGCGGTCACCCACGCCGTGGGGATTATTCAAGCCCTGTTTCAACTGGGGTTTTATGTTCCGGCCCGGTCGGCAGAGCTGAGCCCTGTGGACAACATTTTTGTCCATTTCCCGTCCACCAGTGATGCCATCGGCAAGGGGCGCCTAGGTGAGGAATGCAATCATCTCCGCCAGATTATTGCCAACGCTTCCGAATACAGCATGGTGCTTCTTGACGAGGCACTGTCCAGTACAAGTGCGGTGGAGGCGGGTTTTATCGCCGGCGAAGTGCTGCTTGGGTTAAGTTCTATTGGTGTGCGGGGGATATTTGCCACCCATCTCCATGATCTGGCCGGGCAGGTTGATCAGTTGAACCAGCATCCGGCGAACCGAGTCAAAATCGATAATCTGGTGGCTGAAGTCGAAGCTGGTTCCACCAAACGGACATTCAAAATTGCCCGGGTTAAGCCCGACGGTTTAAGCTATGCCCGCAGTATTGCCGAGCAGTACGGGATCACCTTGGAGCAGATCCTGAAGACCCGCAGACAGCACAAGCTCCGCCAACCCGGTGCCGAACAGGGGTGAGATCAAAAAGCCTCTCGCCTGTGCGGGAGGTTTCTTCCTGAGCGGCCATACTCGGCTCCGGTGCTATTCTGTTTTTTCAGTGTTGTGCTCGATGATCTCAGGTTCATCATAGTATGGGACGCCGTCATGGTAGAAATCCCATACAGCCCGATCGGTTAAAGGGTGATATAGAAGTGATTCGAACAGCTCGGGTGCGATAGTGACCGAGTGGGCGCCAAGGAGGCATACCCGGTGTACCTGCTCAACGTTTTTGAAGCTGGCAGCCAGTACTTGTGTCCGCATGTCATAAGCATTGATGAAAGTCATGATGTCCGCCACCACACCAATTCCGTCGGATGAGATGTTGTCAAGGCGGTTTACATAGGGAGCCACAAAGTCGGCACCGGCTTTTGCCGCAATCAACGCCTGCTGCTGTGTGAAAATAGCGGTTGCCGTCACTTTTACGCCCCGCTGTTTCAATAATTGAATTGCCTTGATGCCTTGGGGGGTTACAGGAATTTTGGCATAATAATTGCCTCTGCAGAGATCGCGGTATTCCAGGGCCTCATGAACAATATCTTCGGCTTTGGTGCTGATCGGTTGGACATGCAAAAGGGCTTCTTCTCCGATCACGCTGCGGATGTCCCGCAGCAAGCGCCGCAGAGGTTTCTGCTCCTGGGCAATGATCGACGGATTTGTAGTCACACCATCAATGGGGTATAGATCAAACAGCCTCTCGATTTCCGGTATATTCGTTGTATCCAGCATATAAATCATTTTTCCAACCTCCTTTATCAGCTGTGCACAGTATCACATAATTCGGCCGCAATGGCAACGCTGTTCCAGTTACATTTTGGTTAAATCTTAAGTACTAGGAAAATCAGCCTCAATATTGTACAATAAATAGACCAGGGAGGTTGGCCTATGAAGAACCGGTTTAAGCTAGCGGCGCTGGATCTTGACGGGACACTGATATCAGCGCAGGGTGAATTGTCATCAGCGGTCAGACAAGCCATTGCCCAGGTGCAGGCCCGAGGAGTGCATGTGACACTGGCCACCGGCAGGCGGGTCTGCTGTACAGTGCCGTGGGCAAAAGAGTTGAATATTACCATCCCTGTCGTTGCCCACAACGGGGCTGTGGTGGTTGATCCCTATTCCGGTACCATCTGCCGCCAACGGGGAATATCCCTGCCGGTGGCTGATGCCTTAGTCCGGGAACTGCAAAGACTGAATCTGCCTCACCTGGTATATCGCGGTGAAGATCAAGGAGAGATGGGATTCCTTGCAGCCCGGTTTGCCTTGCATGAACCTGAGTTTCTTGCCTACATTGACAATCAGCTGGTAATAACGGAAAACCTCGCTTTGCAGGCAGACCCCATCAAGATCGCAGTCTTGGCAAAGGAGGATCAGATGCGCCAAGCGGTGGAAGGCTGGTATCACCGTTATCGTGATGTAACCAACATGATAACTTACCGATCCAACGGCTATATCGGTGTGGATTTTGTGGCACCAAATTGTTCCAAAGCTTCCGGCATTGGCTTTGTCTTGGACCGGCTTAAGCTTGATTTCGGTGACGTACTGGCCATTGGCGATGATTACAATGATCTGGAATTGATTCAGGCAGCAGGCCTAGGCGTGGCAATGGGCCATGCACCTGCAGGCGTCAAGCAGTATGCGGACTACATAGCGCCACCCGGTGATCAGGATGGAGCAGCCCATGTATTGACCAAATTTTTCCTGGGAGAAACGGAGTGAGGCGTGTGTCATCTTTATGCCTTGTCCCTCATCCACAATTGGCGCATAAGTGGCGGCAGTCGGCTGTCCTTGCGTACAGCAGCTTGCTGCCCTTTTCAATCAAGGAGTTGGTTGCCCAGCTGCTGAAAGAAGAAGGGCAGCCCTACCGTGACAGTGAATTATTGGAGCAAATCGCCTTGTGGGAAGCGGTGGGGGAAGCCGGGGACAGCCTGGTGTACTATGGACCAATGGCGGATTTCCCAGGGTTCATTGAGGAACTGCACAGGCTGTACTTTCGCTATGAATCCGGTCAGATCAGCTTCGAGCACCTTACTGCAGAGGCGCAGCAGGACTTGGAATTACTCTATAAATTGTATCTGCAGAAGCTGAGAGGCTATCATGTGCTGAACCAGGCCCAGCAAATAGAACAGGCTATCCGTTTCTGGCCAAAGTCCCGGCTGAATCAGGAAACCGATCATGTCAAGCTTTACTATCTCGGTGAGCTGACCCGGCTGGAGCGGCGCCTGATCGATGCAGTCTGCACAGGAAAGCAGGTTGAGCACGCTGCTTTCAGCCCGCAGGATGCAGTAATAAAAGCAGTGGTGGCCAATGCACCCGGGACAGAAGTAGAGCGGGTGGTTGAGGCGATTGTCGATCTGCTGAACAAAGGCGTTGAACCGCATGCGATTGCCGTTGTATCGCCGGATCTTGAGAGTTACCTGCCTATTATCACTCCGATGTTTACTCAATATGGGCTGCCGTGGCTGCCGCCAATGCCAAAACTTGGGGATACACCGATAGGTAAAGCCGCCGGCACCCTGCTGCGTTTGATGCATTCCGGCTGGGCCAAAGATGATTTGGAGCAGCTTACGGCACCCGGTTGGGGCCTGCCTTTCCGGTTGTCGCAGACAGAACACAAGGCTCTTCGGATTGCTCCGCCGACTCTGCTAAGCCCGGAACAGTGGCAGAACTACCTGGGCGAGCACCCGGGATGGCAGCGTGTGTTTGCAGTTCTACAGCCGCTTTATGCTGAAAAAAGAGCCCATCCTGTGCGGTTATACATAGACCGGCTGCAGCAAATCTTTGCCGAGTTTCCGCTGGTCAAATGGCCGGCTTTAGATCATTATCACTGGTCAGTTTTGGCCAAGTCCTACCACGGCCTGCAGCAGATCCTTTCCGATTTGAGCCTCTGCAGGCAGCCTGTTGGCCCCGATGCATTTGAGCAGATCTTCAATTCTGCCATCGACAGCTATTCTCTGCCGCAGCCGCGCAGTTTTTTGCAGCAGGTGTATGTAGGCCCCCCGGCCCAGGCAGTAGGCATGGGTTATCACACTCTTTTCTTAATTGGGGTTACCGAAGCGAGTTTTCCAAAACCGGCACAAAGAGACTGGCTTAGCAAACAACTGCTGCCGAGCGGTGATTATGAATTATACCGGCAGCTGCTGCGTTCTGCAGCCCATATCCAGCTTTCTTATGCTGAGCAGGATCAAACAGACCGCATCAATATTGCTTCACAGGTTTTTCCCCCGGAATTCACCCGGATCACAGGATACAGGCAGTATATTAGGCACGGCAAGCCGATTGCGATCGGCGATGGCGTTCTTGAGGATTCGGCTCTCATGGCCGATATCGCTGCCAGGCTTAAAAGAAGGCAGCTGTCGGTTACCAGGCTCAACCTGTATGCCAGCTGTCCGTTTCGGTTCCTATGCAGTGAAATCTACGGCCTTGAGGCGGAAGATGTTTTGGTTGACGACATTACGCCCCAGACTGAAGGTGCGTTGGTCCATGAAGCTCTGCGCTTATACTGGCAGCAGCGGCGGAGGGTACCCATTGATCAGATCCTGGCGGAACAGTACCAGGCAGCGGGGCAAAAACTGACCAAGCGAGTTATGTCCATGGTCTTGAATTTTGTGAGAAAGGACCAGGCATTGGTGGAAACCAGCGGCTATTATCCAGAACACCTCGAACAGAGTTTTGAAGGTATTGCTGTCCCTACTCGATCAGGGACGATTAGGCTCAGGGGTGTTATCGATCGGATTGACGTCGACCACGATGGCAACTATGTGATTTATGACTATAAAACCGGAGCCAATCCCAGTATCAGGCAGATAATGCAGGCGGAGAACCTGCAGCTGCAGGTCTATCTTCTTGCTGCAAGCAGTTTTTTGCCGGGAATGCCCCATGGGATTGCTTTTTACAGTGTTAAAGACGGCAGGCGGACCGGGCTGTGGCTGGAAACAGCCCATCAAAAGCTGGGCATAACTAAGAGTTCAGGTATACTGCCTCAAGGCGAATGGGGACAGCTGGCGAACAGTTTCCGCCAAGTTTTGCAGGACTATCTGGAACAGATTTTGAGCGGGCATTTCCCGATTGCTCCGGTGGATGATATTGTCTGCACGTACTGCCCTTACAAAGCAATCTGCCGAAAGGAGTAATGCGATTGGCCTATACCCCGACTCCCGATCAAAAGCAGGCGGTTGAAACGATTGATCGTAATCTGGTTGTTGTGGCCGGTGCTGGTTCAGGCAAAACGAAGGTACTGGTGGACCGGTATTTGTACCTGCTGCAAAAAGGTGTGCCAATCCAACGGATCCTGGCGATCACCTTTACCCGCAAAGCGGCCTTGGAGATGAAAGATCGGATCCGCAGCGGTATGGCGGAAATCCCCGGTTTGCCCGCCAGGTTAATTCACGATTTCAACCAGGCGCAGATTTCTACAATTCACAGTTTTTGCCAGCGCCTGGTTGCGGAACATCCCGATATAGCCTATGTCGATCCCCGCTTTCGCGTAGCTGAAGAGTGGGAAAGCCGCAGCATTTTATGGCAAGTTGTCCAGCAGCAGGTGGATTGGGCGTTGGCCAACAAGGATCCAGGCATTACAGCCATTCGCGAGACTTATCGCCAAACCCGGGACTTCGTCAGGGAGCTGGTGGAGATCTACCAACGCATCATCACCAAAGGGGTGCACACCTTCACTGCCGCCGACAGGTCCGACCATCTGCAGGCACAAGCATCCATCCTCCGCCAGGAGCTGCAAGGCAGGGTCCCAACCTGGCTGGCAGGTGTTGTGCAAGCCAAGCTTTCAGACAGCAAGAAGGCAGCAGTCGCTGAAATCGCCGCCCTGTTCCGGGAATTTGACGGCAGCTTGGAGGGGCAGCCCGCATTTGAGCAGGAAATTCTTGCAGATATGGCCCGCCTTTTAGGAGGTAAGTGGTCCAAAGAGCTTACGGCTGAAGTCCAGGAATTGAGAGCCTTGTGCAGCGAGCTGAGGCAGTGCCTGATCGATTTGGAGGCCAATCGAATTTTGATGGAGTTGGGCGGCTTCCTCACCATGATTGATCAGGAGTACCGGAACCGCAAGCGAACCAGCGGAATACTCGACTTCAATGATTTGGAACAGTTGGCTGTGGGGCTGCTTTCCGGTCCCGGTGTTGATCCGGTTTATCAGTTTCAACATGTGATGGTTGATGAAGCCCAGGATATCAATCCAGTGCAGAAACAGCTGATTGACTTGCTGACTCAAAGCCCGGAAACGAAGCTGTTTATTGTCGGCGACCCGAAGCAGTCCATTTACCGGTTTCGCGGTGCTCAAGTGGAAGTTTTCCTGGATTTGCAGGAAGAAATTCAGCAAAGTGGCGGGAAGCTGATTTCTTTAAATGACAATTTCCGTTCAAGATCCCAGCTGATTGAGTTCGGCAATCAGCTGTTCAGCCAGTTTTTTGCCAACGATCCCATCGGTTTTTCGGCGATGAACCCAAGGCGGGAGCCCGCAGCCCTGACAGCAGTTGATTTGTTGGTGACTGCCAAGGAGGAAAACCTCACCCAAGGGCGTGCTGCCGAGGCAGGTCAGATTGCCGCTTACATCCGCCATCTGGTGGATGAAGCGGGGTATGATTATAAAGACATTACGCTCCTGTTCCGTTCCATGGGCCCGGTTGGCATTTACGAGCAGGAGCTGCACAAGGCTCAGATTCCCTTTGTCAACCTTTCAGGGCGGGGTTTTTATGAAAGGCAGGAAATCCGGGACATCCTCAGATTTGCTGAATGGCTGCAGGATTCGGAAAACGGGATCGCTGAGGCCGCTGTGCTGCGCTCTCCGTTCTTTGGTGTGTCCGATGCCGGACTGTACTGGTACCGGGCGGGGAGGTATGATCAGATCTCCCCGGAAGATCGGGACAAGTTGGAGCGGGCTTGCCAGCTGTATCCCCAACTGCAGCAGGATTTGGTGCAGCTTACGGCCCCGCAGTTCCTGGAAAAACTGTTGGCGGCGACGGACTTTTGTCTGCACACCCTTTCGCTGCCCATGGGCAGCCAGCGGCTGGCCAATGTCCATAAGCTGAAAGATACCTGCTGGCAGCTTTGGGCCAAAGGTTATGTGTCTTTTATCGAGCAGCTGGCCTATATCGAAGCGTTCATTGAACAGCAGGGACGGGAAGGCGAAGCCTATTCGGGCCAGGAGAGTGCTGTGACCCTGATGACGATTCACGGGGCCAAAGGGTTGGAATTCCCGGTGGTGATCCTGCCTGACTTGAGCGGGTCGATGCTCCGGTTTGATCAGGGAAGCCTGCATTTTCATCCAGAATGGGGCCTCACGCTAAGGGATACTACTTGCCATCAGCAGATAAAGACAGTTCTAAAAGCAGAGGCGGTTGCGGAAGCAAAGCGCCTGCTGTACGTGGCGGTGACCAGAGCCAGGGAGAAACTGATTTTGGCGGGAATCGGGCAAACCTCGGACTATAAGCTTGAACCGCCTTTGGCCAATATGCGTTCATGGTGGGAATGGCTCCTGTTTGGGCTGGAACAGGTTGATTCAGATTTATTTCAGATTGTTACCGGCCTGGAACTGCCTCGGCCGGCTTCGGTGGAAACAGCCGCCGCGGAAGATCCTGAGCCTGTGGACAAGCCTAGGCTTGCGGCTGTGGCGCACTATGCCCCGGCCAGTTTTTCCGCCACGGCGCTGATGATTTACAGCCTTTGCCCGCGGCGCTATTACTACCGTTATATCCTGCGCGTGCCGGAACGTGTGTCCAGGCCGGCAGCCACGGGCACATCGGGCTTGGATCCGCTCCAGAGGGGTAATATTGTCCACCGTGTTTGTGAGCATGTTGCCAAGAATAGGGATGTGGACGAGCTTTTGGACTGGGCAATAGCCATGGAGGGCATAAAAATCAAAGACCGGCAACGGCAGGAATTGCGCGGAATCATTGACCGGTATCTTGACAGCGATTATTACCAGGGCAGCCGACAGCACCAGGTGGACCGGGAGGTGGAATTTGCGGTACCATTGGATCGCTTCGTCATAACCGGTACCGTTGACCAGGTGATCCATACCGAGCATGGATTAGTAATCGTTGATTTGAAAACCAATCAGATTGATGCCGGCGAGGTTCCCGCAGCTGCCGCTACCTACAGCTGGCAGCTGCGGGTTTATGCCTGGGCACTGCAGGCCGAGACCAGAAAACCAGTTGTCAAGGCCGGCTTATACTTTTTGTTTCCCGATCTCTTGTATTATGGGCCCGACAGCTACCTGGACACCAAGGCAACCGAGGAGTGGCTCGTCCAGGCCTGCCGGCAGATTCAGTCATGGGAGCAGGTTGGCGCCGAGGCTTTCCCCATGGGCTCCGATTGTCAATACTGTCCCTACGACTGTCAGCAAATTGAGCATACCCGGGCCAGTTTTGCAGAAATAACCGCCGGAATGGGCAAACTAGAATTCAAGCAATAAGCCTAGGTACGGAGGGATGGATGTGGATTTTACCTTCCGCAAGATCGCTGAGGGGGTCAACCTCTATCTATATGAAACAGACAAGTTTGCAACCGTAACCGTGAAAGTGTTTATCCAAAACAGCCTGGCACCCAAGACTGCCGCCGCTAACGCCCTGATACCAATGGTGTTGGTCCAGGGGACCAAGTCTTATCCCACCAGGATGTCATTGGCACGGGAAATGGAAAGCTTGTACGGGTGCGTCCTGGGGGCCGATATCGACAAGATAGGCGAGCGCCAGGTCATCGAGTTCTATTTTGACATAGTGGCACCAAGCCTGATTCCCAATGGCAGACAGGCCTTCAGGGAAGGGATGGCTGCTTTTGGCGAACTGATTGCCGAGCCGGCGGTGGAGGGCGGGGTGTTTTGCCATGACCATTTTCATAAGGAAAAGACAAACCTGATCAAAATGGTTGACGGATTGATCAACAACAAACAAGCCTATGCCGTGTGGCAGGCGGTTAAGAACATGTGCAGAGATGAACCGTTCGGCCTGTATAAATATGGCGAGCGGGTTCAAATCGAACAGTTGGAGCCGGTGCCGGTCTATGAACACTACCGGCAAATGCTGCAGTCGAACCCCATTGACATTTTTGCCGTTGGGCCCAATCTGAGGGATGTTCCGGAACTGATCAGTTCGTGGCCTTGGGAGCGGGCAGCGGTAAAAGAACTGCCGCCGGTGGTTGTCAAGGAGGATGTTAACGAACAGGAAATCTGGGAAACTCAGGATGTGCAGCAGGCGGTGCTGGTGATGGGTTACCGCACTGCCCAGCGCTATCTGTCCCCGGATTACTACGGGTTGTTGGTGGCCAATGGGATTCTGGGGGCATTCCCCCATTCGAAGCTGTTCATCAACGTGAGAGAGAAGGCAAGCCTGGCTTATTATATAGATTCGAGCCTGGAGGGGAGCAAGGGGCTGCTGATTGTTACTGCCGGTATTGCGCCCCAAACAGATAGGCAGGCTGTGGATATTGTCCGCAGACAGATCGCTGAGATCCAGGACGGGAGCATAACAGATGACGAATTAGCCCGGACCAAAGCCGGGTTGATCAGCGGGATCAAAAAAATGCTGGATGACCCAGGAGCTATTATTGACCGCAACTTGATTGGCATTGTCCACAATGAACTGCGTTCACCGCAGACTGTAATGGACAGGATTGCTTCCGTCACCAAAGAGCAAGTTCAGCAAGGAGCTCAGGGGCTTAAGCTTGACACCATCTACTGCCTTTCGGGGCAAAAGGGGGAGACTTGATGCAGCTTTTCAAAACAATTACGAATGATACTCTACACTGCGTTAAACTGGCCAACGGCTTGCCCATAATGATCCTGCCCAGAAAGGGATTTCAAAAGAAATATGCTGTATTTGCCGTCCGCTACGGTTCGCTGGATTCCCAGTTCGAAGTGGCGGGGAAGGGGGTAGTCAAAGTCCCGGACGGTATCGCCCATTTTTTGGAGCACAAGCTGTTTGAAGACGAGGCGGTCCCTGTCTTTGAACGGTTTGCGAAGTTCGGAGCCAGCGTCAATGCCTATACCAGTTACACTATGACTGCGTATTTGTTTTCCACCATAGACTTCTTCCCTGAAGCCCTGCGGGAGCTTCTGCATTTTGTCCAGAATCCTTATTTGACTGAAGAAAATGTTGCCAAGGAACGGGGGATCATTGAACAAGAGCTGAGGATGTATGAAGATCACCCAGGCCGCCGTATTTACCGCAACCTCCTCAATGCACTCTATCATCGGCACCCGATCCGCTTGGATGTAGGGGGGACGGTGGAGTCAATCCGGGATATCACCGTTGAGCTTTTGTGGGAATGCTACAACCTGTTCTACCAACCGGCAAACATGGCTTTGGCGGTGGCAGGGGATGTCGACCCCACCGAGGTGGCTGATATTGTGGGGCTTAAGATGGAAGAGTGGAAGTACCAAAGGCAGGAGGTCAAGCCTATCCTTCCCGATGAACCGGACCAGGTCAGCCAGCCGTGCGTTGAGCAGAGGATGGTCATTTCCCGGCCCCGGTATTACCTGGGTTTCAAGCAAACTGAGTACTGTACCGGTAAGGCTCTGCTCAAACAGCAGCTGGCCATGAATATGATCTGGCGCAGCCTGGCGGCAAAAAGCTCATCCGTGTTTGCCGGCCTTTACGACAGCGGGTTAATCAATGATTCGTTTGAGGCCAGTTTTCATGGAGCGCCCCAGTATGCATTTTCCGTGGCAGGCAGCGAAACAGATGACCCCCAAAGACTGGACAGGGAGTTAAGGGAGGCAATTACCCGGCTGACAAAGAGCCGGTTGAGCCCTGAAGAGGCCGACAGAATGAAACGCCACATTTTAGGAAACTACCTTGCGGCATTTAACTCACTAGATTACCTGGCTAATGGAATGATTGCCCATTTGTTCAACGGAACAGACTTTCTGCAGATACCAGAGGCCTTGGACAGCCTGACTGTTGATGAAGTCAACCTTTACTTGAGTGAAGCGTTCAAGCCTGAACAAAGCGCTGTATCAATCCTATTACCGGAGCAATAGGTGGGACGTTATGGAGAAACCTATTTTGAGGGAACAGTTGAAGAAAATGCGGGATCAGCTGGATCCTGCCTTGATTAGGAGCTGGAATCACAGCCTGCACCAGAAATTCTGGAGGTTGCCCCAATACCGCCAAGCACAGACCGTGATGCTTTACTTGTCATTCGGTAATGAAGTAGATACATGGCCGCTGTTGAAGCAGGCATGGGTTGACGGCAAACGGGTTTTGGCCCCAAAAGTGCGCCGCTACCCCAAGGAAATAGCGGCTGTGGAAGTCGCAGCCATGACTGACCTGGAACCGGGTTTTTGGGGGATCTATGAACCAGTCCGTGATCAGGGGGTCGATCCTGGAGAGATAGACTTGATTCTGGTCCCGGGATTGGCTTTCAACAGCCAGGGCTATCGTCTGGGTTATGGCGGAGGTTATTATGACCGTTTTCTGCCTCAAGTGAAGGGTTTTGCGGTTGGGCTTTGCTATCCGCCATTACTTAGAGAAATACCTGTTGAGCCGTGGGATCAGGCAGTTGATTGTGTCCTTGTCCCGTAAATTGGCAAAAAAGGATAATCTTGTCTGGATGCCGAAGGATAAAACTGTGTCTTGGGGCGGGCTGTTTCCCAGGGAGGTATAAAACATGGACTTTGAATGGATTAATGTACAAGCCGAAGAGTTAAACAAAGCACTGAAAGCACATAACCTGTTTTTCCCTGAACTGAGCCCGGTTCAATACCAAGCGGAAATCCCGGCTGATTTGGCTTCGGTTGTTGATCATACATTGCTCAGGCCGGAAGCCACCTATGAGCGGATTAAGGAGGAACTGAAGCTTGCCAGGGGTTACAACTTTGCCTCTGTCTGTATTCATCCCCGTTACGTTTCTCTAGCCGCTGAAATTCTTGACAGTACCGAAGTCAAGGTCTGTACCGTGATCGGTTTTCCCCTTGGGGCGAACACCACCCTGGTCAAAGTGAACGAAGTACGGGATGCACTGGCCGCCGGGGCTGAGGAACTTGACATGGTTCTACCACTGGGGGCACTGAAAAGCGGCGATTATTACAGTGTCTATGAAGATATCGTTTCAGTTAAGGCCGCAGCGGGTGATCGGACAGTGAAGGTGATCCTGGAGACTCCGCTGTTGACTGATGCGGAAATTGTCAAAGCTTCGCTGTTGGCTAAGGCGGCCAAAGCGGACTTTGTCAAGACAGCCACCGGTTTTGCCGGCGGGGGTGCCACTCTGGAGGCCGTGAAAATAATGCGGCAGGCTGTTGGTTTAAGCTGCGGCGTCAAGGCTTCCGGAGGGATCCGGGGTCCTCAGGCAGTGATTGCGTTTCTACAGGCTGGTGCCAACCGGATCGGTACCAGTGCAGGAGTTGCCATTGCCAACATGAGTGCAGGTGAGCAGCAATGAGGTTTAGAACCGGGCTCTATCTAGCCCTGATGGGGTTTCTTGTTTACAGCTGTTTTGGGACGGGGCAGGCTGCGGTCCCTTCATTTGTTGACTATCATTCTGCCAGCGCCGATCTAACGTGGCAGTACATCAGTAACGGTGTGGAACAGCATGTGGTGGGTGTTTTCTCTGTTACACTGCCGGACAAATTCAGCCTGCGGATCAATGATCCCACATTTGCGTGGCAGAGGATTAACGGCTGCGGCGACCAGATCGCAGTGTTCCTCAAAGGCGGGCAAATCGAGTACAAATATGAATCTGTCCAGCCATTCACTGTCTATCAGGCACTGTTTGGCGAACTGATTACTGCCGGCAGTAAAGCAGTGGCATATTTGGGCGATGAAATGGTGGGGGGCCGCTTGGTGGCCCGTTATCAATGTGCGGACTCTGTTACCTATTGGTTTGATCAGGAAACAAACATCCCCTTGAGGATCACAGATGAAAGCGGCCATAATATTCTGTCGCTGCGCCAATATCAAGTTGATGCTTATCACAAACAAGGAGTGGAGTTCTTTACTTTGGCTGTCAAGCGGGAGAACTGGAGCGGCACCATAAGAATCGGCAAAATCGAAGGGCATTGGTTCCCTTTGGAGTTGAGTGTCAATGATACCCAGTCAGAGATTGTGATCAGTTTTGAGAACTGGCGCATTGATCAACAGCCGCTGGCCCTTAAGGATTTGGAGCAGCTGGGGCATTTATTGGTCCAGGGCGATGCCGCTGCCCAACAGGGCGATCATCAGCAGGCGATCTACTATTACCGCCAGCTTTTGAACATTGATCCATATTATGTCCCGGCATACAAACAACTGGCCCTCAGCTACGGAAGCATTGGCAGCTATCTTGGCGCAGTTGAGAATTACCAGCAGTGGTTGATGCTTGAGCCGGGCCATCCTGCAGCAATGAACAATCTGGCCTATACATACATGCTTATGAAATCGAATCTGGCACAGGCAATCAGCCTTGCTTATCAGGCTGTCAGTCTGGATCCGCAGCCGAGCTTTTTGGACACCCTCGGGTATGGCTATTATTTGGTCAATGATTATGACAAGGCCCTTTATTACCTGCTTCAGGCAGAAGCAAAAGCCGGCCAACAGGAACTGCCGGAGATTTACGATCATCTGATTCTGGTATACGAAGCGATGAATGATCAAGCTCAAGCCGGCCTATACCGGGATAAATTACTAGTGCTTAATGTCGGTGAATAGAATGGAGCATTATTTTACTCCCAAGCCACAATCGCAGCATGAGCCATTCCAGTTTACGGTGGAGCTTTTTGATCGTGAATTCACATTCATGACCGATGCCGGAGTATTTTCCAAGACAGAAATCGATCCTGGAACACTGCTTTTAATTTCGGCACTGCCGGTCAAGGCGGGCGATCGGGTGCTTGATCTTGGTTGTGGCTATGGCCCAATCGGCATAGCCGCAGCTTATTTGGCCGGTCCTACAGGAACAGTTGATCTGATTGACATTAATCAGCGGGCGGTTGAGTTGGCTACGATGAATGCTGCCTTAAACGGATTGCACAACATCCGTGTGTGGCAGAGCGACGGGTTTGCGGCTGTTGTCGGCAGTTATGACTGGATTGTTACCAATCCACCGGTTAGAGCTGGGAAAAAAGTGATCTATCCCATGCTTGAACAGGCTTATCGGCATCTACACCCTGGCGGAGGGCTGTTGGTGGTGATCAGGACCAAACAGGGAGCCAAAAGCATGGAGAAGAAGTTGGATTCTGTTTTTGGCAATGTGGAGACGGTGAAAATCAAGAAGGGGTACCGTGTTTTGAAAAGTATTAAACCCTAACCATTTTCTGGGAGGGGTTTATTCTGTGTAGGAGGGTAAATGTGTGGCCGAAGCTGGCGATCAATCTGGTAAAGCTTCAGCATAATACTGAAATCATCACTGATATGGTCGAACTAGTTGGTGGAGTTGTTTTTGCAGTCACCAAAGTTGTAGGCGGTGATCCCCGGTGTGCCCGGGCAATGCTTGCCGGAGGGGCATTGGGCCTTGCCGACTCCAGGTTGCAAAACATCCGCAGGCTGCGCCGGGCTGGAATTGACGCCCCGGTGCTGCTGCTTAGGTCTCCAGCCATGTCGGAAGTGAGGGAAGCTGTGCAGCTTGCCGATTTAAGCCTTAACAGTGACAAGACAGTCTTGCAGGCTTTGAACCGGGAAGCTGCCTTGGAGGGCAGAATCCATCAGGTGATTCTCATGGTGGATTTGGGTGAGGAAAGAGAAGGCGTGGCGCCGGAAGACTTGCCTTCGCTTGTGGAATTTGCCCGGGGGCTGAAGCATCTGAAACTTGTGGGCATAGGAACCAATTTTGCCTGTTTGAACAGAGTCTGGCCGTCTCAGCCAAAACTAAAGGCTTTGGTTGATTTATACCATCGAATCAATGACGGGAGCATGATTTACTTATCGGGCTCAAACAGCAGCAGCCTGCACTTGCTTGTGAACAATCAATGGGATCAGCCGCTCTTTGCAATCAATCATTGGCGGATTGGTGAAAGCCTTTTTCTGGGGTGGGATTTAGTGACTGAACAGCCGCTACCCCAGTGTTATCCCGATGTATGCCGGCTCGAGCTTGAAGTGATTGAGGTTAAACCGGATACAGACAGGCACCGGCAGGCTGCAAGGGTCCTGCTGGCGGGTGGTACAGAAGAAATCGGCTGCGGTGTAATCATGCCGGTTGGCCAGGACGTAAGGATTGTGGCCGCCAGCAGCGATCACCTGGTTGCGGTTGTGGAAGGGGAGCATAAGATTGAAGTGGGCAGCACATTAGCCTTTAGCCTGGACTATCAGGCTTTGCTGGCGGCAGCAAATTCCGGTTATGTTACCATTGAGTACTTGGATTGGTTGTCTTAGCTGAAAATGTATGATATCATATTACAAGTTTATAACCTTAATTATGATGGAGTACGGAGGTAATGTCATGGAAACAGTGTGGCAGCGCCGGGTGGAGAGTGCAGTAAAGAAGGCTATTCTGTGCAGTGTTTTTGCAGGGTTTAATACCAATGTCGATGCGGTGGTGCATTGTAACGGCACAAGTATTGCCAGCTTGTTGCAGGATCCGGATGTGTCGCTGGACGCAGCCAATGCCCTTGATGTAAGCCAGATCGAAACCATTCGGGAAAAAAATGAATTTGTAGCAGTTCTAAAGGATGCGCTTGGAAAAGGTAAGTCCTTTTATATTATCCTTGAAAACCTTGAACTGCTGGACTGGCTGGATCAGGTATTTGCGAATCGGCAGGAGCTCATGGGCGGTCAGGCAGGGATCATTGCCAACCAAATGGCTGCACTGGAAGCCAAAACGATTGCCTACACATCATTGTTGTCCAAGAAACAGGCGTCACTGTTTTTCCCAGAGGTGCTTTATCCCGTTTTTGAAGAGGATCTGCAGTTAATACCAGTTCATCAGGCCTATAACCCTGAAGACCAGCTGAAGATCAATTGGATTTTTGAGTATGCCAAAGGAATTGAGTTTGATTTCGGCGGCGAGAAGATCGTTACCCCCAGAGCCAACCGGGTGATTCTGGCAACCAGGCCGCCCGGTGTTGTGATGGGTTTTGCCGGTGAAATCCATGAACACCTACCGGAGTTGGGCAGTAAGATTAATGTTGGGTTTTTGGCAGGCTACCACTACGCTCCCAGTGAGGAACCGGACCTGACGGAGTATTTGAATGAGATTACCAACAGCATCCGCATGCTGAGATCGGGCAACCCCAATGTTCATCTCCACTACGAGTACGTGCCTATGAAGGATCAAGAAGATGAAAAACGGGTGTTGACCACCATCAGCCGGGAGTTTGACTCATTCGGCATCAATGAAAACGAAATCCGGCGAGTTCTGGAGGGATTCGGGTATCTGGAAGAACGCAGGGACATCGATGAAAACGAGCGGGCGTTTTCCCTTTACCGGGGAGCCTTGCGGCTTATGGGGCAGCTGCATTTCTCCCGCTTCCATATTCACAACCTGGGCTATTATGTGCTGATGCTGAAAAAACCCTATCCAGTCGCACCTGAGGTTGTCCGGGACTGCTGTTTGTTTGGCTCGTCCGTCAATGCCATCAAGGCCAAATACGGAGGGTATGTAATCAAGGATCAGCTTCCCGAGGCCGTTGAGTTTGGCCTGTCAGATTTGGGCTTAAGGCAGCTGAGGCTGTTTTATGAAGAAGCCAAGGCGCTGGGGCTGGATATTCCGGATTATTTCTGCGAAGAAGGTATTTGGGACCATGACGACTGTTATGTGCTGGTTGTCCCCGCACATGTGATCCCCAACCCGGTGAGTACGGTGGGCATGGGTGACACAATTTCATCATCCTGTTATGCCAGCGAGTATTCAAGCGTTTTGGCAAGCCGCTAGGTTTCAAGAATCATGCTGTTGTCAAGGGTTTTGATCAGACGGTCAGAACCCTTTATTTTGGTAATGGGCGAGTCACAGCCGGGAAAAATTGAAAATAATAGAGGAAAAAGCAACCTGTTCACGAATGTTTTTAGTGTTGGGAGAAGCGATCCGGTGTCTTGATAAAGTTAGACCGGACCGTACTGTGTGTGAAAACGAGTAGGAGGGTATAGCAGCGTGCGCGTATTGATTCTGCATCAGGCTGAACCAAAAATGAGCGAGTGGGCAAAAAACCTGCAAGGCGCCTTACAGAACCAGAAGTGCCAGGTGAACTTGATTGATACAAATTATGGAAGTGCTGCACCGATCAGTACAGCCCCATACGATTTGGTTGTGGTGATGACGACATTCAGGGGTCTGTGGCGCCCGATAATCCCCATTGCCGTAGACGAGCTTTTGAAACGGTGCACAAGGTTAGAGGGGCGAAGAGGGATAGCCATTGTGGCAAACCGGGTTAGCGCCGGCAGGGCGCTCCGTTTTCTGATGCATTTGATGGAAGTGCAGGGGATGATTGTGGAAGATTTTGCCACAGTGCGCTCAGCCAAAGAACTGCCTCAACTTGCAGAGCGTTTTGCCCGGCTCGGGCGGCGCGACTAATAATAACCGGCCTGGTTCTCAGTTGTCAAACCCTGATTATTTGGCAGAGGGCTGCGAAGCTGCAGCCCTTTTTTCGTGCCCGTGGCGCCGGTTACTTTATTTGATTGGCAATCGTGAAGCGATAGCTGCCGGATTCCAGGTGGTAAACCGCCTTTCCCTCCTTGTATTCCAGGAAAACAATGCCCGGTGCCTGCCCTGCCGGTACCCCGTTTTCGGCTACGGCTTCCTGGCTCTCAGCGGGAATGGAGATGGTAGCAGTAGTGTTGGCCGGGACGGTGACACAAATCTCCAGTTGATCACCTATATACTGCCAGCTGCTTTTAATCCTGCCGTAGGCGGAATCATAATAGCCCTTGGCGAAAACCATCTGCCGGTCAGGATCGGGAGTTGGTTTCAGGAAAAAGTGCTTAAAGCCCGGATACTGCCTGTCCCTTTGGATCCCCAGCGAATAGGCGATCAACCACTGGCCCACTGCTCCGAACGAATAGTGGTTGAACGAATTCATGCCGTTGTGCCCGCCAAACCCCTTTTCTACGGTGTAGCCGTCCAGGCGTTCCCAAATCGTGGTTGCGCCGTGAACCACTGGATAAAGCCATGACGGATATGCCGTTTGCTGCAGAAGCCGGTATGCTTCGCGGTTGGCATTGGCATTGGACAGGGCTATACTGATCCAGGCGGTGCCGATAAATCCGGTCATCAGTGTGTAAGCTGGGCGGATGATCCCTTGATCATCCAGGTTTTCCCGGCGGACGGTTTGTACAAGATGGTGTTGGGCATTTGGGATCGTATCATCAGCAAATGCGCCCAGGGCCAGGCCTACTGCATAGGAAGTCTGGGTATCGATCAGTGTCCTGCCGTCAATACCGACTGTCCGGTATGCTTCATTGACAAAATGCCTGTTAAAAAACTGTTTGCGCTGTTCATATCTGGCCCGGAAACGGGCTGCATCTTCAGTCAGGCCCAGAATCTCTGCAGCTTCGGCCATGATTTTCAAATCATAGATGTGATAGGCTGTGGCTAGAATATGAGTCTCATTCTTGCTGTTTTCGGGTCCGAGCCAGTCTCCCAGGAGGCTGTCTGTAATCAGGCCGTCAGGGATGGTAACAGTGTCGAGATAGTTCATATATGCTTTCATCGCCGGGTAATGCTCCTCCAGGAACCGAGGATCGCCATACTGCTGATAAAGTTCCCACGGAATCACAATCCCGGCGCTTCCCCACAGCAGGCCTCCGAAACCTTCTCCGTACATAGGCGCTGTATCGCCGAACCTGCCGCTGGCAGCCTGGGTATCCCTCATATTCCCCATGTGCCTGGCCAAAAAGCTGTGGCATTCGGCGATATACACGGCGGTTCGGGAGAATACTGAGATATCGCCGCTCCAGCCCATCCGTTCATTGCGCTGCGGACAGTCGGTGGGGATTGATAGGAAATTCCCCAGGGTGGACCAGGCAATATTTTGCCACAGCCGGTTTACCAAGGGGTTCGAGCTCTGATAATCCGCTGTCAGCCTCGGAACCGAGCTGATGACTAGTCCTTGGACTGCTTCCAGGGGAAGCGGGGACTCAACCCCGGTGATCTCGACATAGCGGTAGCCGTGGAAAGTGAAACAAGGTTGGATAACCTCCCGGCCGCCTTTGGCTGTATAGATGTCGAGGGAATGGGCGGCCCGGTAATTTTCCATCATAACCATGCCGGCATTTGCCCCTGATTCCGGCAGATCGGGGTAGAGCATCTCACCGTAACGCAGGGTGATTCGGGTTCCGGGACGCATGTTTGCGATGGTTATCCGCGGGATGCCAACCATGTTCTGGCCCATATCGTAGACAAACACTCCCGGCCGGGGCTGGTGCATTTTCCGGGCGGTAAGGGTTGTGAACACTCGTGGGCTGGGCCCGGTTTGCCCCACCAGTTTCAGTGCTTTATAATCAAATTCAAAGGTGCCTGAATAGTCGGTTGTGACCTTGCCGAGGAAGGCTGTCCCCTCCAAGGGTACTTCTTGGGCCGGCTTCCACCGTGAAGCATTATAGCCGGGCAAGGACCAGCCGGCTACGGTTTTCTTTTTCTGGGCATCATAGACTTCACCCTGGAAGAAACTGGAATAGACAATAGGCCCGTCATTGTAGTATTGCCAGGTACGGGGATCGCTGATCACGGTCTGCCTGCTTCCGTCCGCGTAGTCAATGACCAGCTTGGCTAGGAGCGACTGCCGATCACCGAAATAATTCCAGTTACGGCTGTTGTAGCTGATGTACCCGCTCCACCAACCCTCCCCCAACAGCACTCCAATGGCATTGCCGGCGCCCTTGTTGATCAGTTCTGTAATATCGTATGTTTGGTACATATGAGTGCGATCGTATTGGGTGAAATCGGGAGTGAAATAGAAATCCCCCACCTGCCTTCCGTTGAGGTAGGCCCTGTATACACCGCGGGCGGTTATGTACAGGCGGGCCCGGCTGATCGGCTGATCATGGGCAGTGAACTCAGAGCGGAGCATTGGCATGGAATTGCGGCTGGGATTGGCTGTAATCAGCATACCATTGGTGCCTCCGTCAAGTGTATAACAGCCGCCGCTGACAGTCAGGCCTGAGGCGGGGCTATCAGCATGATCCTTAAAGATCCCGTCATACGGTGAACAGTACAGATCTTCTTCAAATAAAACCGCACTGGGGCTGCGGTAATTCGCAATGACAAAACCGCGGAATTGGGCTTTTTGGCCTGCATCCAGTGCAAAACCGATGTCTGCTGCCATGGGAAAGCTGATAAAATCATAGCCAGCCCGGCTGGGATCGATGAGAGGATTGATGATCAAGTCCCTGACGATGCAGTTGCTCTCATCACGCCCGTTCAGATAAATGGTCAATACTCCGGTGAGGCAGTCAATCTCGATGTGGTGTTCGTCATATTGATTGTCCCTGTTAATCAGTCCGTGGGAAACAGGAAGCGAAACCAAAGGGCTGTCCGGATGATCATCGGGGTGATAACCTACCCGGTAGAGATGGAGCTGCGCCCTGCCGGTACTGCTTTGTACCAGATCGCTGATATCCAGTTCCAGCTTCAGGTAACTCTCGTCCTTGCCGCGGGCTAGGTTGTAGATGTTCTTGCTGCTGTCCATCAGCCGAGGATCGTTGGCGCCGAACACAATACCTGCTTTGGTGCTCCCCGGCAGCAGTTTTTGCTTGTATTTCAGGCGAAACACCGGAAACGCCTGGGAATAAAAGGGCAGATCCTGGCCTGTGCCCCCAATCCATTTGGCGCCATCCCATACGCCCATGGTTGGATCCATCAATCCTGTTTCAAACCAGGACTCAGCGGAAACTGGAGCGCCGTTTTGATCCCATACTGTAACAGCCCATGTATAGCGGGCAGCGGCCTGCAGCGGCCTGCCGCCGTAGGGAATCCCTACGGAGATCCCGCTTGCCACTTTACCCGAGTCCCAGACCACTTCTTGTTTGGGGCTGTGGACTACAATCTGATATGCAGCCTGGTGATGGCCGCGGCTTTTGGGCGGAGCCTGCATCTGCCAGCCAAAGCGGGGCCGGGGCGTATCGATGCCCAACGGCTGCTCCAGGTATTCCACAGTCAAGCGCACCAGTCTGGTACTTGAATGCATTCTGCAGACACTCCTTTTCATGACTAGAGTTGCTGGACAACATCTTCTGCATCACAGCCGCTCTTACCTGCAGGTGGCATCGGGCAGTAAAAAAACTGCCAACAGGTAGTGATTGTCTTGGCAGTTGCTGGTTTGGCCCGGAGTTCAGCTGCGGCGATAAGCCGGCGGCAGGGCACGTTTGTGTCTGGAACGTTCATGCAAGCTTTCAATGATTTCCCGGTCGCGGTCCGGTATTTGCCGTCCCTCGAGGTAGGCATCGATCTCTTGATAGGTTGCACCGATCTCGGCTTCATCGGTTTGACCGGGCCACAGCCCGGCAGACGGCTGTTTGGCCAAGATTTGTTCCGGGATGCCCAGGATATCCGCCATGGCATAAATCTCTCCCTTGGTGAAGTCAACCAAGGGTAGGAGATCGCAGCCGCCGTCGCCGTATTTGGTGAAGTAGCCGATGAAATATTCTGCCTTGTTATCTGTCCCTACCACAAGGTAATTCAGGGCATTGGCAGCGGTATACCATGCACACATCCGCAGCCTGGCTCTTAAGTTGGCATCAGCCATTCTGCGGCTCGGCTCCCTTGACTGACCGCAGCGCTCAAGCTTGCGCCATACTTTCTCAATCATGCTTTGATGCTCGTGGGTCAAATCCAGCTCAAAGGCGTCAAGGCCGAGTTTTTTCACCACCAGCCGGGCATCGATCAAATCTTGGGGGTCTGAACTGATGGGAATAATCACTCCCAGTGAATTCTGGGGGCAGGCCCGTTTAATCAAAGCGGCTGCAACAGCCGAGTCAACACCTCCGCTGACGCCCACCACCAAGCCCTTGGCATTGGCGGCTTTCACCTGTTCCTGCAGCCATCCGGCAATTTTGTCGATTTCTTGACGCAGCACGGTTACACCTCCAGATACTGGTCAACTTCCCATTGATGCACTTGGCTGGTGTACTCGTTCCAATCCTGCATTTTTGCCCTCAAGAAATAGGTGAGGATGTGATCGCCGAGCGCCGATCTGATGACCTGGTTTTCCTGTAGGGCTTCAATGGCCTTTTCCAAAGAACCGGGCAGACAGGAGATGTGCAGTTGCTCCCGTTCTTCTTCATTCATCAAATACACATTTTTGCTCAGTGACGGAGGTGGTTCGATTTTATTCTTGATCCCGTCCAATCCTGCCTTGATGATCACCGCAAAAGCAAGATATGGGTTGCAGGACGGATCAGGGGAACGGAGTTCGATACGGGTATTGGCTTTGCGGCTGGCTGGAACCCGGACCAGCGCGGACCGGTTGTGAGCCGACCAGGATATATATACCGGAGCCTCATAGCCGGAGATCAATCTTTTGTATGAGTTGACCAAAGGGTTGGTGATGGCTGTAAATCCGGGTGCGTGGTACAAAAGCCCCCCGATAAAATACAATGCTGTCTTGCTCAGCTGATACTGCTCGTCCGGATCGTAAAAGACATTGCTGCCGCCGCGATCAACCAACGACAGATGGGTGTGCATTCCGGAACCTGCCATATTGTAGATTGGCTTTGGCATAAAACTGGCAATCAAGCCGTGGCGGCGGGCCACAGTCTTTGCGACAAATTTGGCCGTTGCGATGCGGTCGGCGCTGTACAGAGCGCAATCGTATTTAAAGCCGATTTCATGCTGCCCGAAGGCAACCTCATGGTGCGACGCCTCCACTTCAAAGCCCATTTCTTCCAGGGCGACCACAATATCCCGGCGTGCAGTCTCGCCGCTGTCAACAGGGCCCATGTCGAAATAGCTGGCTTTATCAGTGAAGGCAGGGGTTGCACGCCCTTGATCATCCAGCGGGAACAGGAAAAACTCGAATTCAGGGCCGGCCATGACTGAATAGCCCAGATCGTCGGCTTCTTCCAGGACTTTTTTCAGAGCGTAGCGGGGATCTCCCACAAAAGGCTGTCCATTGGGATAGTACACATCACAGATTAACCGTGCTTCCCTCAGTTCCGGATCGCACCAGGGAAAAACCGCAAATGTATCAAGATCAGGGCGCAAGTTCATGTCCGATTCTTCAACGCGGGCATAACCTTCAATAGACGAGCCGTCAAACATGATCTCGTTATCAAGGGCTTTCGGCAGCTGCCTGATGGGTATGGCCACGTTTTTTACCACCCCAAGGATATCGGAAAACTGCAGGCGGACAAACTTGATTTTCAGTTCTTTCGCCAGAGCGAGAATGTCTGATTTGGTTTTGGCCATGGCTGCTCGTTCCTTTAATGAAAATTTTAATCTTATGCAATAATACCACTAAGCAAAGGCCATTGTCAATTGATGATAGAGGAATTGACGGTGTCAACTTTTTGTAGGATAAGCCAACTTTGATCATCCTTTTGGAATAGAGCCCTAGAAAGGATAATAGCCGTTTTGAAGCCCTCTTAGGCAATTTTTTTTACATAGCGACTAAATTCCTGAATCCGCTTCTTATCAGAATCATCTTTCGCATCTTGCTTAAGCTGCTGAATAAGCCGAGCCGAAGCCTGCCAGTCGCCACTGTAGAGTGCCGCATGCAAGCTTGGCCTTTTCTCAGGTTGTTTGCTGGTTACCTCGAGAATTACCTTGTTCGGATGATAGCGATCAAGAACATACTTTAACTCTTCGATCGGTTTACCATGGCTGCTTATGTAATGAGGATTGATGCACTGCCCACGTTTGCCACGGCGTTCAATTCCCTCATGAATACTAATTAAGGGTACCATTGCTTTTTTGCCATCCTGAAGTGAAACATGATCTTCATCGGCATTGATGTACAACACTTTAGCTTTGCGTTTAACTGAGGGAGCTGGTACCGTAAGATGACTCACTTGCGTGTTCCACCAATTGCACTGCAACAGTATTGGAAACGCGATGTATCCCTCGAGGCCGACTGCCTGGTCCAGAAGATAGGCATAGTCTTCATCACGCTTGTTGAAGAAGTAGGTTCTGATGAATTTTTCAACGATTTGTTGTAAAATATTAATCACAAGAGATCACTCCTTTGGTTGGGATTAAAGTCGATTCTATTTGACCAAAAGAAGGATCTCTTGTTTAGTTTTGTCCTACAATTACTTTACACTATGAGAGGAATTGATGCTGTTTCGGCGAAAAAAAAGGTATGATATTCTTGGAGGTGTCCACCATGGCCTTTGATCAACAACTGCGCATACCTGGGCCTACTCCCGTACCGCACCGGGTGGCGGCTGCCGGGGCACAGCCGATGATCAACCACCGCGGCCCTGTATTCAAACAGCTCATGATCACGGTGCTTGAACGCTTGAAAAATGTATTTCAAACAAAAAACACAATTCTGGCATTGACAGGATCCGGCACTGCTGCAATGGAAGCCAGCGTTGCCAATCTGATCAATCCCCATGATGAGGTCCTGGTGCTGGCAGGCGGTGTTTTCGGACAACGGTGGGCAAAAATCTGCCGCGCGTTTCAGTCACAGGTGCATGTTTTGGAATATCCCTGGGGCGAAGGGGTTGATCCGCAGCAAGTCGCCGATTTCCTGCGCCGGCATCCACAGACTGCGGCTGTGTTTGCCACTCACAATGAATCATCGACAGGAGTCCTCAATGATCTGGCCGGTATTGGGGCTGCCGCAGCTGATTTTGATGCTTTGCTCATAGTTGATGCTGTCAGCTCCCTGGGGGGAGCAGACCTGAAGATGGATCAGTGGGGGATCGATGTGGTGTGCACGGCGTCGCAGAAGTGCTTGATGGCACCTCCGGGCCTGGCCTTCATCAGCTTTTCCCAGCGTGCGGAGCAGCGTATGATGGAGGTTTCCAGCCCCCGCTTTTATCTTGACCTGCGGATCTACATGGAGTGGTTGGCGAAGCACGAACCGCCTTTCACCCCAAACATCGCTTGCTTTCGCGCAGTTGCCGAAGCCTTGAGTATGATTGAGGCGGAGGGGCTGGAGCAAGTTTTTGCCCGCCACTTGCTTTTGCGGGACATGATCCGTGCTGGGCTGCGGGCGCTTAATCTGCCGCTCTTGGTTGATGAAAAGTGGGCTTCACCTACCGTGACTGCTGTCAAACCTGATTTTTCGGACATTGGGGGCTTTGTGGCCGATCTGAGAGCCTGCGGAGTTGAGCTGGCAGGAGGGCAAGGCCCGTTGTCAGGGAAGATTTTCCGCATTGGGCACATGGGGTATGCTTCTCCCTTGGATATGCTGGTTACTCTAGCCGCAATCGAATCCAAGCTAGGGTGTTACGGCCGGGCAGCCGCAGCGGCGGAACAGGTTTGGAGCGAGGCGCAACAGGCACACGGTACTCTCGCCGAATGGAGGGCATGATCATGAAGGCAATCCTTTTTGATTTGGACGGTACTTTGCTGGACTCAGATTTTGATACGTTGATCGAAGAGTATTTTCAGGGCATATCGGCTTTGTTTGCCCGGTGGCTGCCTCCTGAACAGTTTGTCAAGCATCTTATGGCTTCTACGCATGCGATGCTCAGCGATGACGACCCCGGCCGGACCAATACCCAGGCTTTTGCCGATGAGTTTTTCCCGAGAACGAATCTGGATCCAAGTTTGATGGAGCTGTTTGAGCAGTATTACCGGGAGGAGTTTCCCAAGTTAAAACACCTGGCGAAGACAAACCCACTGGCAAAGGACATAGTGGAATTGGCGTTTGCCCATAATTCCAAGGTCGTGATTGCCACCAATCCATTGTTTCCCCTGGCACCGACCGAGGAGAGGCTGCGTTGGGCAGGCGTCCTTGAGTATCCCTACAGTTTGATCACCCATGGAGACAATATGCACTACTGCAAGCCAAACCCCAAGTATTATTTGGAAATCAGCGAAGTGATCGGTGTCGCTCCCGAGGATTGCTTGATGATCGGGGACGATCCCGAATTTGACGGCCCGGCGGCAAAAGTGGGGATGGATCTGTTCTTGCTGCAGGGCGGCAGGACATTGGCGGATGCGATGCAGTACATTTCCGCAAAAAGGAGATAAAACACGGTGAAGTTCACTGTATTGGATGCCATCGACATCTTGATCGTCGCTTTTGTGATCTTCAAGCTGATTCATGCTATTCGCCATACCAGAGCCATTACCTTGATCAAGGGATTGGCAGTCGTTGTGGTTGCAGGAGTCGTGGCTCAGGCGTTTGGCCTAAGAACTGTGAACTGGCTTTTGGACCAGGCGACAACCACTGTCTTTGTAGCGCTGCCCATCGTTTTTTATCCGGAATTAAGGCGTGCTTTGGAACAACTCGGGCAGGGGGGATTGTTTGGCAAAGCGGCTGCCACTGACAAGGATGATGCTGACTATGTAGTAGATGTGGTGGTCCAAGCTGCTTTCCAGCTCAGTGCCGGTAGAGTAGGCGCCTTGATTGTTATTGAAAGAGGTGTGGGCCTGCAGGAGTACATTGATACCGGAATCGAGCTCGATGCCGTGCTGTCAGTACAGCTGCTGGCCAATGTTTTCGAGCGGAATTCACCGCTGCATGACGGTGCGGTGATCATCCGCAAAAAACGGATTCAGGCTGCTTCTTGCCTTTTGCCCCTGACTGAGCGCAAACTCGATACTCAGCTGGGTACAAGGCACCGGGCGGCAATCGGGCTTAGTGAACAATCGGATGCCTTGGCTGTGGCCGTGTCTGAGGAAACAGGAGCAGTTTCCCTGGCTGTAGGCGGCCGGCTGCGCCGCTATCTAACTGAAAGCAGGCTGCGGGAGCAGCTGCAGGCATACCTCCACAAGGATGAGCATGCTGTTGGCTCAAGGGGGATTTGGGGATGAACAGGCAGCAGTGGCGCAGTTTCGCTCAGGGCTTGCTGAGAAAGCTTCAGGTGCTCTTTCGGGATGAAGACCTTTATTATCGGTTTTTTGCACTGTTTTTGGCGATCATTCTATGGTCATTTGCCGGAGGCTATGGCCGTCTGGTTGCGATCGATCAGCATCCAGCCCCGGCAGTTGTGGCTGTGATCCCGCGGTTTTCAGGGGAATTGGCGCCGGGATTGGGATTGCAGTCCTTCGTCGTTATTCCGCAGACTCTTACGGCCAATGTCCCCCCGGGTTTGGCCGGGACGCTTGAGGCATTGGTCACCGAGCCCATACAGTTAACGGGACTAGCCGCTGGCGAATATGATTTGAGCATCGGTGTAATCAAACCTGCCGGTGTTGAGATCGTTGGTTCATCAACTGTCCAGGTGAAACTGGTGGTTGCCGCCACTCAATGAATTCCACCACCAGAAAAACCGGATGGCGGGGAAGGCCGATAAGTGGGACAGGGTTAAAATACGAGGTAAAACTGGGAGGTTTTAATCAATGGCACGATTATTTGGTACCGATGGTGTGCGGGGGGTGGCCAACCGGGAGTTGACCCCTGAATTGGCTCTGCAGCTGGGGAGGGCAGGCGCAGTTGTTTTGGCTGAAAAATCTGGGCGGCCGAAAATCCTGATCGGTAAAGACACCCGCATTTCCGGGGACATGCTGGAAGCTGCACTGATTGCCGGGACTACATCAACGGGAGCGGACGTCTACCTGTTGGGAGTGGTGCCCACTCCGGCAGTGGCATACTTGACCAAACTTTTGAAGGCTGATGCTGGAATCATGATTTCCGCATCCCACAACCCGGTTGATGATAATGGGATCAAATTCTTTGCCGACAGCGGGTTTAAGCTGTCTGATGCTACCGAGGACCGGATTGAGGAGTTGATTGATAGCGAGATCGACTTGCGGCCGGTTGGCGCCGATTTGGGCAGAGTATACCGCCAGGAAAACGCCTTGGACTTATATATTCATTTTTTGCTGAGCACAGTTGCGCTTAACCTGAGTGGGCTGCATATTGCGGTAGACTGTGCCAACGGTGCAGCTTCACAGGCCGCACCGGCGGTATTGAGAAAACTGGGGGCCCGGGTCTCTGTGATCAACAACGAGCCCAACGGCATCAACATCAATGTAGATTGTGGTTCCACCCACATTGAGGTGCTGCAGGAATATGTGAAGCAGGTCAAGGCCGATTTCGGGTTCAGCTACGACGGCGACGCAGACCGGGTGCTGGCAGTGGATGAGCAGGGCAATGTGATCAACGGAGATCAAATCCTGGCGATATGCGGGCTGCATCTGTTGGCTCAAGGCAGGCTTTCTCAGAACAGGATTGCGGCAACGGTTTACTCTAATGGCGGCTTGGCTCAAGCCATGGAGCAGGCTGGCGGAGAGGTGGTGACTACTGCTGCAGGAGATCGTTATGTCCTGGAAGCAATGCTTGAACAAGGGCTGGTTCTCGGCGGCGAACAGTCAGGGCATGTGATTTTCCTGGAACACGGTACCACCGGGGATGGGATCCTGACCACACTGCAGTTGTTGTCTGTTGTGGCACAATCAGGCCGAAAACTGTCAGAATTGGCGCAAGTCATGCCCATATATCCCCAAGTGTTGGAAAATGTCAGAGTGGCCAGCAAAGAAGGTTGGGAACAGAACCCACAGATCCGCAGGGCGATCGATGGTGTCAAGGCAAAACTGGGCACCCAAGGCAGGATTTTCGTCCGGGCCAGCGGTACTGAACCTGTAATCAGAGTCATGGGAGAGCATCCCGATGAAGCCTTGCTTACCGAGGCAGTCAGTGAGGTTGCAGCGGTAATCAAATCCGAGCAGAGAGCTTGAAGGCTTGCATGCATCCGAAGACCAATATGCAGTTCGCGGCAGCCGGCACCAGGAAGGGATTGTTTGCGGCAATCAAGAAAGATAGAGAAGGAGGCTGAAGTAAACGGGCGGTTCCGCCTTAGGCCGGGAACGGAAATACATCATGGAGTGAAGGCGCGTGGCCGAGATCATCAAAGGGTGCGGAGTGGATATAATCGAGATAAGCCGCATTACCCGGGCAATGGAAAACCCGAGGTTTATCCAACGGATTTATACACCTGGGGAGCAGCGACTCCTGCGTTCGCGGCCAGTGCAATCCTGGGCGGCGCGGTTTGCTGCCAAAGAAGCAGTGATGAAAGCATTGGGCTGTGGTTGGCGCAATGGAGTGCGTTTTCGTGATATAGAGATTCTACAGGAACCAAGCGGGAAACCGGTGGTTGAATTAATGGGACAGGCGCTGGTGGTTGCCGAAGCTCAGGGGGTTACTGCTGTCCATCTGAGTATGTCCCATAACCGTAATGTTGCCATTGCTTATGTTGTCTGTGCAGGAGGAGGATGAGGCCGGTGGTAGTGGTGACTGCTGAGGAAATGCGGGCGATTGACAAGCGGGCGGTTTCAGAACTTGGGATTCCAAGCCTGGTGCTGATGGAGAATGCCGGAGTGGCTGTAGTCAGGGAATTGGAGCAGGAATTTGGCGGGCTTGAGGGTAAGAGATGCTTGATTCTGGTGGGCAGAGGCAATAACGGCGGCGACGGGCTGGTAATTGCCAGGCATTTGCTCAACCGCCATGTGAAAGTCAAAGTGTTTTTGATTGCCGAGGAAAGGGAGTTGAGCCAGGACTGCCGGTTCAATCTGGAGATCTTTAGAAGACTTGAGGGCGAAATTCATTCCCTCAGCGAACCGGTATTGTCAAAGCTGAAGATCAACCTGGCTCTAAACGATCTGGTGATTGACGCCCTTGTGGGCACCGGGTTTTCCAGCGAACAAAAAGGGGTTTTGCCGGAAGTGATCGAGATAGTGAACAACTGCCGCACGCCAGTTGTATCCGTTGATGTCCCTTCAGGTGTTGATCCAACGACTGGCGCAGTACAAGGGGATGCGGTACGGGCCACCCTGACGGTGGCGTTAGGGTTTCTGAAAACAGGCCTGCTTTTGTATCCCGGCAGGGAACACTGCGGGAAACTTCGCGTTGTGGATATCGGTATTCCCACCAGCCTGGCGGGGGGCATAAAGCGGCGTCTGACCACTGGGCAGATTACAAGAGAACTGCCGGTACGCCCCGGTTGGGGGCACAAAGGTACATTCGGGCACTGCCTTGTCGTTGCCGGATCCAAGCCCATGACCGGGGCAGCATATCTGACGAGCCATGCTCTGCTGCGGGCCGGTGCCGGTTTGGTTACGCTGGCCGTACCGGAATCAATCCGGGATCAGTTTCCACCGAGCGAGGTGATTACGGTGCCGGTGTCCGAGTCCGGAGCCGGTTGCTTTGGAGCATCCAGTATAGAGCAGCTGCTCAAAAACATGGAGAAAAAAGATGTCTTGGTGATTGGGCCGGGATTGGGATCAGATCCTGAGCTGGCGGATGTGGTCAGGGCACTGCTGGAGAATTGGCAAGGGCCATTGGTCTTGGATGCGGATGGTTTGAACCAAATCAGAGACCGGGCCTGGCTGCAGGAACTGCCTGAAGAAACCCGCCGCAAATGGGTGTTCACACCACATCCCGGTGAACTGGCGCGCCTTTTAAAGAAGAGTGCGGCGGAAATCAATGCCAACCGCATGGAAACAGCCTGGACCGCCTATCAAGAGCTGGGTGTGAACCTCGTCCTCAAAGGCGCACCCACTATCAGTGCCGGCAGCGGACGAATGTATATCAACAGTACCGGCAACCCGGCGATGGGGACCGCCGGGATGGGTGATGTGCTTACCGGCATTATCGGCGGGCTGCTGGCTCAAGGTATGGAACCGTTTTTGGCTGCGGCCGCAGGAGTGTACGTGCATGGGAAGGCCGGCGACTATTTAAGCCGGAAATACGGCGACCGAGGCATAATTGCTTCTGATATGCTCGAAGTAATCCCTGCGATGTTAAGCCCCGAGGACACACATTCTGAAATACTCAGAGCAGTTGGGTCTGAACTGGAGTGATCAATAAATGGAAAAGCCCTTAAGGCCGGTATGGGCTGAAATCAATCTGGGCCATGCAGCTCACAATGTAGCGGAATTCAAACGCTTGATCGGCCCTGATTGCCAGTTGATGGCCGTGATCAAAGCGAATGCCTACGGGCATGGTGATCTGGAACTGGCGAGAACTGCACTGGCCAATGGAGCATCATGGTTGGCAGTAGCTTTGCCGGAGGAAGGAGCAAGACTGAGGCGGGCAGGTATAGCAGCACCTATCCTGGTGTTGGGTGCCGTTTCCCTTCCCCAGTTGGAGCTTTGTGCCGCCAAAGATTTGGCTGTTACCGTATTCCAATGGGACATTGCCCAGGCATTGTCGAATATAGCTCGCAGGCTGCAAAAAACTGTGAAAGTCCACGTTAAAGTTGATACAGGTATGACCAGGCTTGGGATCCAGCCTGAAGAGACTGTTGACTTCGCCAAACGCTTGCTTGGGCTGCCCGGGATCGAAGTCCAGGGTATCTATACTCATTTTGCCTGCGCTGATCAACTGCATGACACTTATACACAGTGGCAGTGGCAGCGGTTTTCATGGGTGTTGATGGAGCTGCAGAAAGAACAGATCCAGATCCCTTTAAGGCATTGCGCCAATACTGCCGCAACGATACTAATGCCAGAAACACGGCTGGATCTGGTCAGGGTCGGCCTGGGCATCTATGGGCTTCATCCCTGCGCCGAGACCAGTTACAGCTTGATTGATCTCAAGCCGGTGATGAGTTTGCATACTCAGGTTATGGCTTTAAAACGAGTGCCGAAAGGTACGGGTGTAAGTTACGGAAGGGCATTTGTCACCTGGAAAGACACAACCATTGCAGTACTGCCGATTGGCTACGCCGATGGGCTGCTGCGGCAAGTAGGCGAGAAAGGTGCGGCTTTGATCAATGGCCGCCGCCATCATTTTGCCGGGCGGGTAACCATGGATCACTGCATGGTCGATGTGGGCGATCTGGAAGTGGAAATAGGGGATGTGGCAACCTTGATCGGGCGGCAGGGTACAGAGGCAATCACGGTTGACGACTGGGCCGAATGGCTCGACACCATTAATTACGAAATCCCCTGCCTGATCAGTGAGCGGGTGACGAGGATTTACTGCAAATGATCCTGGGAGGAATCGGGGTGGACATTTTGCGGCTGCACCGGTGTGATCGTTTTTTTAATGATCGGCTTTTGAAAGAGCTGACTTAACTGATCACGGATTTTCTTGGCTTCAGCTTCATTTTCCAGATATTTGTCACTGAAGGGAAGACGCACATAGACTCGGCTCTGGAATTGGTCCGGCTGTTGGATCATCTACGATTCCTCCTCGGTAATAGCATATTCGCTCTCTTGGGCAGCAGTAACGGGAATCGAGGCCTAATTTTGGGAGGTTTGATAGTGTGGGGCATCCTGATATGCACGATGTGATTCAGCTTTATCAAATGCGAATCGGCCTGTTGTCTGCAAGTCAAAGGGACAAGCTCTATCAAGCCTATGACCAGGGTATGTCTCCATTTGTGATCGGCTGTGCCATCTTGCGCACCAGCCAGGAAAAACGGCGCAAGAATCTTAGGGGGCAGCATAAACGGATTTCATTCAACTATTTGTGGGGCATCATTCAAGATTGGTTTGCGCAGGGCATCACGGATGAAGCGTCGTTCCGTGCATATTGGCAGGCGCAGCAGCGGAAGCCTGCAGTACAGAATGGAGGTAAACATGTTCAAGCTAGGACAAGGCGGCAGGTTTTCAGCCGCGATTATGAATACAGGCAGCGGAAGCCTGCAGCCGAAGGTTTCTTCTCGTTCATGGATGACTAGGTATGGCATCCGCCGCTATTTCCGGCCGGATTGGGCGGCGAAGTGCCCCCGCTGCCGGCAGATGATCAACAGGGTTTACCGGCTTCATCCTTTTGCGATGCCGAAAAGATACGGCCGCGGGCTCTGGTTGACAACGGACTGCCGCTGCACGCTTGAGGAGCAGAAGGCCCTGCGGGAAAGGCTCCAGAAAGTTATTGCCAAGCCCGAACCGGGCTTGCCCTTACCGCCGGCTCTTAAGAGGCACAAGTTTGACAATTTCATAGTTGAGAGTTTTAACCGCCAAGCTTACACTGTGTGTCTTAAGTTTGCCACCAATTTTGCCAAGAACATAGATGGCAAGGGCTTGATTATCTGCGGCAAGGCCGGCAGAGGCAAGACCCATTTGGCCTGTGCGGTTTTGAGCAAGCTCAAAGATGATTACTCGACTGGGTTTGCCCATATCCCCAGTTTCCTGGAACAGCTGCGCCAGGGAGAGGCGAATATCAAGCAGTTGATCGCCGTGGACTTATTAGTGCTGGATGATCTGGGCAGTGAACGGGAAAGTGACTGGGTATTGGAAAAATTGCTGGTGATTGTGGACGGAAGATTGAACGAGTTCAAACCGACAATTTACACGACCAACTTCAATCTTGACGAGCTGGAACTTCGGGTGGGTTCCAGGTTGGCATCCAGAATCTTGTACAACTCCATGGATCTGGTTGTCCAAGGCCCGGATTGGCGGGAAGTCAAATACAGACAGGGCGCTCTTTAAGTTAGCACAGCAAAACGTCTGTGCAGATCAGCCTGCATAGACGTTTTTTGAGGGCCTGTTAAAGAACTTTGCTCAAGAAGCTCTGAGTCCGGGGATGCTGGGGATTGCTGAACAGCTGATCCGGCATGTTCTCTTCCACCAGCAGGCCGTCATCCATGAAAACGACCCGATCGCTTACTTCCCTGGCAAAGCCCATCTCGTGGGTGACCACCACCATGGTCATGCCGTCGGCGGCCAGGCTTTTCATGACATCCAGCACTTCACCGATCATCTCAGGGTCAAGGGCGGAGGTGGGCTCGTCAAACAGCATCACTTGAGGGCGCATGGCCAATGCCCGGGCAATGGCGACCCGCTGCTGCTGCCCTCCGGACAGTTGGTTAGGGTAAACATCGGCTTTCTCACTCAAACCTACCTGTGTGAGCAGTTCATATGCCTGGCTTTTGGCCTCCTCTGGTTCCATTTTCCGGGCCAGCCTGGGTGCCAGTGTGATGTTGTCAATGACTTTCATATGGGGAAAGAGGTTGAAGCTTTGAAAAACCATCCCCATTTCCCGGCGGACAACTTGCAGGTTGTCAGGTGTAATCAGGTCGCCTGCAAATCTGATCTCGCCGCTGGTAGGCAGTTCCAAAAAATTCAGGCAGCGCAAAAAAGTACTCTTGCCGCTTCCAGATGGCCCAATAATCACCACAACTTCCCCCTGCTCGATGGTGGTGGTTATTCCTTTGAGAACGTGCAGATTTTTGAACTTTTTGTGCAGATCTTGTACTTCGATTATTGCCATCTCATTCATCCACCTTCAAACATTTTTCCAATAGGATGACAATCCTTGATATTGTCACGGTCAGGATTAAGTATATGATAGCCGCTGAAAACCAGACTTCAAAAAACCTAAAGGTTCGGCCTGCCGTGGTATCGGCATACCGGGTAAGTTCATTGACGGAAATGACCGATACCAGTGACGAATCTTTCAAGAGAGCGATAAACTCGTTACCCAAAGGTGGGATGATTCTCTTAAAGGCCTGCGGCAGAATTACATAGAACATGGTGGCACTATTACTTAAGCCCAAAGACAAAGCGGCTTCCCTTTGGCCTTTTTCAATCGACTGAATGCCAGCTCTGACAATTTCGGCAACATAAGCCCCGCTGTTAATACTAAGGGCGATCAGCGCTGCCGGGAAAGGATCGAGCGTCCCCTCGATCAGTGCGTTGATGCCGTAAAAAACCATGAAAATTTGGACCATAAGGGGAGTACCCCGGATAAAATCGATGTAGGCTGCAGCGAGGTAGCGCAGTGGTGTCCGGCTTAAGCGCATGATGCCAAAGATCGTCCCAAGAATGATGCCTGCCAATACCGATATGGATGTCAGTTTAACTGTGACTATGGCTCCGGGAAGGAGTAAAGGTACGAATTCCTTCACGGAACTCCATTGAAAAGTCATCGTGTTCCTCCTTTAGTGCGTGAAAAAGGTGCGCCTTTTTGGGGAACGCACCTTTTTGCCGGGGGTTTACATTCCCGAAAACCATTTGTCATAGATTTGTTGATAGGTACCGTCTTCCTTAAGCTTGGCCAAGGCTGCATTCACTTTTTCCAGGAGTTCGGTATCCTCTTTGCGGAGAGCCAGCCCGAAATAGTCGTCTTCAGACACTTTGCCCACGTGTTTCAAAGGTGCGTTGGGATTGGCGGCAAAAAAGGCTTCGGCCACCGGCAGATCAATAATCGCAGCATCGACAATACCAATAACAATGTTCTGTAGTGTTTCAGGAACCGTGTTATAACGGTAGATACTCACGCCTGGGATCTCTTCGGCGGCAAAATCGCCTGTGGTGTTGATTTGGACTCCGACTTTCTTGTTGGCCAGATCCTCCAGGGTGGCAACGCCGGTGTTGTTTTTATGGACGACAATTGTCAAAACAGAAGTAAAATATTGGTCAGAGAAATTTACCTGTTTGGCCCTTTCTTCAGTGATTGACATTCCTGATGCGATCATATCAATGTTTTTGTTCAGCAGGCTGGGGATCAGCCCGTTCCAGGCCATGTCGAGAAACTGTACTTCATATCCCATCGCTTCACCGATTGCTTTCGCCAGGTCTACATCAAAGCCCACGATCTGGTTGTTCTCGTCCATAAACTCAAAAGGGACAAAAGCACAATCGGCGGCAACCCTTAAAACAGGTTTCTGGGCCAATGCCGGCGAAACAGTCCCCAAGCACACCAGCAGCAACAGTGCGATCAAAGTGATTCTTTTCATAATTTTCCACCTTTCATTTTTCAAAATTGGCGCTAACATTAGCTTGCCCGGCACCGTGTGAATATATATTCATCATAACGGCAAATTGATACATAGATTATAACAAGCGATCATCATTTAGGCAATACTATATATGTTAAATAAATGTAATCTTTACATTTCCATTCGGTTGACAAATTCGGTTATAATAAACAAGGTGAGAGACATGGAACTGTTTGCAGACTACCACACGCATACCAGACACAGCCACGGTAAAGGCACTGTTCTTGACAATGTGGCCCGGGCGAATGAGATCGGCCTCGCGGAGATTGCCATCAGTGACCATGGCCCGGGGCACATGTTTGGGATCGGGATCAAGAATCTGGCTGTCCCTGATCAAATCCGTTCCGAAATTGAGGCCGGCATGGTCCTGTACCCTAGAGTAAAAGTGAAATTGGGGATCGAAGCCAATGTCACCAGCATCCGCGGGGACATCGACATACCGCCGCAGTATGTGGGCAAACTCGATCTGCTTCTGGTGGGGCTGCATGTGATGGTGAGGCCGGAGCAATGGCTGGACGGTTTGAACCGGACTGCAGTACACTTTTTGCGCGGATTGTCCCCGGGGCTGAGGCGCAAAGCAAGGCTGTTGAACACTGAAGCTATTGTCAATGCAGTATACCGCCATCCTATTGATATCGTCACCCACCCCGGCCACCGTTTTGCCATTGATTCGAGGGAGCTGGCAAAGGCTTGTGCCGAGCGGAACACCGCATTTGAAATTAATACCAGCCATAGGCACATTACGGTAGAGTTGATTGAGCTGGCAGCCGATGCCGGAGTCAAATTTGTGATCTGCAGTGATGCCCATCACCCAAGGCGGGTAGGTGACTTCGACTATGGCATTCAAATGGCCAAAGCGGCAGGATTGTCACGGGCTCTGATCCTTAATGCCAAACAATAGGGGCTTTCAGGCGGTGGGATGGGAGATGGCAATCTGTTAGTGGGAGGTAATGCTCGCATGAAGGGCGGATATCGGTGGTTGATTCCCGGTATGGGCGTTAAGCGCTGGATAGCCTTGACTACCTTAGGTATACTGTTGTTTACCTTGGGAATCATTATTTGGGATTTCCAGGCGTCATCGCCGGCGGAAGCCAAGCTTTTGCGGTTCATAACTCAATACATCAGCAATACTACCGCTGCCGCCATCTTATTGGCAGTAATAGGCATCGGCCTCGGCGGTTTGGGGATCCGGAATTTGATCCGCTCGATTATCGAGGTGGTTTCTCCGGATGAGGTCGATGATTTGGCAGAGGTTGTCTACCGCAAACGGAGCCTGGAGCGGGGGCCGCGGATTGTGGTAATTGGAGGCGGCACCGGGCTAAGCACGCTGCTGCGGGGGTTAAAAGCCTATTCCAGCAATATTACGGCGATCGTCACTGTTGCCGATGACGGCGGCAGTTCCGGCAGGATCCGGCAGGAACTGGGGATCCTGCCTCCGGGGGATGTCCGCAACACGCTGGTTGCCCTGGCTGATACGGAACCGTTGATGGAGCAGCTGTTTCAATACAGGTTTTCCTGGGGTGAAGGCTTGAGCGGCCACAGTTTCGGCAACTTGTTCATAGCGGCGATGACGGATATTACCGGCGACTTTGAAACGGCGATTAAACAATTCGGCAAAGTTTTGGCGGTGCGGGGCATGGTCCTGCCTTCCACATTGACGACTGTGAAACTGAAGGCCAAGTACACTGACGGTTCGGAAGTGATCGGTGAGAGCAAGATTCCTCAGGCGCAAAAAAAAATAGATACAATCAGCCTGGTGCCGCGCAATGCAGAACCTCTGCCTGAGGCTTTGGAGGCCATAGAGAGCGCAGATCTGATCGTCTTGGGGCCGGGGAGCCTGTATACGAGCGTGATCCCAAATCTGCTGGTCAATAAAATCTGCCAGTCACTGGTCGCAAGCACAGCTTTCAAGGTTTATGTCTGCAATGTCATGACCCAGCCGGGCGAAACAGATCAGATGTCCTCCGCCGACCATGTGGAAGCCATTTTGAACCATGTCAACGGTCAGAGAATCTTTGACTATGTGCTGATCAACAATCAACGCCTGACAGCCGCCCAATCCCGCAAGTACAGCAGTGACAATGCTTATCCGGTCAAGGCCGATGCCAATCAAGTCAAAAAGCTTGGCATGACACCGATAATGGCTCCCCTGTTGGATCAGGGCGATCTGGTCCGCCATGATTCCCAGGCTTTGGCCAAGGCCCTGATCAAGCTAGTAGCTGACTCCAAGTCGTAAATCCCTATTGTGCCTCATATGATTTTTTGAGGGGGCGATGGGGTTGAAACGCTGGATTACTGTCTTTGTGCTGGTTAGTTTGGTGGGAGTGTTGGCACCGTTCCTGCGCCAGGTTGAAAGGCGGATTGCCGGTGTCAAACCCGGAGTCTATCTTGGTTACCGGAACATGGAATACTATTTTGAAGACGAAGTGAGAACCATTGTCCGGCAGCTTGCCCGGGAGATCAATCAGCAGGAAATAAATGCCTCCATTGACAAAAAAAGCGGTGGAATCGTACCAGAACAAAACGGGATCTATGTTGACATCGAAGCCACCGTTGAACTGGTGATGAACGCCCCGTCCCGCACCCATCTCGAGCCCGTGATTTTGGAGACTGTTCCTCTGGTCCGCACAGAGCACTTAGAACCCCTGCAGGCGATCATCGGGGATTTCAGCACCCCTGTGATGGGTTCTCCCGGCAGAGTTTCAAATCTGAGGCTGTCCCTGGCGGTCATCAACAATACTCTGGTACTCCCCGGCGAAGTGTTTTCCTTTAATGAGGTAGTGGGGGAGCGGACACCGGAGAAAGGATACCGGCCGGCACCGGTGATCTACGGTGAATCGGTGGCCGATGCCGTTGGCGGTGGTGTGTGCCAGGTTTCGACAACTCTATACAATGCAGTACGAAGGGCAGGCCTGGAAATCGTGGAGCGGCGGATGCATTCGATCGCCCCAAGCTATATCCGGCACGGCATGGACGCAACAGTTGCCTGGCCCCATACGGACTTTAAATTCCGCAACAACAGCGAAGATCCTATAATAGTCAAAGGCGAGATCCAAGGCTGGCGTGTGCGAGTATGGCTGATTGGGAGGGGATAGGGTGGCTTTCTCCAAGGATACCAAACGGGAACTGGCCCGCGTAATCCCAGAAGAGTGGTGCTGCCGCATTGCAGAGCTGAGCGCGTATTATGATTTCGACGGCTATCTTTTTGGAGGAGGGAAATACCTGGACTTTTACCATTTTACGCCCTCTGTTGCCCGGAAAATCCTCACCTTGATCAAGGCAGCCTTCCCTGAGGTGGAAACGCAGCTTTTGGTGCAAAGGGCCCGGGCCCGGAAAAACCAGGTCTATACAGTGAGAGTGCCGGTGCCGGCTGATGCCTGGAAAGTTTTTGACGCTATCCGCGGTGTCGAGTATGCGGATCAGGAACGAAAAATCCTAGCGTTAAGCTGCTGCAGGAAGGCCTATATCCGGGGGGCGTTTTTGAGCCATGGTTCAGTAACCAACCCTAAAAAAACCTATCATTTGGAGATCTTTACTGAGAAATATGAAGTAGCCCGGAAAGTCTATCACAATATTAGTGCCTACTGGCTGGAGGCAAGGATGACATCCCGGAAAGGAGACTTGCTGGTATACCTGAAAGGTGCGGACGATATTGCCACCCTGCTCAACCTGACGGGCGCCCACCATGCATTGATGCAGCTGGAAAACGTACGGATTGTCAAAGACATGCGCAACCGGGTCAACCGCTTGGTCAACTGTGAGACCGCAAATGTGGAAAAGACGATTCAAGCTGCGCTTGAACAGATCGATGCCGTGGAGAAAATCCAAAGGCATATGAATCTGTCCGATCTACCGCCAAAACTCGCTGAAATTGCCGCTCTGAGGCTTGAGAACCCCTATGCGACTCTAAAAGAACTTGGTGAGCTGATTGATCCGCCCATCAGCAAATCGGGGGTCAATTATCGAATGCAGCAGTTGATTAAGCTGAGCAAAAGCTTAGGTTGAGTAAAATTACCAAATCTTAACAACCCGGCGGCAGGGAACCCCTGCCGAGTCCAGAATATACTGTATTAGAGTAAGGAACTATTATTTGTGGTTTATGCGGGACAAAAATGTTGTTGTCGGGACAAAAACGATCCCTCGGGGGAGTCTAACCTGTGAATCTAATCCAAGTATTACATCAAATAGCACCGGAAATCCTGGGCATTATCGAGCAGCGTTATGCAGTGCTAAGAGTGGTTTATTACAAAGCTCCCATTGGGCGGCGGGCTCTGGCTCAGGAACTGCACCTCCCGGAGCGGCTGATCAGAAATGAGCTTGAGTTCCTGGTGGATTCGGGGTTTGTGGTCAAGAGCAGTTCCGGTGCAGCTTTAAGTGCCGGTGGCGAGCGAATTTTGCTCCAGCTGTCGGAATACATCCGCCAGATGCGGGGCCTGAGTGATTTGGAGCAGGAGTTGGGCTGCAGGCTCAATCTGAAGGCGGTGATCATTGTCCCCGGCAATGCTGATCACGACCCCATAGTCAAGCAGGATTTGGCCAAGGCAACTGCCCGCTACCTGCGCCGCTGCATCAAAGACGGTGATATTCTGGCTGTTAGCGGCGGAACCACTTTGGCTGAAGTGGCGAAAAGCTTTGGGCAAAACGGCGTTCAGCGTAATATTATGGTCGTTCCCGCCCGGGGGGGATTGGGCGAAGACGTAGAACTGCAGGCCAATACAATTGCTGCAAGGCTTGCCCAGGGGTTGGGAGGTTCATACCGCCTGCTCCATGCTCCCGACAATGTTGAGCCGCACCTGGTGGATACCATTTTGCAGGAGCCCAGCATTCGGGAAGTTGTTTCGCTGTGCCGGCGGGCTCATGTGCTTTTGCACGGGATCGGCACTGCAGAAGAAATGGCCAGGCGCCGGGGACTGCATGATGACCATGTAATGCAGTTGATTGTCAACGGTGCGGTGGGAGAGGCTTTTGGCTATTACTTCAACGACCTAGGCGAGGTCGTGTATTCCACAGCTTCCGTTGGGATACGAATGGAGGATTTGGCTAAAATACCATTGATCGTTGGCGTTGGCGGCGGCAAGAGCAAAGCATGGGCGCTTTTGTCGGTTATCCGGCTGGGGTATTGTGATGTATGCATCACCGATGAAGGGGCAGCCCGGAAGGTGATCCAAATACTAAAAAGCAGGGAGGAAATGTAAATGGCAATTAAAGTAGGTATTAATGGTTTTGGCCGTATCGGCCGGTTGGTATTCAGAGGAGGAATCGACAATCCCAATTTCGAATTCGCAGCCATCAACGACCTGACTGACGCTGCAACGTTGGCCCATTTGCTGAAATATGATTCAGTGCACGGCAAGTTTGATGGCCATGTTGAGGTTGACGGAGATAGCATCGTTGTCAACGGCAAGAGAATCAGGGTTTTTGCTGAAAGGGACCCGAAGAACCTGCCGTGGGGAGAGCTTGGAGTCGAGTATGTTGTGGAGGCGACCGGTATTTTCAGGAACCGGGATCAAGCCCAGTGGCATATTGATGCCGGCGCCAAAAAGGTGATTATCACAGCCCCGGCCAAAAATGAAGATATTACCATCGTAATGGGTGTCAACGAAGACAAATATGATCGGGATCACCACCATGTGATTTCCAACGCTTCCTGCACCACCAACTGCCTGGCTCCTGTTGCCAAAGTGCTGCACGAGGAATTTGTGATCAAAAGAGGCTTGATGACCACAGTCCATTCGTATACCAATGACCAAAGGATTCTGGACTTGCCCCACAAAGACCTGCGCCGGGCCCGGGCTGCCGCCTTGAGCATCATCCCCACAACCACCGGTGCTGCGGCTGCAGTAGGTTTGGTGCTCCCAGACTTAAAAGGCAAGCTTGACGGCTATGCCCTGCGGGTTCCCACCCCCACTGTTTCCGTGGTGGATTTGGTGGCAGAGCTGGAGAAACCGGCTACCGCTGAATCTGTCAACGCCGCCCTCAAGGCAGCTGCCGAAGGTAAGCTGAAGGGAATTCTGGGTTATGAGGAGACTCCGCTCGTATCCATGGATTTCCGGGGCGATGACCGTTCATCGATCGTAGATGCTGCGCTGACCAGTGTCATGGACGGCAATATGGTCAAAGTTGTAGCATGGTATGACAATGAATGGGGCTACTCCCTGCGGGTTGTGGACCTGATTGCCTATATGGATGCTCACAAATAGCAGTTAACATTTAGTTTATTCGCCATGAGGGGGATTACCCATTTCCCCCTCATTATTGAGTCGAGGAGGTAGTGGATGTGAACAAGAAAATGATCCAGGATGTGGATGTCAAAGGTAAACGTGTCCTGATGCGGGTGGATTTTAACGTACCCATGAATGAACAAGGCGATATTACCGATGATACGCGCATCAAGGCGGCATTGCCCAGCATTCGCTATTTGCTGGAACGGGGTGCTAGAGTGATTCTCATGTCCCATCTTGGGCGGCCTAAGGGCCAGATTGTGGAGTCACTGCGGATGAATGCGGTTGCCGAAAGGCTTGGCGAGCTTCTGGGCCAGCCGGTTATCAAGGCTGATGATTGTATCGGGCCTGAGGTTTCCGCTGCTGTGGAACAGATGCGGGATGGCGATGTGATGCTCTTGGAGAATGTCCGTTTTTATCCGGAAGAGGAAGCCAACGACCTCGAATTCGCCAAGAAGCTGGCGTCGTTGGGAGATCTGTATGTCAATGATGCCTTTGGAACCGCCCACCGGGCGCATGCATCCACAGAAGGGGTAGCCCGTTATCTGCCTGCAGTGGCCGGGTTTTTGATGGAGAAGGAACTTAAGTTTCTCGGCAGCGCGGTCAATGACCCAAAACGCCCGTTTGTGGCAATCCTGGGCGGAGCAAAGGTGAAAGACAAAATTGCTGTGATCGAATCGCTGCTCAACAAAGTAGATACATTGATCATCGGCGGCGGCATGGCGTATACATTCCTGAAAGCAAAGGGCTATGAAGTTGGCAACTCGCTTCTGGATTCTGAACGGGTTGATTTCTGCCGCAATGTGATGAAGCAGGCTGAAGCCAAGCAAGTTAAGCTGCTTTTGCCTGTCGATGTGGTGGCTGCCAAGGAGTTCGCCGCCGATGCTGAGTACAAAGTGGTTCCGGCTGACCAGATCCCGGCGGACTGGGAAGGTTTGGACATCGGGCCCAAGAGTGTTGAGCTGTTCAGCGAGGCAGTCAAATCAGCGGCGACGGTAGTATGGAATGGCCCAATGGGTGTTTTTGAGTGGGAACCCTTTGCCAACGGTACCAAGAAGATCGCCCAGGCTTTGGCTGAGAGCGATGCAATCACCATCATTGGCGGGGGAGATTCCGCATCAGCAGTGGAGCAGTTTGGATTGGCTGATCGGATGACCCATGTTTCCACCGGCGGCGGTGCATCTCTTGAGTTCCTGGAAGGAAAAGAACTGCCGGGCGTAGCCGCCCTTAACGACAAATAGGAGGAAGTACGAGTGCGTAAACCGATTATTGCCGGTAACTGGAAAATGCATAAAACTGTTTCTGAAGCCGTTGAACTATGCGAAGCGCTGGACCGTTCGGTACAGGATCTGGATATCGAGGTTGTTGTCTGCCCGCCGTTTACCGCCCTTTCCGCGGTATGCGCTTTAAACATGGGCAAAGTCAAAATCGGCGCTCAAAATGTCAGTATAGCCGATGCCGGGGCTTACACCGGCGAAATTTCCCCACTGATGCTGGTTGACACTTGTTGTTCCTATGTGATCATTGGCCACAGTGAGCGGCGGCAGCACTTTGGGGAAACAGACGCCGTGGTCAACGAAAAGATACATCTGGCATTGAGGCACGGCCTGCAGCCGATTGTCTGTATCGGCGAAAGCTTGGATCAGCGCAGGGCTGGGAAAACCGAGGCTGTGGTTGTCAGCCAGGCTAAGGCGGCTTTTGCCGATGTGGCCAGGGAGCAGGTGCCGGAAATTGTGATCGCATACGAACCGATTTGGGCCATCGGGACTGGAGAAACGGCCAGTGCCGAGGATGCCAACCAGGTGATCGGCACCATAAGGAAGACTATTGCCAAGATTTATGATCAGGAGGCTGCCGATCAGATCCGGATCCAGTATGGAGGCAGTGTGAAGCCGGGCAATATTCAGGAACTGATGGCACAACCCGAGATCGACGGGGCATTGGTTGGCGGTGCAAGTTTGGATTTAAAGGGCTTTACGGCCATTGTCCATTACCAGAAGCAGCAGTAGAGTGAGGAGGCTTGTTCATGAACAACAAACGACCGGTCGTCCTGGTAATTCTCGACGGGATCGGCCTGAGCGACTCTCCAGAGGGTGACGCCACCAAAACAGCCCGCACGCCCACCATGGATTGGTTGTGGGAAAACTGCCCCCATGCCACGCTGAAAGCAAGCGGAGAAGCAGTTGGATTGATGGAAGGCCAGATGGGCGATTCAAACGTCGGCCATCTGAACCTGGGTGCCGGCAGGATTGTCTACCAATATGTCGCCTTGATTTCCAAATCCATCAGGGATGGCGAGTTCTTTCACAACGAGCAGCTTTTGCTGGCTGTCAACCATGCCAAGGCCCATGGAAGCAAGCTGCACTTAATGGGCTTGGTTTCACCGGGCGGAGTCCACAGCCATTCCACTCATCTCTATGCTCTGCTGCAGCTGGCCAAGGCTCATGGCTTGGAGCAGGTATACGTCCATGCATTTCTCGATGGCAGAGATGTCCCCCCCTCCAGCGCCAAAGAATACCTGGAAGATTTGGAGGCGGAAATGGAAAAAATCGGAGTTGGACAGGTTGCCACCATCTCCGGCCGCTACTACGCCATGGACCGGGACAAACGCTGGGACCGGGTGGAAAAAGCCTACCTGGCACTGACGGAAGGAACAGGGCGCTTGGCCCCATCCAGCAGCGCCGCCATTGATTATGCCTATGACCATGGCGAAACCGATGAGTTTGTGATCCCGACAGTAATTGTTGACGGGAGTCAACAGCCGAGGGCAAAGATCGGCTGCAAAGACGCGGTGATATTCTTCAATTTCCGTGCGGATCGGGCCCGGGAGCTGACATGGGCATTTATCAATGATGACTTTAACGGGTTTGAGCGGCCCAGCGGCAAATTGGATCTCTGTTTTGTCACCATGGCCCAATATGATGCCAAGTTAAAGGTACCGTTTGCCTATCCGCCGCAAAACCTCGGCAATACGCTGGGGGAATACCTTTCGAAACTGTGTCTACAGCAGCTGCGCATTGCAGAGACGGAAAAATACGCCCATGTCACCTATTTCTTCAACGGCGGTATTGAAAAACCTTACCCCGGCGAAGACCGGAAACTGATTCCCTCACCGAAGGTGGCCACCTATGACCTCAAACCGGAAATGAGCGCACCGGCGGTCACTGATGCGGTAGTAGAACTGATCAATACAGACAAGTATGACCTGATTATCCTAAACTATGCCAATGGCGACATGGTGGGCCATACTGGAGTGATGGAGGCCGCTGTCAAAGCGGTGGAAGCGGTTGACACCGGGTTGGGCAGGGTCCTGGCCGCCATTAAAGAAAAGGGAAGCCTGGCCATTGTTACGGCGGATCACGGCAACGCAGAGCAAATGATCGACCCCGTAACTAACGAGCCCCATACGGCCCATACAACCAATTTGGTGCCAATATGGCTGTTTAATGCGGATCCGGGTTTAAAGCTTAAAGAAGGGATTCTTGCGGATATCGCCCCCACATTGCTGGAGCTGATGGGTATTCCCCAGCCTCCGGAGATGACCGGGGCAAGCCTGATTTGGAAGTAGTTTTGAAAGCAAAGGAGGAACACCTATGATTATTGATGATGTAAGAGCACGGGAGGTATTGGACTCACGGGGCAACCCGACCGTAGAAGTGGAAGTTATCTTGGCCGACGGCAGTGTTGGCCGGGCAATCGTGCCTTCCGGCGCTTCCACCGGGCAGTTTGAAGCAGTGGAACTGCGGGACGGGGATCAAAGGCGCTATTTGGGTAAAGGGGTACAGAAGGCTGTCAGTAACGTCAATGAGGTAATTGCCCCTGAATTGATTGGCATGGATGCCACAAGGCAGGTTGAAATTGACTCACTGTTAATCCAGTTGGATGGCACGCCAAACAAGGGTAAGCTTGGAGCCAACGCCATCCTGGGTGTATCCCTGGCCGTGGCCCATGCGGCTGCGGAGTCAGTGGGGCTGCCGCTTTATCAATATGTTGGCGGCACAAATGCCAAAGAACTGCCGGTGCCAATGATGAATATCCTCAACGGCGGCGCACATGCCGATAACAACGTTGATATTCAGGAGTTCATGATTATGCCGGTGGGGGCCGGTTCGTTCAAAGAAGCGCTCAGGATGGGCGCCGAGGTCTTCCACAACCTGAAAAAGGTCCTGGCGGGCAGGGGCTTGAATACGGCAGTCGGTGACGAAGGTGGTTTTGCGCCGGACTTGAATTCCAATGAGGAAGCAATCCAAGTGATCATGGAAGCCATCACCAAGGCCGGGTATAAGCCGGGCGAGGATATCTGCCTGGCAATGGATGTGGCTGCCACTGAGTTGTTCAAAGACGGTCGTTATGAACTTGCCGGCGAAGGCAAGTCGCTGACTACCGATGAAATGATTGCCTTTTACGAGAACCTGATTGACAAGTACCCCATTATCTCAATTGAGGATCCTCTCAGCGAGGATGAATGGGACGGATGGCTGAAGCTGACCAAGGCCGTTGGCCACAGGGTGCAGTTGGTAGGGGACGATTTGTTCGTAACCAATACAGAACGGTTGGCCAAGGGTATTGAAATCGGCGTAGCCAATTCGATTTTGATTAAAGTAAATCAAATCGGTACACTTACAGAAACACTGAATGCTATTGAAATGGCCAAGAAGGCCGGGTATACCGCTGTTGTCTCCCACCGCTCGGGAGAAACCGAAGATACCACAATTGCCGATTTGGCTGTTGCCACCAATGCCGGCCAGATCAAGACCGGCGCTCCCAGCCGCACAGATCGGGTTGCCAAGTATAACCAACTGTTGAGAATCGAAGAGGATTTGGATCAAGCAGCGCGTTACCTGGGGATTAAGGCCTTCTACAACCTGCGGAAATAGGGCTAGGCTGCCGCCTGTAAGACGGCTTTTGAAAACCTAAGACTATCGCTTCTATAGCGATAGTCTTTTGTGTGTCCGGCATGTCTACCGAGCCGATGGGTTGAAAGAAACCCTATCGCCCAACCAGCGGGAAGATAACCAACAGGCAAGGGCGCCACTGGCAACAGTGGGGTCTGAAGGAAGCCGAGGGGGTGTCTTGGAACATAGCGCAAGCAAACCGAGGTTAGCTTGTAGAGGGGGTAACCCTGCGAAAGATGGGAAAGCCCGATAGCTGGATAGCTCTGCAGGTTAGGACGGATGGATTCAAGACAAGGCAGGTAGACTTACCCGGGGAAGCTCCTAGTGTCCCTTGGCGCAATTCGGCCAGTCCTCTGCTGAGTCTAGCTCTGCCCAACAGTTGGTTCAGGGAGATTGGCCTTTTGGACCTAACGAAGTACAGTGTTGGTATTGTGTCGCAGTTCTATGAATGGCGGTAGATTCTTCAGGAGCGGTGTACGCGGCCCGTACGCACCGTTCTGTGAGAGGAAAGCCGCTAGGCTGATCACCTAGCGGCTGCCTACTCGATTTTCAGATCGAAACGGATTTTTATGAAGGAGATTTGTTAAAAAAGGAGAAAATTGTAATTAACCGTAAACGTTTACGTGTTAAGTTTCCCAGTACAGTGTAAAAGTGTAAAGGAAAAGGAGAATAAAGCTATGGCACCTGCTACTTTAAAAGATGTGGCCAAACGATGCGGTGTCTCGTTGGCAACGGCTTCCAGAGCCCTTAATAACCGCAGCGAGGTGAGTCCCGTAACCAGGGCAAAGGTGCTCAAAGCGGCAGAGGAAATGGGGTATGTCCCCAGTTCTCTCGCAAAGGGGCTTTGGTCGGGCGAAACAAAGGTGATCGGTGTCTTGATAACGACCATAGTGAACCCCTTTTATGCCAATGTAGTTTCGGGGATTGAAAAAGCACTCAAAGATTACGGCTATAATATTCTGCTCTGCAGTTCCTACGAAGAAGTTGATCAGGAGTGGGCGTCCCTGACTGTGCTGCTGGAGCAGCGGGTCGACGGGCTGATTCTTGCTCCCGTGCAGAGCAAGCCGGAAGTGGTGGAACGGCTGCAGAAGAACAATGTGCCTTTTGTCCTGGTAGGCCGCAGTATTCCCGGTATTGATACGAGCTATGTCGTGTGCGACGATTACAAGGTTGGCTTAATGGCAGGGGAGCATCTTTTGGAGCGGGGCCATAAAAGAGTCTTGTTCATTAACTCGTCCCGCAACTACAGCGCTGAGCTGCGTTTAAAGGGGTTTACCGCAACGATGCAGCGGCATGGTATCGAAATCGGTCCCGAATGGGTCAAAATTGTAACCCCCGAAAAGACTGCCAAGCACTGTCTGTCCGAGGCATTGGATCAAGGCCTCAACCCCAGTGCTGTGTTCTGTTTCTGCGATTGTATGGTGCTGGATGTGCTGAGCGCTTTGAAGGAGCGGGGCCTGAAAGTTCCCGGAGACATTGCTGTGATGGGTGTTGACAATCTCAGTGTGACTGAGATTACCGAACCACCCCTGACCACGATTGACATTCAAAACTTTGAAATGGGAATCCGCAGTGCTGAAATCATCCTCAGGAAATTGCAAAAACCTGGGGCGAAGCATGAACATATTGTCTTGCAGCCAACGTTGGTCAAGAGGGACTCTACATAATGGAGGTGGTGCACCGAAGCAATCCTTTCTATTGCTGAGCTGTCTCAAGACTATAATTTTGGAAAGGAGATTCCGATGACAAGAAGAGCTGTATGGTATCTGATGCTGGTGCTGGTATTGCTGCTTGCCTGGACCGGCATGGCAAGTGCTCAAGGCGATGTCGTGGAGCTATGGTACATGGGTTGGGCTTGGCCGGGCGATCAACCGCAGGAACCGCGGCTTGAGGCATTTATGGAGAAGTATCCGAATATCATTGTGACATACGAGTACGTTGAAGCAGGCCAGTTCAACGATAGGATCACCGCTCTGGCGGCCGCCGGAACCCTGCCCGATGTACTGTGGATTATGGATGACAACATGTATGTGTACAATCAATGGGTGGCCGACATTACCGAGTTTTTGGAGAATGACCCTACATTTGATGAGTCCAAGTTCTGGGGCAACTCTCTCGATCCGATGCAGATCCGCGGGCGCTATTACGGGTTGCCGTTCCAGCTGCAAGCCAGCTTCCTGGTTGCCAATTTAGATGTATTGAATTACTTTGGCCTGCGCCTGCCGCAGCCGCCATGGACCTGGGATGAACTGTGGGCTTTCTGCCAGCGCATGAACAGGCCGGCCCAGGGTTACTATGGCATGGAAGACCCCTGGATGTTCTGGGCCTTTATGCCTGCCGCCTATTATGATGGCGTCACTTGGGACGCGCTGCTCTACGATGGCTCGCGGCTGATGATGGATGACCCGGTGGTGGCTGAGGTATTGAAAACCGCAATCCGGTGGGAAAAGGAAAACTCCGCTGTCAGCATCGGCCTGGCTGATGGTACCTCAACCAACCCCTGGGAAAACCCTGCGTTTAATGAAGTCTACGGCAACACATCGCCATGGATGCAGAACAAGGCCGCCTTCCACGTAGGTTGGAGCTGGTCGTTTACCTGGTGGACCCAAAACTACGAATCGCAGTGGGATATCGTCCCATACCCCAGTGGGCCGGTCCGTCAGGCAACACCTATTATCGTGGACCACATGGGAATTTCGCCAACCACAAAGCATCCTGAAGAAGCATTTACCTTCCTGCGCTGGATGAGTTATGATCCGGACGGCTGGATTGCCAGGATGCAGGTAGAAGCCCCATGCCCCTACAGCATGCCTACAGTTAATGTACCGGAAGCATGGGAACTGTACTTCAGCAACCCGAATGTACCTCCCGGCATGCGTTTGGTGTATGAGACACTCGAAGGCGGGATTATCGATCCAAACCGCTATACACCTGAACTTGGATATGTCTGGGACAACTTTATCACTCCCGCACGGCACCAGGTCCGCCTTGGCGCTGCCGCCTTCGATGATGTTATGCCCGTAGCGATAGAGCAGGCCAACAAGTACCTGGAGGAAGCTTGGGCACGGGTTGACGAAAAACTCGATGCTGCATTGGGCAAGTAATGGACTGCTGCGTTCGCTCTCCGCAAGGAGAGCGAACGCTTACCAGCTGCGGTTCTGGTAAGGAGGATGCATGATGCGAGGATCTCGGCAGATCAGCTGGGTGCTGGCTCTATTGGCTGCACTGCTGTGCTTGTCTGGTTTTGCGGAGGTAAAAGCCGCCATTTATACAGAACCCAGGTACGGAGAATACCTCCAAGGCTTGCTTGAGCAGGGTATGGAGGCTGCGGCGCCTGGAGCGGAAGTGTGTAAAGCGGCGGTGGACTTCCGTGCCGTTTCGGAGCAGCACAAGTTTTCCGTAAGGGACGGGCTGTTGTATTGGCACGCAGATGACGGCTGGGTTGAGTATGAGGTTGAAGTGGCCCAATCCGGATTGTACAACATTGTGATTGAGTACATGCCTTTGGAAACACAGATGTTCAGCATCGAACGGGGCATCATGATTGACGGTGAGTACCCGTTCAGGGAAGCCAGAAGGCTGGCACTGGACCGGCAGTGGCGCAACAGTGTTTATCCCTTTGAGCGGGACGATTTTAACAATGAACGCCGGGCGTTTCAGGAGCAGATCATTTCCATTCAAAAAATGGCCTTATCCGATATTGACGGCAGGTATGAGCTGCCATACCAATGGTATTTTACTGAAGGCACTCATACCGTCACTATTACCGGGCTGCGTTCCCAGGTTATTATCAAGAGCCTGGCATTGAGCGCGCCGCAGTCCATTCCTGAATACCGCCGCCCCGATCCGAAACTGACTGATCTTGAGCCATGGGTTTTGGAGATTGAGGCGGAAAACCCGGCGGCCAAATCTCATTCTTCAGTGATGGTCAATGCCAGCGGCGATCCTGGGGTGATTCCCCGGGAAGATGGAGTTACAATTTACAACACACTCTATTGGCACGCCGGCGGAGAGTGGGCCGAATGGGAGTTTACAGTGCCTGAAGACGGGTATTATCAAATTGGCCTGAAGTTTTTGCAGAACTTCAAGCACAACATGCCCACCTACCGCAGAGTGGAGATTGATGGGCAGATAATTGGCGATGAACTTCTTGTTTATCCTTTTCCATATCACCATCAGTGGCAGTCAACCTATTTTGAGGACAAAGATGGAGAGCCGTTCCTGTTCTACCTCAATAAGGGGTCACACCGGCTGCGCCTGACAGCGATCAACTCGGTGGTGCAGCCCACCATCAACACGATTCTGGAAATAATCTCAGATCTGAGGGACTTGTCCATCAGTATCTCCATGGCTACTGGTAAAAACCAGGACCGCTACCGGGATTGGGATCTGGATAAGCAAATACCCGATGCCCTGGACCGCATCACGGAGAATGCCGCCAAGCTGAGGCTGGAGTATCAGAGGCTGAAGGAACTGACTGGCAAAGCGCCCGATGCCGCAGCCAACCTGCTGGTCAGTGCAGATCAGCTTGATGCCCTGGCCAAGAAACCGGAGCTGCTCCCGCTGCGTTACACTCAGCTTTCAATCGATGCCGGTTCAATTTCAGAAGTAATAGGCAATGTTATCCTCTCGCTGCAGAATGAACCGCTCCAAATCGACAAGATCTTTATTGCGTCACCAGGCTACCCACTGGCTCCCGGCAGGTCTTCTCTGGTTTCCCGGGTTTGGGTGACCATCAAGAATTTTGTCCAGTCTTTCTTTAAAAACTACAATGCAGTTGGCAAAGGCGATGAAGATACGCTGGAGATCTGGGTCGGACGGGGGCGGGACTTCGTTTCCATCATGCAGCAGCTGACTGATCAGCACTTTACACCTCAGACAGGCATTAAAGTGGCTTTCAGCTTGATGCCCAGGGAAGATCAGCTGATTTTGGCCAACTCCAACGGCACACCGCCTGATTTGGCTGCCAGTGTGTGGTACACGACACCGTTCAACCTGGCCAGCCGCGGAGCGTTGGTTGATTTTACCCGGTTTCCTGACTTTGAAGAAGTGGCATCCCGCTTCCATCGGGGGGCATTCCTGTCGTACCACTACCTTGATGGGATCTATGCCATTCCCGAAACACAGAATTTCTGGGTGCTGTTTTACCGCAAGGATGTTATTGCGGAGCTTGGCATTGAGCTGCCTGATACTTGGGACGATGTTGTGGAGCTCCTGCCGCTTCTGCAGCAGCGGGGAATGAATTTTTACATTCCCGTTTCAGCAGGGACCGGGATCAAGGCATTGAATGTAATGGCTCCCTTCTTCTATCAGTCCGGAGCGGAGCTTTACTCACCGGACGGGCTGAAGACCACTTTGATGACGCCGGAAGCTTTGGCTGGATTCAAACTTCTGACCGATCTGTATACAGTATACGCCCTGGACAACTTCGTGGCCTGGTTTTTCCAGAACTTCCGTTCCGGCGATATTCCTTTGGGTGTGTCTGACTACAATACCTATGTGCAGCTTAAATCCGCCGCCCCAGAACTGCGGGAGCTGTGGGGGATTGCCCCGCTGCCCGGGATTAGGCAGGATGACGGTGGAATTGCCCGTTGGGCTCCTGGCGCCATGCAGTCGATCATTATGTTTGAGTTGAGCGACAAAAAAGAGGAAGCATGGGAATGGGTGAAATGGTGGTCCTCCGCAGAGATTCAAGCCAGGTTCGGCAATGAGGTGGAAGCTATGTTCAGCGTGGCTTACCGCTGGAATACGGCAAATTTGGAGGCCATCTCCCAGATTCCATTCACACTGGAAGAACTGAACACGATCAAGGAGCAGTGGCGATGGCTGAAGGATATACCGCAGGTTCCCGGCGGGTACATTCTGGAACGGGAGCTGTCTTTTGCCTGGAACCGGGTGGTAATCGGTACTGCATCCGGAACCCAGAACCCACGCCTGGCACTGCAGGAAGCGGATCGCAACACACGGAGGGAACTTCTGCGCAAGCAGCTTGAATTCGGCCTCATTGACGAAGAAGCCAATCGCCTTGTTGAATTTGCCGTACCTGTTGTCGACCAGCCTTGGGACTGGGAGAAGGGGGTTGAAAACTAGATGAAGATGGAAACTCCAATGCATTGGACGTGGAGGTTGGCTCGCTGGAAACCCAGTGCACTCCGGGCCAGGCTGCGGCTTCTGGCAAAACGCCTGTGGCAGGATCGAGTGTCATATTTGATGGTAGCACCATATGTGCTTACCTTTGTGATTTTCATCCTCCTGCCCGTACTGGGGGCGATTGGCCTCTCCTTTACATTCTACAACATGATCGAGGCTCCCCGCTATGTCGGCCTGTTAAACTATATTTACCTGTTCACCGAGGATGACGTTTTCATGACCTATGTGCTTCCCAACACATTTACTTTTGCTGTGATTGTTGGGCCCGGGGGCTATCTGCTCGCTTTCCTTTTGGCGTGGTTGATTGCCCAGCTTCCCCGCAGAATGCGCACATTTTTCAGTCTGGCCTTGTACACCCCTTCCATGGCCGCGGCTGTGGCAATGTCCACCATCTGGCTGGTGCTCTTCAGCGGCGATAGGGTCGGTTATTTGAACAGCTTCCTTCTTGGTCTGGGGGTTATCACCGAACCAATCAACTGGCTCCACAGCAGTGAGTGGTTGATGCCGGTAATGATAATTGTTACTCTGTGGAGCAGTATGGGAGTAGGGTTTTTGGCGATGCTGGCTGGTATTTTGAACGTGGATCCGCAGCTTTATGAAGCTGGAAAGATTGATGGGGTGAAAAACCGGCTGCAGGAGATCTACTATATTACAATCCCTTCAGTCAAGCCCCAGATGCTCTTCGGGGCGGTAATGGCAATTGTCAACACACTGCAGGCAGGATCGATCGGAGTGACTCTCTCAGGCCAGAATCCCACACCGAATTATGCTGGGCAGCTGATTCTCAACCATATTGATGATTTTGCCTTCCAGCGTTTCGAAATGGGTTATGCAGCTGCTGTTTCAGTGGTACTCCTGATTATTGTCTACATCTCCAGCAAATTGGCCTGGGCATTGTTTGGGGCAAAGGAGGGTGAATGATGGGCCGCATGGTGCGCCACCTTTTCCGGATGGATCTGACACAGCTGATTCTGATTGCTTTTTTGAGCTTGCTGGCAGCCTTTATGCTTCTGCCGATCATATTCATCTTTATGCAGGCCTTTAAGCCTTTGAGTGAACTGTTTTTGTACCCACCCCGGTTTTATGTGATGAATCCAACATTGGACAATTTTTCACAGCTTTTGATGTCCGTGGATGCGTCAGTGGTACCGGTCGTCCGCTATCTGTTCAACAGTGTGTTTACTTCTGTAGTGACAGTAGCCGTGGTTGTAGTTGTGAGCACAATGGTTGCCTACGCTCTGTCCAAACACTTCTTCGTCGGTAAGAATGCCATTCTCAATATGACAATCATGGCCTTGATGTTTGCACCGCAGGCGGTGATTATCCCCAGGTACATTATTGTCCAGAAGTTGGGGATTATTGATACCTATCTGGCTCACATTCTGCCGCTGGTTGCCGCTCCGGTGAGTGTGTTCTTGTTCAAGCAGTTTGTCGATCAAGTCCCGGACGATCTTTTGGCAGCAGCCCGGATTGATGGAGCGTCGGAATGGCATATTCTGTTCCGGATAGTGTACCCCATCTGCCGCCCTGCTCTGAGCACGATTGCCCTGCTTACTTTTCAGGCGGCATGGAATACGATGGAGCCGTCGATTTACTACATTGAGAACGAGGCAATGCGCACACTGCCGTTTTTCCTCGGCACTTTGACATCTGGCTTGGCCAATAATGTCGCCGGCCAGGGTGCAGCAGCCGCAGCAGGTCTTTTGATGTTTCTGCCTAACCTGATATTTTTCTTTGTGATGCAGAACCGCGTTATTCAGACCATGGCATATTCAGGCATTAAGTGAGGTGGATTTGATGCAGCGATTGCCAAGGCTTACAGCCGGTTTAGTCATTATCTGCGCAGTTCTGATATTCCCGCAAGGGCAGTTGTATAGTGCAATCCCATATACCAGCTTCAGCTTTGATGCGTGGGGCCAGCCTGTTGTCGGCCCTGCCCCTTATGAACCGATCATGCTGATTGACGGGTTTGACATTCTGCAGGAAGACCGCTGGTCGATGACGGGTTACTCTGTCATTCCTTTGAGCCAGCCGTATGGTTTGGCTGTAGATGCGAAAAACCATCTTTATATTGCAGACACGGGCAATAACCGGGTAGTGGAGTACGATGCCCAGTTCAACTATGTGCGCGTCATCGGGGACAGCTCCGGCCCAGGCAGGCTTTCCCGGCCGCAGGGTGTGTTTGTCCATGACGATGGGCGCATCTTTGTAGCCGATACCGGAAACAACCGGGTTGCGGTATTCAGCCCGGAAGGCACATATCTCCAAGCATACGGGAAGCCTGAATCCCAGATCTTTGGCATTGACTACCGGTTTGCCCCGATCTCGGTTGTGGTGGATCACCGGGGTACTTTGTTTGTGGCAACAGAAGGGGGCTACCGGGGATTGGTGCAGCTGACTGCATCGGGGGAATTCCTGGGTTTTATCGGCGGCAATCAGGCGGGGTTCGATCTGTTATGGATGCTGAAGCAGATCTTCTTCACCGAGGAACAGCTCAGCCGCGAAGCCAGGCGCCTGCCTCCTTCGCCAAGTTCCGTAACAATTGACCGCCAGGGCATAATCTACACCACCACAATCTCGACGAATTATGGCCAGATTAAGCGCTTCAACATCGGCGGTGTCAACACTTTGGCGGGAAGGGACTACGGCGCTCGGTTCTTAAGGACCGGTGTGTCCATGTTTTCTGGCGTGGTTGTTGATGACAAAGGCTTGATAACCGCTGCGGACGCCAATACGGGCCAGGTATTCCAATATACTCCCAATGGCGATGTGCTCTTTGTTTTCGGCGGCCGCGGCATTGCCGCCATTGAACGGATGGGAGTGGTTCACCAGGCATCAGGGATCGCTGTCCGTCCTGACGGCCTTTTGATTGTTTCCGATGCCCGCAGCAATACTCTGCATGTGTTTCAGCCGACGGAGTTTGCCAAACTGGTGCATCAAGCCGTTTTTCTGTTCGAAGAAGGCAGATACGATGAAAGCGCTGAATACTGGCGGGAAGTGCTCAGGCGCAATTCAAACTTTGACTTTGCCCACCGCGGTTTGGGAATGACCGCCTACCAGAATGAAAGGTTTCATGAAGCAATGGAGCATTTCTATCTTGCTCAGTTCGCTGATGGGTATTCTGATGCGTTTTGGTGGGCAAGAAGAGCCTGGCTGCTGGAACACTTCGATACAGTAATCATTATCACTGCCTGTTTATGGATTGGCTATCAAATTCTTAACCGTTTGTTTTTCCGCTGGCGGCCGAGGAGGAAAAGAGATTGGGATCAGGTTAACCGGCTGTTAGGGGATTTAGTGCATGCCAAAACGATTCTAGTTAGCCCTTCGGCTGGGTTTTACGATGTCCGTTGGTCCAACAAGGGGTCGTGGCTGTCGGCGGTGACCATTGTTCTGACGGCTTTTGCAGCCAAGCTTTTCTCCCTGTATTTTACCAGTTTGATCTTCATGAGCGTGGATCGGAACCGGATTAACCTTGCCTATGAAGCCCTGACCTTTATTCTGCCCTGGCTGATTTGGGTCATCGCCAATTACCTGATCAGCGCTCTCAAAGAGGGCGAGGGACGGTTCAAGGACGTTTTCATTGCAAGCTCATATTGTCTTGTGCCGTATATTCTGATTATGATTCCGCTGACAATCATTTCCAATGTGATGACCAATTATGAAGCAACTGTCTACCATTTTTTCCATAATGCAGCCTTGATTTGGTGCGGGCTGTTGTTCTTCATCATGGTATATACCGTGCATAACTACGATATCCTTGAAGCAGTGCCCAACTGTGTCCTGTCCATTATCATGATGGTGGTGCTAGGGGCAATCGGCGGCTTGGTGATCGGGATGACCTTCAATGTCACCGATTTTGCTTTTGGGCTGTATAAAGAGGTGATCTTTCGTGTATTCCGCTGAGCGTCTTACCATAATTCTGCTGCTGGGGTGCTTGTTTATGCTGTTTACCGGCGAGAGCGCTGCCCGGGGAGTGCCTGATGATTTCCGTCCCGTTGCCAAAAACGAATGGCTGGAGTTGTACGCCCGGCCCAGCGACGGCCAGTTAATCGTCCGTGAACTGGCCCATGACCTTTATTGGCATTCGAATCCGGACATAACCAAAGTCAGCGGCTTTATGATGCTTTCCGATATTTGGCAGGGCAACCTTCAGTCTCCCATTTATGTGGACTATTTCGACAAGAGGCGCAATGTGCGTGCCCAAAACGCTTACTATGGTAATCCAGAGATAGGGTTTGAACTGCTTTCTGACGGTTTTGCTGCCAGCTACTATTTTGAGTCAACAGGCATCGGTTTAACTGTGGAGTATACATTGGATGACAATACTCTTTTAGCGCGCATACCCTGGGAATCGGTCTCGATCGGCAATGGTGATCTGCAGCTTTTGTCCATCAGGGTCCTGCCGTTTCTCGGGGCTGCTCCCACTGCGGCCGACCCTCAGGGCTATATGATTGTGCCTGACGGGCCGGGTGGGCTGGTGTGGTTTAAGGAGCAGGTAGCCATATCCCAAACAGGGTTCAATCAGTGGATCTATGGTTTGGACCCTGCTTCGGCAGAGTTGGTTTACGATCCGTACCGCGAACCGGTAATCATGCCGATTTTCGGCATCAAAACAGGCGGCCAAGCCCTCTTGGGGATTCTGGAGGAGGGCCAGGAAGCGGCCAAAGTCTTGGCAACCCCCGCCGGGGTAATCACTGACCTTAACTGGATAACTGCAGAATTTTTGTACAGCCAGTCGATTATTATGCGGACATCCCGGCAGGGAAGTGGGATCCGGATTTTTGACGAAAATCCGATCCCCGGCGATCGCTCTGTGCGGTATTACTTTCTCTCAGATGCACAAGCCAATTATGTAGGCATGGCCAAAACTTACCGCAGTTATTTGATGGAAAGGCAAGGAGTACCCCGAAAGGATCTGAAATTGGGTTCTGCCCCCATGATGATTGAGCTTTTGGGGGCGGATTACGAGACCAATATTTTCGGCCCGATAATCAAACCGGTAACCACTTTTGAGCAGGCACAGCAGATAGTCGATGAATTGCTGGCACATGGTGTGGATCAGCTGATCATCAGCTATAGAGGCTGGAACAGGATGGGGATCCACGGCAACCTGCCCCGCCGCCTGCCGCCGGAAGCCGCCCTTGGGGGCAGCGAAGGGCTTAAGGGACTTGTTGAACACCTGCATCAGCGGGGAGTAAGGATCCTGCTTCAAGATGACTACACTGTCGCCCGCGGTACGAACAACGGTTTTCAGCCCTCGACTCAGGCAAGCCGAACTGCTTTCAATGATTTGATCCGGGTAACATCTCTAGGTTTCACAATGGGGGCGCCAAATGTGACCGCCTACCTGATTGCCCCAAGGATCAGCATGGATTACGCCAGGCGGGATATACCGGAAATAGCCGGTTTCGGCGTGGACGGCCTGCTGCATTTGTCCATTGGCGCTAATCTTAACAGTGATCACAACCCGAATTTGGAAAAGCAGACTCACCGCCGCGATACTAGGCAGATATATGGCGAATTGTTGGAGTTCACCCGGGAACACCTTGAACTCGTCGGCATAACCACAGGTAATGCCTACCTGTTGGGCCTTGTGGATTTGATCACCGGTGTGCCGATTCAGGCTACAATGGATTCGTTTATCGATCAGCCGGTGCCATTCTACCAGATAGCGGTGCATGGTTTGGCAGCATACTACACCGAGCCGCTGAATTTAAGCATTAATCCCACCAGAGATCTCCTGCGGGCAGTGGAATACGGTGCCCTGCCCAGTTTTGTCCTTTCGGCTGAACCGTCCTGGAACTTGAGGTATACACTGTCCAACAATATGTACAGTACACATTATCCTGACTGGTTCCATGAGATCATCACGCAGTACCGGGAGATCAATTTAAGGATGCGGCTTGTTATTGATCAGTTTATCGTTGATCACAAGCAGCTGAGGCCCGATGTCTATCTGACTGAATATGAAAACGGCGTTCAGTTCCTGGTTAATTATGGGCCCGATATGTTTGTGTATCAAGGAATAACGGTGAAAGGCGCATCATTTGCCGTTTTCGACAAGGAGGGACTAGTCCGATGAAACTGAAGCTGTCACTGGCTGCACGGCGTTCTCTGGAAGGGTTTCTCTTTATTACGCCATGGCTGGTTGGTTTTTGCGTATTCATGGCCTATCCTTTAGCGTTTTCGCTGTACATGAGTTTTACGGAGGTCCAGGTAACAGCGACTGCAATCAACTTCACCCATGTCGGCTGGGCTAATTATGTCCATGCGTTTTTGGGAGACAATGTGTTCCCCGTCCAGCTGGCGAATTTCGTTAAGGAATCGCTGATTAGTGTACCCATTATTGTCATTTTTTCATTGTTGGTTGGGCTGTTAATCAATGAGGATGTCTGGGGCAGGGGTGTTTTCCGGGCCATATTCTTCCTGCCGGTCATTTTCTCCACCAGCCAGGTGATTACCACCCTCTTTGATCTTGGTGCCGGCGGCGGCAGCTTTATTCAGCGGTTTAATGTTTTTAACATACTGATCTCTGCCCTGCCGCCGTCGCTAAATGAGCCGGTTTCTGCTGTGCTGTCCCGCTTTACGCTGGTCTTATGGAGCTCGGGAGTGCAGATCCTTTTAATTCTGGCGGCATTAAAGACTATCGGCAGCACTGTCTATGAAGCGGCGGCGATTGATGGGGCCGGCCGCTGGGAGTCTTTCTGGAAAATCACGCTGCCAGCGCTTAGGCCGTTTATCGTCCTGACTACTGTCTACACAATTGTTGAGCTCTCGGTATCGCCTTTTAACCAGATGTTGGGCTTGATCAACAGCCATATGTTCAGTGTGCGGACGGGCATGGGCTATGCGGCTGCCTTGGGTTGGATCTATTTTGCCTTGATTCTAGTGGCGCTGGTGCTTATTTATACTGTCGGCATGCGGAAAGTGCATCGGTATTAAGGAGGGATCGCAGTGATTGCCAAGACAAGCCAAGGTTCAAGGGCGGAGACAATCAAGCAGCGGCTGAAGCCTAAGTGGCTGCGGCTGCGCAGTCTGCTCATGGGGCGGGGTATGCGTTCTGGCCTTGTTGCCAGAATGATTGTCATGATTTTGCTGATCGATGTGGCCCTGATTTATGTCTATCCGATCTTATACATGCTCTCCACGATGATGATGAGCACGTTGGATTTGGTTGACCCTACCATTCGCTGGATCCCTACAGAGTTATACTGGGACAATCTGGCCAAAGCCTTCGAAGGCCTAAAGTACTGGCATGGGCTGGGCCAAACAGTGTTTATCGCCCTGATTGCCACGGCTGCCCAGACTTTGTCCTGCGCAGTTGCGGGGTACGGCTTTGCCCGTTACAAATTCCCGGGTAAGAATCTCCTGTTTATGCTGGTGTTTTTGACCTTCATAGTGCCGCCGCAGACAATTGTGATCCCATTATACCTATTGTACCGGAACTTTGGTTGGCTGAACACCTACTATCCGCTGATTGTTCCGGAAATGCTGGGTTTGGGTTTGAAAGGCAGCCTGTTTATCATTATCTACCGGCAGTTTTTCCTGGGCCAGCCCCAGTCGCTGGAGGAAGCTGCCCGGCTTGACGGTGCAAATTCGCTTACCATCTTTGCCCGCATCATGCTGCCCTTGGCAAAGCCGGCGGTGCTGGTGGTCAGCCTCTTTTCTTTCGTATGGCACTGGAACGATTACTATCTGCCGTCGATGTTCATATCCAATCAGGATATGTGGTCGCTGGTCCGCAGGCTGCAGGGCCTGCAGCAGACTTTGGATGAAATATACGATGTCAATCCATATGGGCTGAGTACCATGACTGAACCGGTACGGATGGCCGGGGCGTTTTTGGTAATTGTGCCGATTCTGGTCCTGTATTTTATCGCCCAGAGATGGTTTACAGAAAGTATCGAGCGAACAGGATTGGTTGAGTAGGGGAAGAATAGAAGATAATAAGAAGAGGCCGGCAGGCCGGAGGGAGGATGCTTGCAATGACAAAAATGATTCTCAATGCTGATGTAAAACTGGGTAAAATCAGCAAACACATCTACGGGCATTTTGCCGAACACTTGGGACGATGTATCTATGGCGGTATTTGGGTTGGAGAGGATTCAGAAATCCCGAATACGGGCGGGATCCGCAATGATGTAATTGATGCGTTAAGACAGATCAAGATACCGGTCCTGCGTTGGCCGGGCGGCTGTTTTGCCGATGAGTACCATTGGCAGGATGGCATCGGCCCCCGGGAGCAGCGGCCGCGCATGATTAACACCCATTGGGGTGGTGTGGTGGAAAACAACCATTTCGGTACCCACGAGTTCATGCTGTTGTGCGAGTTAACCGGTGCTGAACCGTACATCTGCGGCAACGTGGGCAGTGGTACGGTCTATGAAATGCAGCAGTGGATCGAGTATATCACCTTCGATGGTGATTCACCAATGGCTAGACTGCGCTGGGAAACCGGCCGGGACGAGCCGTGGAAGCTGACTTACTTTGGTGTCGGCAATGAAAACTGGGGCTGCGGCGGGCATATGCGCCCTGAATACTATGCTGATCTGTTCCGGCGTTATGCCACCTATGTGCGGAATTTCGGCGGTAATAGGATTTACAAAATAGCCTGTGGTTCCAACGGCGGCGATTTGCGCTGGACTGAAGTTTTGATGCGCGAAGCGGGCCGAATGATGAACGGGTTGAGCCTGCATTATTACACCGTGCCGCATACATGGAGCAAAAAGGGTTCGGCTACAGTATTTGACCACAGCGAGTGGTTTGTTACATTGAAAAAGGCGCTGGCCATAGATGACCTCATCGCCCGGCACAGCAAAATTATGGACCACTACGATCCACAAGGAAGAGTCGGGATGATTGTGGATGAGTGGGGTACCTGGTATGATCCGGAGCCGGGAACCAACCCAGGATTCCTCTATCAGCAGAATACAATCAGGGACGCTCTGGTAGCCGGGATCACGTTCAACATTTTCCACAAGCATTGTAACCGGGTCCACATGGCAAACATTGCCCAGACAGTGAATGTGCTCCAGGCCATATTGCTTACTGAAGGGGACAAACTGGTCAAGACACCTACGTATCATGTCTTTGACATGTACAAAGTCCATCAGGATGCAGAAGCAGTTGAGCTGGTCTGTGAAAGCGGCCGGTACCAGTACGGTGAAGAATCGGTTCCGCAGGTGACTGCTTCCGCTTCCCGAAATCAAGCCGGACAGATCCATATTTCTTTATGCAATCTTGATCCTGAGCATGAAGCGGAAGTAAACTGCGATTTGCGAGGCATGGAAGCTGGGCGTGTTACAGGCACGGCCCTTACTGCCAATGCCATGAATGCCCACAATACATTTGATCAGCCTGAGCTGGTCAAACCGCAGCCGTTTGATCAGGCGGTAATACGCGGGCAGACCTTGACGGTGAAGCTGCCGCCAATGTCAGTTGCCGTCCTGTGCCTGGAGTGATTTTAATAGGTTGCATCGAAACAGAATCTGTGTTAGACTAGGAGTTGGAATCGTAGGGCAGGGAGGTGTCTGCTTAGATATGGTAACCTTTTTGATGGTCGTTCAATTCTTGATTTGCATAGGGTTGATCGTTACCGTGCTGCTGCAGGAGAGCAAAGGTGAAGGCCTGGGCTCGATTGGCGGCGGGGGCAAGATGTTTTTTGGCAAAGCGTCCCGTAAGGAGATCGTGTTGGAAAAATCCACCCAGTACTTAGCTGTTGCCTTTATGTTGATGGCGGTGATTTTGAGCCTGATTTAGAAGGTTGAATAAACAAACCTGGCAGTTTATGGAAACAGCTGCCAGGTTTTTTTAATTTCCGGATCTTTATGGTGGAGGTGAGCGGAGTTGCACCGCTGTCCATAAGTGAAACCACACCAGTATCTCCGAGCGCAGCTGCAGTTTAAGCTTTCGCTATCTGCCCCTCTCTGCAGCCAGGTGAGCAGACGGCTAACCCTGTAAGTTTCCCCAAACAACCCCGGGTTGGGCTGTTCAGGTAGCCTGCTGTTATGACACCTGCAGTGCTCCCACAGGCAGGGAACAAAGAGGCGTTAGCCTGCTACGCAGCAGCTAAGGAATATTTGTTGTTTGCACTTATTTTTATGTCCCAAGGTTTAACGAGGTATTGGGGACCTCGGCTCGCTGCTGATGCCATTTCTACCTATGTCGAACCTAATTCACCCCCATTGATGTACGCATAGTATACCACAGACTGAATCTGAAATCAATGGATATTTGCTTCTCTGATCGCCCGCTGGATGCGGCGTTCCGCATCTTTTCTGGCAATGGTTTCCCTTTTGTCATGGAGGCGTTTGCCCTTGGCAAGCGCCAGGTTCACTTTGCATTTGCCGTTTTTCCAGTACAGGCTCAAGGGCACCAGAGTATAACCTTTTTCCTGGATTTTCCCGGCCAATCTTATGATTTCCCGTTTGTGCAGAAGCAGTTTGCGGATGCGCAAGGGATCATGGTTGAAGCGGTTGCCCTGTTCGTATGGGCTGATATGCATGCCGTGGAGAAACACCTCACCGTCTTTGATTCTGGCGAAGCTGTCCCGGATATTGACCTTACCCAGGCGCAGGGATTTAACTTCAGTACCTTTTAGGGCGATGCCTGTCTCGATAGTTTCAATTATGTGAAAATCATGCCGTGCTTTGCGGTTGTCGACAATGACCTTTGTCATGTTATCCACCGGGTTACCCCCTAGTTTTTGAACACTTGATCGGTATTTATAGTATAGCAAACTGAAACATAGGCCGCAAGCAAGGCCCAGAGATTGCGTTAACTTTCCCTGCAGGCAGGATTTCCCAGGAAAAAAAGCGAATTTTCCGGTGAAAGCGCTTCTAGGAGGATCAACATGGGAAAAAGTGGACTCATATTGGTTTTCGTATTGTCTGCCGTACTGACTGCTTTACTGGTGCCCAGTATGGAGGTTGAAGCAAGTTTCCGTTTTTATGTGGGCAGCCGTGAGGTGGATCTGCAGGAATCTTTGGTGGTGAACGGCAATATACTAATCCCGGTTTCTGTATTGGAGCACGATATGGGAGCCGAAGTGGAAAGCAACCTTGATTCCGGTGAGATCACGATTAAATTTCCCATGTATACCATCACGGGGAAGACAGGTACTAGTCGAGTATTGGTGAACGGAGAGGAGCAGGCCATGTCCGTGGCACCGCAGCTGAGCCATGGGGAGATCATGGTGCCGTTGCGCTATATTGTTGACTTGTTGGGCCTGCGCCTGAACTTCGACCCTGCACAGGCCATCCTGTATGTGGTTTTGACCGAGGAAATGGCTGATTGGATCGCTTCCCGCTACGAATCAGAACCTGTGAGTCTGCAGCTGCCTGACTTTCTTGATCCCGATCTTGAGTTCAGTGATGTTTCTGGTATCCCGCTGTTAAACGAGGTTGTTTTTTTGGGCGGGTCCCGATCAAGAGTGTTCATCGATATCCAGGGGTTTCCTGCATATAAGAGTTTTCTCTTAACTAACCCTGACCGCATGGTTATTGATCTAACCGATGTTGATTGGGAAGAGCCCATTACTGAGCAGGCAATTGACGATCCCATTGTGAAGCGCATTCGCGGTGCCCGGTTTGATGAACGCACGATCAGGCTTGTTATCGAGTTAAACCGAGCAACAGACTACCAGATTAACCGCTGGCCTGAAGGAGGTTTAGAGGTCGAGTTCAATTATCAAATGGGCGATATTGGCTATTATCGGGATGACGGGCAAAACCCGCGGATCTGGTTCTATGCCAATGAACAGCCTGTGTTCAGGGTACAGGTCCTGCCTTCGCCAATTCGGTTGGTATTGGACTTTCAAAATACAACCTTGCTTGAGGGAGCCAGGGAGATTCAGGTGGGCGATCCGCCGCTGCGAGCGATTCGGATCAGCCAGAACAGCCCTTCAGTGGCCAGGGTTGTGTTGGATTTGGATGGGCCTATGATCCCGGTTGGGGTCGAAGAAATAGACGGCCGCTATGAAATTGTCCTGTTTGAGGGTACGGAGGAGGAATACCAGGCAAAGCTGGCCTTGGAAACAGCTGAACCGGTGGAACTGTATCCTGTGATCCCGACAGACATTGAAATTGATGATAGCCTGCCTTTGGCCCATCGGATCATCACCGTCGATCCGGGCCATGGGGGGTCCGACCCGGGGACTATTGGAAATGTGCTGGGTGTTTTTGAGAAGGATGTTGTACTGCCCATCGGGCTTGAACTTGGGAGACTGTTGGAAGAGAATGGGGCAATTGTGGTTTATACCCGCAATGAAGATCGCTATGTATCACATTTTGACCGCGCTCCCATAGCCAATATGGTCAATGCTGAGGTGCTGATCTCGATCCACGCCAATTCGTATGAAGGAACTTCAGCCAAAGGTGTGGAGACTTTGTACAATCCCTTGTATCTGGAGAACTTCCGCTTTGCCCAGACAGTCCAAACGGAACTTGTGAGCCATCTCGGCGCCAAGGATCGGGGCGTGCGGCCCCGGACCGATCTGCAGGTGTTGAACCATACGGATATGCCTGCAGTTTTGGTTGAGGTAGGATTTGTCAGCAACCCTGAAGAAGAAGCTCTGTTGAATGACCCGGATTATCAAGTGAAAATTGCGGAAGGCCTGCTTTACGGTATTTTGACGTTTTTCAGGAATTATCGCTAGCTGGCAGGTGTTGATCGATCATGACCAGGCACAAACAGTGGATAGCTGTGACACTGCTGATTGCGAGCGCTGTTTTCGCTCTGCGGCTTAGTCTGGTACAGCCTGCTTTGCCGACAGTTAGTGATCAGTTGTGGGCTGTATATTTTGGTTCTGGCACAGACAGCTACCTCGTACCAGAGCTCCGGTTTGGCATGCCCACCATCAACAGCCGCCTGCAGGCGCTGGTCACAGGACCCCGCCTGAAAGGCCTCAAGCCTGTTTTCCCGCCCGGTACGAGAGTTATCAGTTATCAGATTGAAGGCAACCTCATCTTGGTAAATTTTAACAAGGCTCTTATGGAAAACCACCCCGGCGGCAGCGCTTCGGAATTGGTCACTGTTTATGGGCTGGTAAATACGTTGACAGAAGACCCGTCCCTTGACTATGTCCAAATTCTGATTGAAGGGCGAAGGGTTGACACAATCGCCGGCCATGTGGATGTATCACTGCCGCTGCGAAGAGATGAATCATCAATCGGAGCACGATAATAATTATAAGTGGAGGATTAGATATGGAGCAGTCACATGCACCGATTGGCATTTATGATTCGGGTGTGGGCGGGTTAACCGTTTGGCTTGCCTTGAAAAGGCTGGTTAAACAGGACTTAATATATTACGCTGATACAGCTCACGTACCTTATGGGGAGAAGGCTCGGGAACAGATTTTGTTCTATTCCCATACGATCATCAGTTTCTTAAAACAGCACAAGGTCAGAGCTGTCGTAGCCGCCTGCAACACATCATCCGCCCTGGCATTGCCCACTCTCCGGCTGACGGCAGGCGTTCCGTTGTTTGGTGTGATTGAGCCGGCAGTCAGAGAAGGAATTGCGGCCACCAAAAACAAGCGGATTGGACTGATGGCGACAGTAGGCACTGTTGACAGCGGCAGCTATCAGAGGCGGTTTCACAGGCATGCACCGGATGTGCAGCTGTTTGCCCAGAAGTGCCCCAAACTGGTCCCTTTGGTTGAGGCGGGCAAAACGGCGGGCCCTGAAGTTGAGGCAGCACTGCAGCAGTATTTGGAGCCGCTTCTGAAAGCAGATATCGACACCCTGATTTTGGGCTGCACTCATTACCCGTTCCTTTTGGAACCGATCCGCAGGATTGCCGGGAAAGAGATCGCCATCATAGATCCGGCTCATCAAACAGCCCAGGATGTCTTTAAATGGCTTAAGGAAAACGGTTATGCCGATAGCGGCAATCCGCAGGACATATTCTGGGCAAGCGGCAATCCACACAAATTTCAGGCTAAAGCCAGTTTTTTTGTTGGCAGGCAGATTGGGCCGGTGCATCACCACAAACTGGATGAGGAAAAGCCGGGGGCCATCCAATCCTTTTTATTGGAGCTGGCTCCAGTATGGCGGGGAGAGAATGATCAATGAGCAATTGGGCTGGGAAGCATGTGGCAGTGGTGGGTTTGGGAATCAGCAACATGCCCCTCATCGATTATCTGGTCAAACAAGGTGCATCCATATCGGTACGGGATCGGAAAAGCGAGGTTGAACTGGGCGATCGGGCGAAGCTGCTGCACGGGTTAGGTGTTGACTGCCGCATGGGCCCGGATTATTTAAGTGGATTGGAGCAGTATGATGCTGTGTTCTTAACTCCTGGAATCCCCAAGCATCTTCCGGAGATCCAAGCGTTGGTCGGCCAAGTCCCGGTGTTAAGTGAAATTGCCCTGGTTTTTGCCTTGGCCAAAGCACCTATTTACGGCATTACCGGCAGCAGCGGCAAAACCACTGTCACCACTTTGGTTGGGGAAATGCTTAAGGCCAGTGGGGTCAAATGCCATGTGGGGGGCAATATCGGCGTCCCTTTGATTGGAGAAATAGAACAGATACCTGAAGATGAACCGATCGTCCTTGAACTTTCCAGTTTTCAGCTGGAGCTTCTAAATCAGAGCCCTCACGGGGCGTTGGTGACCAACATCAGTGAGAATCATCTTGATGTGCATTTGTCTATGGAAAGTTATATCCAGGCCAAAAAGCAGATCTACCTCCATCAGACGCCTGAGGACGTGGCCTTATTCAACTATGACGATCCCGTAACACGCTGCATGGCCCAGGAAGCAAAAGGGCAAGTGTTTTTCTTCAGCCGCAAGGCTAGGGTCAACCCCGGCATTTTCCTTGACGGGCAGCGGCTTGTTTTTCAGGATCGGGCAGGAATAGTGCCCTTAATAGCGAAGCAGGACATTGGCCTTATTGGGGAGCATAATATGGAAAATGTGATGGCTGCTGCGCTGCTGGCTTACTGTGCCGGTGGAAGTTGGCAGGGGATTTGTCAGGCAGCGTCAGGGTTTAAAGGGGTTGCTCACCGTTTGGAGCATATTGCAGCTGTCAACCAGGTAGACTATTACAATGATTCGATTGCCACCAGCCCTGCCAGGGCTGTTGCCGGCATCAACAGTTTTGGCGGAAGGCCCCTGATTTTGATTGCCGGCGGGTATGACAAGAAGTTAGGTTTTGCGGAATTTGCCAAAGTGGTGTCCCAAAAGGTGAAGGCGTTGATTCTGCTGGGACAAACAGCAGGCCAGATTGAAGCAGCGGTAAGAGAGGCATCACCGCATTATCACCACATTTACCGGGCAGGCGATCTGGAACAGGCAGTTGCTGTCGCTGCTCAGATGGCGGTGGCTGGAGATGTGGTGTTGTTGTCGCCAGCGTGTGCCAGTTTCGATATGTATCCCGGTTTTGAAGCCCGCGGTGAACACTTCCGCCGGCTCGTTCAAGGCTTGGCATCATCCGTGAACAGTTCAAATCAGATAAATGGAGGTATGATCAGTGGAAAGGACTGATGGCCGCAAACCGGATCAATTGCGCCCGGTGAAAATTGAGCGCAACTATATCAAGTATGCGGAAGGGTCGGTGTTGATCACTGTTGGTGACACAAAAGTAGTCTGCACAGCTACGATAGAGGATAAGGTACCTCAGTTTCTCCGGGGTTTGGGCGAAGGTTGGATTACCGCTGAATATGGCATGCTGCCCAGGGCGACAGAGGAACGGAACTTAAGGGAGGCATCCCGGGGAAGGCAGAGCGGGCGCACCCTTGAGATTCAGCGGCTGATCGGTAGGGCATTGCGGGCTGTGGTTGATTTGAAGGCCATTGGTGAACGGACTATCTGGATCGATTGTGATGTGATCCAAGCGGACGGCGGTACTCGTACCAGTTCCATAACCGGGTCCTACATCGCGATGGTGGATGCTTTGACAAAGCTCAAAGAGCAGGAAAACTGGGAATTCCTGCCAGTCAATGACTATTTGGCCGCAGTCAGTGTGGGCATTGTGGACGGAGTGGCTTTGTTGGACTTGTGCTACCTGGAGGACTCTCAAGCTGAGGTTGATTTTAACGTAGTCATGACAGGTTCCGGAAAACTGGTTGAACTGCAGGGGACAGCTGAACAGCAGCCGTTCTCCCGGGAACAGCTGCTGGCCATGCTCGATTTGGCGGAAAAGGGGATCGATGAGCTCGTCAGACTCGAAAGGCAGGAATTGACTGCAAACCTGACAAGCCTGTGGGGTGGAGCGCCTAATGCCTAAACCAGTTCTGGTAGTCGCTTCTCAAAATCTGCACAAGGTCGGGGAGATTAAAGTTATCCTGTCGGATTTGCCTTTGGTGGTCAAAGGGGCCGATGAAGCCGGCCTGCCCCAAGTCATTGAGGATGGCGCTACATTTGAGGATAATGCAGTAAAGAAGGCTTTGACAGCAGCAAAAGCACTAGGCTGTATGGCCCTTGCCGACGATTCGGGATTGATGGTGGATTGGCTTAATGGAGAGCCGGGGGTGCATTCGGCACGCTATGCAGGAAGTCCCACCAATGATCAGCTTAACAATGAAAAACTGCTGTCAAAACTGGGCGGTGTCCCTTGGGAGAAGCGGGATGCCCGCTTTGTTTGTGTCATCGCTTTGGCCACTCCCGAAGGTGAAGTAATCACCTATACCGGAACCTGTCCGGGCAAGATAGCGTTTGAACCACGGGGAAACAACGGTTTCGGCTATGATCCGCTGTTTGTTGTTCCGGAATTGTCTCAAACCTTTGCTGAACTGGATCCGGAAGTCAAGAACAGGATCAGCCATCGGGCCAAGGCTTTGGCTCAACTGCGGCAGGGTTTGAGGGAGAAATTTGCCTGAACTGCTCTGGCTGCATATTGACACAGCACTGCCTGTGTGGTATTATAACATTTGTCAGTCCAATGGCATGCAAGTCTGCGGGGCGTAGCGCAGTTTGGCTAGCGCGCCTGCCTTGGGAGCAGGAGGTCGGAGGTTCAAATCCTCTCGCCCCGACCATAGATATCAAAAAAGCGGGTGTAGCTCAATGGTAGAGCACTGGCCTTCCAAGCCAGCAGTGAGGGTTCGATTCCCTTCACCCGCTCCAGTCATGAAAAAGTGCGCCTGTAGCTCAGGGGATAGAGCATCGGACTTCTAATCCGAGTGCCGCAGGTTCGAATCCTGCCAGGCGCGCCATGTGAACAAATCTAATATCAAGTTAATCATAATGCGGTGGGTATAGCTCAGTTGGTTAGAGCGCCAGGTTGTGGCCCTGGAGGTCGCCGGTTCGAATCCGGTTACTCACCCCATTTTTTTTGCCTTACTTAGAACTGCTGACGATCACTGATACTGCCTTTGGATGGATCTCTGCCTGATATGGAGTCACACCTTCGAGATCGCCGTCAAAGGACTTGGACAGCGGCACATCTGTTTCAACGCAGACTTTTTTCCCCTGCAGGATCTCCACCCTGGGGTGGTTCACATGTTTGCCGAAATATACTGAAGGCAGTGCCCGCATCAGCCCCCATCGGCCAATGGATTTTACAATCACCACAGAAATCATGCCATCGTCGTATCTGGCCGCAGGCGCAAATTTAAGGCCCCCGCCTCCCCAGGGCATGTTCATTAGGACTACGCCGACAACGTCAGTCTCGATTTTGGCATCGTCGATGCTGATTTGTGCCCGGTAGCACTGCAGATGCCTGATGGTGTGGAATACGCCCGCCAGAAAAACCGGTGATCCTTTGATCCAGGAGTCGCAGCGGTCATTGACATACTCCAGGACCGTGGAAGGAAATCCGATGGTTGACACCACACAGAAGATCCGATCCTTTTCCCGGACCACATCCATCTTTGCAGTCTTTCCTGTCAGGATTACATCCAGGGCGGCGCCCGGTTCCCTGGGAAGGCCCAGCCCCCGGGCATAGTCGTTGCCTGTACCGCCGGGGATGATGCCGAGCTTCGCCTCGGTTTCCCAGATTCCGGCAGCTACTTCGTTGATTGTGCCATCGCCGCCGAGGGCGGCAACTATTTCGTGGCTTCGGCTGGCCTTGGCTGCCGACTCAACAGCGTGGCCCGGGCCGGTGGTGGTGATCAGCTCACAATCAAGCCGGCGTTCACGGATGACGCCGGCGATTTTATTAATGACAAGTTGGCCCCGCCCACGCCCTGCGGATGGATTGGCAATGATCGCTACACTCATAAACAGCAACACTCGCTTCCATGTAATTGCTATCTACAAGGTTCTGCACAACCGCTGATGTTCCTGCAAGGATTGGGTTTTTAACAAAACATGCAGGGTCAATCGTAAGCCAGTTCTGAGAATAACCTGGTCAGGTGGGCCGCGGCGTTTAGGGCAGCTGCTTGATCCTGCTTGAGCACGAGGGCATGGAGTTTGGCGAGGACCTGATCGACTTCCAGGATCGAGTCCAGTCTGTGCGGCGAGCTTGGTTTGGTGCGATCCCAGGCCATCTGCAGCTGATCGCTGTAATAACGGCACAAACCCCAATCATTATTCAAGACCGCTTGAGCGACCTTGTCCGTCAAGCCTTGAAAATTGGGGCCGGCATTGCGGATGTCGGGCCCCAGCTGGGGCTCCCCGCCCCGGTTTTGGACAAACCCTTGATATGTATTAAAGATAATCACGGCAACAATAAGCATACAGATCAGGAATAACGGTTTACCCATTGAATGACCTCCTCAAGAATAGGTTGCCCAGAAACGGGTAATAAATAAGCTTGTCTACAGCGAAGGAAGGGATAAACCATTGAAGGTGGCATGGGTTATACGTCCTGCTGCAGGTGGCATCAAGCAACACCTGGATCATTTGTTGACGGGGCTGGGCAGCCAATATGAAATCTGCATTTGCGGCCCTGAGGAACTAAGAGAATGGGCAGGCGGCAACCCGTTTTATCCGATTTCGATCGTTGACGGCTTGGATCTAACCCAAGACTTAAAAGCAATTTGGCAGTTAAGCAAAACCTTGCGGAGCATTAAACCCAGGTTGGTGCACATTCACGGCCTTAAATCAGTACAAATCACAGTGCCGGCAGCCGCACTGAGCAGGGCGCGCAAATTGCTGTTCACAGCCCACAACTGCCTGCCCAAACCCAAGTCCCGATTGAACAGGGTTGCCCACGAAGTGGCAATGCGCCGGCTCTTGCGTGCGGTTACCCGAATAATAGCTGTCTCGGATGCCGTAGGGTATGAGTTTTTGCAGTATGTTCCCGTTGATCGAATCGTGACTATCCGCAACGGTGTTGATCACCGGCGCTTCAGCGGCAGCTCCAGAACTGAAGCCCGCAGGGAAATGGGGCTTGATCCCGATCAGTTTGCCATTGGCGCAGTTGCCCGGCTGATCCCGGAGAAAGGGATTACCGATTTGCTGCAGGCTGCTGCGCTGTTAAAGAACATCTTCCCGCAAGCCAGGTTTTTAATAGCCGGTGATGGGCCGATGCGGGACTCTTTGAAACACTACAGCAGAGCTCTGGGGCTTGGTTCCTATGTCCAGTTTCTCGGCTACCGCCATGATGTTCCGGCGTTAATGGTCGGCTGGGATCTTTTTGTTTTGCCAAGTTGGAGTGAAGGCTTAAGTGTAAGTGTTCTGGAGGCAATGGCTGCGAAGCTGCCCCTTGTGGTAAGCGATCTGCCGAGCATGAGGGAGGTTGTTGTCCCAGGTAAGAGCGGTTTTTTCTTTCCACCCCGGGATATTCCCGCCCTTGCCGCAGCAATAATCCAGATTGCCAAGGATCCGGGGAAAGCCAAGCTAATGGGTGATTATAATCATCAGCGGGTGCTTAGGTCATTTGGGATCGAGCAGATGATCGAGGCAACAAGAATGCAGTACCGGTTGTTGATCGAGGAAGGGGCCGGATTGTGAAGTTGTGTAAATGGTGCTGTTGCTTAATGCTCGTTGTTTGGAGTATGGCTGTTGTATCTTCTTCCGCAGCAGCTCAGCCAAGGTTGCTGCTGGTTTTGTGGCATGGTCTGGCCTGGGAAGATGTGGAGGCCAGCCCTCTGTATGAAGAAGGGATCATGGCAGTAGGGACGATGAATGTCCGTGCGGGAAGCGGCAGCCTAGTTTCAGGCGCCTACTTGACTATTGCCAGCGGCTCCAGGGCCTTTGGTGTGGAAAACGCTGCATTAATGCTCCACGGTGATGAGTTTATCCATGGGTTTCCAGCCCACAGGATCTACTCCACCCGCACAGGCCGGGAAGCATCGGCAGAAGAGATTGTCAATCCGCAGATAGCCATGATTATCAATGCAGCATCACAAGCAAGTTATCCACTGCAGGTTGGGGCGCTGGCTGAATGCCTTGGACAATCCGGCGTACAGCTGGGGGTGTTTGGCAGCAGTGATCTCAGCGACCAGCGGGTGCGCTGGGCTGCGTTGGTGGGGATGGATGCCGAAGGCAAGGCTGCCCGCGGGCTGGTTTCCACACGCCTCTTGATTGATGATGCGGATTACCCCCATGGAAAACGCACTGATTATCAGCTGTTGGCCGAAACTGTGCTCAATGCAGGAGTCGACGCAGCCATAGTCGATCTGGGCGACCCGTTCCGCTTGGATTCTTTGACCGGGCACTTGCTGCCTGAACAGCATCAAGTGCTGAGAAGGCGGGCGGCAAGCGAAGCCTGGGGCTTGATTGCCCAACTGCACCTAACCCTTCCAGACGCGGTGATTGTGATTGCGGCACCATTCCCTGATTATCACCGGGCCGACATCGGGCAGTGGCTGGCGCCGCTTGTGATCATTGGAAAGGGGGCAGGGATGCTGACTTCAGGGACAACACGCTGGCCGGGCCTGGTGAGCAATATTGATGTGGCACCCACTGCAGTGGAAGTTTTTGGCCTGGATAAAGGGCCGATGTTGGGCCGGACCGTTAGTGTGGAGCCGATGCAGACCGGCAAGGCGCTAGGCCTGATTAAACAGTTGGAAGCGAGGGTGTTCCAGGTTCACCGTTACCGGAACCAAGTACTGCGGTGGTTGACTGGGATTCAAATCATGTTGTACATCCTCACATTGGCACTGCTGATCATCCCCAGAGCTGTCGACCGCCGGTTCGTCCGCCTGGTCCAGCTCGCGCTTTTGGTATGCATGTCACTGCCGTTGATGCTTCTGGTCTTGCCTCAAGGCTGGTTCTGGCCGCTGGCGGCAGCCGCTGCCCTATTTGTTTTGAATGGCTGGGCCAGGGGCCCACTGGTCATGGTCATGATCATATCCCTTGCCACCGCTGCTTTGGTAACTGCGGACATCTTAAGAGGTTCGCAGTGGATTAGGTACTCAGTTCTGGGTTATGATCCGGTGGGAGGCGCTCGTTACTACGGTTTGGGCAATGAATATATGGGCATCTTGATTGGCTCGCTGATCATGGGTTGGGCTGCTTTCAAAGACATGATTAGAGACAAAAAGACATGGGCTGCCGGGGACTTGCTGTTGTTTGCCGGTGTCAGTGCGGTGATTGCCGCCCCTCAATGGGGTACCAATGTAGGGGGGACTGTAGCAGCCATCTGTGGGTTTGGCGTTGCCTGGCAGTTGGCCCACAGGCGGATGTCCTGGTTTGGGGTTTTTTTAATTGCGGTGCTGGTCGTCTTGGCACTGGCCGGCCTCATGCTGTTCGATTCCAGCCGCCCCGAGGCTCTGCAGTCCCACATCGGCCAGACCAAAGCGCTGATCAGCCGGGAGGGTGCGGCAGCCGTATGGGATATCGTCGTACGCAAACTGAGCACCAACTTAAGGCTGCTGCGTTACAGCATTTGGAGCAGGGTTCTAATTATGGGGATCGCCGCCATGGGAGCAAGCCTTTTTTGGCCCAGCCGCTTTTTGCAGTGGCTGATGCAGTATCACCCGAGCATAGTTGTTGGTATAGCGGGGACGCTTTCTGGAACAGTCAGCGCCTTGGTTTTCAACGACTCGGGAGTGGTGGCGGCGGCCACCTGCAGCCTCTATGCAGCAACGACCATGTTAACGCTGGCTTTATCGCTAAAACATAATCTTTTGCCTGCGTAAGCCTACATTGAGCAGGATCCCGACGGCCATAAGGCTGGTTAACAGCGTGCTGCCGCCGTAAGTCAAAAAGGGCAGCGGCAGGCCTGTAACCGGCATGATCCCGACGGTCATGCCAACATTGATGATCAGGTGGAAGACAAAATAGCTGACACACCCCACAGCCAGCAGTGTGCCAAAACGGTCTTTTGCCAGCAGGGCGATTTTGATGCCACGCCAAATTAGAAAAGCATAGGTGCACAATATGAGGCTTGCGCCTACAAAACCAAATTCTTCAGCCGCCACGGAAAAGATAAAGTCGGTATGGTTGGCAGGCAAAAAGTACAGCTGGCTTTGGGTGCCGTTTAAATAACCCTTGCCGAGAAATCCGCCGGAGCCGATGGCGACCATGGATTGAATCACATTCCAACCTGAGTCGGTGGGATCACTATATGGGTCGATAAAGGCCAGCAGGCGCCTAAGCTGATACGGCTGGATGATTTTGACCACCTTATAGTATGAAAGCAGAATAGCCGCAGTGGCCGCAACAATCCCAATCAAGGCAATCAGCCCCAGGTGGCGGATGTTGCCTCCGGCAACATAGGTCATGGCGAAAACAATACCAACAAAGACTATGGAAGTACCCAGATCTGGCTGCAGAATGATTAGCGCCATGGGAACAGTGATGAGCAAAAAGGGATAGAGGATTTTCTTTCCTTGGAAACTGCCGGGCTTCTCCAAATAGTGAGCGAGAACAACTATAATGACTATTTTGGCGATTTCCGACGGCTGCAGGTTAAAGCTGCCCAACCGGAACCAGCGCTGTGAACCTTGGGCAATTCTGCCCATGACCAGTGTCGCCCCCAGCAGCAAAATGCTAAGAAAATACCCAATTTTGGCCCAGCGGCGCCAGACCCGGTAATCGATTGATAGGATGGCAATCAGCCCTGTGAGGCCTACAACAGCCGCGATGACTTGCCTTTTCACATAGTAGAACGGATCGCTGTTGAGATTGATCAGGCGCGAAGCCGATGCGGAATAGATTACAAACAGGCCAAGCAGGAATAAGCCCAAAACAGCGAGAATAAGTGGTATGTCCAAATTGCGCCAGTACCGGCGGGGAATCTCTTTCATGCTTACCGCTCCTTTGGTATGCTGATTATATTATACACGAGATCTGCGGGAAGGAAAACCTGTTTTGCCCTTGACCAACCATAGGCGCTCTGCTATAATGGCTTAGTACGATGGGAGTACGATGAGCCATTAGCTCAGCAGGTAGAGCACCGGACTTTTAATCCGGGTGTCCCGCGTTCGAATCGCGGATGGCTCACCATTTTCCTTTTTATGCAGGCGTGGCGGAACTGGCAGACGCGCTAGACTTAGGATCTAGTGGGCAACCCCCGTGAGAGTTCGACTCTCTCCGCCTGCACCATAAATGATGGTCTGTTGAGGGCGGTAAGGAAAAAAGTTGCCGCTCCGTTTTTTTGTTTATAATTACATAGGTGGACGGCATTCGGTTATTAAAAAGAAAATCGGTCAATACTACCAATTAATGCCGGTAGTATCGTGGGGAGGAGCAAAAATGAACGTCAATCTGGAGCACCTGGAAAACAGCAGAGTAAAGGTAACAGTCGAAGTGGATGCAGCCAAATTGGAGGAAGGGTTGGCCCATGCGTACCGCCGTGTGGCCAAAAGAGTGCAAATACGTGGATTCCGGAAAGGGAAAGCGCCGCGGAAGATCATTGAAAGGTATTACGGGGCCAGTATCTTTTATGAAGATGCACTGGACTATCTGGTTCCGCAGCTGTACGAGGCTGCGGTAGAACAAACCAAGATCAACCCTGTAGATCAGCCCAGCTGCGATATTCACAAAATTGAACCCGGTGAGGGGTTGAGCATCGAGTTTGAAGTAGATATCTATCCCGAAGTGGAACTGGGTCAATATACCGGTTTGCCGGTGGAAAAAAGGATCCGGGAAGTCACTGCTGCCGATATTGATGCTGAACTTGAGCAGCTGCACCTGCAGCACGGCGAATTGGTCTCGGTTGAGGACCGGAATCAAGTGCAGGAAGGCGATTATGTCGACCTTGATTTCAAAGGGTTCCTGGAAGGAAAGCCTTTTCCCGGCGGGGCGGCCAGCGGGTACACCTTGCGGATTGGATCCGGACAGTTCATACCCGGTTTTGAGGAACAGCTGATTGGCCTGTCCATAGATGAAGAAAAGGAAGTTGACGTCACATTTCCCGAAGACTACCATGCCCAGGAATTGGCCGGGAAAGATGTAACTTTTGTTGTTAAAATAAACGGAATCAAGAAACGGGTGTTACCTGAACTGAACGATGATTTTGCCAAAGATTTGGGCGACTATGAGTCCTTGGCGGAATTAAAAGAAGATATTAGAAAAAGGTTAGAAGAGCGTATCACCCACGGAACCAAACATGAAATGGAGAATAGATTAATAGAGCAAATTATCGGCTCCAGCACTATCGTGCTTCCCAAATCCATGATCGATCAGCAGCTGGACTACATGATGAACCAGTTTGAAACCAACCTCTTATATTCAGGGATGACTTTGGAGCGGTATTTGGAGCATACGCAGAAGACCCAAGAAGAATTAAGAGGCGAAATGGAGCCCGAGGCTGTCAATCAATTGAAGCGGGGCCTGATCCTTGATGCTATTGCAGAAAAGGAAGGAATTTCCGCTTCTGATGAAGAAATTGACCGTAAAATTGATGAACTTGCCCAAGACAGCCCCGATCCTGAGCAGGCCCGTGCCAATATGGAATCGAGCAGAAACCGGTTGGCAAACATGATCAGAATTGACAAGACTTGGGATTTCCTGATTGCCAACGCTCAAGTGACTGAGGTGGCCGATGAAATAGCGGATTCGGCCGATACAGGCACAAAAGGGGCGGAACCTGTTGATGACAATGGGCCTGAAACTGAATGAACAGAAAAGGTGTAGGATGAATTTCAGGCTAAAGAAGGGGGAGTAACAGTTAATGAGCACATTGATTCCAATGGTGGTTGAACAGACCAACCGGGGAGAAAGGGCCTTTGATATCTATTCCCGTCTGTTGAGAGAACGGATCGTTTTTTTGGGAGGGCCGATCAACGATCACATAGCCAACCTGGTTGTGGCGCAAATGCTCTACCTTGAATCTGAGGACCCAAACAAGGACATTCATCTGTATATTAATAGCCCCGGAGGAGAAGTATATTCCGGACTGGCTATTTACGATACAATCCAGTATATCAAACCGGATGTATCCACCATTTGTGTGGGTTTGGCGGCCAGCATGGCGGCACTGCTGCTGGCTGCTGGCGCCAAAGGCAAGCGCTTTGCCTTGCCTCATTCTAGGGTGATGATTCACCAGCCTATGGGTGGGGCTCAAGGGCAGGCGACCCAGATCGAGATTGTAGCAAGGGAGATCTTGCGTTTGAAACACATGGGCAATGAGATTCTCCACCGTCATACAGGACAACCCATGGGGCGGATCGAGCAAGACACGGATCGGGATTACTACATGTCAGCAGAAGAGGCGAAACAATACGGCCTCATAGACGGGATCATGTATACCAGAGCCGAAATGAACAAGGCATAAGAAGCTTGAGAGAGGTGATCAGATGTTAAAATTTGGCGATGAAAAAGGGCAACTGAAGTGTTCTTTCTGTGGCAAACAGCAGGAACAGGTCAAAAAGCTCATCGCCGGGCCCGGTGTATACATCTGCGATGAATGTATCGAGCTGTGCAACGAGATTATAGAAGAAGAGTTTACTGAAGAGAACGACGCTGATCTGCATACTGTCCCCAAACCGGTGGAAATCCGGAAAACGCTGGACGATTACGTAATCGGGCAGGAGCAGGCCAAGAAGGCCTTGGCTGTTGCTGTTTACAATCACTATAAACGGATCACCAACGCCAGCAGAGCCGAAGAGGTGGAACTGCAAAAAAGCAACATTCTACTGCTGGGGCCCACCGGAAGCGGCAAGACCTTGCTGGCGCAAACCCTGGCGCGTATCTTGAATGTGCCTTTTGCCATCGCAGATGCCACAAGCCTCACTGAAGCTGGTTATGTCGGTGAAGATGTAGAAAACATTCTGTTAAGGCTGATCCAGGCTGCCGACTATGATGTGGAAAGAGCCGAACGGGGCATTATCTATATTGACGAAATCGATAAGATTGCCCGCAAATCGGAAAACCCATCCATTACGAGGGATGTGTCAGGCGAGGGTGTTCAACAAGCGCTCTTAAAAATCCTGGAAGGGACCATTGCCAGTGTACCACCTCAGGGCGGACGAAAGCACCCGCATCAAGAGTTCATTCAGATCGATACCACAAATATCCTGTTCATCTGTGGCGGTGCATTTGACGGATTGGAGAAGATTATCGAACGGCGTGTCGGTCAAAAAACGATGGGCTTCGGCGCGGAGATCAAAACCAAGGAAGAGAAGAAGATCGGCGATATCCTGCGTCAAATCATGCCTGAAGATCTCTTGAAATATGGGCTGATTCCGGAATTCATTGGGCGGGTGCCTGTGGTTGTGTCCCTGGATGCCCTGGATAAACAAGCGCTGATTGATATTTTGGTTAAACCAAAGAATGCGTTGGTTAAACAGTTCCGGCGGCTGATGGATATGGATGGCGTTGAGCTGGAGTTTCAGGATGAAGCCCTTGAAGCTATTGCTGAACTGGCTTTAGAGCAAAAAACGGGAGCCAGGGGCTTGCGCTCCATCTTGGAAAGCATCCTTCAGGATACGATGTACCTGATTCCATCGGAGAACGATGTGAAGAAGTGCGTGATTACAAGAGAGGTTGTGCTCAAACTTGAACCGCCGCGTTTGATCAGATTGGACAAATCCAAGAATGAGACTGCATAGACGTATTGTGGACGAATAACTGTCTTGGATAAAGCAGGCATTGAGGGCAGGCATTGACGCCTGCCTTATTTTTTTGCCCCCTGCCGGGAATACTATATCTGTTAAGGCTACCAGGGAGGTAAGGAAATGGATTTGATGGGAATCTTCGGACTGATCAATTTCTTCTTCGCAATTGTGATCGGGCTGTACTTTTTTAACTTGCTTAAACAGCAGCAGGGGACCAAGTCAGCTGTTGACCGGGAGTCGAAAAAGGAGCTGGAAAAACTGCGCAAATTAAAGGCCATCTCCCTGACTGAGCCGTTGGCGGAGTTGACCAGGCCTGCCACCTTTTCCGAGATCATCGGGCAGGATGACGGGCTCAAAGCTTTAAAAGCCGCTTTGTGCGGCCCAAACCCGCAGCATGTGATTATTTATGGCCCGCCCGGAGTCGGCAAAACAGCTGCAGCCCGTGTTGTCCTTGAGGAAGCAAAGCTGAACTCACTGTCACCTTTTCAGCGTGATGCCAGATTTGTGGAAATAGATGCCACAACCGCCCGCTTTGACGATCGGGGAATCGCAGATCCCCTCATGGGTTCAGTGCATGACCCGATTTACCAGGGCGCCGGGCCTTTAGGGATTGCCGGAATCCCACAGCCCAAACCGGGTGCGGTGACAAAAGCTCATGGCGGGGTGCTGTTCATTGATGAGATTGGTGAACTGCACCCGATTCAGATGAATAAGCTCCTGAAAGTACTGGAAGATCGTAAAGTGTTTTTGGAAAGTGCCTACTATTCTTCTGAGGATTCCAACATCCCTTTGCATATTCACGAGATTTTTCAGCGTGGCCTGCCTGCCGATTTCCGCTTGGTAGGTGCCACTACCCGGATGCCTCACGAGCTGCCTCCAGCCCTTCGATCCCGCTGCCTGGAAATCTATTTCCGTGCCCTGACACCGAAGGAGATCGGCCAGATTGCCAAAAACGCCGCAGAAAAAGGGAGTTTCCAAATCTCTGAAGATGCTGTGTCTGAGCTGACCAAATATGCCAATAATGGGCGGGACGCTGTGAATATCGTTCAAATAGCCGGCGGGGTGGTGCTCTCTGAACGAAGGAAGACAATTGAGAAGAAAGACATCGAATGGGTGGTCAACAACGGACAGTACAGCCCGCGCCTTGACTGCAAAATTCCTGCCTGCCCCCAAATTGGTGTGGTCAACGGGCTTGCAGTGTATGGGCCCAACCTCGGGACTTTGATCGAGGTGGAAGCTGTTGCCATACCCATTGACGAACAGCGGCGCGGGCAGGTCCAGATTACCGGGATTGTAGATGAGGAAGAAACGGGTGCACTCGGCCGGACCATGCGCCGCAAGTCTTTGGCCCGTTCATCAATCGACAATGTTTTGACTGTTCTCAGGGCGAACTTGGGATTGCGCCCCCACGACTATGATATTCATATCAACTTTCCGGGAGGTGTCCCCATTGACGGCCCTTCAGCCGGTGTTTCCATCATCACCGCGATTTATTCGGCAATTACCAAGCAGACGGTTAGCCACGAGGTGGCTATGACCGGTGAAGTGTCCATCCATGGCGAAGTCCGGCCCGTTGGCGGTGTGGTGGCAAAAATCGAAGCCGCCGTACTCGCCGGAGTCAAAAAGGTCTTAATCCCGAAGGATAACTGGCAGGATCTGTTTGCCGAGTTCAAATGTATTGAAATCCAACCTGTCTCCACCATTGAAGAAGTGATCAGAGCTGCATTGACTCCGGAAAACGGTTTGGGTAGGAATCTTCCGCCTCCTGAGGCAGAATTGCTGTCGGCAGCCTCCGCTCTCGATGTCAATGCTTAGGCCCTCCGGGGCCTGATTGTTTTTGAGCAAGGCGTAGTATAAAATTACTGTCGGACAGGGAATGATGCCTGGAAAATAGAAAAAGATCTCACCGTCCCTGCACGTGGACGAGTACAAAGTACTCAAGAGGTGAGATCTTCTATGGATTTAGTATTCGATGAGAGTCTAGTGTTATCCTTCAAGGAGGTTGTTGAGGAATCAGTACGGCAGATATTCGAAGGCAAGGGTATTTCAGCGTTTCAGCAGGCCCTGCGAAATG
>FZPS01000168.1_pt82 | contig 115547 bp, 126 predicted proteins | sample 1817821 | NCBI WGS metagenome assembly FZPS01 (sample SAMEA104158645, study PRJEB21678) | metagenome | place: Germany | collected 2015-04-21
CCTTTACCCTATTAGTATCCACTACTGCCTATCAACTAAGACAGCACAATTTTCTTTTAAAATTTCGTACACAGCATGAAATATAAAAAAACCTACAATTATTGATACAATTGGATCAATAATATTGGGTAATCCTAACTTTATACCCATTATAGTTAGTAGCACACCTAAGGATACATATATATCTGCCTTGGTGTTAAGGGAATCTGATATAAGTATATGGCTGTGGAATTTCTTACCTGCAGCAAACTCATATCTACTAACCAATATATTTACAAGCAAGGTTGCAACCATTGTTAGCATTATGCCAATAAAAAGCCCAGCTAAGGTTTCGAATTTGCTATGACCATAAGGGTGCTCCTTATCCTCTGGCTTTGAGGCGTACCATATTCCTATAAGTCCTACAATATTTGATGAACCGTCAGAAAGTGAATGATATCCATCTGCTAACATACTAGTACTTTTAATTAGTCCTCCAACAATTATTTTTAGCACTGCTACCAAAATATTGGCGAAAAATATTATTATCAATACCCTTCTTACCTTTTTCAAATTGCTATCTACCATTTTTACACCTCTCAATTATTTAATAGAGACTCTCTTTTATTACATGGTATAATATATGCATTAGTTAGCTAATAGTTATCACTTGATAAGAAAGTAATTAAAAGATTATCCTATGTACAGCATTGTTTATGTTTTACTAAAACATTGTCATTTTCAATTGATAATCAAAATCTATGATAATATACCTTACTTCTATCAAAAATAATTATAATAAGGAATTACAAAGGAAAGAAAGATTAACAAAAGAGTCTACTTATGATATTATAATATTGCATCCTTACATTTATTAGCATTGTATAGCTAGTTTTGATAATATTTCCTAACAAGGAGTTTAAAATATTACCTATACAAGTTTAAATTTTTATGAAAATCTTTAGGAGGAGTTATATTTATGAAAGTTAAATTTTATAGTTCCCAAAGGGAATACATAGAGAAAAAAGATGAATTTCATAAGGCTATAGATACAGTTATTGAAAAAGGAAACTTTATACTTGGAGATCAGGTGGCAGACTTTGAAAGAAATATTGAAAAATATACTGGGGCAAAACACGCTATAGGTGTTGCTTCCGGTACCGATGCACTGGTTATTGCCTCTGACATACTAGGTTTTAAAGATGGTAAAGAAGTAATAACTTCCCCTTTCACTTTCTTAGCATCAGCCTCTTGCTTTATTAGGCATAAAGGCAAACCGGTTTTTGTTGATATTGACGAAGATACCTTTTCTATTGACGTAAATAAAATAGAGGAAAAAGTAAACTCTAACACTGTAGGTATATTGCCTATTCATTTATTTGACCAGATGGCTAACATGGATAAAATAATGGATATAGCAAATAAATATAACCTAAGGGTTTTAGAAGATGCTGCAGAAGCCTTTGGAATGTACTGGAATGGTAAGGATGATCAAAACAAACACGCTGGTACTATTGGAGATTTTGGTATATTTTCATTTTTCCCTACTAAAACCCTGGGCGGCTACGGAGATGGTGGAATGATAGTGACCAATGACGACCAGTTGGCAAAGCTTGCAAAAAGCTATAGGGTCCATGGGGCATCCAAGAAATATCATTATGATTATATTGGATACAATTCACGTTTAGATACATTACAGGCAGCTATATTATCTGTTAAACTTAAATATATTGATGAAGCAATTAAGAAAAGAGAAGAAATTGCCAATTTATATATGGAAGGCTTGAAAGATCTGGAAAGTATTAGACTACCTAAGTTAAAAGGCAAGCAAAAACAAGTATTCTATGTCTTTAATATCTTAGCTGAAAACAGAGATGACCTTGCAGAATACTTATCCAAAAATGACATAGGCTACAGTATCTATTATCCAATGCCTCTACACCTGCAGAAAGCTTTCCAATCCTTAGGCCATAAAAAAGGAGATTTTCCTGTAGCCGAAAAAGTATCAGAGCAAATTATCGCACTTCCTATCTATCCTGAACTAAAGAAAGAGGAAGTTGAATATATCTGCCAAACTATTAGAAAATTCTATAATAAATAATATATTGTATGTAAGAAGGAAGGATATGTTATGACTAATAAAAAGATTCCCTTTTCACCGCCAGATATCACTCAGGCGGAAATTGATGCGGTGACAGAAGTTTTGAAATCCGGCTGGATTACTTCCGGGCCTAAAACAGCTGAGTTCGAGAAACAAGTAGCTACATATAGCCAGGCTAATTACGGAGTTGCACTAAACAGTGCCACTGCTGGTTTAGAACTAATTCTTAAAGTAATGGATATTGGCCCAGGTGACCAAGTACTTACAACTCCCTATACTTACGCAGCTACATCTAATGTTATAATTCACAGGGGCATAAAGCCAACATTTGTAGATTTAAAAAAGAACAGTTTCTTTATGGATGAAGAAAAAATATATGATGCTATTACTCCAAAAACTAAAGCTATTATCACTGTTGATATTGCTGGTTACCCAATAGATTACGATGGAATAAAGGCAGTGCTTAAAGCTAAAAACCGTGAAGATATCATGCTTATTTCAGATTCAGCCCATTCCTTTGGCGCTAAATATAAAGGCCAAAAGGTAGGTAGTCAGTTTGATTTTCATGTGTTTTCTTACCACGCTGTAAAAAACTTAACCACTGCTGAAGGTGGTGCTATAACATATAATGATAATAACTTTAAAGGCAAAGAGGACTTATATAAAGAATTTAAATATACTTCCTTACAAGGTCAAACCAAGGATGCCCTTTCAAAAATGAAAGCTGGAGCCTGGAAATATGACATAGTAACAGATGGCTTTAAGTCAAACATGACAGACATAATGGCAGCTATAGGCCTTGTACAATTATCTAGGTACGATGAAATGATAGAAAAGAGAAAAGCCTTATTCAATGTTTATAGCGAAATTCTTAGTAAATATGATTGGGCTATTATTCCTGAAAGTAAGACTGGGGATACTGAAACATGCTATCACCTATATACATTAAGATTAAGAGACTTTACTGAAGATAAACGAGATGAAATAATTGAAAAGTTAGCTAAAAAAGATATAGCTACAAACGTTCATTTTATGCCTCTACCTATGTTGACCTTATACAAAAACTTAGGCTATAAAATAGAAGACTATCCTAATGCCTATGAGCAGTACGCCAACGAGATAAGCCTACCACTTTACTCAACCCTATCATTAGAGGATGCTGCTTACCTGGCTCAGGAGCTAGTTAAACTTATCTAACTAAAAAGGTCTTTCTTTTATCTATAATACTAGATACATTAAAAAGTTATTTAATTGATCAATAAAGGATGGTACTCAACACTGCCCAGTACCATCCTTTATTGCCCTATCCTTATCAATTTATCACAAGCCTTAATTTAAAATTCTTAATAAGAATCTAAAAGATAATCATTCTTGCTATAAAGCCTGTAACTCCTTAACTTTCCTGATAGCTTACATCAATTTGTAGAGATTCTCCCCCATCAAAATTTAGTGGTATACATACTGTTACAGACTTAGTTGGAGTAAGCTGTATATTTTCTCCTGTCAAAACCGTAGGTGGTGTTATGTCTATGTTCATATGGTTTTGAAAAAAAATATTAGCAGTATGACCTAAAATCATATTTGCTAACTCAGCAATAGCACTCTTAGACATCTCATCCAATTCATTTACTGGCATTCCAAACATCATTGCAGAAGATATTGTTAATGCCAATTTCTTAGATAGCGAAAGAACCACATTGCCGCTGATTTTACCAGTTAAACCAATTAAAATTACAACTCCGTCACCGCTATAAGAATTATTTTTTGCAAATATTCTTCCAATAGTAGGTTTGAAATTTGTAGTTTGATTGATTACTTCTAAACTAGCCTCAATAAAAGGATTAATGTATTCAACTTTCAATTATGTCATCCCCCATTTCTTAACCACTCAACCTAAAGATATCATAAATTCTATCCCTTGGAATCGTTTACCTTGTAAGTTTATTATATAAAATTCTAAGCTTTTTGTCAATCTATGTATTATTCAGTCAAATTATTAAAAAACCTGCGATAAAGCCAAAGGTTACCGCAGGCATTAGTCAATATTACTATATTAAATTTTCTTGACCACATTCAGGGCAGAACTTAAAGGGTTGAGTACCTTCAAATCCACAGGACTCACATTTACTATCTAAAGGTTTTGGTGTTCCACATTCCATACAGAACTTTCCGGAGTTTTCAGTAGAACAATTAATACACTTCCAACAGTTTGTATTCTGTACTGGCACAGGTGCCGGACTTCCACACTCCATGCAGAATTTTCCCATATTCTCTGCATTACAATTGTTACAGGCCCATGAATTGGATGGCCCTGGACTTGCAGGAGCTACAGCTGGACTTTCTTCTATATTAGCAACTGGAGCTTCTAAAGAAGGTTCCTCCTGGGCAAAAGCCGATCCTCCCTGAGGCCCTACATCAGTATTCATTGCTGGGTTTTCTTGTATAGGTTTCTGCTGCTGGTATGGCTCTTGATTAGGAGCAGCTTGCTGTGAAAGGCCTCCTTGTTGTGAAAATCCAGGTTGCTGATTAAAGCCTACCTGTGGTCCTTGCATCTGTTGTTGTCCATAACCAAATAACTGCTGTGTATTAGAAGATGCCTGTTGAGCCAAATTGTAATTCATAAAACCAATATGAGCTCCTCCTGCATTTTGGGCTGCTAATTTTTTCGCCTCTGCATCGGCCATGGCATTCAAGCCTGCTGCAGCTAGTGGATTGGAATAAAACCTTACAGTCTGAAATTCCTCAATTTTTTTGGCACTTTCGTCATCAACCAGAATTTCATCAATTGTGATCTTTTCAATAGCAATACCTCTGCCTTCTATCCACTCTTCCCTAATCTCTTCATTAACAGCATCTTTTATTTGTGAGGTATGACTACGTATTTGATCATAACGGACTCCTAAATCTGCCACCCGGGCTACGGCATCACCTAATACTGATACAATTTCTGATTTCAGTTGACTATCTAAGTCCTCATTTCTCCTATATTCATTAGTAACATTACCACAAACCCTGCTATAGAACATTATTGGATCAACTATTTTGTAGCTGTATTTTCCATGACATTTGAAATTAACTGTAAAACCAAACTCAGAGTCTCTAAAATGAATATTCCCTACTCCAAATTTATTGTTCATTATTTCTAGCATATTTACGTAATATACTCTTTGAACACTATCTATCTGTCCACCAGTTTGTATTCTCCCCCATACTGTCTGGAAACTCTTTTTCAACCCTTCGAAACCTGCTGTTAACATAGAAGGAGCAGTTCCTGTTTTATATATATATCGGCCTGTAGTCTGAGCCTGGCTATCTCCTACACAAAAATCCACAATCCTACCGTCTTCAACTATTATCATACATTGTCCATCTGCAACTGCAATTACAGAACCATCAGTGATAACATTATCGTCTCCTCTATTGGTTCCTCCTGCAAAAGTTTTTTTCCTAGCTCTTACCACTAGAACGTCTTTAGAAAGTGCAGGACATTCAAAATACTCCTTATATTGATCTCTTAAAGTACTACCTATAGCATTCTTAGCTGCTTTTATTAATCCCATAATTTTTCCTCCCTACTTTTTTCTTTGATAATTAGAAATTCTCCACACCTTTTCAATATTACGAACATGCCTTGTGCCACAATACTCACAAGTCATACTGGTCGTATCCAGGGGACCACCGCAATGACTACAGCGAATTGCAAAAGTTTCAATGTCTAAGTCCTGAAAAATATAGGTACAATGAACCTCATATTGACATTGTATCTTTTTATTTTCTGTATATTCCAAAGCCACCTGATAATAAGCAGTGGCATATTCTAGAGTCTTTTTATATCCAGAAATAGCTATTCCATGAAATTTAATATTGTCAATTCTTCTTCTCTTACCGGAATCCTTTAGGTCTTTAATCTCTGATCTAATAGATTCCATCACTGTACCTGTTGACATTTTCTTTATTTCTTCAGACTCTTTTAAACTTTCTAAAGAGTTAAAATAAGATGTTAAAAACTTTTTAACCATTCCCTCTAAGACGCTAACATGCATATCTGGAAAGTCCTTGGTAATATTACGGATAGTCATACTATTTCCACTTGATATAGAATAAGGTATATTGTCATATTCCTCTTGAGCTTGGCTTAAACCTTGTATAATGCTCTCCGTACCAAAAACCTCCCTAGAGAAAGCCTGAATTTTCTTCTTGACCTTAATATAAATTAGGAATGAAGCAGTACCAATTACTGCTACAACTCCTAAAAAAACATATAAACCCTTCATGTCTACCCCTCCTATTGTGTTTTATAGGTTTTCGGAGGGAATTGTCCCCCTTAACTATCTACTTTTTTTGAAACGAAAACTCCACCAGCTCCAATTTGAGTATCTTGTTTAATACAATCAAGATCACTTAACACCCAATCATGGTCACCTGTAGTTACAATAGTATCACAATATTCACATTTCCCAGCACTGGTTATTTCAATTGGTGCTCCACAATGAGGACATCTACTTGTATTCATATTGCTAGTAGCTGGGTCTGTAATCACTCCAACCTTTCGCATAAAAGTTAAAAGGTATTTAGCTCTATATCTGGTATTTTCATTACCCTTTATAACCTTACGTGTCATTTCATCTATTATGTAATCATTCATTGCTACACTTAAATATACCTGTAAATATTCAAATTGAGCGTCTCTTTCATATTTATGAAGGTAATCTTCATTAATGGATATTCTTTCTACTACATTGATTCTTTTCATTCTTATATATTCTTGCAACTGCTTTTCATGCATTTTAAACAATTCTTCTTTTTCAAAAGGTCTGATCTTTGACCAATCTCTTTCCGTCCAAGCTTCCTGTAGAGTCATAAAGACCTCTTGGGTCCATCCTAGAAATTTTTCAGCTGAGAATAACGGGTCTGTTTCAGTTATTGCTTCTACTATTTCCCGTGTATTATCTCTAACAACTAAATTCTTAGGAGATAAATAAACAATACCATTTCCTGTACCGCTGCCGCCTTTGCCTTTAGTATCAAGCATTCCCTTTTTATTTAATATTACAATGGCTATAACAACACCGGCTAATACAATTATTTCTAATGTCCCTAAGGATGATCCTGAGCTACTTGAATAACTCCTATTGCTCCTGTTACTTCTGTAGTTGTAATCATCATAATCTCTTGTATCTGTCTCAAGAGAAGGATCTACATAATCATTATTATTGCCTACGTCAGCTGCTAAAACTTTGTTATTATCATAAGCCCTATATTCTATATTAAGCTTATTTAGACAAGTTTCCAGTGGTTTGCTAATAAAATTAGCATCTATAAGAATGCCACAAAAAATTATAAGAGCAAGAACCACCTTTGCCATTCTCCTTAATTTTACCATCCCTTATCCTCCCAACATTTTTGCTAAATTGTGCCTAAATAATTATATAATTATTATATCAAAATATAGAAAGAATACCAAGATTTTTTATACTTATCCAAAAAAACCGTAAGAAAGTGTAAATTTCCTACGGTTTTTTATTTGCTTAATATTTAAGTTTCATTAGCCACTATTTATTTTGTAACCTTTTTTAAGGCTTCATCTAAATCAAGGATCAAGTCTTCAACATCTTCTATGCCGATAGACAGTCTTATCATATCAGGGCTTACTCCTGCTTTTAATTGTTCCTCTTCTGATAATTGTCCATGAGTAGTGCTAGCGGGATGAATTACTAAAGATTTTGCGTCTGCTACATTTGCCAGCAGTGAGAATAGCTCTAGATTATTTATAAATTTCTTGCCAGCCTCTAGTCCACCCTTTATTCCAAAAGTAAATATGGAACCAGCGCCTTTTGGAAGATATTTTTCAGCTAATTCTTTATATTGGTTGCCTTCAAGCTCTGGATAATTAACCCAGGCCACAGCAGGATGATCTTTTAAGAATTCCACAATCTTTCTAGTATTAGATACGTGCCTTTCAACTCTTAGAGATAAGGTTTCAAGGCCCTGAAGTAATAGGAAACTGTTAAATGGACTCAAGGCTGACCCTGTATCCCTTAGTAATTGTACTCTTGCCTTAATAATATAAGCTAAGGCACCTAGAGCTTCATAGTATTTAATCCCATTGTAGCTTGGATCTGGCTCTGTGAAACCTGGAAACCTTCCACTTTCAGCCCAGTTAAACTTTCCAGCATCTACAATAACCCCACCTATAGTAGTACCATGACCACCAATAAATTTGGTAGCTGAATGAACAACTATATCCGCTCCAAAATCAATTGGTCTTATTAAATAGGGTGTAGCAAAGGTATTATCTACTATCAATGGAATGCCATTGTCATGTGCAATGCTAGCTACTTTTTCAATGTCTATAAGATTTATTCCTGGATTTCCTATGGTTTCAATATAAAAGGCTTTTGTCTTATCTGTTATAGCATTTCTAAAGTTTTCTGGGTCATCAGGATTAACAAAGATCGTCTTTATCCCTAACTTTGGCAGGGTATTTGAAAACAAGTTGTAAGTTCCACCATAAAGTGTACTAGCTGAAACTATTTCATCGCCAGCTCCTGCTATATTTAGGATTGAGTAAGTTATAGCTGCAGCTCCAGAACTTACAGCCAAGGCTCCTACTCCACCTTCTAAGGCTGCAATCCTTTGTTCCAATACATCAGTGGTTGGATTCATAATTCTTGTATATATATTACCACTTTCTTTTAGGGCAAATAGGTTTGCTGCATGGTCTCCATCTTTAAAGACATATGATGTAGTTTGATAAATAGGTACAGCCCTTGAACCTGTAGCAGGATCAGGCTTTTGCCCTCCATGTACTTGTAATGTGTCAAATTTATAGTTTCTTTCTGTCATTCTAAACACTCCTTTATTATTATTTTTATATTTTTAAATATTATTATTCATATCACTTTTATATGATTTAATTAATAAAACAAAAGTCTCTTTCAATGAAAGAGACTTTATCAACTAGTTTCTCTCATCTCTCAGCTTTCACTGAAGGAATTAGCACCATACATGACAATAATACATGCTGGTTGCTGGGTTTCACAGGACCTTTCCCTCCACCTCTCTTGATAAGAATTGTTATTATCGTAGTATTTCGCTATGTTTTATAAGTAATTTATATAAATATATCATCCTTAGTTTACAATGTCAACCATCTTTTTAAAATTATTTACAGGGGACGGTTCAATACTTTTAAACTTTTTCAAATGTATTGAACCGTCCCTTAGCAGACTTTTTACCTGTTAATATAGTAACAAAATTTAATAAATTAAATAGTTTAATAGTATAGTATTACTTTATGTCTTCAGGTTATTAATGGAAGAAAGGTAGGTTTAAAAATGAATTATGAGGTAACGGATTGCATAGATGCTGGAACAGAATTTTGCCCGTGCCATTTGGCTGAAGTTGGCCAGTGCATATTATGTTCACAACTATCCGGAAAAACCTTTTGCGATTGTATAAATTGGAAGGGTGTCTGTATATATCAAGAATATGTTTGGAATGGAGAGAAAGCAAAAAGTCAAAGAAAAACTTACTTTTGCAAAGTCTTAGAGAAAAAGGTAATAGAAGAAAAACTAATAATCTTCACATTACTTACTACCCATAAAATTGCTCAAGATCTGATTCATCCAGGTAGCTACATTTTTATGAGAAGTACTAAATCAACACAATTTTATGATGCACCTATGTCCATTATGGATGTGAATACAGAAGAAAACTGGATTAAAGTAGCCATGGAGATCAAAGGTATTAAAACCAAAACTATAGCTAGTGTTGAAGAAAATGAAAACATCCTTATAAGAGCTCCCTTTTGGAATGGAATCTTCGGTTTAAGAAATGTGTATACAGCAAGAGATGGAGTTTCCCTAATAGTAGCCAGAGGGATTGGTCAAGCTCCTATGGTTCCAGTGTTAAGAAAGTTATATTCAAATGGTAATAAGCTAATAGTTGTCCTGGATAAGGCCAATTACAAAAATACTTTTGTGGAAGAATACTTAAGTAAATATGATTGCAAAGTTATTAATTGTAATACCCTAGATAAAGGCCAGATAACCGAAGAAGTTAAAGAAATAATAGATAGAGCTATAGAAGAGGAAAAAATTAACCTTGTTCACTGCAATGGAGCAGACATATTAAACTTAAAGATAGTGGAATATGTAAATGATAGAGTAAAAACTTCATGCTGCAATAATGCTAGAATGTGTTGTGGTGAAGGAGTTTGCGGTAGTTGTAGTGCACGATATAAGGGACAGGTGGTAAAACGTCTATGTAAAGTCCAAACTGAGCCCAAAAAATTATTCGAGGGGAGAAGGTTAATATGAAAGTTATTATCATTGGAGGAGGTTGGGCAGGCTGCGCCGCTGCAATAACTGCCAAAAAAGCAGGAGCCGATGTTACACTATTTGAAAAAACAGATATGCTACTTGGACTAGGCAATGTAGGTGGCATTATGAGAAACAACGGAAGATTTACCGCTTCTGAGGAATTAATAGCTATTGGTGCTGGAGATTTAATAAATATCACTGACAAATTGAGCAGGCACAAGAATATTGAATTTCCAGGGCATAAACATGCATGGCTTTATGACGTTAATAAAGTAGAGAGAGCAGTAACAGATCACTTAAAAAGTATTGGCGTAAATATTAGATTAACTTCAAGGGTTGTAGATGTAAAAAAATCCGGAAATAAAATTACAGGTATTTTTTTATCAGATAGTAGCTTTTATGAAGGTGATGTATTTGTAGAAACCACCGGTTCCACTGGGCCTATGGGTAACTGCTTAAGATATGGCAATGGCTGTTCTATGTGTATACTAAGATGTCCAGCTTTCGGTCCTAGAGTCAGCATTAGTGCTAGAGCAGGTATTGATGATTTGCAGGGAGAAAGAGAAGATGATGTCTTCGGTGCTTTCAGTGGTTCATGCAAACTAGCAAAAGATAGCTTATCCAAAGAAATTGTTAAGGAATTAGATGAAAAAGGTGTAGTTGTATTAAAAGTACCTGCTGAAGATATTAATATAGATAAACTAAAATTAAAAGTTTGCCAGCAATATGCACTTAAAGAATTCGCTGAAAATATAGTCTTGTTAGATACTGGACACGCTAAGTTGATGACCTCCTACTATCCTTTAAATAAATTAAGAAAAATTAATGGACTAGAAGATGCAAAATATGTAGATCCCTATGCTGGAGGAAAAGGAAACTCCATCCGTTATCTGTCTGTAGCACCTCGTAGCGATGACATGAAGGTAAAAGGCTTAGACAATATTTTTGTAGGAGGAGAAAAAGCAGGCTTGTTTGTTGGTCATACAGAAGCCATAACTACAGGTTCTCTAGCTGGTCACAATGCAGTCCGATATGCCCTTGGTATGCCTTTGTTAATTCTTCCTAGAACTACAGTCTTAGGAGATCTAATCACCTTTGCAAATTATCAACTGTCTACTAAAGAAGGAAGGAGAAATAGATACACCTTTGCAGGTGCAGAGTATTTCAAGAGAATGGTGGACCGAGGAATGTATACAACAGATATACAATCGGTTAAAGGAAGAATTGAAAAACTTAATTTAACAGATGTAATGAATCAGAAATTAGTCTAATTATTTCAAAAGGAGCCAAGGGCTCCCCTTTAATTTTCATATAGAAATTAAACACTTCATTATAGCTATTTAAAGAATCTGAATAGACCTTTATTTTTTCTAACATCATTATCAGAATAGAGGGGCATAGTGAAGATTAAATTTTTATCTTCATATACATTTAAAGTCCCTACTTTCCCACCAGCATAGATTGGCGTTTCTATTTCTTTCGGTAACTTCACTTTTACATCTAGCTCACTACCCTTTTTCACAGGAATCTTTATAGACTTTTTACTTTTTAAATTTAATTTATCTTTAGAGTGTTCTACAGAAAGAGTTTTCATACTTTCATTTTCTTCTACTATATCTTTTATTTCATAGGTATTTTTTACATAATCATTGATCTTTGCAGTTTCCTTCCACCTACCAGGACAATTTATCACAACTATAATAATATCGTTGCCCTCCATATTTACAGAGCTAACTAAACATTTACCCGCCTGACCTGTATATCCAGTTTTTACTCCGTTAGCTCCTGCTACCTGCCACAATATCTTATTAATATTATGAAAGCCCCTAGTAAAACCTTCACTGCCTGGACCTATATCTTTTGTAGCCACAATTTTATTAAACAAATCATTTTCCTTTGCATGAGCTGTTGCTAAAGCTAAGTCATAGGCAGAACTATAATGTTTTCCACTATCTAATCCATGAGGTGATTCAAAATGGGTGTCTATTAGTCCTATTTGTGTAGCATATTCATTCATTAATCGTACAAATTCCTCAACACTACCAGATATACCTTCTGCTATGGCTATAGCTGCATCATTACCACTTTTCAACATCAATCCATAAATTAATTCCTTGATAGTGATCTCCTCACCTTTTTTATATCCTACCACAGAACCTCTAATACTGGCCGCCCTAGAACTTATTGTTACTTTTTTATTTAAATCACCATACCTTAGGGCCACACTGGCAGTTATGATTTTAGTGGTGCTAGCCATTGCTGTTGTTAGATGTGCATTTTTTTCATATAGAACCCTTTTACTTTTAGCATCTATGGCTACTGCGTTTCTTGCATATACCACAGGAACTTTCCTTTTACCATTAGGTTCCCCTTTAACCTCTTTACCTGGTATCCCTAAAGATAGAATAGAAAAGAAAAGCAACAGTAAACAAATATTTTTTTCCCACTTATGCAAAATATAACACCTCACTTTTAGCCTTTTCTTCATATTACCTATATTAGTTTTTGTAATTTTCACTGAAATAACCTTATGAAATTCTCCTTGAAATTAATTATTAAGGTTTATATGAAATATTTTCGTATTAATGGTTATAATATATAATGTTACTCAACTCTGGAGGAGTGTTTTATGTATTACTGGATTGCTATTATAATAATTATTATTTTATTTTTTCCTTTAAGTATAAAACTATCTGTGATTTATAAAGATGGAAAGCTTCATGTTTATATTTTCAACAAACAACTTAATTATAAAAAGAAGATAACAAAGCATAAGGCTAATCCTAAGACAGCAAAAAATTCTGAGTTCAAATTTATAAATTTTTTGCCTAGTAAGATGCGAAAAATTCTATATAAAATTTCTAACAGAAAACATAAGCTTTCTGCAAGAATAAAATTTGATTTAAATTATGGATTTGAAGATGCTGCCGCCACAGCTATTAGCTATGGCCTTTTTCACGGTGCCAACAGTATCTTATATAACCAATTTTCTTTTTTGCTTAACATTAAAGAATACCACTATAACATTATTCGCCATTATAATGATCCAATGTTTAATTTTAGCTTAAATTGTATAATATCATTCAATTTAGCAAAAATTATATATATGATATTTGTCATCTATGTATTTTAAGGAGGTGAATTCCCATATACTTGGGAATATATTTATGAATAATCATCCTATTGAAGGCTTAATGCAAAGCACCATGGAAAACTTTAAAGATATGATCGATGTAAATACTATTATTGGAGAAGCTATTGAAACCAGCGACGGTACAGTGATTTTGCCTATATCAAAGGTTTCCTTTGGCTTTGCTTCAGGTGGTAGCGAATTCAATCAAAAAAAGGAGTTTGAAAAAACCGATAAATTACCCTTTGGCGGTGCAAGCGGCGCTGGCGTATCTCTGAAACCTGTTGCCTTTCTCGTAATAAAAGGTGATTCAGTAAGGCTTTTATCTGTAGATCATGAAAACACTTGTGACAGAATAATAGATTCTGTTCCTCAAATTATTGATCTACTAAAGGGAACAAATAAAAACAAGAAGGAAGAAAATTCTAATGTAAAAGCAGAGACTTCCGATACAACATCCGATACAATTTAATAGTTTTACCTAAAAAACACTATTATGCCTCTAGCTTACTGTCTCTTAGTTTGTGCTATAGGCAAAACAATAAGCATCTTCTTAACATAGTAAGAAGATGCTTATTGTTAATAGCTCTAATTTAATTCAAAGCCTAACCTGTCAACTAGTCACTATCTGCAGCTGCCTCTTCCTTGATTTCCCCATGATCCTCATCTAAATATTCATCAATTATCCTCTCTATAGACGGTAATTCTTTTATATTCTGAAGGTTAAAATGTTTTAAGAACTCATCAGTAGTAGCAAACAAAACAGGCCTGCCAGGTACATCTAATCGTCCTGCTTCCTTTATAAGATTTTTCTCCAGCAGCCTATTTACAGCACTGTCACTTTTTACCCCTCTTATCTCGTCTATATCCACTCTTGTAATAGGCTGTTTATAGGCTATTATAGCTAAAGTTTCTAATGATGCCTGGGAAAGGGCTTGTCTATGACTGCTTTTTAATATTTTTAACACGTATTCACTATTTTCTGCCTTGGTCACCAATTGATACTCATCGTTCATCTTTACTAGCTTAATTCCTCTATGGCTGTCTTCATAATTAAACATCATCTCTTTTAAAATCTTTTTTGCGTATGGGGAACTACATTCTAAAATTTCTGCAATTTGTTTTAATTTCATAGGCTCTCCACTAACAAAAAGAAGGGATTCTATAATGGAAAAGTATTTTTCCTTATTTGAAGTTTCTTTCATCTCTGTCTGAAGAATTTCATCTTTCCTCATTAGTTTCCACCCTTTCAATATAAATTTCTCTGAAGTTTGATTCCTGGTAAACCTTAACATTTTTTATTCGAATTAGTTCCAGCAAGGCCAAAAAAGAAACTACTACTTCCATCTTACTTTCACAAACCTGTATTAGTTCCGTAAACCTATACTTGTTTCCTCTTTGAATTTTCGTAATTAATTCAACCATTTTATCTTCAATTTTAAATTTATCTACAGGTATATGGCTAGGTAAAGTATTGTTTTCATTCTTTTTGTTTCTATATCTATTTATCAACTCATTATATAGATTATATAAATCTAACATTGTTATATTCTTGAAAATATCTTCATTATCACTGTTTTGAGGCTTGTCGTCAATTATTTCTGGCTTTTTGCTAAATAAGAAACCAGTATCTCCCATTCTATCTTTAAAGAAGGCTGCTACTGCCTTAAACCTTTTATATTCTAATAGTTTCTCCACTAGCAGCACTCTTGGGTCTCCCTCTTCCTCATTTTTTTCGTTAGTTTTAGGTAACAGCATTTTAGATTTTATTTCTAATAATGTTGATGCCATAACTATAAATTCAGAAGTTATTTCTAGATCTATTTCTTTCATTTGGTTCAAGTAATTCAAATATTCATTGGTTATATGGTAAATCTTTATATCATAAATATCCATTTCATTCTTCTTTATAAGGTGAAGAAGTAAATCGAAAGGGCCTTCAAAATTTAAATCAGAAATTTTTATATTAAAGTCCACTGTGCTGCCACCCCCTTTCATATTGTATCAAAAAACATAAAATTTATTCAATCACATAAATAATATATCATTAAAACCATATAATTACTACACTTAAACAAGAAAGCAAAAACTTGGCCTTATAAGGTACCTTTTTATATTATCACTTTTTAGGTACTTTACAAAGCTAAAGTTTTTGCTTTTTCCTCTCCCTTTTACAGGATTTTTTTATATGGAATGTTTGAATAAGTTTTTAAAATTAAATTTTAGACTATCAAAGAAGCCTGAAGACCTTTTAGCATCCCTATCGCAATAGACCTTTATCTTTGCAATAACTTCTCCATTATTAGAGTATTCACAATAGCCTACGAGTTCTCCCTTTTTATATTCTTTTTTATTTTGATCAATTATTACTTTTTTCGTAATTTTGCAAGGACTACCTTTTTCAACACTTATAGATAAATCCTCTGAGGCCTTAGCTATAAAGAACTTATCTCCACTTTTATTTAGTACAACTTTTTCTAATTCATCATCTTTCTTTACTATCTGCTTACTTTCAAACTTTGAGAAACCATAGTTAAGCAACATGCTTGCATCTCTATTTCGTATTTTATAGGTAGGTGCACCCATTATTATTGATAGCATCCTAACTCCATCTCTGCTGGCTGTAGCTGAAATACAATACTTTGCCTCATTGGTAAATCCGGTTTTTAAGCCATCACAGCCTTTAAAGAACCTAACTAGCTTATTATGGTTAACTAGCTCTATGGGGGTCCTTCTGCCTTCACTTATTGTTTCCATGTAGGTTCCTGTGTATTTTAATATAGTGGGATGTTTTAGCAATTCTCTAGACATTAAAGATATATCGTATGCGGAGGTATAGTGATTATCTTCCGGCAGACCGGTACAATTTTTAAAGGATGTATCCTTCATGCCAAGAGCCTGTGCCCTTTGGTTCATCATATTCACAAAAGCTTCTTCGCTTCCACCTAGGTACTCTGCCATTGCCACTGCTGCATCATTACCTGAAGCAATTCCTATCCCTTTCAACAAGTCTTCCACTGTCCTTATTTCCCCTGTATCAAGGAGCATTGTGCTTCCACCCATTTTTTTTGCGTTCTCACTAACTGTAACCTTATCTGTCATCTTTATTTTCCCACTATCAATAGCTTCCATAGCTAACAACATAGTCATTATTTTAGTAACGGAAGCTGGGGCAAATTTTTCATGAGAATTATATTCATATAAAATCTTACCAGTACTTGGTTCTACTAATAGTGCGGATTTTGCTTCTACCTTTATTCCATCCCCTTCCGCTTTTGCCCTTATGTTAAAAGAACTTACAAATAAAGCAACTAATAAGGTGAACAAAACAGTGTTAATAATTCTTTTCTTCATTTCTAATCCTCCTCTCACATTTATTTTTTCCAATTAGTCTTATATTATCACAAAAAATAATAAAAGCAGCAAAGCTGCTTTTATGCTCTAGGATGAGTATTTTTATAAACTTCCATTAACCTTCTTTTTTCAATTACATCTACATACATTTGAACTGCTGAGATATCCTTATAGCCTAATAGTTCCTTTAAGGATCTCATATCTGCACCATTTTCTATTAAATGAACTGCTATGGAATGTCTTAAAGTATACAAATTTATTTCCTTATCAATATTAGCCTTATTACCATAATCCTTAATAATCTTCCAAAATCCTTGCCTTGTCATCCTTCCGCCTCTGTTATTTAAGAAAAGATAATCCAGGCCATACACATTGAGCTCTTCTCTAACCTTAAGGTACTTGTCCATACACTCAACACAATACTTGCCTAGTGGAATAATTCTTTCCATTCCTTTTGTACCTCTACACTTCAAATATTTAAATCTTAGATCTATATCTTCTTCTGTAAGATTCAGCATTTCGGTTACTTTTATTCCTGTAGCGTACATCATCTCCAACATGGCTTTGTCTCTTATACCCTTAATTGAATTAGAATCTGGTATGGATAATAATTTATTAACTTCCTCTATTGTTAATATTTCTGGTGTATTTCTTTTATATTTAGGTATTTCATAATCTATGACAGAAGTACTATCGATGTAGCCACTTTTAACCAAGTATTTATAAAAATTTCTTAGACATATTACATTTCTAGCGATGGAAGATTGTTTCCTCCCTTTCTTGCTTAAGTTATCTATATAGGTCATAATAGTTATTTTATTTACTTCATCAAAGGACAAATTGTTATATTGCAGGAATTTATTAAATCTATTTATGTCCCGCTTATAAGCGTCAATAGTATTTGAACTTAAGTTTTTATCTTCACTTATGTATGTCAAATATTTATTAATGAGCTCATTCATAAATACACCTACCAACTTATTCTATAGTATCTTACTTTATTATATAGAATTATTTTATTGTTCTCAATACTAATAAGTTATGTAACTTCTAAAGGCATTGTAATAATATTGAAATATATTAATATTATTATGTATATCAATAACAAAAATACTATTCTTATAAATAACCTTTCTTTTATAAAAGTAAAATAATAGGTAATCAAAAAACATAGGTAATAAATAACCTAACACTATCAAAACAAGCAAGCATTTAATATAGGTTATTATGAAGCCAACTATATCTTTTTTTATCATTAGGCATATACACTCCCTGATAATATTGCTAAGCTTTGCAAGGCTTTAGGCGTTATATAGGCTTCGTAAATAAAACCTAAAATCATTATAAGGGTTATAATTAAAAAGGTTATAGAATATTCAACAAAATAGCTTTTATTATAATTAACTTGCTTATTGACCTTATCTTTCAATTTAAAGAGGGAAAGCCTCATGGCCAGCACTGAGGAAACTATAATACAAGGTATATAAATTATATTCTGCGGAAGTACTCCCAACAGTGTAAACCATATTCCTTTATAGCTCAATCCATAAAATACGGTAGAAAGAGAAAATCCTAGAGAAAATCCTTTTATAATATCAATAATTAGTATGGCAGGAATTCCTATAATAGTAAGTCCTAAAATCCATAAACAAATTATAATTGGCAAATTACTTTTTATACTTTCAATTAAAATAGCCTTGTTATTTACTTCAATTGAACCTAAATTGTTGGTGAAACTTAAAAAATAGTTGATTAAGTCTTGTCTTTCCATGTCCCCCATGTATTTAACGGTGTAAATCCCTAAAACAGTCCCTGTAAAGAGACAAACCAGTGTAATTACATACAGCCACATACTTTCTTGAAAATGTCTTGACACATTATTCTTTGCTTTTATTTTTCTCATTACTTTTTCCTCCTTAAGGTGTACCTTTTTATACAGTAAGTGAATTTATTATATAAATCTCACTTAATAATTATGACACCTTAGAGGATTATATTCCTAGGATAATTAGAAGTTAAGAAAATAGTGTAACAGAGCCGCTAAAGTCTTTCCGTCAATAATTTCTCCCTTTTTGATTTTATTTTTTACCTCTTCTAATGAAAACTCTTTCAAGTTAATAAATTCGTCCTCATCTCCCCCGCGACTACCTTTAATAAGATTTTCTGCCTTATAAAGATAAATATATTCATCGCAGAATCCAGGGCTACTTACTATTTTGCCTAAGTAAGTAAAGTTTTCAGACTTATATCCTGTTTCCTCCTCTAGTTCTCTCATACCACATTCCTTTGGATCTTCACCCTTTTCTAATTTCCCTGCCGGTAACTCTATCAAATGCTTATCTAGGGGCTTTCTGTACTGTTCCACAAATAAGATCTTGTTTGAATCTGTAAAGGCCAGTACAGCAACGCCTCCTGGATGTCTTACTATTTCTCTTTTGGCCACATTACCATTAAACACCTCTACATCTTGCACAACTACATCTATTACCCTACCTTTAAATATAACTTCTTCTTTAATAGTTTTTTCAGAATAATCCATCTTGCTGCCTCCTTATTAAAGCTTATTAAATCTGAAACCTTATCTACCGTTTTTTAAAAAATTAGCTAGTGGTGTGTATAATCTCAAATATAATTTAAAAGAGGCATCTTTTAAAAGTAACGCCTCTTAAAAATCTAAAAAAGTATTAACTTACCTTATTTTTCAGTCTCAGTTTATCTGCTACCATAGCTATAAACTCTGAATTGGTTGGCTTGCCCTTATCGTTATGGATGGTGTAACCAAATAACTTATTAATAGTCTCAACCTGACCTCTTCCCCAGGCCACTTCAATAGCGTGACGAATAGCTCTTTCTACTCTGCTGGCAGTTGTATTATACTTTCTAGCAATAGAAGGATATAACTCCTTTGTTACTGCTGATAAAAGCTCCATATCATTTACTACCATGGTTATAGCTTCTCTTAAATACATATATCCTTTAATATGTGCAGGAACTCCAATTTCATGTATGATATTTGTAATCTCTGTTTCTAAGTCCATAGGTTCCTTTTGAGAAACTTTAACTTCTGCAGGCTCATCTACTACAACAGTCCTCTTTAATTCATCACTAGAAATGGTATTATTGAATAGTTGCCTAATTCTCTTTGTGAACACATCCATATCAAAAGGCTTAATTACATAATAATCTGCTCCAAGAGTTATAGCTCTTTGAGTTATTTTGTCTTGTCCAACTGCAGACAATACAATAATTCTTGGTTTTGGATCTAAATCCATAGCATTTAATCTTTCCAATACACCAAGTCCATCTAAATGAGGCATAATTATATCTAGTACAATTAAATCTGGTTTATGCTCAGAAATTAGTTTTATGGCCTCAATTCCATCTTTTGCAATACCTGTAACAATGATATCTCTCTGATTAGCTAAGTAATCATTTAAAATGTTACAAAATTCCTTATTATCATCGGCGATAAGCACTGATATTTTAGCTTCTTCCATTTTTATTCTCCTTTCAATATTTGATTCCATATCTTAACAAATTATTAATTCGACAAAGTTAAAAAAAATCCTTCTAGTTAATGAAAAAAAGTGTGTAAATTTTATCCAAATTTTTATTTTTGCATTTTTTTATGAAAAAGCCGTCTTTTTCAAGACAGCCTTCACAGTTATTTTAATATTTTGGAATCTTTTAACATCCATTCGATATAAATGCCATATCCTGTATCCGGCTTATTTATCAAGACATGAGTTACAGCACCAACTATTTTGTTATTTTGTATAATAGGACTTCCGCTCATTCCCTGAACTATACCACCGGTCTTTTCCAAAAGTTTTGAATCAGTTACTTTTATAATCATGCTTTTAGGTCCAGGTTTATCTTGACTTAATAGTTTTTCTATTTTAATATCATAGTATTTTGGTCCACTTTCATCAAGGGTTGTAATAATTTTAGCATCTCCTTCTTTTATTTCATCTCTTAAGGCTATTTTCATTGGCTTTACCTTATGATTCTTCAGAATACTTTTATCTGCTTTTCCAAATATACCGCATTCTGTATTGTCAGTTACCTTACCAATGATTTTATCTTCATTGACAAATATTCCTTTTAATTCACCTGGAGTTCCTCTACTACCCTTTCTAATATTTATTATAGAAGAAGAGATTAGTTCACCTTTATCTACACTTAGTATAGTACCAGTATCTACATCCGTTATTGGATGACCTAGTGCTGCAAAATTACCGCTTTTACTATCATAAAATGTTAAGGTACCAACACCAGCAGTAGAGTCTCGAACCCATAAACCTACCTTATACTTGTTTTCCTTAGAAGCCCTTACTGGTTTAACTAGCTTTTTTAAAGTCTGTCCTTTTCTCTCTAATTCTATTTTTATTTCTCTTCCTCCACATTCATTAATAGTTTCTGATAACATTTCTGCACTTTTAATAGCTTTTCCATCTACAGTTAAAATACTATCTCCTACCATTATACCACTTTGTGCTGCAGGACTCGATATCTTTTTTCCATTTACCTCAATATCACTTAGAGCTACTACTAAAACACCTTTTGTATTTAACTTTACTCCAATACTTGTGCCACCTGGGTATAAGCTAATATCCGGAACTCTTTTTACATTAACAGACTTAACCGGAAACAAGCCTAGAAACTTTACATTCATTTTGCATTCATTTTTTATTTGCTTTTCACTGCCTATAGAAGCAGTAGGAACATTCTGTTCCTCGTATATCCGAAAGACATAGTTAGATTTCACATCTTCCTTCATACGAATAAACATGGTATCAGGAATTTCTTTTATGGAAAAAAATAATGCTAAAATTAGAAATATAAGAGGAGTTAAAATATACATTATTTTATTAAGTTTTTTTCTACCCATTATTTTAACCTCCTTTTTCGTTAAACTATTAATATAAACAAGCTATACTTTTATTTATTATCTTGTCATTCCTTTTCATAGTCTTTGCTTTTAAGTTTCCCGATTTAGAAATTAGTTATGCTATAATATCTCTTCATTGAAATCCAAAACTTTAATTTGAATGTACAAATATGTTTTAACATTTATCTCAATTTATTCATAAAAAAAAACAAAAAAAGAATAAAACCATAGAAAAAACAGCTATGATTTTATTCTTTCAAATATCTATTAAATTATGTATATATTTAATTAGTTATACAAGACTTTCTTGCTTTTTATATTAAACTGCAGAATTCTCTAGTCTTACTGAACTGGAAATAACTTTTTTTAAACCATTTGCCATCTCAACAAGTTGCTTAGAGTTGTTAATAGTTATTTCTGTTACTTCTATGCCACCAATCATACGGCTAATTTCCTCAATCTTTTCTTCCAAGGTGAGTTTCTTCACGTTAGTATAGGTTTTATTGTCAATAACTTCTTTATAAACTCTATAATGAACGTCTGACATGGTAGCAATCTGTGGCAAATGGGAGATGCAGAAAACTTGATGCTTACAGGAGATTAAATACATCTTTTCAGCTACCTTTTGAGCTATGGCACCACTAATACCTGTATCGATTTCATCGAATATTACTGTAGGTATCATGTCTCTATCAATAAATACTGTTTTTAAAGACAGCATTATCCTGGATAATTCTCCGCCAGAAGCAATTTTATCAAGGGGCTTTAACGGTTCACCAGGATTAGTTGATATCATAAACTGAACCTTGTCAAAACCATTGTTCCTTAGCTGAGACTTCTTGTCCACTTGAACCTTAAAGGTACTTTTGCCCATTCCTATATCCGTTAATTGTTCTTTGATTTTACTTTCTAGGATTAAGGCATTTTCCTGTCTTATATGGTGTATTTCCTCTGCTACTTCCCTGCATTTAGCTTCTACTTCCCCTCTTTCTTTATTTAACTTATTTATGATTTGGTCTTTATTTATTATATCTTCATATTGCTCCTGCAATTTGTTTTTATAGTCTAAAATACTTTCTATTGTTTCGCCATACTTTTTCTTCATTCTTCCTATTTCATAGATCCTGCTATTTAAGTCAGCTAGTTCATCTGCATCATAGTAATAAGTATCTTTAATAGATCTTAATTCATCAATATTTTGTTCTATAATGAAAAATCCTTCTTCTAAGCTGTCTCCAATTTCTTTAGCTACATTTACTTTATCTTCAATGCTTCTTATATCTTTAATTACAGTATCCAGCATATCGTATACAGATGGATTCGATCCTATGCCGTTATACAACATTTCATAACTCTTGTTTAAAACACTACTGATCTTCTCAGCATTAGTTAGCACTAAGGCTCTTTCTTCTAACTCCTTATCTTCTCCAACCTTCAATTTAGCCTTTTCAATTTCCTCTATTTGAAATTGAATATAGCTAGCCATCTTTTCACTTTGCTCCGAATTACCTTTCAGCTTTTCAATTTTAGAATCAATTTCATTGAGCTTATTGAAATGTTTTCTATACTCATTAAATACTTCCGTAATCTTGTCTCCACAATAACCATCTAAATAATATATGTGAGTGTTAGAACTTAACAAATTTACATTTTCATGTTGTCCATGTATATCGATTAAAGTTGCTGCTATAGTTCTTAAAGCAGTTAAGATAATAGACTTTCCATTTACTTTTATAACGCTTCGTCCTGAACTAAAGCTTTCCCTGCTTATAATCACAAGGTCATCGTAATCGATATCCATTTCATCAAGTATAGCTTTTGTGTTATCTGTGTCAATACTAAATACTGCCTCTACATAAGTACTTTTCTCACCTGTCCTAATCAGATCTTTATTAAACTTGCTTCCTAAAACATAATTGATAGCATCTATTAAAATAGATTTACCAGCACCGGTTTCACCGGTGAGTATATTAAATCCAGATTCAAAATTTAAAGAAAGCTCTTCAATTAAGGCGAATCTCTTAATATTGATTTGTAGAAGCATCTAATAACCTCCCCAATGTAACAGTGTATTTACACTTTTATCTTTAATGTTTTCTTAGTTAATTATTATTTAGCAATTTTTTTATCTTTTTAACCAGTTCTTGAGCCTTGGCTACACTGCGAACAAGAATAAAAATTGTATTGTCTCCAGCTATAGTCCCTGCAATTTCTTCAAAGCTTAGAGAATCAATAGCTTCAGCCGCCGCTGATGCAGATCCGGTGATAGTTTTTATAACAACCATATTCTCAACGTTTTCAACATATAGAACAGTCTGAGAAAATATATTTACTAATTTGTTTGATAAGAAATTTTGCTCCGGTGTGGTAGTCACATACTTATATTTGCCACTATTAGACAAAACCTTTATTAGTTTCAATTCTTTAATATCTCTTGACACAGTAGCTTGTGTTACATCCATTCCACATCTTTTTAGCTCATCTGATAATTCTTCTTGGGTTTCTATTTCCATAGAATTTATTATTTCAATTATTTTTGCATGTCGTAAAACCTTCATTATTTACTCTCCCTCACAACTTATTTCTCATGTTCTCCAAATTATTTTATCTCTTAATACACTAAAATAGTCATAATCATTTAATCGTACTAACTTACATTTATAATCTGATTGAGTAATTTTAATACATACGTTCTCATGTACTTCTAAATATTCTTGCCCATCTATGGTTAAAAAAGCCCTTTCCCTCCAATCCTTAATTCTAACTTCAATTATAGATTTAGGATCTAATATTATAGGCCTTAACCCCGGCGATTGAGGACATATCGGAGCGATTTCTATAAGATTTAATGTAGGATATATTATTGGTCCCCCTGAGGATAGGGCATAGGCGGTAGAACCGGTAGGCGTTGATACTATTACACCATCTGCACTAAATTCTGCAAATAGTTTATCATCCACCTTAATTTCGTACTTCATCATTCTTGATAAGGCACCTTTAGCAAGAACAATATCATTAAGAGAGGGGCATATTAAGGTCCTATCACCATCTATAACTTCACAATTTAGCAACATTCTCTCTTCTACCTTAAAATTTCTATGTTTTATTTCAATCAAAGCTCTCTCTAACTCATCTTTCTCCACACTTGCTAAAAAACCCAAATTACCTATATTGACTCCAAATATTGGTATATTATAATTGTATAGTATTCTTCCCATTCTTATAATTGTTCCATCTCCACCAAGAGTAATCATCATTTCAATTTTATTTAAAAGGTCTTTGTTCATTCCCTGGGCATCTTGAACAACTAATATTTCACTATGTTGAAATACCTTAGCTATACAATCTTCTACTTCCTTTAAAATTATTCCATCAATATCCTTAGAACTGTTTATGTTTAATCCTATATACTTCATTATACCTCCCAGTATTCGTCCTCATAAACTTTTCTTTGCCAAAAAACTTAATCTAAATTGCTATGGGACCCTTCAACAATTTCATCAATAAGCTTCTCATTAAAAGTTACATCTTCAGCAGCACCTTTTTTCAAATGGAGCAAATACTCTATGTTCCCTTCAGGACCTTTTATTGGAGAATAATCTAAGCCCTTTACATAGAAGCCCTCTTTTATAGCAAAACTTACCACATTTTCTATTACTTCTTTATGGGTGCTTTTTTCTCTTACAACGCCTTTTTTCCCAACCTTATCTCTACCGGCTTCGAACTGAGGTTTTATAAGAGCAACGATTTCACCTGCTTCCAGTAACAGATCTTTTACAACTGGTAAGACCTTACTTAAGGATATAAAAGAAACATCAATGGAAGCAAAATCGCATAATTCCTGTAAATCTTCTGCTTTTACATACCTTATATTAGTCCTTTCCATAGAAACTACTCTAGGATCTATTCTTAGTTTCCATGCAAATTGTCCGTATCCTACATCTACAGCATATACTTTTTTTGCTCCATTCTGAAGCATACAGTCAGTAAAGCCTCCTGTAGATGCACCTATGTCCATGCAAACTTTACCTTCTAATTGAATGTTAAAGGATTTAATTGCCTTTTCTAGTTTATATCCACCACGGCTAACATAGGGCATAGTATTTCCCCTAAATTCTATAGGATCTTCTGTTTTTACAATATGTCCACATTTAGTAATCTTCATACCCTTAACATAAATTTCACCTGCCATTATAGCAGCCCTAGCTTTTTCCCTAGACTGGAAAATACCTTTTTCAACAAGTAATATATCTAATCTCTCTTTAGTATTGCTCATCATTAACTCCTTTATCAAATCTGGTCATTATATTCTTTGCAATTCCCTCTGGATCTAAACCAAACAATGAATACAATATTTCAGGACTCCCTTGTTCAACAAATTCATCCTTATAGCCTAAATTTAAAACTTCAGTTTTTTTATTTTTATTACTTATATAACTTAATACCAAAGAGCCAAAACCTCCATTGATAACATTATCTTCCACAGTAACAATTTTGCAAGCTTTTTCACATAAATCATCTATTAAACTATAGTCTAAAGGTTTTACACAGTAAGCATTTATGACAGAAACTGCTATACCCTTCTCCTCAAGTATTTTAGCAGCCAAGATTGCATGGCCAACCATCTTACCTACCGCTAATATTGCTATGTCTCCTCCACTTTTCAGCACTTCCCATTGACCCAGCTCTATTTTTCCCACTGGCTCTAAGTCTAGTTCTTTTACATCTCCACCTCTTGGATACCTAATAGCTACTGGACCTGAATACTCTACAGCCCACCTTAACATAACCCTAAGCTCCTCTGTACACTTAGGTGCTAATATAGTCAAATTAGGTATATGGGACAAATATGATAAATCAAATATACCCTGATGAGTTTCGCCATCTTCTCCTACAATTCCAGCTCTGTCAATGGCTAATACCACCGGTAATTTGCCTATACAAACATCATGAACAATTTGGTCATAGGCTCTCTGTAAAAAAGTTGAGTACACCGCAAATACGGGTTTAGCACCATCCCTAGCCATACCTGCTGCCAAAGTTACCGCATGCTGTTCAGCTATACCTACATCGAAAAATCTATCCTGAAACTTCTTTGAAAATTCTACCAAACCTGTACCATCCTTCATTGCCGCAGTAAGAGCTATTACTTTCCTGTTTTTTTCTGCAATCTTTACAAGCTCATCACCAAAAACCTTAGAGTAGGTACTACCACTAGTAAAACAAATCTCCCCACTATCACAATCAAAGGGACCTACACCATGAAACTTGTTAGGATTTTTTTCAGCAAAATCATATCCTTTTCCTTTTTGAGTGATAGTATGGATTATAACTGGTCCATCGGTATTTTTTGCTAAAGCTAGTACCTTACTTACTTCTTTAATATTATGTCCATCTATTGGACCTAAATAGGTTAAACCCATCTCCTCAAAAAGCATTCCAGGCACTATAAACTGCTTTATACTATCTTTAATCTTATTAATACCATTCACTACACCTTTACCTAGGCTACTTTTTAACAAGGTAGAGTTAAACTCATTCTTTAATCGAGTATAACTTGGTCCTACTCTTAATTGACTGAGGTAGGTAGATATTCCCCCTACATTATTAGCGATGGACATCTGATTATCATTCAATACGATAATTATTTTAGTTTTCCTATCACCTACATCATTAAGAGCTTCCATAGCCATGCCACCAGTTAAGGCTCCATCTCCTATAACTGACACAATACAGTAATCTGCTTTTTTCAAATCTCTAACTCTAGCCATACCTAAAGCTGCAGAAATTGATGTACTGCTATGTCCAGTTATAAACATATCATAAGTACTCTCCTCTGGCTTAGGAAAGCCACTTAACCCACCATATTGCCTTAGTGTATCAAAAGCTTCCATGCGACCAGTTAAAACTTTATGCACATAGGATTGATGTCCTACATCCCATATCAGTCTATCTTTTTTAAAATCGAAAACATTATATAAACTTATTGTTAATTCCACTACTCCAAGATTTGAAGCTAAGTGTCCCCCAGTCTTTGATACCTTATCTATCAAAAAAGACCTAATTTCCTCGCTTAGTATTTCTAGTTCTGCCAAAGTCATTTTTTGAATTGCAGTAGGCTCATCAAACCTTCCAAGTACTTTATACATTTCCAAATCTTCCTTCTCGTTTTTTAAATTAGAAACTCATTCTTGCAAACCTTAATAATAGTTTTAGTATTCTCTATTCAAAAGAAAATTAGTTAGCTTTTTTAATTCTACAGTATTTAAATTCAATTTATCTAATAAACTAATACATTCAGAAGTTAAATCACTACAAATTTTCTTGCACTTTTCTAAGCCATATTCAGTAACATATGTGGTTTTATTATTTTCTAAATCACTATTTATCCTTTTACCTAAAACATTAGCTTCTCCAATAACATCTAAAATATCATCCTTAACTTGAAAAGCCAAACCTAGCTTTTCACCATAATTAGTCAAAACTTCCACTTCATTTTCATCAGCACCACCCATAATGGCTCCTGCCTGGATTGCAGCCTTTATTAAGGCCCCTGTCTTGTTTTTATGTATATAATTTAGTTGATCAAAGTCTATCTTCTTATTCTCACTTAATATATCAACAATTTGACCGCCTATCATCCCTTCAGGACCACTGGCTTCAAGAATGATATCCGCCGCCCTTAGTGCTCTTTCTCCATTTTTTACAGCGTACTTTACCAGTATGCTTGCAGCCTCATTTAATAAAGCATCACCAGCTAAAATAGCTATTCCTTCCCCATAAACCTTATGACAAGTGGGCTTTCCTCTTCTTAAATCATCATTATCCATACTAGGCAGATCATCATGTATTAGAGAATAAGTATGAATCATTTCTATAGCCGCCGCCATTTCAATTACATCTTTATGGTTTTCTTTATACAAACCATAAGTAAGCATTAAAAGAATTGGTCTAATTCTTTTTCCTCCTACAGATAAACTGTAAGTCATGGCCTCATAAATTAATGAATTGTAATTATTTTTATCTATATAATAATCTTTTAACCATTGGCTGATATCATTTTTTAAATCTTCTAGTATCATACTTTCTCCTCACTAACAAAATCTATTTCTTCTCCATTACTTAAAAGCTTTATTTTGCCTTCTGCTTCATTTAATATTTTATATAGGCTATTACAAGCTTTCATACCTTCTTCATAATATTTAATAGATTCATCTAAAGATAAATCTCCAGTTTCCATTTTAGCTATAATACCTTCCAGTTTCAATAATAAATCTTCATAACTTTCTTTTTTCTTCACCATACTATTCTCCTTCAAAGCTAACCTTTGCTTCTATTTTGCCATCCTTTAAAAGGATATTCAACTTTTCTTGCTTTTTTAATACCTCTATAGTGCTTATAACATTATTTTCCTTATCCTGTATTACAGAATAACCTTTATTTAATATATTTAATGGATTGTAGGCAGCTAATAATGCATAATTTTTCTTAAGCTGCTCCTTTTTAACTTCTAAATTTAATTTCATATGATGACATAAACTGTTCCTTAAGTTGTCTATGTGATTATAGGAATTTACTATTTCATTGATAGGACTATTTAACTTTAGCCTACTTCTTAATCTTTCTAACCCATTGCTTTTACTATTAATTGTATTATATATATTGTTATTGAGCAATGTTCTTAGTACTCCAATTCTTTCTTCCATTTCCACAAAGGAAGGTACTGCGATTTCAGCAGCAGCAGAAGGTGTTGGAGCTCTTCGGTCACTTACAAAATCGATAATTGTAAAATCTGTTTCATGACCTACTCCTGAAATTATAGGCTTCTTTGAATTGTATACGGCGTAGGCTAACTCTTCGTCATTGAAAGACCATAATTCCTCTATGGAACCACCGCCTCTGGCAATAATTATAGTATCAACATTCTCAAGAGTATTTAAATACTCTATACCCTCTATTATCTCTTGGCTAGCAGCTTTACCTTGCACAAGAGCAGGATATATTAATATATCGCAATTTTTATTTCTTCTTTTAGCCACATTAATTATATCTCTAATTGCTGCTCCAGTTGGCGAAGTAATTACAGCTATTCTTCTAGGAAAAGCAGGTATAGCCTTCTTTCTGCCCTCGTCAAACAAACCTTCTTTTTCCAACTTTTCTTTCAGTTTCAAGAAGGCTACATATAGATCCCCTACACCTATTCTCTCCATTTTATTGCAGTAAAGTTGATAGTTTCCCTCCTTAAGATATAGGGATACCCTCCCTGTAACTTCAACATCCATACCATTCTCAGGTATAAACTTTAAGTTTTCTGCATCACTTCTAAACATTACTCCATTAATTTTTCCAAATTCATCTTTTAAACTAAAGTAAATGTGGCCACTATTATGTATCTTTAAATTTGAAATTTCCCCTTTTACATGAACATTGTTTAGTATGTAATCATTATCCATGACCTTTTTTATATAATTATTAAGAGCGCTAACAGTCAGTGTTTTAATATACATTTTTTTCATAAGCCTCACATACATTTTTTATAAGCATAGTAGTGGTCAATGCTCCCACACCACCGGGGACTGGTGTTACAAAGGCAGCTTTATTAATAACCTTGTCATATTGTACATCTCCAGTAATTTTCCCATTTACTGATGTTGTTCCAACATCTATTACTATAGCCCCTTCTTTTACGAATTCCTCATTAATCATTAAGGGCCTACCTATGGCTGAAATCAATATATCTGCTTCACTACATATTCCCTTCAAATTCTCAGTTTTCGAATGACATATGGTAACAGTACAATTTTCATTTAGCAACAACTGAGAAACTGGTTTTCCAACTATGTTACTTCTTCCTATAACTACAGCCCTTTTTCCTGGAAGCTTTACTCCAGTACTCTTAATTAAATTTAATACGCTCAATGGTGTACAAGGTACGAAACTAGACTCTCCCTTGTAAAATTTACCATTATTTACATCTGTTAAGCAATCTATATCTTTTTCATAGGATATTAGTGAAGTTACTTTTTTTTCATCAATGTGCTTAGGCAAAGGCAGAAAAAGCATAATACCATCAACCTTGTCATCATGGTTAAGCTTAGCAATCAGTTTACAAAGCTCCTCTTCCTTTATGCTATCCTTTTCTAAATATTCATCTATAGCAACACCTAGCTGTGAACATAATTTTTTCACATTGTTTAAATAATAATGGGATCCTCCATCTTCACCGACTATAATGGCCGCAATACAAGGTAGCCTCTTCCCTTCTTTTAAAAGAGAATCTGTAAAATCTTTAATATTCTCCTTATATGTAGCCGCTAAAGCTTTCCCATCAATTCTTACCCCCACAAAAACACCTCCTAAAAATCAACTTGACTTTTTGCTATTCTATCCAAAACTCCATTTATAAAGGCTACAGATTTATCCTCCGAGTATTTTTTCGCTATCTCTATAGCCTCATTAATAAATACTGCTGCTGAAGTTTCCTTATCCTTTAATATTTCATAAACGCTACACCTCAATAAGGCCAAATTAATTTTCGATATTCTGTTCACCTTCCAGTTTATCAAATGTTTTTCAATTATCTCGTCTATCCTATTAATATTATTACTTACTCCTTCAACTATAGACTTAACATATTCCATATCAACTTCCTCTAGGTCGCCTTCATATTGGTCAAAATAATTTTCTATAGCTTCTTGAGAAGCATATTTATTAATAGATATTTGATATATCAATTTTACAGCTTCTTCTCTTGATAATCTTCTATTCACAATTTCATCCTCCAAAATTTTTAATCTTATTCTATTATCAACTATTATTTTAAAAAAATATACACTATTTTTTTAAAATAATAAATAATTATAAAAAAACATAGAAAAACCCTCTGAATTAAAACAGAGGGTATCCCTTTATTCTTCCATTAGATCTTTACCGCTCTCAATTTTTGGAACGATAACATTTTGCACAAATATGTTCACTGCAGACACCTTTAGTCCTGTCATTGTCTCTACTGCCTTTTTTACATTGTCTTGAACAACTTTTGCAATTTCAGGTATCTTTACTCCATACTCTACTCCCACAACTATGTCTATGGAAGCACTATCTTCTCCTACAGTTACCTTAATACCTTTTGAAGGATTCTTTTTTCCGCCTAAAATTTGTGTTATTCCTCCAGCTAAACCAGTACTCATACCAGTTATACCCTTTACCTCTGCTGCAGCCAAACCTGCAATAACGCTTACTACGTCGTCAGATATTTTTACGATTCCCATATTCACTGAAGTGTTTATATTCTCATCCATAATTGCTCCTCCTTAACTTGCACTAGGCAATATTCAATCTTATGTATATTATATCAAAGGCAATAATATTTTACAAATATTATTGTCGTAATTCAACTTCAACATCACTTACTTTTGCTACACTTTGTACTATATCCCTTATAACCTTACCATCAGTTTCTGATAACTCTTCCTTATCAGTCTTAAGAATAACTCTTGCTTTAGTATAATCATTTTCTAAATAACATATTACATCGTCATATCCTCTTCCTTTGAGATGCTGTGCTATCTTTTTCTCATGGTCTTGAGCCACTACCATTTTAGAATATTTCTCTGTTGCAACAGCCTTTTGCTCTTCTGACAAACCTTCATCGTCAACTACAGATCTTAAATTAGCTAGTGATTGCTGATCTGTTTGCTCTTTCTGTGTGTGTGCAGTAGCAAAAAAGCTACTAGAACTTGTTTCGCTTGTTTCATTTGTTTTGGTGTTTTCATTACCAAAAGTAAGAACACCACCTTCCTCATTAAAACCACTTTCTGCCACCTCTAATGGGCCATTAACTTTTGCTGCCAATATTCCTGCACATACAATTAGTGCTAGAAGTGTAACAATTATACCAGCTTGTTTTTTATTCAATTTCATTCCTCCCATCAATATTACTATTCAATTATATGCACTTAATTCATTGTAAATACCTGTATTTTATAGTTTGGAATTCCAAACAAACTAGATACAGCTAGTACAATATCTTTCTTTATTTTTTCATCTTCTGCCCCTTCTGCTACTATAATAACTCCTTCAACCTTTGGATTTATTTTTTTTAACATTACTGGTTTAGTAACATTTCCATCAGTAGAAACAACTATTTTTGTTCCATCTGTATCTTGAGTAATCTTTCTTTCACCTCCTTCATTGTCTTTTTCATTAGTAATGCTCTTACTAGTGTTTTTTTCCTCTGCCGGTATGTACTCTTCGCTACATTCAAAATTTATCATTAAGTCCACTTTCCCAATTCCTTTAATCTGAGACAGCATAGCCTTCAACTCGGTTTTTAACTTTTCCTCTGTAGCTGATAGTTCAAACTCTTCACCTGATTTGCTTTTATTTTCTTCAAGATCTGCTGAAGTATTAACAGCAACGGTAGGCTGTCCCTTGAAAAAGTTGGACATGATCAGCAGCAGTACTCCTAACAAGAAAACCACAATGAGATTGTACAGATTTTTCTTAGAAGTCAGTTTATTTATATATTCCACCAACTTATTTGAGTTCATTTCTATCTCCTCCTATTAATTAATAGATTAGGTCTATTGTTTATCTAACCTATATACTGTTACTTTATTCTCTGGAAGATCTAATAAGTTACTAATGTAACTTTTAACCTCCATACCAGCTTCGCTGTAATCCATACTTTCTTTTACACTATTAGTACTTGTACTAATATCTATATTCTCAATTTTTTTAACCAGCCCCTTATTAATACCTACTTTAACGCTTTTTACAACATACTGTTCAGCCTCTGAATCATAATCTACTTCAGCCTTTACTTCACTAACAGACTTCGGATACTTTTCTTTCAATTTATCCTCACAGGTTTTTTCTAAATTCATTTTGAACACCTCTAGAGTATTATTAATACTCTTCTCTCTTAAATCTTTATTATCATGTGGGAACTGATCTTCCATAACTGAACAAGTCTTGTCTATAAAGGTTGTTATTTCAGAGCCTTGGTTAAGAAACTTCACCAGAGGATTTATAATAACAGTCATGAGAATTAAACCTAAAACAAATTTAGCATACTTTTTCAAATTATTATCAGGAAGTATCATTTCTACAGCAGTTATAAAGAAAACTGTAGTACAAATGTTAACAACCCATATCCTTAGTCCTTCCACCCTATCTCACCTATTCCCCTAATAATCATTTATCAAATCACCCCATCATTACCTTTCCTGCTGATGCCAATATAGAAATCATAATAAAGAAAATTACTGAAACTGAAACCAAACAAGAAGCTATTAATATCAAAGAATCACCAGCGTTAGTGATACAGTTTACAAATTTTTTATCACTAATAGGCTCAATCATAGCCGCAGTAAATTTATACATCATAGCTAAAATAAAAACTTTTAGAATAGGAAGTGCCATAATCAAAATTATTATTATTAACCCAAGAGCAGACAGGGAATTCTTTAATAATATTGAGTAACCTGCCACTGATGAAATGGCATCAGATAAGCACTTTCCTACAATAGGCACAAAGTTATCCACTGCAAACTTAGCTGTTTTTACCGTTACTTGGTCTATAGTGGTGGCAGTAATTCCTCTAATAGTTAAAATAGCAATAAATATTGTCATTATTATCCCTTGTATCCACAGAGCCCATTGATTAATTAACTTTGTTAACTTACTTATTTTATAATCATCGGATATATTATTAACAAACTGCATTATAAAGCCTATTAGAATTAAAGGGATTATTACAGTAGTATAAATTCTAGCAGCAACAATAACTCCTGATACGATTATAGGATTCATAACGGCCGCTTCCGTAACTCCACCTACACTGACAACCAGCATTATAAGCACAGGCACTAAAGCAGTCATAAAATCCGTCATCTGTTGAATTGTATCTTTTGCCAAATTCAAGCCTAAAATAAAACTGTTGGAAACTACAATAATAAGCACTGAATAACAAGCAAAATAGGCTATATTAGAAAGTCCTTCATTGCTAAAAGCTGTCTGAAGATTATGGAGTAAAGCAGCCACTACGGCAATTATCACAATTATTATCATTAATTTTGCCGATGCTGCTAGCTCTTTAAATAAATATGTAAGTATCACCTTATAAATATCTTCATTTGATACTCCACCATCACCAGTCTGTATAAAATTATCTACAAATTCTCTAACATCTAAGTCGTTTAAAATCTCATACTTACTCTTCATGTTAGTTATATAGTTGTATAAGCTTTCTATTTTCTCTTCCTCATTTATACTTATTCCTTGCCCCTCATCTGCCAAAACCTTTTTAGGAGCGGTGAGAATAAATATAAATGTTAAGATTACTATTACTTTTTTCATTTTTTCACCTACATTATCTTTAGAATTGACTGTAATACAGCCATAAGTATTGGTATAGCTAATACTAAAATTAGTATCTTACCTGAAAACTCCACTTTTGATGCCAAGCTATTTTCACCAGCATCCCTGCATATTTCACTACAGAAGGAGGCCAAATAAGCAATGCCTAATATTTTTAAAACTGTATTCAAATAAATAAAATCTATATTAGCCTTTGTAGCCAATTGTTCTAAAAACTGAAGTACAGCAGTAATTTTCGATAGCATAAAGAGGAATATTGATAATCCTGCCACTATACTTATTTGTACTGCAATATCATTTCGCCTGTCTTTAAATATCAAAACAATGAACAAGGCTACAAAAGCAAAAGCAACTATCTTTATTATTTCCATATCATCACCTACAATTGGAACATAACTTTTACTTCATTGAAGAGTTTTGCTATTAAATTAATAACCATCATTAGGATGATTACTATACCTGCTAAATTAGTTATTGCAGCAATATCATCCTTGCCATTGCTTTTTAACACCTTATCCAAAACTATCAATACTACCCCGGTAGCACCTATCTTAAACAACAATGAAATATCCAACATCCCACCATACCTCCATTAAACTAGTAAAATAGCTACAGCTGCGCCTAAGGAAAATCCTAAATATCTATACATCTTAATATTCTTGTCCACATTTCCCTCTAGGGACTGTATCCTTGTCTTTAGATTATGTTCCGCCAAATTAAAAACTTTTTTATGGCCTTCTAAATCTGACTCTCCTAATGCCTTGGCCAGATCTAATAATATATCCTTATCTTCTTTAGCTACATACAAGCCCTCAATATTTTCCTCTAATGTCTTATAAAAGGCATCATAAACTGAGTCTGTTCTATTTTCCTGCAGTAAATTTGACACTCTTTCAAACACAGTATTTATTGGATACTTACTTTTAAAGGACACATAAAGGCAAGCTTCTGGCAAGGCTGTCCTTGTATATAAAATTTCATTTTCAAGTTGAATTAAAGCTCCTTCTAATTCTTTTAGTTGCAAGAGCCGCTTTCTAGTAAACTCTGCAATCATAAAGCCTATAAAAGTAGAGGCAGCTACTATTAATACAGCTCCTAATACTTTAATCATATTGTTTCCTCCAAATATATTCTTTCTTAGTGAAATCATAAATTTCTTCTAGGGTCCCTACACCTTTTCTATTACTGAGAACCACAGCTCTCCTAAAAACATGATTATTTATTAAATCTTTAAAGACTACTCTGCTATAAAAATCATCCAAACCATTACCATGAATAGTAGTAATCAAATTCACACCACAGCTGAGAGCTGATAAAATACTCTCCATATCCCTGTATGTACCTATCTCATCGCAGACTATAAGTTCTGGTGACATACTTCTTATAGCCATCATTATCCCTTCACTTTTCATGCAATTATCCAAAACATCAGTCCGGATACCTACATCCATCTGTGGCACACCTTCACAACATGCTGCCAGCTCGCTTCTTTCATCAATTATACATACCTTTTTACCACTAAGCTTAAGCCCTCTCATACCAGTAGATATATTTCTTGCTATATCTCTGAGCATAGTGGTTTTACCACACTTAGGCGGAGATATAATAATAGTATTTAGTACTTGACCTCCTTCTATAAGAAAAGGCATAACTTTATCAGCACAACCTAGGATCTCTCTAGATATTCTGATATTTATAGATGCAATATTTTTTATTGTTTTAATCTTATTATCTTCAATAACGCACTTCCCACAAATCCCTACTCTATGCCCTCCCTTTATAGTAATAAATCCTTGTTTTATTTCCTCTTCAAAGGCATATAGAGAATAATTACTTGTCCTTTGCATCACCGTCCTCAAATCCTCTTGACTAGCAATGTAGTTTAAAATCAGCTCTTCATTATCTATACACAAGATAATTGGACGGTTTGTTTTTATTCTTATTTCCTGCAACTTACTCTTATTTGTTACTGTTCTTAATAGACTTTGAACCTTCTGTGGCAATATACTTAAAATTTCATTGGTATCCATATCTTTCATCTCACTCTAAACACTAAGTTTTAGAGTAGTGTTTCACCTCCCTTCTTATTAATTTTTATTTACTAGGTAGGTAAATTATTACAAACAAAAAGAAAATCCTTAAGTATTTTTACTTAAGGATTTTCTTAAAGCTATTTATTAATCATTTAAATTGGGTGTTGTGTCACTTATTAAATTGCAAGTACAGTTAGGACATTCTATTTGTTCATTGTTATTAACAATTGATTTATCTACATATATTGTTTCTCCACATCGATGACAAAGAAATTCTATGAAATCGTCCTCTTCAAAACTAGCTTCAGAATTTTGATCGTATATATCATCATCAATATAGGTCTCCAACTCTTCCTGCCTAAAATCAATCTCCTCGATTTTATCTGCTATATCCTCCAATAGATTCAACATAGCTGACAAAACCTTACCTTCTTTAGTATCCAGATCAATTGCCAGCCCATCCATCATTCCCCGAACATAGGCTACTTTAGTTTTTATCGTGTCCATAAAACACACCCCTTATAAGCGGAATATTTCAAAAGCTGTTAAACTCTTTCCATATATTCGCCAGTTCTTGTATCTATTCTTATAGTATCCCCTTCGTTAACGAACAGTGGCACATTCACTATTGCTCCTGTTTCTACCTTTGCAGGCTTAAGTGTATTTGTTGCAGTATTTCCTTTAAATCCTGGTTCTGTTTCAATTATCTGAAGTTCTACAAAGTTTGGAGCTTCTACTGAAAAAGCTTCCCCTTTATAAAATTTAATAATTGCAAACATATTTTCCTTTAAGAATTTTATAGCCTCTTCAACCTTTTCATAGTTTAAAGGAATTTGTTCAAAAGTTTCCTGATCCATGAAATAGTATAATTCACCATCAGAATACAAATATTGCATTTCTTTTCTTTCAATTACAGCTTCCTGCACTTTTTCTGTTGGATTAAAAGTTTTATCAGTAACTCCACCTGAAATAACATTTCTAAGTTTAGTTCTTACGAAAGCGGCCCCCTTACCTGGCTTAACATGTAAAAAGTCAACAACTGTAAATACTTGTCCATCTAACTCAAAAGTGGTTCCTTTTCTTAAATCTCCTGCTGAAATCATTCAGTATCCCTCCAAATATAAGATTCGTTAATATTATTACCTTATTAGGTGTATTAATACCAGTTAACACATAGTACTACCTTTTTATAGTACAAACCAATGATATTTTATCAAAACTTATAGATATTTGCAAATATTATTTTGACAAGGCTTATTTATTAAGAGCAAAAGATAAGTAAAGCTTTTTCAAACCACTATCATCTTCCTGATAGCTCCTAACTTTTTCAAATCCCGAGAAAGCTAAAAGGTCCTTAAATTCCTCCCTCATATGGTTTATATTTCCTAAATAGTGGACTTCCACTTCTAAGGCCCTGCCATCCTCCTTAAAAGATAAGCTCTTCACTTCATATTGTCTATTCTTAGAGTAAAGCAACATCATTATTCTGTTTAAGGTTATCTCTTCTTCTTTCTCTTCATATAGCTTGCTAGACTTTTCATTTGCTAAAGGTAAGTTTACTTTTTCCTTTTCCCTTTCAGCATACAATATAAGTTTTCCTTGTATTATAAAAAATATTATAAGTATTGTGCAGACGGTTGCGTACAAAAACTTTTTCACCTGCTATCCTTATCCTCCTTTGTAGCAATATCTAAAGATAACTTATAGCCCTCTTCAGTACTATCTATGGTGGAAAGGCCAATAATTTGGAAGACTTCACTTTCCTCCAATTTATTTATAAAATCTATACAATGACTTTCATCCACTGCTATAATTTGAGTTCTTATATTACCTTCCTCCCAAAAGAAAGCCTTTACCTTAACGGATTTATCTAAACACCTTTCAAACTTTTCCCGTAAATCAAAGATATATGTATGTTCCTCTTTTTCCTTTATTCTTTCTTCCTCCCTTACTTTAAAAACAGCTTTGCTAGTTCTATTGCTTAATTTATTTTTTTTATAATTAAGGAATGAAAGGCCAATCAAATTAATAGTAAATAGGATTAGCACTGTGTAGATAAACCTTTTATTTTCCCTTTTGCTAAGGTCTTTCTCATATTCTTTCATTATAAAGTTATGTCTTTTCATCATAACACACCTACATATTTTCTAATAATTCTATTTTCATCTACTGTTCCCATATTCCTAAAGGAGCAGTCACTTAACATTTTCATTAGCGAATCCACTTTTTCATAATTAATCATTATAATCGGAGTATTCTTCACAGTTCCATCATTATCTTCATTGGATAAGATTTCATTAATACAGTCTAAAATTTCACCTATCTCTACCTCACCATTCTTGAATATTATATTTTTCTTTAAGAAGCCATTATAAGAAAAGATTACATATGTGTATTTTTTCGAGTTAAAAACTAATATAAAATCTTTTACTTTTACAAGTTCTTTGACAAAATAGTGATAACAATGTTGAATAAGAAATACTCCAACAACCTTATGTTTAGGCTCTAAACTTTTATATAAAATATTTTTCCTGGAATTAATGCAATATAGAACTATCAGATATTTATTTTCTTTCTTAGTAAGAATCTCATAACTAAAAGAAAACTTGCCAATGTCGTCAAAATTATATATAAGTTTATTATTAATTATATTATGGATCCAGGCTTTTTTAACTACAGGAATAGATAGTGTATCTATATAGATATCTTCATCATAAAATATAAATTTAATCTTTCCTGGACCTGTAGTTTTCAATTTTTCTATTACTAGCTCTATATTATCGTCATATACCTTCATAACTTTGCTAATAAACATAATCATATCTCCCAATCAAATCACTAGTTAATAAATTAAATGTGAGGCCTTCTTCAGCTACATCAAAATCATAGTATTCTACACGATTATAATGAACATTATGATTATAGATTAACAAAAGCTGCTCTTTTTCTGGAATAAAGCGGAGGCTCATTCCTTCAAAATCCAAGTCAATGTCTGAACTATGACTTTTCAAATACTGAATAATACTAGTCTTATTATGATTGTGACCAGCTTCTTTTAAAATTTTATATAAATCAGAAAAAACCTTTTCTCGTCTATAATCCCTTTCATCAATTTTTTCTACTGCCTTTCTCCTATAACTTAAGGATTTTTTTCTTTCTATTTCAAATTTGAATAGGGCCAGTGAAATAGTTAGAAGTAATACACCTGCTAGCATAACATATATTGACATATGCCCTTTTTTCACTTTATATAGCCAGTATTTATACACTTTCTATGCACTTCTCCCTTACTGTTCACAATATTAACTATTACCAGTTGTTCATAAATATCTATGCTAAAATCTGAAATGTTTTTTAAAAACACATTTGTTCCATGACTTCTTCCTGCTAAAGTATATTCTATTATCAAATTCCCTTGACTTTCCCTGATGAAATCCATCCTTTCATCAGAAGTTCTTCTTATTTCTATAAGATCCTCACGAAACTTTACTTCCTTATTTCCACTACAAATTTCATTTTCAATAAACCTTAACCCTTCATTTATGTAAAAATCTTCCCGATTTTCTGTAGCTGCATTTTTAAACTCTCTTACAAAGAAAGTAAAGAGGGAAAATATAGCTAGCATTAGTATGCTCATAATAGATATAGCAGTGGTAACTTCCAATAAGGTAAAACCTTTTCTAGGCCTCTTAATTATAGCAGCCTTTATATCTTTCATACTCTATAACATCAACCTTCCCATTAATAGAATACTTCAGTTTAAATGATAGCCTTAATACATCTGTACCGGATATACTAATACTTAGATATGTTCTATCATTTTCTATATTAGGGCTCAATAATGATAAGATTTGACCTTGGCTAAGATTATCTACATTTAAATCTTGCTGGTTTATATACCAAAGATCTTCATCCCTATAAGTGAGCAACTCATCATAGCTGTGATTTAAGCATATATTATTAGCTGCTACTTCCATACAGTTAATATAATTTACTAGTTGATTATTTTGATTATTTAGTCTAACTTTGGCCATATACATATCAAATGCAAAAAGAGATAATAGAGAAAAAATACACAGGGATATCATCACATCTAATAAAGAATTCCCTTTACTAATCCTTAATTTCCACATAAGCTGTACCTACACTTATAGTTATTTTATGTTCTAGATCTTTTAAATCTAAATACCTAATAGTACACGCATCTGAAGTAAAACCCTTTGAATCAAAATTTAGCCTTTGCCTACCAGAAGCTGTATTAACCATCTGTAATTTGCATCCTTGAGGAAGCTTTAAGACCTTCTTTCGACTACTGCCAGTATAAAAACTCAATCTATTCTTCTCTTGGTCACACAAAATATATCCTTCTACTTCATTGTTATAACAGTATTGCTTACAGCTATTAATAAAGGTCATAATTGAACTACTGCATTGCTCAACTACTATGGCATTTTGAAAGTTTTTATAGGCCTTTATGCCATTGCTAAAAATCAAAAATACAATACTAAAAATTGACAAAACCACCGTAAGTTCAAGTAATGTATAAGCTTTTTTAATTTTCATAAATAATCCTATCTCCTACCATTTCAATAACTGTAAAGCTACAATTTTTCAAATCAATTTTCATCAGGTATTCTCTTTGCTGACAGCAAAAGATAAGGTAAATTAATTTGTCATCCATATTTATTTTCCTAACAGATAAATCATTGTTAGTTAGCTCCTTAACTCCTTGAAGCAGATCTCTATCATCAAGGGAATTCCCCCTATCCTCATAAAGATAAATAACAGCCTCAAAAATTTCTTCACTAAAGAAGCTAATAGCTCTATCCCTGCTGTGCCTTATATAGTACTTATAGGCTAAGTTAGCACTGCTGACTAAAATTAATATAATTGATATTCCTACTGTTAGTTCAATAAGAGTAAAAGCTTTTTTCAAACTTTAACACAACCTTTTTATAGACTATACAAACTAAACATAGGCAAAAGAATTGAAATCACGATACTGCCTACTATAAGACCTACAATCAATATAGATATAGGCTGTAAAAGCTGAAGTAATTTTTCTAACTTGGACCTCAATTCATCTTCAATAATCATTAATAGGCGACTCAATATTTCACTTAGTTTGCCTGTTTCTTCTCCTAAACAAATCATAGTTAAACTACTGTAATCAATTATTTCAACATTCATTAATGCCTCCGCTAGATTGCTACCCTCTCTTATATAATTAGCACTGTTTAAAACTTGTTCCCTAATGTAGCTATCCGATATGATTTGTGCAGCTCCTTCTAGGGAGGTTACTATATTAACTCCACTGTGATAAAGCAAATATAAAGCGTAAAGAAAATCATAAGAAGAACTTTTGTAAAAAATCTCTTTTACAAGTGGGAGTTTTCTCCTAATAAAATCAAAGTTCACCTTACCAGCCTTTGTTAAGACTTTTAAAATAACCATTGTAGCTAAAATAAAAGCTACAATATATCCAAAATTATTGGTAAGAAAAAAACTAACTGCCAAAGTTATCTTTGTTGCTAAGGGAAGGTCCCCTCCCATAGACAAAATCATATCTAGCATAGAAGGCACCACTGTGGTCAATAGGATCATAGCTAAAAATATACTAAAGACGAAAACAAAAGTTGGATAAATGGCAACTTCTATTAGTTTTTTACTAAGCTTGCTTTTTTTATAATAATAAGTAGATAAATTATTATAAACTTCTCCTAGATTTCCTGAATCCTCCCCTACTTTAACCATATTAATAAAGAATTCAGGAAACTTATAAGGGCAATTAGTTATAGCTTCATGTAAGGCCTCCCCTCTTCTTAAAGCTTGTGCAATATACATATTATTCTCATACAATTTTCCTTTTTTGAATTGCAAGCTGTTAATATTGGTAATTTCCAACAGTGGAACACCACTTTCCAACATGATTCCGAAATACTTGCAAAATAAGGCCAGTTCATTGTTTTTAATTCCTTGCTTAAATGTGATTTTCTTAAAATTAAGCTTATCCTTATCTATAAAAAGCAAAGACTCTTTTTTCTCATGTAAATATTCAATTAACTCTTTTATATTATTGCATTCCCATTGCCCTTTCACTATCTCCCCTTCATTATTCATAGACACATATCGAAACTTTCTCATTTCTTCCACCTTTTATAAATTTATCCCTTATAAACCTTAATAAACTCGTCGCTTGTTGTTATACCTGCAATAACTAAGGCCTTACATTGCTCTTGTAAGCTATCTTTTTTCTTAATTCTAAAGCCATCAAAATTATTATTGACCAATAATAATTTTCTTCTCCAATCCTCATCAATAGATATTATTTCACTTATTACCTGTCGGTTTGAATATCCGCTATAGTTACAATCAGAACATCCTTTTCCTCTGAACAATTTTTTATCCTTTGATAATGAGAGAATTTCCTTTTCAAAGTGAGAAGGATAATAACTTTCTTTGCATTTAGGACAGATCTTCCTAACTAATCTTTGGGCTATGAGAGCTATCAAAGCATCTGCTAACAAGTATTTTTCTACACCCATTTCTAGTAGTCTTGTAATAGCTCCTTTGGCATCCCGAGTATGAAGAGTAGATAAGACCAAGTGGCCTGTTATAGCAGCTCTAATAGCTATAGCCGCTGTCTGTTCATCTCTAATTTCTCCTAGCATAATAATATCTGGATCCTGCCTCAAAACACTTCTTAAGCCAGCGGCGAAGGTTATTCCCGCCTTAGGGTTAACATTTATTTGATTTACACCTTTCATTGTATACTCAACGGGATTTTCTATAGTTGTAATATTGCAACTTTGCTTATTTAGTTCCTTTAACATAGCATAAAGTGTGGTGGACTTACCGCTACCAGTAGGTCCTGTAGTTAAAATTATGCCGCTGCCTTTCATAAGAAAGTTTTTTACTAATTTATTCTGCTCTTTTTTGTAGTAAATCTTATCTAAACTAATAAATAAATTAGATTTATCCAATATTCTCACTACAAATTTTTCCCCATAGACTACAGGTATAGAAGACACCCTCAGATCAAATTCCTTATTGCCATGAAAGTGTTTGCATTTCCCATCCTGAAAGGCTCTTTTTTCCGATATATCCATATGAGCTAATACCTTAAGCCTACTTGTAACGGTACCATAAACCTCTATTGGTATTTGAAAGAACTTGCATAGACTGCCATCAATCCTATATCGGATTTGAAAAAAGCTGCCATAAGGTTCAAAATGAATGTCGCTGGCTCTCCTTTCAATGGCAGTATTAATTATATGGTTTAAAATTTTCACACCTGGAGCATTACTATTAGACTCTGGCTCTTTACTATTGCTAAACCTAAAATATTCAGTTTTAATCTCATTTTTTAAATTTTCAATAGCCTTAAGGAAATTAAGATGCTTATAGGCTTGGAAAATAAGTTTATCTAAATCTTCACTTTTATATTCAACTATAGATACCTTCATATTAGTTATTAACCTCAATCGAGCAATTATCTCCCCAGCTTCCTTCTTCTCCATTGCTATATACAAAAGGCCATCTTGAACCATAAAGGGAAGTATCCTATGTTTAATAGCAAAATCCTCTGGCACTAAATCTAACACCGTAGAATCTATTCTTTTTACATCTGGCTTACTTAAGGAAAAGCAAGTATCCATCATTAAATTTCACCTCAAAATGTACTTTGCAAAAACACCTAATTTAATTATTGACACTTTATGTGATTTTAAACATACACTAAAAAAAATCTTATATCTTATACACTTGACAATAGTATTTTTTTTATCATAACATTAAAGCATGTCGTAGATTTAAAAAAATTTATACATATAATTTGTCACCACAGGAAGGAATGATGTACGTGGCTTTAGACGGTATATTTTTGCACTCTTTGTCCTTAGAGCTTAAAGATAATATATTAAAGGGAAAAGTAGATAAGGTTAATCAGCCTGAAAAAGATGAAATTATATTAACAATTAGAAAGGACAATAGGAACATTAAACTTTTAATTAGTGCTAGCTCTAATTATCCTAGAATTCATCTTACAGAAAGAAGTAAAGCTAATCCCATGCAACCTCCTATGTTTTGCATGCTTTTAAGAAAATACTTGATTGGAGCTAAATTAGTTAAGCTTGAACAAAAGGATTGTGATAGAATCCTTTGCCTAGATTTTGAAAGTAGAGATGAAATGGGCTTCGATAGTATATACACTTTAATAATAGAAATAATGGGCCGTCATAGTAATATTACCTTAATTAGAAAAAGGGATAATATTGTAATGGATAGCATTAAGCATATTACTCCAAATATAAACTCATACCGTTCCATTTATCCAGGAATTAATTATAAGTTTCCACCAGAATCGAAGAAATTAAATCCCTTTGATTTTTCCGAAGAAACTAATATAAAGATTGATTCTCCTGACTCCATATTAAGCAGTAATATTTTAAGTAAAATATTCACAGGAGTAAGCCCCTTGTTATCAAAAGAAATTGTATCTCTCTTTCAAGTTAACAATAAACTTGATAAAGGAAATGCCTTAAAAGAACTTTTAATATTTTCAAAAAAATTCTTTCAATCTATTACTAATAATAACTTTGCCTTTACCATCTACAAAGATAGCAAAGGTAATTACAAAGACTTCTATTGCTTAAATCTAGCAACTATGAAGGACTATGAAAAAACTAAATACAATAGTGCTAGCAAACTATTAGATGATTTTTATTATATCAAGGATAAGCAAGATAGATTAAATCAGAAAAGTTCAGATCTTCAAAAGCTTATTAATAACAATATTGATAGATGCAAAAAAAAGAGTAATATACTAAAAAAATCACTAGTAGACTGTAGTAAAAAAGATAAGTATCAACTCTATGGAGAATTGTTAACTGCTAATATCTACTCCATTAATAAAGGAGATAAAGAAGTTAAGGTCTATAACTATTATTCAGAAAATGAAGAATATGTTACCATAGCTCTAAAAGAAAACAATACTCCTTCAGAGAACATTCAATATTATTTTAAAAAGTATAATAAATTAAAAAAGACAGAAGAAGCAGCCTTAGAGCAATTAGAAAAAAATGAAGCTGAACTAGACTATCTTCAGTCAGTGCTTACTAATATTTTAAATTGTGACAGCTACGATGAGATAGAAGATATTAGAAGGGAATTGGTAGAGACTGGATATATAAAGTTCAAAAAAAATCCTACTAAAAGGAAGGGAAGTCAATCCAAGCCCTTACACTTTCAATCAACAGACGGCAATGACATTTATGTAGGTAAAAATAATATTCAAAATGATTATTTAACCCTAAAATTTGCAGATAAAAAAGACATCTGGATGCATACAAAAAACATTCCAGGTTCCCATGTTATAATAAAAAACAATAACAATATAACAGATAAAACCTTGGAGGAAGCTGCAATTTTAGCCGCCTATTACAGCAAAGCTAAAGATTCAACTAAAGTACCTGTAGATTATACAGATGTAAAAAATGTAAAGAAGCCATCTGGAGCTAAGCCAGGTATGGTAATATATAGCACCAATAAAACTATCTATGTAGATCCTTATGACATAGACTTAAAAAAGGTATAAATATATTTAGAGTATAATGAAAAAATAAAGAAGCACTGCTTCTTTATTTTTTTTCATTATTTATGTATTGATAATAGTAGCATAAAAGTCTACCATTATATAGTTTTCTATTCTTATCTGCCTTTCTTCTAAAACATTTTTCAAATTCATAATATGATGTTAAGACAAAGAAAGACCAATCTGAATGGTTTTTATATAGGTTACCTAAAATTTCATAAAGTTTTCTTACCTCTTTTTCCTCTCCTAATCTTTCACCATAAGGTGGATTAGTTATAATGTAAGCATATTTCTTCCGGGAGCTAAATTCCTCTAGAGGTAGCTTTTGAAAGTTAGTAAAACTTTCCACACCTGCTTTTATGGCATTTTGTCTTGCAGTCTTTAAGATTTTTCCATCCTTGTCAGAACCATATATTACAAACTCCTTGTCATTTTTAGCATTTTCAGCCTCTTTTCTAGCACTTTTCCATATACTCTTATTCATACTAGGCCATTCTTCGCTGACAAAGTTCCTTCTTAAACCTGGAGCTATATTCTTCCCAATCATTGCTGCTTCTACAGGTATAGTGCCGGAACCGCAAAAAGGATCATATAAGAGCCTGTCTGGGGTCCACTTACTTATAAGGACTAGAGCTGCAGCTAAGGTTTCTTTTAAAGGAGCTTCTCCTGCACTTTCCCTATAGCCTCTTTTATGTAATCCCGGTCCTGAAGTATCTACTGAAAGAGTCACTATGTCTTTTAATATGCCTACTTCAATTTTATATACAGGTCCGTCCTCTGGAAAAATCTCTCTGCCATATTTTCTCTTCATTGATTCTACTACTGCTTTTTTAACTATAGATTGACAGTCAGGCACACTAAAAAGCTTAGATTTAATGGATTTTCCAGTTACATGCATCTTGCCGTTCTCAGGAATGAGCTTCCACCAATTCACAGCTTTTGTCCCTTGAAATAGTTCTTCAAAAGATTCAGCCTTAAATTCTGACATCTTTATTAGAACTCTGTCTGCAGTTCTAAGCCATATATTAGTCCTTGCTATATCCTTTTCATCACCTTTAAAAGTTGCCCTACCATTTTCAATTTTTATATCCTTATAACCTAAGTCTTTTAACTCTCTTGCTGTAATGGCTTCAATACCAAAGGTTGATGTTGCTATTAAATCGTATTTCATTCATTTATCTCCTTATAAAAAATAATCCTAGTTCCAAAGTCTAACTCTAAAGTTAGTCTACTATATATTTTTATCATTAATAATCCAATTATTCAACAAGAACTTTCTTAAAATAAAAAAGATGTCCCCTTTATGAGGGGAGCATCCTAGATTCTAATTCTTACTTTCTTCTAATTTTTCTTCTTTTTCAGTGGCACTTTTTTCAGGTAAAATCAGATTTAGTATTATTCCAACTATTGTTGCTAGAGCAACTCCATTTACCGATACTACTGCACCTTTTACAACAAATTTAAGAGCGGCACCACTTACTCCTAGTATTATTACAACAGAAGCAATTATTAAATTCTTCTTTCTACCAAAGTCTATCTTGTTTTCCACAAAAACTCTGAAACCTGAGGAAGCTATTATTCCAAATAATAATATGCTTATACCACCCATAACAGGATTAGGAATATGCTTAATTGCCATTGCTATAGGTCCTATGAAGGAAAGTACAATTGCTAGTATGGCTGCACCACCTACTACCCATACAGAGTAAACCCTTGTTATGGCCATTACCCCAATATTTTCACCATAAGTAGTATTTGGAGGCCCTCCAACTAAACCTGCAAACAAGGTAGCAAGACCATCTCCAAGAATTGATCTATGAAGACCAGGATCCTTTGTGAAATCTTTTCCACATACATTATTAGTTACATACACATGACCAATATGCTCTGCTAAAGTAACGAAGGCAATTGGTGCCATCATAACCATTGCACTAATATTAAATTCAGGAAACTGAAACTCAGGAATTCTAATTATACTAGCCCCAAGAATCTCTTTTATATGCGCCTCAGGAACTATGCCTATAATTAAGGCTAATCCATACCCTGAAACCATTGCAATAAGAATAGGTATAATACCTGCAAAACCTTTGAAGTACATAGTTCCAATAACACCTATTAGTAAGGTCACAGCTGCTACAGTTAAAACCTTATAATCTATTGTCTCTGCAGTGAGTCCTGCCCATTCAGCTGCTACTCCAGCCAATGATAAACCTATTACAATAACAACTGAACCAATAAGTACTGGTGGTAGAGCCTTGTCCAACCAATCTGTACCTGCAAATTTTATTATAAGAGCTACAATTACATACACTAGGCCGGCAGCTATTATTCCAGATAACATACCTTTAATTCCATAGTTTTCAGTTGCCACAGTCATAGCCCCAATAAAGGCAAAGGATGAACCAACATAGGCAGGTAATTTAGCCTTAGTACAAAGTATATAAATCAAAGTTCCAATACCACTAGAAAACAGGGCCATAGCTGGATCTAATCCTGTTAGCTTAGGCACTAGTATAGTAGCACCTACCATAGCGAATAAGTGCTGAAAACTTAAAGGTAGGGTTTTTAAAATAGATAGTCTTTCATCTACGTCAACAAAATTTTTCATTAATAATTCCTCCTTTTTAATCTCAGTGGATTACTTTAAAAGATATATCTTAAGTTAATCTAGTTCATAAATTTTTACTGAGTCTTCTTCATCTATTTCTGCAAGGGATACAGAGATTAATTCGTTTCTTGATGTAGGAATATTCTTACCTACAAAGTCTGCCCGTATTGGAAGCTCCCTGTGTCCTCTGTCAATAAGTACTGCTAGTTGTATCATCTTAGGCCTTCCTGCATCAATAACAGCATCAAGAGCTGCTCTAGCAGTCCTACCAGTAAATAATACGTCATCTATTAAGACTACTTTTTTACCTTTTACCTCAACACTTAAGTTTTTATCATTTACTCTTGGTGCATCATCTACACTTTGGAGATCATCTCGATAAAGACTAATATCAACACTGCCTACAGGTATTTCAACACCTTCTATACTGGCTATAAATTGTCCTATTCTTTGAGCTAGTGGATATCCTCTTCTCTTTATCCCTATTAAAACTATTTCTTCTACACCCTTATTTTTTTCAATAATTTCGTGGGATATTCTTATTAGACTTCTTCTTATAGCCTTGTCGTCCAGAAGAACTGACTTTAATTTCAAAAATATCACCCCATTTTATGAATTTTTCCATTAAAAAACGCCTTATCATGTCAGTAAGGCGTACTATGCACGTATGTAGTATTATCACTAATGCAAAATATGTCTGCCTTATGACCTCTCTGGATCATTTAAAGGAATCTCTTAATTTCTTCACTAGTTTAGCATAATTTTTTATCTTTTTCATCTATTTTCGCAAGATTTCTAAGACCCTTTTAAAATATAAGGGCAAATCTTCTTGAAACTCAAGGTATTTTCCAGTGCTAGGATGTATAAAGCCTAGCATTTTTGCATGAAGTAACTGACCCTCCAAGTTGAATCTTTGTTTTTTGTATCCATAAACCGGATCCCCCACTACAGGATGGCCTATATGAGCCATGTGTACTCTTATCTGATGGGTTCTTCCAGTCTCTAAACGGCATTCTACTAGAGTATATTTGTCAAATCGCTCTAAAACCTTATAATGAGTTATAGCTCTTCTCCCCTCTTTAACAACAGCCATCTTCTTTCTATCTATTGGATGTCTTCCCAAATTAGCATCTACTGTACCCTTATCATTCTTTATTACACCCTCTACTAATGCTAGATATACTCTTGTCATAGAATGATCTTTTAATTGTTCTGCCAATTTCATGTGAGAATCATCATTTTTAGCAACTACTAATATGCCACTAGTATCTTTATCTATTCTATGCACTATACCTGGTCGTATATCACCATTAATTCTAGATAGTTCCTTGCTACGATATAATAGTGCATTTACTAAAGTTCCACTAGTATTGCCAGCGGCAGGATGCACCACCATTCCTTGAGCCTTATTAACCACTATAATATCACTATCTTCATATAAAATATCCAAAGGAATATTCTCAGCCTCTACTTTTTCTTCTTCTAGCTCCCATATAAGCCCTTCAATTAGGTCATTTTTCTTAAGTTTTTGATTACTCTTAACCTTCTTATTATTTACAGTTACTTTTCCATCATTAATAAGCCCCTGTATAAAGGATCTAGACCTATCTTCCATTACTAGGCTAAGGTATTTATCGATTCTCATTCCCTGGCTTTCTTCATCTACTAGATAAGTAAATTCTTCCATTAGTCAACATCCTTTATAATATAAAATGACAATAAAAATGTACCTACAACTACCAGTATATCTGCCACATTAAAGTTTGGGAAATAATAGACATCCTTATAGTGAAAAGATATAAAATCCACTACATATTTGTAATACAATCTATCTATTAAATTACCGATAGCACCACTAATAACCAGGGCTAAACTTAGTTTTAATAGCTTTGAACTAGGCTTATACTTTATTAAATAAACAATCATGGCAATAACCATTATTCCGGCAATTACACTTAAAATATATTGTTTCCCTTGAAGTATACCAAAGGCTGCTCCTTCATTTTCAACATAATCAAAAGAAAAAAAATCTTTAATAACAGTTATACTTTCCTTCCCCTTTAAATGTTTAATTGACAAAAGCTTAGTCACTCTATCAATGACTATACCCAATATAATAATAAAAATATACATTTCCATCCCCCTTAAAGCACTAATCAGGCAGCTGTCTTCTATACTGCTCATTACTGATTCTTTCTATAGGTTCTACATAGTCAACATCATCATCTTCATGGTATTCATTAGAAGCTTCCATTCGATTAAATCTAGAAACACTTTGATAACTATCTTCTGCATCAAATCCAATTTCATCACTATGATCATTGTAGCCATAGCCAAAAGGATAGCCTAGAACCTCTTCTTCCACAGGTCTTGCACTATCATTATTCATAGCTCTAGTACTTATTTCATTTTGACATTTTACACAATGTTCAGCATAAGATAAAAACTCTAATCTATCTTCTGGTATTTTCTTTTTGCATCTTTTGCAGGTACCATAAGTGCCGTCCTCTATACTTTTTAAAGCATCATCTATCTTTTTTATTATAGTAACTTCGTGCTCTCTAAAAGCCCTACCCTTCTCCATAGTTTCCATTTCACTAGCTAAGTCTGCAGGATGATTGTCGTAAAATGATAATTCAGCGGAACTTTCGAAAAGCCCATGAGTCATACCATTATTCTGTAATTGCAATAAAAATTTTTCAGCGCTCTTCCTTTCTGCTAGTAATTTTCCCTTATAGTAGTTTAGATTGTTCTTATCCATAATCCTTCCACCCCTTCAAAATAAAAGTATTAATTTTCATTCCATACTATTTATTTTGTCATCAAGAGGAATTTTTATGTAATGTAAAACATAAATCTCACTCCTTACTTACATAGAAATTTTCATCTATAATAGAGAGTGAGATTTAGCTACTACTAATTATCTTTTACAAAAAATCTTTTTATCTCGTTTAGCTCGTCACTATTTAGTCCCTCTTCATCGATTTCCTTTGCCTCAAAGCCCTTGTCTACCTCAAAGGAATTATTAATTTTACTTTCTTCCTTTGTAGTAATTACATTGTAATTTTTAACAAAATCTTTTTCCAAGTCTTCAAAAGTTTCTAACTGAGTCTTTAAGAAATTCCTATACTTTGCTCTAAACTTAAAAAAGTCCTGCTTTAGATTTTCATATTCATCGTTGATTTTCATAACATCCATATGAGCTTTGTCTATTATCTTCTGGGCTGTATCATTAGCATTTTTTATAATAATTTCCGCTTCCTTTTGAGCTAGGACCTTAGCTTGATCTGCAGCGTTTTGAGCTAGCAGTAAAGTATTTTGAATAGTGGTCTCTATCTTTGAGTAATGTTCAAGCTTTTCCTTTAATGTTAAAACTTTTTCCTTAAGTGTAGAATTTTCTTTATACATTGCTTCATAATCTTCTGTCACTTGCTCTAGAAAATCATCTACTTCTTCACCATTGTAGCCTCTAAGGGAGCTTTTAAACTCTTTATTCTTAATATCCATAGCTGTTAATCTCATTTGTACACACCCCACATTAAACAAATTTTTTCAATCGTATTTTAAGCCTTCCTCTGCTGCTGTTTCCCAAAACATCTAAAACCTTGTACTTTCCATAACCTCTTATTGTAATAGTCGTTGGTAAAGTTATTTCAAAATCCTTTTCCTTAACTTCAATGTAATCTATTAAAACCCTGCCGGATTTCAGTAAATCCACACTCTTGCTTCTTGATAAACCGCAAATAGAACTCACTATACAATCAGCCCTTAAGGAAGTGGATATAATTTGTTTCTCCTGAAAATTATATGCCGGTAGGTCTGTTAAATCCGTTATTTCTGTAACCTGGCAAGGACATTGACCAATATAATTTAAATTATTTATTAAGTATTCAACTATATCCTCACAAACTGCACAGTAACACTGGCTATCTTGTACAATTAAGTCACCTATCTTTTCACGCCTAATTCCTAAGGACATTAGAGCCCCTAAATAATCTTTATGCTGAAGATTGTGAAACTTTGATTTATTCAGTATTGAAACAAGTTTAACAGGCATAGTCCATTGATCTAGGCTATTAAAAGATATTATTCGTCTTTCTGCCTCTTCAAAAGCTCCATAAGCCCTAGCCTGCAATTGAATTCTTGAAGTTACTTTCAACAATTTACTCCATATACCTGGCGTATAAAATTCATTAGTATATATGGGCTTGCCGATCTTTTCAGCTAAAGTTAATTTATTATAAAGTTTTAATATTACCGCTTCTTCTTCACCCTGCATTTCCTTAAGAAAATCTTCTTTTTTCATATAAAATAATTTTACAGTAAACCTAAAATTAAACTTTTAATAATATCTAAAATGATAATTGCTATAAAAGGGGAAAAATCAATAGGTAGATTAGGAGCTACTTTTTCTTGTAGCCTTCTACCTGGATACAGAAGCGGTTCCACCAAACTATTTATAACTTGTAAAGCTGGGATATCTCTTTGTGGTCTAATCCAAGATGCAACTACATCCACTAATATTAAAGTTTCTATTGCTCTAAATACGTAAAATATAAATGTCGTTATAGTAATAATAATTCCCTCCTTTATTTAGACCAACCGAACAAGCCTTTGCTACTTAATTCATTTTTAAGTTCATTGCTAACTTCTACATTAGATGGTGATAGAATATATACTCCTCTTTCTATTTCCTGTAGCTCTCCACCTAGGGCATAACTAGCCCCACCCATAAAGTCTAGCAACCTTTGTGCCGTTTTAGATTCTAGTCCTGTTGTATTAACTACAACTATTTTCCTATTCTTTAAATCATCACAAATGTCAGTAGCATCTTCAAAAACTGTAGGCTTGGATATAATTACCTTTGCAGAAGTTGCAGTATGGATATTTACAACCTTGTTTTGCCTTTTGCTAGTGGCCATTGGAGGATTTATTTCTGCCTTTTCTTCCTCCAAATCCATTTCATCTTCTACTTCTTCGATATCATCATAATCATCTTCTAATCCTAATAATCCCATCATTTTATTAAATACTTTTCCTGCCATTTTTTCTCCTCCTATAACTGATTATTATAATTTCTTTTGCCAAATATTCCTTCGCCAATTCTAATCATGTTAGATCCTTCTTCTATTGCCTCTCTATAATCTCCTGTCATTCCCATAGAAAGATATTTCATGGTAATATTTTTAGCCTTTAATTGACTTAACTTATCGAAGATTTCTTTTACTTGCTTAAAATACCCTCTATTTGACTTCTCATCCCCTTTAGGTAACACAGTCATAAGCCCCATTACCTGGACAAACTGGCAATTTGCTAGCTCATTAATAATTTCATCTAGTTCTTCTACCATTAATCCGCTTTTAGATTCCTCTCTACCAATGTTAATTTGTATTAACACCCTAGCTATTGAATTAATTTTTTCATATTGCCGTTCTATTTCCCTTAACAACCTTACGCTATCTAGGGAGTGTATTAAAAATACCTTGCCGGCAATATATTTAACCTTATTTCTTTGTAAATGCCCTATAAAATGCCATCTAACATCCTTATTGAAAGTTTCCTCTTTTAATTTTAACTCCTGTGCCTTGTTTTCAGCAAAGTCTCTAATGCCACAATTATAGGCAACTTCCATTTCTTCTATAGTTTTTGTCTTACTAACAGCTATTACTGTTACCTCTTTTGCGACTTCCTTCATTAGTGATTGTATATTTTTTTCTATACTCAAATTTCGCCCCTCCTGCTGTTATCTAAATATACATTTTCACCTACTTCTCATTTTTTATTCTGGGATAATATATTCAAATATTTCCCCCTTACAAGTATTATTCTTCAATTATCACAGATTTCCTTCAAATTCAAACAAATAAATTAATTATTTTTCACTTCTTTTGCATATTTAAACTCGTAATTTCCAATATATGCAGGTATTTTAACCTTATCCTCCATATTAAAATCTACATAGAGATTTCTAAAAGGACTAGTCAAATTACTTAATATACCGATATGAGTCTCCTGACCATAGAGATATTCCTTTATACTTTCACTATTGCCAATAGCATCTATATAGAAAGGTGCTGTTAACTTTACATCGTTAATCAAAATAAAGGGTCCCTCGCAAACCACTTCAGAATTACTCATAATTCTCATTCCGTTAACAGAAATAGCTTCTGCTCCTGCAATGTTTAATTGATACAACAATTCTATGATATCAGTATTATGAACTATCCTACTATTGATTTCCATATCGCTTAACTGGTTATTCAAATGTAGTTCCATAGAATCATCAATAGTAATGGAAACCCCTTTACCTTCAACTGCTTCAATACCAATCAATCTTTCATTTCTAGCTAATTCTTCTTTCATACTTTCTATTATCTTTAATGAATCTGAGGGATTTGATGCATTTTCTACATAGTTCTGAAATTTATTGTAATTCACAGTGTATTGCTCTCTAAGCAAACTAATGTCGTTAGCTAACTTACTCCTGTCATTGATTGCCTGCATATATTCTTCGGCAGTTAAAAACTCAGTTTTTTCTGCCGGACCAAAGGATATATTCATAACAATCAAGATCCCCACAATAACACTAGCAATAAAAACAAATATTTTAGTTTCATACCCTTTCATTCAATCACTCCTTAGCGTGATTTAGCCTTCTCAATAAGTAATCTTCTAATAATTGCGAAGTTATCAAATATTCTTCCTCCAAAGACTATAACTGCTGCAATATAAACTGGTATACCAAGCTTATCACCTAAATATGCAAGGCCAGCAGCCAGAGCAGCATTTCCAAAGAAACCAGATATAAATATATCTGCTTGAAAATTATTAGATAAATTAGCCCTTATAGCTCCAAATACTGAGTCCAAGCAAGCTAAAATAGCTACGGAAATATATGGAGAAAACTTTTCAGGTATACTAACATCCCATAATATACCTGCAATTACACCGATCAATAAGCCCAATATAGCTATCATAAATTCACCTCTTTATTATTTTTCTACTGGTTCCAAATAATCTGATTTAAACACCTTACTTGTTCTCGGAATCTTTATAGAATCACTTTTAACAACTTCTGTTACATAACCTGCCAAGCCTTCTAAGCTAAGTGTATTTGGAAACATAATTGCACTTTCTAACTTATTTGGATTGCCAATAGCCTTAATAGTTATTGTAGAATAAGGATATATTTGTTCATTATCAATCAATATCCTTCTCCCGCCATCAGACAACCTAATACCTGTTTGACTGGTAATTCTTATGTCATTTACAGAAATAGCTTCCGCATCAGCATACTTTAATTCATTAATTAAATAAGATAATTCAAAGTGGCTTATAGGAGGATATTGATATAAACCATCCGCCTCGAATATGCCCTCTGATCTTGGAATGATGGTTAAGGTAATTCCTTTACCTTCTACATCAGTTTCACCAAGCAATAATCTTGACTTATCTAATTGCTTTTTTATTTCCTTTGAAGTATCTCCAGGGCTACTTACAGTTTCTTCGTAGGCCTTTATTTGATCTATTAATTTACTATTGCTTTTTTCAAGCTCCTCTTTTGTTTTCTTAAGTTGTTCCAATTCAACTGTTAACTGATTATAAGTTGAATCATTAGGATTTATAACATTTGCGCTCTTTTCTTTTCTTAGCAGCTGAAACTGATAAGTAAGCATAAAACCCAACAAAGCGCATACAATAGCTACTGTTAGCTGTGAAATAATTTTCTTCATAAATGTCTCCCTCCTATTCCTCAATTGACATAACCGGATCGCCGTCAAAACTAAGATCAATATACCCCTTTAAATCATTTAAATTCTTTTGAATAATTATATTAATAGCTTTATTTAGTTTATTTTCCATATCACTTAGATTTCCAACTTTAACCATAATTTCCTTAAAGTAAACTTTTATATCCGCATCCCTTTCAAGATCAATAGCCGTAATTGTAGCCTCACTTTTATTACGTTGAATTAAATCAGAAAATACCTCTATTTGCTCAATTTTTTTATTATTCTTTTCAATCTTTTCTCCAACTTTTATTTGTGATGTATCTAAACCAGTAATTTCCACAAGACTTTTACTATCTGCCCTAGAAGCAGCTATACTGAGCACACTCTCAAGGGCAACCCCTTCATTATCAACAATTATATACTCTTTCCCCTTAACTATATAGTATTGAGGCCTTCTTTCAACTACTTCTAATACAACAGTTGAAGGCAATTTACGATGAACCTTTACATCAGAAATATAAGAGTTTGTCAAAATCTGATTTCTTACTTCCTTTTTATTTAAATAGAAAATATTACTTCCAAAATTTATATTAGATAAACTTTCGATTAGGTCTTTGTCCAATAGGCGATTATTAGTTACTTCAACAGCAGTAATATTAAAATAAGGATGCTTTAATAAAAATGCTGTCAATGCAGTAAGAGCCAGTATAAAAAATATAATAGTTTTCCTAATAAATCTCTTTTTTTTTCTTCTTCTTATAAGCTCATTTGTTTTTTTCTTTCTATCTCCCATCTAAATACCCCTACCTCTGCTTATAAATGTAATACAGATAATTTAATAATACCATTTATTCTATAGAATTTCATTAACTTTTTACATATTTCCTTAATTTAAAAGTATTGGTTTCTTATATTTAAAAAGGACCGACTTAAAAGTCTGGTCCTTAGATCTTTCCTTTATTGCTATTAGTTTGTCTGGATATATTTAGCAAAACACCCATTGCAGTTAAATTTATAACCAATGAGGATCCACCGTAGCTTATAAAGGGAAGTGGCACACCAGTTACTGGCATAGAGCCTGTTACAACAGCTATATTAACAATGGCCTGCACAGCAATAATAGATGTTATTCCCGTTGCTAGTAGGGTACCATATGTATCCTTAGCATTTACTGCGGTCCTAATCCCTCTCCATACCAATACTATGAATAAGGTGATTATAAAGATAGCGCCAATCAATCCTAGCTCCTCTCCTATGATGGCGAAAATAAAGTCATTATGAGGCTCAGGCATATAATAACACTTTTGTCTTGATTGACCTAAACCTAATCCCCAGATTCCTCCTGATCCTAAAGCCAATAAGGACTGAATAAGCTGATATCCCTCTCCTGCCGCATCCTTCCATGGATCTAAAAAGTTTAAAAATCTAGCTCTTCTATAATCTGCAGAAAATATTAGCATCCCTGCTCCAAGTATGGCAGTAGGTAATACTAAACCAAATATGTGAAATGATTTAGCACCTGCAACAAATAGTAGTATTATAGTAACCATCATTATTACTGATGCAATACTCATGTTTGGCTCTGCCAATATAATAGCAGCAATTACTCCTGACACAAGCAAATAGGGTATAACTCCCTTAAATAATGATTGAATCCTATCTCCTTTTTGATCCATGCTCTTAGCCATAAAGAGGACAACAGCATATTTAGCTATTTCCGAAGGCTGTATCGATGCAAATCCTAATTGGATCCATCTTTGAGCCCCTTTAACTGGCGGAAAAGCAAATACAGCAAACAAGAGCGGTATAGTTATTAACATTATCACACCGGTTACCCTTTTAATTTTATGATAATCTATGCCCATGGTTGCAATCATAGCAATAATGCCAAAAAATGCCCATGTTAACTGTCTTTTAAGATAATACATATCATCTCCCTTTTGTATTCCAGAGGTCCAGGCACTAGCACTATATACCATAATTATACCAATGGAGAGGAGAATCATAATTACCGTAAATAATATAAAATCTGCTTCTCCCATTTTACTCCCGGTTTTCTTCATCTTTTATCCTCCTATTAATTGCTAATTAGGAAATCCTTTATAATAACGATAAAAATGCAATTAAACATAATACCACAGTTACTATGGAAAATATTGAAACAATCTTCGGCTCAGGCCAGCCACTCATTTCAAAATGATGATGTATTGGTGACATTTTAAATACTCTTTTCCCTGTTAATTTAAAACTAGCAACCTGTATAATAACTGACAGTGCCTCAATTAAATATATACCACCAACAATTATTATAATTAATGGAAGCTTTAGCATAACAGCCACCACTGCCACCGCTCCCCCAAGGGCTAATGATCCTGTATCACCCATAAAAACTCTAGCTGGGAAAGCATTGTATCTCAAGAAACCTAATAGAGCTCCAGATATTACTCCACAAAAGATAGCAAGCTCATATTTGCCTAAACCCATTGAAATCATTGTAAAGAAAGTCATTACCAATAATGTTACTGAGGTTGCTAAACCATCTAAACCATCAGTAAGATTTACAGCATTTGTAGTACCGGCGAAAAAGAATACCATAAAAGGTATATAAAAAACACCTAAATTCCAGGTCTGGTCAAAAAAAGGTATTATAATATTGGTTCCTACATGTTTGTAAGCGTAATAACTAAACATGAATGAAACAATTAAAAGCAAACCCATCTTCTGATAAGCCTTAAGGCCTTCATTTTCTTTTTTTAGAATTTTCAACATATCGTCTAAAAAACCAATTACTCCAAAAGCAACAAAGGCATAAAGAGCCATCATTGCTTCCCCTTTTAGGTTTTTTACTAGAAAGGGCAAAGTAATTATTGAGGCTAAAATAAATATTATTCCTCCCATAGTTGGTGTACCAGCCTTTTTTTGATGGCTCTTGGGTCCTTCTTCCCTTATAAACTGTCCAAACTTAAACCATCTTAAAGCTGGTAAAACTACTGGTCCTAATAAAGAAGCTACTACAAAAGCTATCAATACTCCATAAATAATTGTGTAATTCAAATATTCACCCATTTTACCCACCCCTCTCGGGTAGTTCCCTCCTTCATTGGCTCTATATCACTTTATTAAATTCACTAAGTTCTCAAATTTCATTGACCGTGAGGCTTTAAATAAGATTAAATCCCCAGCCTGCAACAAACTTTTTATATATTGTCCAGCTTCTTCTACACTATCAAAGTGAACAAATTTATCATCATTTTGGAAACCTTCCCTATAAGCTTCTTCCGTATCGCCTATACTAATAAGTAGATCTATCCCCTTAAGTTTAGCATAATGAGCTACTTCTTTGTGACCATTATAGCTTTCACTTCCAAGTTCCTTCATTGTGCCAAACACAGCGATTTTTCTTTTTCCTTTCATATTGGACTGAACGTCTAATGCTGCTTTCATTGAATCAGGACTAGCATTATAACAATCATTGATAATTGAATATCGAGGGTATCTTATTAGTTCTAATCTCATGGAAGTAGCCTCTAGTTTTTTGAAACCTTCATTGATTTGGCTAATTTCTAAACCTAGAACTCTTCCACATACCACCGCTAACAATGAATTTAAAACATTATGTTTGCCCGGTACATTAATACTAATCCTTGGAGATAATAATTTACTTTCTTCAACAACATTATATTCAATACTTTCCTCAAATAATGATACTTTTTCTGAGTAATAGGAAAATTTTTCTTCAAATCCGACTTTTATCAAATTAATGTTTTTCATTTCTAAGTTAGATAGCAAGTCATTTTCCCCATTCACTATCAGCAGACCATTTTTATTAAAAAAGTCTGTTATCTCAAGCTTTGCCTTTAGTATATTCTTCCTAGAACCTAAGTTTTCTATGTGGGAAATACCTATATTGGTAATAACAGCTATATCCGGTCTTGCTATATCTGCCAATCTATGAATTTCATTAAGATTGTTCATGCCCATCTCTAAAACAGCTATATCATAACTGCTATCTAAATTAAAAATCATTAGAGGCAAACCTATTTCATTATTAAAATTTCCTTTTGTCTTAAAAACCTTATACTTGCTACTTAAAGCTGCAGCTATAAGATCCTTTGTGGTGGTTTTACCTGTAGAACCGGTAACCCCTATAACTTTTAAATCAAGCTTACTTCTATAGTATTTAGCTAAGCTCTTTAAAGCTTTTTTAGTATCATCAACTTTTATAATTGTACTGTTTTTAATCTTATTAACATCGAAAGATATTTCATCAACAATACACAGTAGAGCGCCCTTCTGTACTGCCTCCTCTACAAAATCATTTCCATTAAAAACTTCACCTTTAATTGCAATATAAATATTGCCTTCTGCTATTTTTCTAGTATCAATGGAAATATCATTGTAGTTAAGATTGCTTCCTTTATGATACAGCTTGCCCTCAACTGCTTCTAAAATCTCTTCTAGGGAAATATACTCCATTAAAATCACCTCTGGCTTACCTTTGATCTAGTATTTCTTTAATTATTTCTCTTTCATCAAAATGAATTACCTTATTGTTCTTGAAAATCTGATAATCCTCATGGCCTTTACCTGCAACAACAATAACATCCCCTGGCCTAGCAATTTCTATTGCCTTTTTTATAGCTTCTTTTCGGTTTTCAACAACAATATAGTTATCTTTAGTAATGCCTTGAAGAAGATCGGCGATGATATCCATTGGCTCTTCATCTCTAGGATTGTCTGAAGTTATAACCGCTATATCGCTTAACCTTGATCCAATTTCACCCATTATTGGCCTCTTACTTTTATCTCTATTTCCTCCACAACCAAATACAGAAATTAATCTATTTTTAGTAAACTCTCTAGCAGTATTTAGTATATTAATTAAGCCATCTGGCGAATGAGCATAGTCTACGATAATATCAAAATCTAAGTTATACTCTTTTCCAACCAATTCACATCTTCCCGGCACCTGCACCTTTTCCAAGCCTTTTTTTACAGCATCAAGGTCTATACCTTCTGACAAACAAACTGCTGCTGCAGATAGGGAATTATAAATATTATATTTGCCAGGTATAAATATACTGATTTCCTCTTCCTTATCATTATAGCACAGATTATATTTAGCCCCTCTAGAATGAAGGTAAATATCCTTTGCTCTATAATCGGACTCCTTGTCTATGCCGTAAGTTAATTTAACATTCTTCACGTCACCGTATATCTTTGAACCATAAGTGTCATCCACATTAATAATTGATTTTTCACTATAGGCAAATAACTCCAACTTAGCCTTATAATAGTTTTCAAAGGTTTTGTGAAAATCAAGATGGTCCTGAGTAAGATTGCTGAAGATACCATACTTGAAAGAAAGACCATAAACCCTGTGGAGCTCCAAAGAATGTGAAGACACTTCCATAATACAATAATCTACTTTTTTATCCACCATATCTGCAAATAACTTTTGCAATTCCAAAGACTCTGGTGTAGTTCTTTCTGCAGCAAGCTTTTCATCCCCTATATAGTTAGAAATTGTTCCAATCAAGCCTACCTTGTATCCTGCTTCTTCAAGAATAGCTTTTATCATATAAGTAGTAGTAGTTTTTCCGTTAGTTCCTGTTATTCCTATAAGCTTTAATTTGTCTGCAGGCTTGTTATAGTAATTGGCGGCGCAGATAGCTAGAGCCTTTCTACTGTCTTCCACCAAAACTACTGTAACCTCATCCTCTGCCCATATTTCCTTTTCAGCAATAATAACCTTTGCACCATTTTTTTGTGCTGCTTCTGCATACTTATGGCCATCGGTAGAAAAACCCTTTATGCAAAAAAACAGGTCACCATCACTAACTTTTTTTGAATTGTATTGAAGACTTTTTATGTCCACATCAGTACTTCCTTGAATAAGACGATAATCAATTCCCTGCAAAATTTCTAAGAGCTTCATCCAAACATCCCCTTGCCTTAATGACATATTTAAATTATTGCCACTTTATATTTTCATAAACCTTCTTCTGCACAAAGTTTACTAGCTGATATTAAAGATAGCCAAAACCATTTTTCCTATATCTAGGAATAACGGTTGGATATCTTCAATATTTTAGATAGATTTTTTAATCGCCACCAATTATATCCAGTTCAAAGATTAAGCTAGTCCCTTTCCGAACAGTTTTACCCGGCGATATATTTTGGTCTGCCACTAGCCCTTCGCCTATAAACTGAGATTCTAGTCCTAAATTACTTAATACCGTTTCAGCTTCTTCTTGAGTATAACCAGTTAAGTCTGGTATCACTACATCTTTATTATAGTTTCCACCATTGGTAGTGTAAAGAATAATTTTATCTCCTTCTTTTACCGTATATCCAGGTTTTGGTGTCATATCACTGATAACTTCACCTTCACCCTCTATTTCATATTCCAGATTTATTTCTTTTAAAGCCCTGCTAGCTTCACTTTTTTTCATGCCTCTTAAATCTGGTAATAAGACATCTTTTTGCATACTACGCATTGTATCTTCAATAGATACGTCACCCTTAATTGAAAGATAATTAAATATATCAAAAAAGACTTGTTTAGCTACTGGTGCTGCAATTTGCCCTGCGTAATACTTGGAAGGGTCTGGTTCATCAATGGATATAAAAACTGTTACCTTAGGATCATCTACAGGAGCCATACCTGCAAAGGAGGCTACATATTTCCCAGCTCCATATGTACCAGTCTGAGGATTTACCTTCTGGGCGGTACCGGTTTTTCCGCCTATATGATATCCGTCAATAAAGGCATTTTTACCACCACCTTCAGATACAACCTTCTCCAAGTAAGAACATAGTAAATCTGCTTGTTCTTTTGAAACTATCTGCTTCTTTTCGTAATTCTTACTATAAGTTTCAAAAGTTTCATCTATAATCATCTGATTTTTTTCGTTAACATGGGTTACAGCTTTCATTATGTGAGGTGTCACCATTACACCGCCATTGGCAATAGCATTAAAGGCTGTCATGTACTGGATTGGTGTAACAGTATTACTCTGACCAAAGGAAATGGTAGCCAGGTCTACTGTGGTGATATCCTTAGTCTTCTTCACTATACCTCTGGCTTCACCAGGAAGGTCAATGGCAGTTTTTTTACCGAAGCCAAACTTATTAATATACTCATTTAACCCTTCTGCCTGTAATCTCTCCCCTAATTCCATGAAGCCAACATTGCAGGAATTTTCCAATATTTCAACAAAATTTTGTTCTCCATGACCAGTTCTCTTCCAGCAACGGATTGTCCTATTTGCAACCTTTCTACTACCGCCACAATTAAAAGTATCTGATTCAGAAACTAAGCCCTTTTCCATAGCAGCAATAGCTGTATAAACTTTAAAAATAGATCCAGGCTCATATGTATCACTTACCATTCTATTTCTCCAAAGTTTAGCCATTTCATCTGCAGTGTTAGCCCCTTCTCTAGGCTTATTTGGATTAAAATCCGGCTTGTTTGCCATAGCCAATATTTCGCCAGTTTTAGGGTCCATTACCATAATAGACACAGCTTTTGCCTTATTGTCATTTAGGGCTTGCTCCGCCGCCTTTTCTGCAAAACCTTGAATAGTAGAATCTATAGTTAAAATTAAATTCTTCCCATCTACAGGTTTAGTAAAGTCTGATATAGTATATGGCAGCTCATCGCTCCTTCTATCTGTTTCTGTGATTCTCAAACCAGGAATCCCCTTCAAAACACTATTATACTGTAATTCTACTCCTGCAAGACCATAACCATCGGAATTTGTAGTACCTAAAACATGAGCTAAAAAGTTATTTTTCGGATAATATCTCTGAGTATCCGGAGATACCAGCACTCCATTTATCTTAAGATCTCTTACCTTGTCAGCCTTTTCCTTATCAATTCTTCTGGCTAAAGTGGCAGACCCTCTATCCTTACCACTAGGCAGTGTTTTATATAGCTCCTTCAAAACCTTCTCTGTGTCCATATCCAAAGCTTCAGCAATTTTAGGTGCTATAATTTCAAAGGTTAAATTATTTTTCTTAACATAGGACCTAATGGTATTCATAGCTAAATCCACTCTATAAACATTTGCACTGACAGCTAATTCATTACCATTTCTATCAAATATACTTCCTCTTCTGCCATCTATTTTTACTTCATTTGTCCATTGTTCTATAGCTAGTGCTTTATATTTGTTAGATTGCACTACCATAACATAAAATAATCTTAAGCTTAATGAAAAAAATAAAACGGTAAGAACACCCATAGAAATGAGCATTCTTCGTTTTATTATCACTGTATCTCTATAGTTTTTTTTGCTCAATGCATCAACCCCCGCTAAAATAATAGACTTTTAATCTTGCCTAAAACTTCTTCAGCGAAACTCTCTTTTTCCTCCTGGGGTACTTCTGCAAAATTATTTTTACTAAAGTCAACATAAACTGCTTCTGTGTTCTTTGGTATTGTCATATTAAGTTCATTGTCTGCAGTTTCCTTAATATTAGCTACACTATTTAACTTAAGTAATTGAAACTTAGTATCTTCAATTTGCTGATTAACTAATTTTATATCATTGTTTATTTCAATAATTCTCTGTTGCTTTTCATATATTCTTCCTTCATTATACATAAGACCGATTCCAGCAATAAAAATGGTTACTATGGTTTTAAGAACCCTTCTCTTCTGCATATTTTTTTTATGCTTTAATCTATTTTCTCTTTCAATTTTAGACTTTCTTAATTTTTCATAGTCCCTTTGTCTATTTGGTTCTTTTTCCTGTCTCCTTGGAGCTAGAGCGGCACTACCTCTTACGTATCCTATTTTCTTATCCTCTAACAATTTATTCACCCCACACACAAAATATAACTACCATAATATTTATCTTGTATATATTCGCTCAGCTATTCTTAATTTGGCACTTCTACTTCTAGGATTTCCTTCAACTTCATCTTCTGTTGGTTCTATTGGTTTTCTAGTTATCACCTTCAACAAAGGTTTTTTACCACACTGGCAAATAGGAAAGTCTGAAGGACAGGTGCAGGGATTTGCCAATTCCCTAAACTTCAGCTTTATAATTCTATCTTCTAAAGAGTGGAATGTTATTATTGCTATGCGTCCACCTTCTGCCAAGTTGTTCACTCCATCTTCAACAAACCTATTTAAGATTTCCAATTCGCCGTTTACTTCGATTCTTATAGCTTGAAAAGTTCTCTTAGCTGGATGAGGACCTTCCCTTCTAGCCTTTGCTGGTATGGCTGCCTTAATAATATCTACTAATTCAAAAGTACTTTCTATGGTCTTCTTAGCTCTTCTGTCTACTATGAATCTAGCTATTCTTCTAGCAAACCTTTCCTCTCCATAATTCCTTATTATTTTTTCAAGCTCTTCTTCACTGTAACCATTTACAAGATCATAGGCACTGAACTCTTGGTCCCTATTCATTCTCATATCAAGAGGCGCATCATTCATATAGCTAAAACCTCTGTCAGCATTGTCTAATTGATAAGAAGATACACCTAAATCTGCTAATATGCCATCAACCTTTTCTATGCCTAAATTATTTAAAACATTTTTTATGTTTCTAAAATTATCATTAACATAGGTAACATTTTTATATTGGCTTAATCTGGCCTTAGCAGCATTTATAGCTTCCATATCTTGATCTATACCTATTAGTCTTCCTTCTGCTGATAGCTTTTGCAAAATATAACTTGAATGACCTCCTCCACCAAGAGTGCAATCCACATATATTCCATTTTCTTCAATATTTAATCCTTCAATACATTGTTCAGCCATGATGCTGATGTGTTTAAATTCCATACTCTTCCCCTCTTATATGCCTAATTCGCTCATCTTTTCGGCAATCTCATCGAAATTAATGTCTGAATTATTGTATTCATCCCATCTTGCCTTACTCCAAATTTCAATTCTTGTAGATACGCCTATACTTACTATTTCCTTTTCAATTCCGGCATATTCCAATAAATTTTGAGGAATAAGTACCCTTCCTTGTTTGTCTGGCCCTACTTCGTTAGCTCCTGAAAAAAAGAATCTAACAAATGCTCTGGCATCTTTACTGGTAAGCGGAAGCTTCTTTAACTTCTCTTCCATTATTTTCCACTCATCCATGGTGTAAGCATATAAACAACCATCTAATCCTTTTGTAATAACAAAGCTTGTCCCTAATTCTTCTCTAAACTTAGATGGTATAATCATTCTATTCTTATTATCAATGGCATGTTGATACTCACCTATAAACATATTACACCTCAGAATGATTATTAGACATCAAAATCCAAGCCTTAATTTATTTTTTGATATCTATGATTTTTTTATAAACTTACTCCACTTTTAATGAAATTCACTCCACTTCGCTCCACTTTCAACCACTTAATCATATAATTCTATATAAAAATAAAAAACCCTTCTTTTTTTGAAGGGTTTTTTTAAAAAAATTATTTTTTTATTTTAATCGATAATTGATATACACCATCTATCATCATTGCTTAAATACTGCAGTCTTTTGGCAACTTCATCCTCATTAATATCCTTTAAGATCTCGTAATAATCAAAGGGATTAACTCCTCTTATAAAATAGTCTTTTATAAAGTTTCCAAGGCCTTCTATATTGTTAAACCTACTTATAAAAGAACCTACCATCATTTTCTTTACTCTTAGAAAGTCCTGGCTATTTACTATATCAGCCTTTTCTTTTACGTACTCCTTAATTTTTTCCATAACCTTTTCTGCTTCCCTGCTCTCTCCACCTATTATTAGATGGCAATAATCTTCTTCTAAAGCATATTCATAACTAAAACTTTCATTTATTAAACCACTACTGTACATTTCTTCATATAAGTATGAACTTCTGCTAAAGAGAAGTCTACCAATTACGTCCATCTGCAACTTTCTTCTAATGTAGTTCTTTTTATCAAGACCCTGTGTGTCATCCTTAAAGCCTATTATAAAGTTTGGTATGCTTAGACCCATTTTCTTATGTACTTTTCTTTGATTAACTACGGGTTCCTCCCTATACTTCCTTACAGTAAAATCTGCTGAGTCCCTATCTTGAGGCACTGTTTTTGCCAGGATTTTTTCTATAGCTCCTATATCTACATCTCCTACTATTGTCATCACCATATTTTCTGGCACATAGAAGGTATTATAGCAGTCATACAAAAGTTCAGGTGTTATTTCATAAATTGACTCTACTGTTCCAGCTATATCATACCGAACAGGATGGCTATGATACATGCTTTCTAGCGCATTAAAGTACACTCTAAAGCCTGGATTGTCTTCATACATTCTAATTTCTTGTTCTATAATCCCCTTTTCCTTATTTACATTCTCCTCAGTTAGATAAGGATTATATACAAAGCGCACAAGAAGTTCCAAGTTCTCATTGAAACCTTCAGTACAAGTAAAATAATAGGTAGTTATCTGGGCACTGGTATAGGCATTAGGAGAAGCTCCCATTTCTGCAAACCTAGTAAATATGTTACCTTCCTTCTCTTCAAAGAGCTTATGTTCTAAAAAATGAGCAATACCCTTTGGATATTCCTTCATAGGTCCTCCCTTTTTAGAAAACTCTATATCATTTGATCCAAACTTGGTAGTAAGCATGGCAAAGCTCTTTGTATAACCTTTCTTTGGTATAACATAAGTTCTGAGGCCATTAATAACTCCTGTGTACATTTCTTCCTTTATAGCATCAAAATATACTCTTTCCAACATGTAATCACTTCCTTTCTATTCCTTTGTCATAAAGTAAACTGCATTCAGTTCTATAGTATTTGCACATTGAACCACTCTGTCTATATCAACCTTATCTAATTCACTAAGTATATCCTCGATCTTGTACTCTATACCATAAGCTCTTAGGGTTGATATATAATCCATAAAGGAATATTGAGAATCTGTTATAGTTCTTAGATCACTAATAAGCTTTTTCTTTGCACTATTTATTTCTTCCTTGCTAATCTTTCCAGCTTTTATTGCTTCCATTTGAGACTTGCAAATTGTAGTTGCCTTTTCATAATTGCTAGAATCTATACCGCAGGATACTATAAGTAGACCCTTAAATTTTTCTATAAAGGAATAACTGTAATAGGCTAAGCTATTTTTTTCTCTAACTTCATTAAAGAGCTTTGAATGGGTCCCTCCCCCTAATATAGAGTTCATAACAGAAAGACCGAAGTAATCACCATTGAATATAGTTGTATTAGTTCTGTAACCTAAACAGAGTTTTCCTTGATTTACATCCATAACTTCTTTTATCTCTTTAACCTCTCCCTTAAAGGAAGTCTTAGGAATACTTATTTCCTTTCCTGTATTATTGGACAACAAGGAAACCTTATCTCCAAGTGCCTTTTCATCAATATTTTCACAGGCAAAAAGAAACCTAGGACTGTTATTGTAGATCTCCTGCCAAAGGGAAGGCAAATCCTTATTTTTAATAGCTTGCAACCTTTCTATATCACCATATTTATATATAGAGTAGGGCTCCCCTTCTGTTATTATCTCCTGCACCCTCTCCAAGGCATAGCTATCTTTGTTATCCATTCTGGAATTTATTAAGACCTTTAAGTTTTCCTTCTCTGTTTCAAAATAACTTTCATCAAATCCCTTTTCACTAACTAAAGGATTATTAACTACTTCATAAAGAAAATCCAAAGCTTCCTTTAATAAAGCTTCTCCTTCTAGAGCATAGATGTCATTTATACACTGTATGTAGAAATTTAAGAATAGTTTTTCACCTTTCTTTGTTACTACAATATCAAAAACTGCTCCATAAAGATTTTGCAGATGTTCCCATATAGCCTTGCTACTAGGATAGTTCTTAGTACCTCTCTTTAAAAGAGCTGCTATTAAATTATATTCTGTAACTCTATCATCTAGTTCCAAAGGTATAACTAAAGAAATAGCATTGTTTTTAAACTTTTCCGATTTAATAATATTTATGTTGTCCATAATTTTCTTGTATGATGTATTTTAGACAAATACATCAATACTCTCCTCCTTCCTATTTTTCTTTCTTCCTCAATATTCTAGTTACATATATTATATTTTGCCACAAAGTCCTTAATGAATACAGCCTTTTTAAATTGATAATGAAAGTTGAAATAAACTTGCTGCTGGGGTATAATTAAAAATTGGTATCATACAATGAAAGATTTAGTTAAGAAAGGAATGTACATAGATGAAGTTAGGAATAGTTGGTTTACCAAACGTAGGCAAAAGTACATTGTTCAATGCAATTACACAAGCTGGTGCTGAATCTGCCAATTATCCTTTCTGCACTATTGAACCAAATGTTGGAGTAGTTGCAGTTCCGGATAAAAGGTTAGATGTTTTAGAAAAAATTTATAACACAAAAAGAAAAATTCATGCCTCTATAGAATTTTATGATATAGCAGGACTTGTAAAGGGTGCAAGCCAGGGAGAAGGCCTTGGAAATAAGTTTTTATCTCATATTCGTGAAGTAGCTTCTATCGTTCATGTAGTAAGAGCCTTCAAAGACGATAATGTTGTTCATGTAGACGGATCTGTAGACCCTATTAGAGATATTGAAACTATTAATCTTGAACTTATCTTTTCCGATATTGAAGTTTTAGATAGGAGAATGGAGAAAACTGTTAAATTAGCTCGTTCTGGAGATAAACAGGCTAAGGCTGAATTAGACTTGCAGGAAAGAATTAAAGCTCATTTAGAAGCAAGTAAGCCTGTAAGAACCTTAGAGGTAAATGAAGATGAAAGTGAAATTATAAAAGGTTACTTTTTACTAACCTCTAAACCAGTACTATATGTAGCTAATATCTCTGAAGATGACTTAATGAGTGGAAATTTAGAAAATGAATTTGTTAAGAAAATTAAAGAATTTGCCTCAAATGAAAAGTCTGAAGTTATAGTAGTTTGCGCAAAGCTAGAGGAAGAATTGTCTACCTTAGATGAAGAAGAAAAAAAGGAGTTACTAGCAGACTATGGCTTAGAAGAAACTGGTTTAGATAAGCTAATTAGCTCCAGCTACAAGCTCTTAGGTCTAATGAGTTTTTTAACTGCTGGAGTACAGGAAGTAAGAGCTTGGACTATTAAGGTAGGCACAAAAGCTCCTCAAGCTGCAGGTAAAATACACTCTGATATTGAAAGAGGCTTTATAAGAGCTGAAATTGTAAGCTATGACAAATTAGTTGAATGTGGTTCTGAAGCTGCTGCTAAGGAAAAAGGCTACTACAGACTAGAAGGTAAAGATTATATAATGCAGGACGGGGATGTAGTAAACTTTAGATTTAATGTATAAATAACTTAATGAAATAATTAAAAACACAGTACTTTGATATGATACTTCCAAAGTACTGTGTTTTTATTATTTAATTCGGTAAGTCAAACCTATCCTTTTTTCCAATATTCATTGCTTTAAATGAATACTCATAACTTATGTAATCACCCTCAGGTAAATTTTCAAATTCTATATGCCAGGTTCCTTTATAGCCAGAATATTGTTTATCAACACTTAATTTATTACTTTCATCAAATTCCCCTTGTTCTAAAATCTCATTATCTGGACTCTTTATATAATACTTTATTTTTTCTTTAGAGGAAGTAGTGGCTTCTAACTCTAAAAAGGCTTTAACATATCTACGTCCTAAATCAAGAGAAATAGATTGACCAGGCTTAGTTATGTTTCCACTTGCATTTTTTATATCGCCTACACTAAAAAATATTGCAGCCAAAAGTATAATAGAAATTACTAGCACAATACCAATAATAAATTTAATGATTCTACGCCTAAACTTTTTATTCATTCACTTCCTCCTTAATCCTTTTATCCGAGATAATCTTGCCATCCTCCATACATATTATCCTTTTACAATTTGCGGCAACTTTTTCATCATGAGTGACTACAATAATAGTTTTTCCTTCATTATTTAAACTTTTTAATATATCCATAACTTCTTGGGAAGTCTTTCTATCTAAGGCTCCTGTAGGTTCATCAGCTAATATGGTGTTAGGGTTATTTACAAAAGCTCTCGCAATAGCAACACGTTGATTTTGTCCACCTGATAATTCAGTTGGATACTTGTCCATTTTGTCTCTTATACCTAACTTATCCATAATATCTGTAATTAGTACCTTTCGTTTTTTTCTTGACACCTTAGCATATTCAAGAGGAATCTGATTATTTTCATAAGAAGTATTGTCGTCTAATAACCCAAAATATTGAACAATAAAACCAAAAGCCTTATTTCTTATATTAGCCAACTTTTTTTCGGAGTAATTTTTTATTTCTTCACCTTCAAGATAGTAATCACCAGTTGTATCACTATTTAAACAGCCTATAATATTTAATAAAGTAGACTTTCCAGAACCAGAGAGCCCCATAATAGCCACCATTTCACCACTGTTAATCGTTAAATTAATCTTTCTTAACGCCTCAACTTTTGCATTTTCCTTTCCATATATCTTACTTACATCTTTTAGAACTATATGAGCCATTATTCTTTCCCCCTTACTAATTCATCTATTGTTAGTTTCATAGTTTTATATATGGGTATTGCACCAAGAAATAATGAAAATAATAATGACAAAATTAGCGTACCAAAAAAGCTGTAAAAATTAAGCTTCAAAGTTATATCGACATTAAAACTATTGTTAACCAAATCAATTTTATAATATATCTCAGCTTCACTATCTGTTGAAGCTTCCTCTGATAAAGATATCTCTTGCTGTGGATAAATAATATATTTATCTAATAAATTTAAATCATCTGGCGATTTTCCATCTGCTAAATAGTATCCAGTTTTCAAAAATCCAATTACTTTTAAATATTTAAGGTTATTATTATAATCTAAAGATGTAATTATATCATCTATCTTAAATATTTCCTTGTATTCACTTCCTAATATAACTGGTATGGGATCATTTTCACTGACAAGAAAATCCGCCTCATCGAAAACTCTTCCACTTTCAACATCAACAGAAAATTTATCCATAAAACTTTCATCTACATTTAGAGTATATACTAATTGAAAATCTTTATTGTTAACCCTTCTCCTGGCATATGCTTTTATAAACTCTCCAGTGTTTTGTCCTATATCTATATAAAGCTCATTATTATCCAAAAAAACATAATCAAACTTTTTAGAGTTCTTTATATATTTATTAAACTTTTTTATCTCCTCAGTTTTTGAGACTAAATAACGACTGGTAGATAAGGAACAATACAAAAGTAATATTGATGCTATCAATTGCAATATAATAAGTATAGTAAAAATAGGTTTTTTGCTTAAATTAAGAAGAATTTAAATTTATTACAAATTGCCTATTATATAAAGAGCTTTTATTTTTATATCCCATAATACCAATAACTTTATATGGCTTATTTTAACAATTGGTTTGCTAATAATAACGCCTTTTTCTTCACTAAGTACTTTCAAAAAATCATCATTTGTAATAGTTTCATCAGCAGCTTTGTTAATCTGAAACATTAGAAATTTATCTGTAAAAAACTCATTAATTGTTATACTACCTATTCTTTGATATTCAATATAGCCTCCAACAGTAAAAAAACCATGCTTATAGTAAAAAACACTATAAATAAACCTAAAGAGTTTTTTATGTTACGTCCTAGAATCTTAAACATTTTTTCTCCTCTTCAAAATATATTTTGATTTCATTGATCTTTGAGCCAACCAGTAGCTATGCCTGTCCGTTTATATGTATTATATTACCGTACTAGTTTATATTTTGCAATTTCCCTTCGTAATTTATAACAATGTTCTTGTGTGTGGTGAGTATATAAAAAGACCTACCTCAAAAACAGAGATAGATCTTATTATTTTAGGAATAGTTCATGTCAAAGGCTAATTTTCATCAATGATTGTATATATTAAATTAATTTCTCCCTACTTCCCCCTACCACTATATTTCTTCACTTCTTTATTAGCCAGGTCTAAAATGTCTTCAGCCTTTAGCTTACTATCTCCCATTAATACTGTTATGGCATCTTCTAAACTTTCCATTACATATAACTTGAATATTCCTTTTTCTACAGCCTCTTCTACTTCCGGTCTTAGAACTATATTTGTAACATTGGACTTTGGCAGTAAGACTCCCTTGCCTTCAACTGTTCCTTTAAGCTTGCATACATCGAAAAAGCCTTCTATTTTTTCATTAATGCCACCTATGCTCTGTATTTCTCCAAATTGATTTATGGAACCAGTTACTGCTATATTTTGACTTATAGCAATCTTGCTTAGAGCTGAAATTATTGACACAATTTCTGCAACAGAGGCACTATCACCTTCCACCTTGCCATAAACTTGTTCGAAGCTAATATGAAAGTCTATGGGTATGGTATTATATCCTCCAAAAAGCTGGTTAATAAGGCCTGTTAGTATGCTGACAGATTTATTATGAATATTACCACTTAAGTTGCCCTCTTTTTGGGCATCTATTATATATCCATCTCCTTTGTGACAGCTACAAGTTATTCTTATAGGCCTTCCAAACCTTGTATAACCTAAATCTATAACTGATAAACCATTTACTGATCCTACAAGCTTATCTTCAATAGGTAGCAAAATTCTACTTTCTTTATAGCCTTGGTGTAGACGCTTTTCAAAATAATCTTTTTCATAAAGGGCCTCTTTCACGTCTATCCCTTTAATAAGTTTCTTATTATCCCTCTTTGCACAACTATCTAGGCACATTATAATTTTATTAATCTCAACTTCATCGTAAAGTAACTTACTTTTATTTTCTGCTCTTTTAGACAAAAACCTAAATATCTCTTCTATCGCTGAGGAATGAAAGCTTGTTAAGTTTTTTTCTTTAGCCTGCCAGAGAATACTTTTTGCCAAGGTCCTTCGATTTGCTTCATTATTATTCACATTAGCGTCGTACTCTAGTCTAATTTTAAACACTCTTCTAAAATCCTCATCCATATTATATAATATATCGTAGGTTTCATAATCCCCGATTATTATAACCTTTACCTTGGCTTCTATAGGCTTAGGATTTATACTGTTAAGTGGTAACAGCCCTAAATAGTTTTTGCTATGGTCAAACTTCACTTTTTCACTGATTAAAGCTTTTTTCAAATAAAAGTATGAAGATTTGTATGAAAATAGGTCTGCAGCTCTTAGTATTAAGCAACCTCCATTAGATTCTAGGAAGGAACCGGCCTTAATGTGATTTATATCTGTTAAATAGTTGCCATTGATATTTTCATATTCGATGTTACCCATAAGGTTGGTTAAGGTAGGATCATCTTCGAAATTAACATTAGAATATTCTTCATTTCTGTTATCTATTAATAGATTAATGCTATACTTATAGATTGCTTCATGTAGCTTTTCCTCATCTTCATCAAAACTAGTAGTATAAATATCCACCAAACTACGTTCAATATTATCACAGACGAATTTTAAATAATTTAAGGCATTCTTTTCATCTTCAAAGGAAGTAAAATACTTTATCTTAAAATCATTAGCTTCTTCCATTAAATATTTTAACAATACTTCCTTGATTTTTTGTAAACCTTCTAACTCTTGAAGCTTTATGCTATCCAAGATATCATTAGCCTTTTCCTTTAATTCACTTACTTTGTCTGCAATCTTTTCTTTTTCCTTAGGATCCAAAAGATCATATTCGCTTTCTAGCATAGCCTTTTCATCTTTTATAGGAACAAAGGTAAAGCCACTACTTGTAGCCTTTACTTGAAAGCCTTCATCCTTGGCCATATTTATAAGTTTATCAATAAGCTCATTTCTTTTCTCTTGAATTTCCTTTAAAATAGTATTTTTCTCAGCAATATTATTACTATAAAAATCATAAACTATATTGGAATAATTGCTTTGTATGTCTTCCAAAGAACTTTTCAGTTCAACTCCCTTTCCTTTTGATAAGACAATTGCTTCCGGTGTTTTCTCATCTTCCATAACAACATAGCAAAGATCTTGTTTATCTTTATTTGCATAAATATTTCTTAGATAATTTAAAATGGTTTCTATTCTATACTCTGAGTATTCATCTATCAAATATATATTATATCCAGGAGAATCGATGCTTAAAAAAGTTTTCATCTTTTCTAGTAATTCTTCATATTCAGGTATACTGTAGCTGAAATTCTCTTCATTAATATCTGGAACTGCTGCCTTATATAGAATATCCTTTACCTCTAATTCATATTTCACCACATCGCTCAACCCCTATACTAGAGTTTCAAGCTTCCCCCCTTTGTAAAAGAGTAGTTTAATATATTAATATTCCGATGATAGTCATTTAGTAACCAAAATTATATGGATTAATAAAATAAAGAAAGGTTTTCTCATAAATATAAGGCAAAATATCACCATGATTTTAAACTATAAATAATTGATATAATATGCTATAATTATATTGATTATTTTTAACAAGGTACTAGATACAATAAATCGAAAATTTATCTACTAATTTCCTTATAACATTTACATTTTCCTAAATAATTATTAAAATAAAGATTGGTATCTTATTTGATATTTTTAAATTATTTTGAAAAGGAGTTACATAACATATGGGATTTAAAGAAAAGCTCACTCAATACTATCAAGAAACTTATTTTAAAAAAAATGGTGACCGTCTTACCCAAGTAAGAGGAAATATCCTTTCAGTTAAAATTGAAGAAAAGTCTATACTGTGGATCTTTCATAAGCTAAAGGTTTCATTAGTTATTAAACCTGATAGAAGCAAAAATGTTGTAGCCTGTGTTTATAAGAAGAATAAATGGTTCAAAAAGCCAAACTTCATTCCTGTAAGTCAAGGTAACTTAGTAGTTGTTCAAGGTCTTAAGGGTAAGAAAGGAAAGGAAAACAGAGAAATCGTTGAAATTCTAAACTTGATGAACCTGACAACCAAGCGAGACTTAATTCCTGTTCCAGGAGACGCCGTTAAAAAAGCTCAAAAAATGCAATACAAATACAAGTAAAAAGAAAGTGGCTTCCAGCCACTTTTTTGCAATTCAGCCTAGCTGAATTTTTTCTTTATTACATCCTTCTTATATATAAATACATGCTATTTATAAAGGCAATAATGCCTGAAAAAAATATAACTATTAGCCAATGACCAAGGCCTAATGCCACTGTGCTAAAAATAGCCTGCATTGGTTTTATGTAAATAATAGATAACAATGCTGACATTGAAACCATTACTGCACCAATCAAGTAGGGGTTAGAAAAGGGATTAATTTCAAATAAGGAATGTTTTTCTGATCTGCACTCAAATACGTGTATCAGCTGAGATATAATTAAAGTACTTAAGGCTATAGTTCTACTACATTCAAGGGAATAATTATATCTTAGTGATACTATAAAGGCCAAAACAGTACAAACACCTATAAGGCTTCCTCTTAGGGCTATTTTTTCTGTCAGACCTCTAGCAAAAATATTTTCATCTTTTGGTCTAGGCTTATCATACATAATATCTTTTTCTGATGGATCAACCCCTAGTGCAATAGCTGGCAGTCCATCTGTGGCTAAGTTTACGAATAATATTTGTATAGCCTTCAAAGGTGCTTCTAGGTAAAAGAGGCTGGCTAAAAACATAGTAAGCACTTCACCTAGATTGCAGGATAATAGATATCGTATAAACTTTCTTATATTGCCATAAATCACTCTGCCCTCTTCTACTGCTGCTACAATGGTAGCAAAGTTATCATCCATTAAAATCATAGCAGAAGCTTCCTTTGTTACGTCAGTACCAGAAATACCCATGGAGATTCCTATATCTGCTTCCTTTACTGCAGGAGCATCATTAACTCCGTCACCTGTCATGGCAACAATCTTCTTTTTGCTCTTTAATACTTTTACTATTCTCAGTTTATGCTGTGGACTTACTCTAGCAAATATGGATAGCTTATCTAGCCTTTGAGAAAGCTCCCTGTCACTAAGTTTATCAAGTTCTTCTCCAGTCATTACCTCATCCATGGTCTTACAAATATCTAGATCCTTTCCGATAGCGTAGGCAGTATTTTTATGGTCACCGGTAATCATTATTACCTTTATACCTGCAAGCTTACACTGTAGGACAGCATCTTTTACTTCCTTTCTCGGTGGATCAATAATTCCTGCTATCCCCACAAAAATCAAATCACTTTCTACAGATTTACTGTGGCTTATGCCGCTATCCTTATAGGCTCCTGCAATACATCTAAGAGCTTTATTAGACATAGTTTCTACACTTTTTAGTATTGCCCTTTTATAAGAACTAGTAAGTGGTCTAACCTGACCTTGAATTAAAATTCTATTACATTTATCCAGTATTCTTTCTGGTGCCCCCTTAACATAGCAAGTTTCCTTAGCATTTTCCTTTATTACTACTGACATCATTTTTCTGTTAGAATCAAAAGGAATATCATAGGTTCTTAAGACCTTTGACATAAAAGCTTTAAGTTCCTTAGTTTCTTCAAAAAAGGCCCTAATAAGTGCCGTTTCTGTAGGATCCCCAAATAAGGCTGAAGCTATATCTCTTTTGCTATAATCAAAATTACAATCACTACAATAGGTAAAGATCTTTTTTAAAATCTCACTATTAATTAAACCTTTAAAGCTTTTTTTATCAGCAGATTCTATAATATTTGTATTGTAATATATGGCTTTAACAGTCATTTTATTTTCAGTTAAGGTACCTGTTTTATCGCTACATATAATTGATGTACAACCTAAGGTTTCCACTGCTGGTAGCTTTCTAACCAAGGCATTTCTCTTTAACATTCTTGAAACACCCAGGGCCAATGCCACAGTAACTATAGCTGGTAACCCTTCTGGTATTGCCGCTACTGCCAAACTTACACCTACTAAAAACATGTCCATAGGGGAGTTGCCTCTTATAATACCCATGATTGTAACGATTATGCAAATAATCAAACATATTACTACCATGATTTTCCCTAATGTATTAAGCTTTTCTTTTAAAGGAGACTTTTCCTCCTCTATCTTCTGGAGCATATCTGCGATTTTACCCATTTCTGTGTTCATACCAGTTTGTAAAACTTTTGCTGTTGCCTTTCCCGTTAGAAGAATTGTACCCATATAAAGATTATTTTCCTTATCTCTAGGACTTTTGTTTACTCCTACCGATTCTCCTGTAAGTAGCGACTCATCTACCATTGCATTGCTAACTTGCATTATAATAGAGTCAGCAGGGATCCTATCACCGCTTTCTAAAACTAATATGTCCCCTATAACTATGTACTCAGCATTAATTACTTGAACCTTTCCGTCCCTTATAACCTTAGCTGTTGGTGCTGCCATTTTTCTAAGGGCATCTAAGGATTTTTCTGTTCTATATTCCTGAATAAAACCTAAAAAAGCATTCATGAATATTATTATTAAAATTGTAATGGCGTCTGCTTTTTCCCCCATTAAGCCAGATACTACAGTAGCAGCAATAAGTACCCATATCATAAATTCATTAAATTGGGCTAAAAATATTTTAATAGGAGAAATTTGTTCTTTTTCCTCCAGCACATTCAAACCATGCTGTTTTAGTCTTCTTTCAGCTTCAGCTGTAGTTAACCCCCTTAACAGTTCTTTTTCTTCAATCATTCATTATTAGCCTCCTTATTAATGTTCAGCGTCTTAATTACGCTATTCATAATAATATATGAAGGCTAAAGTTCAGCTATGAACATTTATATTCAGTTGATTTAAATAACCCTTTACAAATTTTATGGTTAAATATACAATATAAGCAATTACAATACTGAAAGGAGTCAATTATGAAGGATCTTATCTATATAACCGGACATAAAAATCCAGACACAGACTCGATTTGTGCTACAATTGCCTATGCTGAATTTAAAAACAAAACTCAAAGCACACCAGCAATACCTGTTAGGCTTGGAGAGATCAATAGAGAAACTAGATTTGTCTTAGAATACTTTGATGTGGAACCACCTAAATTAATAGATACTGTAAAAGCTCAAGTAAGCGATTTAAAAATAGATAAAATTGCCCCTATTTCCTCAGATATTTCTTTAAAAATGGCTTGGAATCTAATGAAAAAAAATAATGTTAAGACCTTGCCTGTTACTAATGAAAATAATAATCTAGTGGGAATAGTATCTATTACTAATGTAATTTCCACCTTTATGGATGTTTGGGATAACAACATATTATATAAAAGTAACACTAAAATTGTAAACATACTAGACACCCTGTCTGCAAACCCACTTTATATAACTGATAAATCTCCAAACTTTCAAGGAAAGATACTTTTAGCTTCCTCAGATATAGAAGCAGACTCTATAGAAAATGGAGATATAGTTATTTGTGACGCTTCTCCGGAGATCTTAGGTAAAATAATAAACAAAGGGGCTGCCTTATGTATTATTACTAATAAGGGTAATGTAAGTGAAGAATTACTGGAATTAGCTAAAACAAAGAACTGCTCTATAATAGTTACACCACATGACAACTTCACTAGTGCTCGACTTATCGTACAAAGTATTCCTGTAAGTCATGTAATGAGTAAAGACAATATAGTGTCCTTTAGTACAGAAGACTTTGTAGATGAAATAAAGGATATAATGCTTGAAACTAGATATAGAAGCTACCCAGTGGTAGATAAAAACAATAGTGTTGTTGGCAGTATATCCCGATACCATCTTATTTCTCAAAACAGAAAAAAGGTTATTCTAGTAGACCATAACGAAAGAGCCCAATCTGTTCATGGTATCGAAGATGCAGAAATCTTAGAAATTATAGACCATCACAGGATTGCAGATGTGCAAACCTTCAGCCCTATATATTTTAGAAATGAACCAGTAGGAAGTACTTCTACTATAATCGCTTCCATATTTTTCGAAAATGGAATTCGTCCAAGTAAAAAAATCGCAGGACTCCTTTGCGCTGCCATTATATCTGATACCTTGCTCTTTAAGTCACCTACTTCAACTAATGTTGATAAATTAATGTTAAAAAGACTTTCAGAAATAGCAGGTATAGATCCAGAAAAGTTTTCTCGTGAAATGTTTAAGGCAGGAACCTCATTAAGGGATAAAACTCCTGAAGAGATCTTCCATCAGGATTTTAAAGTTTTCACTGTAAATAATCTTAAGGTAGGAGTTTCTCAGGTAGGAACCTTAGATTTAGAAATATTCCAACCTCTTAAAGAGGATATGATCAAACTTATGGAGAAAAAAGTCCGAGATAACAACTTTGCCTTATTGGTACTAATGGTTACAGATATAATACAGGGTGGTTCAGAGCTTATTGTAGCTGGAGAAGAAAAAGAACTTGTAACAAGAGCATTCGGCGCAAAACTTGAAGGAAATACTATCTATCTTCCTGGGGTAATATCTAGAAAAAAACAAATTATACCACCATTAACTTCAGCTATGTCTGGCTTAAATAATGCTTAATATTTAATAAACCCATCAGATTTAAAAGAATCTGATGGGTTAGCTTTTATTTTTTCATAGCAGGAATTATTAGGCTTTCTTTCTCCCCATTAATTTTGCACTTAAAATCATATACCGGTTGTTGGACATATTGGCTTTTACAATATAACTTTCTCTTAATTTACCATATTCCTGATTATTATACTTAATAAATATGGTGCTAAAAGTAACTAGTAGAATTAATAAAGGCATTTGATAATAAAGTTTCCTTCTGATGGTTCTTTTGTTTCTATCTTTCCTTTGGAATATACCTATCACTAGCATAATTATCCCGTATCCAATCATTGCCCCCTAAAATTATTTAAAATATCATCTAGATCAAAAATTCCTCTACCTGTAAACCTCTGCAGGATCTCAATAGTTAGACTAGTGGCAAAGGCCGTCAAATAAGTCTTCCACCATTTCTTAAACTTATCTGAAAAAATAGGTAGCAATAAGCCTATAGGCATAAATATGTGTATCAGAAAGTCTAAATTTGGATTAAATCATCTGGAAATGTAGGTTAATGTACAAAACTGTAGACATATAAAAAAGATTAATGCTGCAATGGCGAAAGCATTAATCTTTTTTACTTGATTATTTTAACTAACTTAATATAGTAACCTTATTAAAATAAAAAAACTAATAAAGTAAACCATAGCTAAGGCATAGGTTATGGAAAGATAGTCTTTTATACAAGTTATATCTATTTTCTTCCCATATTCCCCGTAACTTTTTACATAATGTACACCGTCATCATTGAAATAATAATAAAAGTTAACAGACTCAATATAGGCACCAAAAATATCTATATTAAGCATAGGTCTTCTTATAAAGTTTCTAAAATAATCTCCTTTGAAGTCCACACTTATTTTTTTATTTCTTAATAAGTAAACTAGATATAGAAGCAATTGAGCTAGAGCTGCAGGAATTATTGTTAGTATGTTAGATAGAGTTCTGATAATTTTATATTCACCTATATTTGATAAATTATAAAGGATCATATAAGCTATGCCAAAACCATTACCAAGAAGCAAAATATATAGTAGGGGAGCTATGAAACCTGAAACTAGGGCTTTGGATATTAGTGAAATAGAATCATAAAAATGAGTTTTATCCTTAATATTTAAATTTTTTCTTTCCGTATTGCTGATGTCTATTACTAAAAATGCTGTTACAGCATTAGCTATTTCATTGTTTTTGAAGAAAAAAAGTATAATTATTATTATCAAGATTATAGATAAGTATATGGCTTCAATATATTTGCTAGCCTTTGTTAATTTGTTTAAATACCCATTAAAGCCTTCTAAGAGCCTCCGCCTATCTATTTTCCAAAGTAAAATGCTTATAAAGCATCCAATTATATATCCAGCTGCCATCTTATTCTCCTTTCAGCATATTTACAATATCTATTATAAACAAAAACAGCTTTGTTGGCAAAGTATTCCAAATACATTTGTATACCAACAAAGCTTTAACTTTTTAATCTCGAATATCCTCTATGCTTACGGTTCTTATTTTAATATCTCCATTGTAGTAGTTGTTTTCATAACCGCGAAAATTATATTCCGGAGGATAATAAGGATTTACGCAACTCACTGTAGGAGAATATTGATAGTTTTCATTGTTGTATGGACAGCTTCCTCTTAGCTGATTTTCCACTACATTATTTTGTGCAGAATTAATATTTTGTGCATATGGACAGTATCCATAAGTATTCATAGCATTGCAACAGTTAGCTGTATTGTTAGCACTATTGTTGACACTGCTATTTATATTATTAACAGCTCCATTATACATATTATTATTTTTCATAGTATTATACATAACATTATTGTTATTATAGCCATTGTACATACCATTATTCACGGCATTATAGTTACTATCATAACTGCCATTAGGATTATAAGTATACATACTATCATCATTATTATAATAACTAATCATACACACACTCCCTACTATTGATTAACAATATATTATATGACAGTAATTATAATAATATACAAACAATTTAAAATTTACATATGGTAGCTGTATTTTTTATAAAGTTCTTTTATCTACTCTTTAAATTGTTAGCCATTTGCCACATTTCATCTGCCACTTGTAAGCCTTTGCTGCCAAGCTGGAAAGCTCTTTGAGTTACTATCATATCAGTTAATTCTGTAACCATGTCTACATTAGAGCCTTCTAGGTATCCTTGATAAATAGATGGGTTTTCAACCTGATTTATTTCTACTCCTACTTTAGCTTGATAATAATTTTCACCAATGGATATAAAATCATCAGTTCCATTAGTAGTAAATAGAGGTATAGTACCAACAAGGGTATATTCATTTCCATCTTTTATTGATACCTCACCATTTTTAGAAATAGTATAATTACCTTCAGTAAACTTAATACTTTCTACATCAACTCCCTGGGCTGGAACTATGGTAACTCTGCTGCCGTTAGGATCTACTAAGTTCTCATTGGCATCTACATCAAACTGACCTACCCTGGTATAGGCTAAGCTGCCATCACTCCGTCTTACTTGAAAGTAACCTTCTCCATCAATGGCAAGATCAGAAGATTTATTTGTTTCTATTAATGGTCCCTGCTTACTATCTCTTGTCCAAGTAGAAGCTTTTACTCCAGTGCCAGTAAAAGGATCCTGTCCTCTTTCACCATTTACCGTAATAGGGTAACCTTCTCTTCTAAGAGTCTCACTCATAGTATCTTGAAAGCTTACAGAAACACGTTTATATCCACTTGTATTGGCGTTAGCTAAATTATTGGATATAGAATCCAACTTCTCTTGATTGGCTATCATACCGCTTTTGCTATTCCACAATACTCTTAACATAGTACCCTCTCTTTCATCAATAAGTTTTTACTTTACTTCTGACTATCTTACTGTTCCAATCTCATTTACCGCTTTTGATAGGGTTTCATCAATAGATTGAACTACCTTTTGGTTAGATTCAAAGGTTCTCATTACTGTCATCATATTAACCATTTCATTTATAATATTAACATTTGACTTTTCTAGACTATTTTGCTTAACTACCGCCTGAGACTCTATAGGATTTTCCCCACTATATAAATTATCTCCTACCTTCTCCATGGCCTGATAGTTTTCAAAGTCTACTATATTAAAATTATAGTAAACTTGTCCATCTAGCAAGATGTTATTATTCATGTCTGTACTGATCTTACTATTTCCCACTTCCATTGGCTCTAGAGCCCCTGTAGCCACGTTTCTGCCCAGGACATAATTTCCACTGGAGTTAACCAAATAACCTTGGTTATTTACTCGAAACTCACCATCTCTTGTATAGAAAACTCCTTCACTGCCGTCTGCAGCAGTAACCCTTACTGTAAAAAATCCTCGTCCTTCTAGGGCAAAATCTGTATCCTTATCTGTAGCTTGTAGCATGCCTTGAGTAAAATCTGTTAAGGTTTCATCTATTCTGCTACCATTTGATAAGGAACCGATAATGTTCCTAACATTTCTTCCAGCTGACATTTTATCATAATTTTGTATTAGAACATCATCGAACTTTTTTACTGCTAAATTATCTGATTTATATCCTGTAGTGTTAGCATTAGCCATATTATTGGTTATAACCTGTTGCTTTGCTTCCTGAGTAACAAGACCTGAAACTGCTGTATAAAGTCCTCTTATCATTTTTTCACATCCTTATTTATAACTTTAAATTCTTCTCTATATTCCATACCAAGCTCCCTAGCTCTCATTTCTACTTCTTCATCAGTTAGAGTTTTACTTGTATTAGCTAGAGACAAAATAAAGGTGGCAAAAATAATTCCTATTCCAAATCCTAATAAAGTTCTTTTATCTTTAATTAAATTCCAGAGAAATTTTACTTTAGGTATAAATCCTTTATTAATAGAATCTCCCCCTTACTAATCCCTAGTTCTTCTGATATTTGATCTATACTATAACCTTGCTGATAAAGCTTTTGAATGTCATTAACCCTAACACTATTGTAAACGCTTTCCTTTTCTGTACTAGTTTCACTGGATTCACTTGTATTTTCCTCCACCTGCTTATCTTGTGAATCTATATCTTTAGCAGTGGAAGTTCTTTCTCTTAAATCTATTATTTCCTGCTGAAGTTCTAAAATAGTTTCCGCAAACTCTGTTCTCATCTCTCCGATTTTAAGATCTATATCACTTATATCTTCCTTTTTATTCTCATATACAACTTGAAAGTTGTTTAATTGAGAATTTCTACTTTCCTTAATCAAGGAACTAAGACTAAAAATTATAATAATAATTCCAAGTAAAGTTAATATTATTGGCATTTGCTCACTCCAACTTGAATCAGATTTTATTCCGTAGAATACTTTAAATTCTCCATTGCCTTCCTTAGACGTATTATTGCCCTGCTATGCAATTGGGATACTCTAGATTCTGAAACCTGGAGAACCCTGCCTATATCCTTTAAAGTCATTCTTTCATAGTAATATAGAGAAAGTACAAGTTTGTCTTTATCTTTCAAGGAATCAATAGCCTTTGCTAAAATTTCTACTTCTTCCTTTTCTTCTAATATTCTTTCAGGACTAGGACTACTTTTATCTTCTATAATACCTTTTAACTCTATCTCTTCATCATCTGAAAATAAAATTGATTCTAAGGAAGTTTGGGCAATATAATTAATATGAGCCTCAATATCCCATACTTCATTCTCGCTAAGATTCATATACTTTGCAATTTCCTCGTATGTAGGTTCCCTTAACAATTTCATTTGTAGGTCCTCTACTGCTCCATTGTAGGCATTTAGCTTATCCATAGCCCCTTTAGATATGGGACTATTTTTTCTCAATGCATCAATCATAGAGCCTTTAATTCTGATTGAAGCATAAGTTGAAAATTTCATGCCCTTGCTGGAATCAAATTTATTAATAGCATCCATCAATCCAACCATACCGCAACTTAAGAGGTCTTCATATTCCATGTATTTGCTTTTTCCTACAATTACCCTTGATGCTATATACTTAACCAATGGAATATATTTTTTTACCAGCTGTTCTTTATCATCAAAAGCCCTAGCACCTTCCATTTTTTGTACCTCCCCATTCCACAAAGGAATATTTATAGATTCTTACGCTGCTTCCTCATAAGGGTAAATATAAATTGTATTATCTTATCTCTTGTTCTTTCATCTATATTTATATATCTAATTCCACAATAATACATATTATCTTGCTGTTTCTCTACCCTTACTATCTCCCCTAATACCTTTATTCTATCATTTTCAATAGGTATATCTGCTTCTATTATTTCCTTTAGACTAAGCTTTTCAGTTGTACCTAACCTAAATCCTCCACCACTTATGTCTAGCAATATACCTTTATATGAAGCTTGATCTTTATTATCAGTTATTTCTCCACTCTTATCTTTTGCTTTCCTAACAAACTTTATGTTAAAGGATGCACTGACTCTAACAAACTGCCTTCTTTGGACCCTTTCAATGTTTTGAAATTCTCCTAATATTATTAGTGGCACTGCATTCTCTATAGTCCTCCCTGTTACTACTGCATCAAACTTATAAACATGTAAATCAGCGTAATATAAAAGCTCTAGCTTTTCCCCTCTCATAGGTGTAATATATATTCCATCTTTAACTGGTAAACTAATAGCAATAGAATCTTCATTTTCATTTTGGATTACACTCTTATATACCTCTTTATCCTCTAAAACTTCAATTCTACTGTTGACAAGAAACTTGATAGACATCTTAATCCCCCATTACTTACGAAAAAATACTAAATATCTTTTTAAACAGCCCTTGCACGCCAAATCCACTGTTGCTACTACCATCTCCTATTAATTTATAGGCTATTTTTTCAATATCCTTAGATGCATCACAATTTGGATAGGATATGATGAAGGGTTCCTGAGCTCGAACAGATTGTACAAGTTTTCTATCCTCACTTACCATACCAAGGTACTCCGTATCCACTTTTAAAAACTTGCTTACAGCATTTTGAAGCTTATTGTATGTTATATTTGCTTCTTTTGGATCTAAAGCCCTATTTATGATAACCTTGGCCTTACTCTTCAAATTAAAATGGCTTACTGCCTTTAAAAGGCTATATGCATCTGTTATAGAAGTTGGTTCCGGTGTTGTTACCATTATTAAATCGTCGCAACAGGATATGAAACCCAAAACATCTCGGCTTATGCCAGCCCCAGTATCCATTAATATATAATCGTAATTTTCCAAAGCGGATAGCTTCTTTATAAAATCTTCACGCTTCTTTTTAGATATGTTGGCTATTCTGTTTAGGCCAGATCCTGCAGGTACAAGGCTTACACCATAGGGGCCTGTTATGATAACTTCTTCTATAGTTTTGTTATTAAATATTATATCAAAAACATTATATTTTGGCAAAAAGCCCATTAAAACGTCATCATTCCCCATACCTATGTCGGCATCAAATAACAATACCTTTTTACCGAGCTTCTGCAGCAAAATAGAAGTATTTACAACTATATTACTTTTACCTACTCCACCTTTACCTGAAGTTATAGTAATAATTCGAGGTTTTGCTTTTTCCTTTGTATTTTCTGTTGCATTTGTGCTTGCTAGCTGCCTCAACTTTTGTGCTTGATCTATCATATTGTTTCCTCTCCCAAAACTAATTTGCAAACATCATCTGCTGAAAGTCTCTTAATATCCTCTGGAACATTTTGCCCAGTAGTTACATAATTTAAAGGTTTCTTAGCACTATCTAATATATTGAGTATAGAACCATAGGTAGTTGTTTCATCTAATTTTGTAATAATCACATTGTTGTAATTCAATTCTTTAAAACCTTCAGTTATGCACTCTATATCCTTATCCTTTGTTGTACAGCTAAGAACTAAGTTTATATTTTTAGATTTAGTCCTATCTACAAAGGCCCTTAATTCAGATAACTGCATGGAGTTTTTGCTACTTCTGCCTGTTGTGTCTACTAAGATAACATCGCAATCTTTCATGGTTTCTATAGCACTATCCATATCCTTTAAGGTTATAACAACCTCGAAGGGGATACTCATTATGTCTGCATAGGTTCTCAGTTGTTCTACTGCCCCTATTCTATAGGTATCTACAGTTATCAATCCTACCTTCTTTTTTTCTATCAAGGACAATCTACCTGCCAGTTTTGCAATTGTAGTGGTTTTTCCTACTCCTGTAGGTCCTACTAATACAACTATCCCTTCCATCTTCACTTTGGAGGTTGTCACATATTTTTTAATAGCAGTCCTTAACTTGTCCTTGTCATCTATTTCTTCCTTATTATTTTTAACATTGGTTAGGATTTTTTTAATATTTTTTTCATTTACATCTGCAGCTTCTAATGCCTGCTGCAGTTTGCTTTTCCTTCCTGCAGTAGACTTAGTCTTTTTTTCTGTGATTTCCGTTAACATGCTTTTAATTTCAGCAAATTCCTCTAGAAGCTTATCCTGAACCAAGGGTTTTTCTTCTGGTTTTTCTTGTGATTTTTCTTCAGCTTTTTCCTTCTCCTGGTCAACTTTTTTTACTTCAGGGTCTATCTTTTCCTCTTCTATTTTTTCAGTAGGTTGATCCTGAATCATCTTTTTTAAAGCATTTATACTATTTTGTATATCCTCTTTTTCCGCCACTAGTTTTTCCTTTTCTTCCTTAGAGTTATCTACAGCAGCGGTAACCTCAATAATTTTTTTTGAAAAGAAGCCTGAAACACCAGGCTTTCTGACTTTCCTTTGACTAATAATTACAGCATCCATGCCCAATTCATATCTTATTCTGGTCATGGCTTCATTCATATTGGTAACTAAATATCTCTTAATAATCATTAGATTGTCACAACTCCTTCGGTTCTAATCTCAACATCGTTTGGTATTTCATTTAATGATAATACAACTATATTGGGATAAATCATTTCAATAAGCTTTCTGAAGGCCGGACGTATCTTTGGTGAAACAAGGAAAATAGGTTGATTTTCGTAAAAATACACACTTTGTAATACATCCTTTATAGAGGCTAATATAGCTCCTGTAGTATCTGGATCTATGGCAGGGAAAGTACCCTGAATAGATTTTTGAAGGTTAGACCCAATCATATCTTCCAGTTTAGGATCTAGGGTTACTACAGTTATTACCCTATTTTCGTCTATTAATGGTCTACAAATAGTTCTAGCTAAAGCAAATCTTACATATTCCGTTAACAGTTCAATATCCTTGGTAACTCTAGAATTGTCTGCTAAGGATTCTAATATAGTTACCATATCCTTTATTGGCACTTTTTCTTTTAATAAACTTTGAAGAACTTTTTGTACTTCTCCAATAGTCATAAGATCTGGAATTAATTCCTCTACAACAGCACTGTATTTTTCCTTTACTGTATCTATTATTAGCTTAACTTCCTGTCTGCCTAATAATTCATAGGAATGAGCCTTTATAGTTTCTGTTAAATGCGTAACCATTACCGTTGTAGGATCCACTACAGTTAAGCCCTTAATTTCAGCTTCTTCTCTTTGATCCTTATTAATCCAAACTGCTGGTAAACCAAAAGTAGGCTCTATAGTCCTAATGCCTGGAATATCTGTATTTTCATTAGTAGTGTCCATGCAAAGTAACATATTTGGCATTAGTTCACCAGAAACTATAACCGTTCCTCTTATCTTAACTACATATTCATTAGTTTTTAACTGTAAATTATCTCTTATTCTTATAGGTTGAACCACTATCCCCATCTCAATAGCGCACTGCCGTCTAACAGAGGCTATTCTCTGAAGTAAGTCTCCACCGGAGGCCTCATCAGCTAAAGGTATTAAGCCGTAGCCAATTTCAACTTCCATAGGCTCAACTGAAATAAGACTCATAACATTTTCTGGTTCTTTCTTTTCAGTTTCTATAATCTCCATCTGTTCTGATTCAATTTCCATAGCTACCTTTTTCTGCTGTTCCTGGTATAGCAAGTAGGCGCTATAGCCCAAACCTGCAGCTATTATTATAAAGGAAAATGTAGGCATACCTGGTACAAAGCCTAAGAATAAAACAATTACTGCAGCAATACCTAAGACCTTTGGAAAGGCAGTAAACTGCTTGGCAAGAATATTACCAAAATTTTCATCATTCCCAGAACGGGTAACAAGTATACCTGATGCTGTAGATATTAACAAGGATGGTATTTGGCTTACTAATCCATCCCCTATAGTTAGTCTTACAAATTTAGCTGCAGCCTCTTGTATAGGAAGATCCATCATGACAACACCTATGATAATACCACCTAATATATTAATTACCGTTATAATAATACCTGCAATGGCATCCCCTTTTACGAACTTAGAGGCACCATCCATGGCTCCATAAAAATCCGCTTCCTGCTGTAGTTCCCTTCTTCTCTTTCTGGCAGTAGCTTCATCAATCATACCTGAGTTTAAATCTGCATCTATACTCATCTGTTTACCAGGCATAGCATCCAAGGTAAATCTAGCTGAAACTTCAGAAACTCTACCAGCACCGTTAGTAATAACTATAAATTGTACAATTACTATAATTAAGAAAATTACAATACCAACTGCATAGTTTCCACCAATTACGAAACTACCAAAGGCATCTATAATCTCACCAGCGTTCCCTTTGCTTAAGATCAAACGGGTAGAAGAAATATTTAGAGCTAATCTAAACAATGTTGTTACCAGCAATAAAGTTGGGAAAACTGAAAACTGTAATACTTCTGTAGTAAACATTGTAATTAACATAATTATTACAGAAATACTTATATTTATTGCCAAGAAAATATCCATTAACCATGTAGGTAAGGGGATAATCATCATCATAACTATACCTATTACACCAAAGGCAATTATGGTATCCTGTTGATTTTTTAAATTAAATTTTGCCGAATTATCTAAAGCCAAAATTATCACCCTTTATTTATTAATCTTTTTCTTCTTCATTTTGTATACCACTGCAAGAATCTCTGCTACAGCCTGATACATATCTACTGGAATTTCTTCCTCTATATCTACTTCATTAAAAATCAATCTTGCCAATGGCTTATTTTCAATAATAGGTACTTCACTTTCTTTTGCTAGCTCCTTAATTTTTATAGCTATATAGTCTGTACCCTTAGCTACAACTTTTGGTGCTGACTGGCCACCCTCTTCGTATTTTAATGCTACAGCAATATGAGTAGGGTTGGTGATTACCACCGTTGCATCTGGTACACTAGCCATCATTCTTCTGCTAGCCATCTCTCTTTGCTTTTGTTTGATCCTAGATTTAACTTGAGGATCTCCCTCTGACTGCTTATATTCTTCCTTTATTTCCTGTTTAGTCATTTTTAAATCCTTTTTATGCATTCGCCATTGATAGAAGTAATCTATAACAGCTATTACTACCATGAAAATTGAAATCTTCATAAATATATCAACAACTAAGTTCCCAAACTCCTTTGGTATAGCTAAAGGACTTAAAAAACCGATATTCAACAAACCTTTAATGTTATCCATTAAGAAACTGTAGCCTATATAGCCAACTATACCAACCATAATTAATTGCTTTACTAACTCAACGGCAGTTCTTGATGAAAACATTCTTTTAAATCCGTTAATAGGATTTAATTTTGAAAATTTAGGTTTTAGTGGTTCACCGGTAAACAGAAATCCTGTTTGGATATAGTTTGAGGCTATACCCATTATCATAATTGGAAGGGCCACAGGCAAGAAGGTTATTCCCACTCTGTATATTACAGTAATCGAAAGAGCTTTTAAACTTTCAAAACTAAGCTCTGTAAAGTCATAAGTTAAAAAATATGTTAAAGTATCTTTAAAACTATTTCCTACGTATCCTCCCAGCAAAGTTATTAATAAAGTGCTAGTGACCAAGGTTAAAGCTAAAGATACTTCCTTACTTTTTGCTACCTGCCCTTTTTTTCGAGCATCGCTTTTTTTCTTAGGTGTGGCCTCTTCAGTCTTTTCCTCCGATGCGAATACAAATACAAAAGGTACGGCCTTAAATAATTTATTGAATAGATCCGGTAAATCATCAAAAGCTAAAACAATTCCCTTAAAGATAGTGGGCAATGCCAGCATTAGAGCTGTTAGCCCTACTAACAATTTTACCGGAAGTCCAAGTATCATTATATTTAATTGAGGAACTGTTCTGGAAACCAAGCCCAAAACTATATCTGTTATAAGTATAATCAATACGATAGGTATTGCTATTTTCAAACCAATTGTAAAAAAATTAATAATTGAATCTATGGCTATCCCTATGCTTCCTAAGCTTAATATGGATTGACCTAGACTTATACTATTAAAACTTTCAATTAAAAGCCGAATTAATAAAAGGTGGCCATCTATTATAAAAAATATCATTAAACTCATCCAATATAATAGGGTTCCTATTAAAGTACTATTAGTATTGGTAGTAGGATCAAATAGGTTTATCATACCTAATCCTACATGAGTATCCATAAATTGTCCTGCCATCTTCACAACGTTAAAAACAGTGTTTGTAACCAGACCCATTAATAAGCCTGAAATAACTTCATTTGCTGCAAAAATAATTAAATAAAAATTATTATCTAACTGATGTAATGAACTTGTATCTATGGTTGGCACTATGACAAAAGCTAGTATACCAGCTATAAAAACCTTCATTTTATTAGGAGTTCCTTTAGGGAAAAATATAGGAACAGTGGTACAAAAGGTTAACATTCTTAAGAAAGCCATTAAAATGGCTAAGAAATAAATTGTATTTATCAACTTATGCCTCCTAAGTTTACTGTACTATATTAGACATTATGTTGAATATCCTTGTGGTAAAATCAATTAACTTATGGAGCATCCAACTTCCTGCTAAAAGACCAACTAGGGCTACAGTTATTAATTTTGGTACGAAGGTTAAAGTTTGTTCTTGAATTTGAGTTGTAGCTTGAAATATACTTATTGTTAAACCAACAGCCAGGGAAATTAATAGTATGGGTGCTGCAATAGTTAAGCCAGTGGAAATCGCATCTTTCAAAATTCCTATTAACATATTTTCACTCATCTTATTTCACCTCATGTAAAACTTGTTATTAGTGTCTTAATTAACAGATTCCACCCGTCTACCATTATAAATAGCAATAATTTAAAAGGTAAAGATATCATAACTGGTGGTAACATAAACATACCCATTGACATCAGCACACTGGCAACTACCAGATCTATTATTAGAAAAGGAATATATAATAAAAATCCCATGGTAAAGGCCGTCTTTAATTCACTTATAGCAAAGGCCGGTATTACTACATATAAGGGCACATTATCTCTAGTTATTTCCCCTTGGACATTAGCAGCTTCAACAAAAAGCTGTAAATCCTTCTGCCTAGTTTGCTTTAGCATAAAGTCCCTTAAAGGTTTGGAACCTTCTTCTATAGCTTGCTGCTGTGTTATTGTACCTTCCATGTAAGGCTTAAGAGCCTTGTCATTTATTTGATTATAGGTTGGTGCCATGATAAATATAGTAAGAAATAAGGCCAAGCCTATTAATACTTGATTTGGTATTGACTGTTGAGCACCAATGGAACTTTTCAGAAAGGAAAAAACCACTATAGTTCTAGTAAAACTAGTCATCATAATAATAAAAGATGGTAATAGTGTAAGAATTGTTAACATTATTAAAAGTTTAATATTGCTAACATAATCCTCTGCTGTGTTGTTACCATCCACTGAAATATTAATATTAGGGATAGGTATATTTTCCGGTGCTGCTAATACTTTTTGGGACATAACCATCAAAACAATTACAAGGGTAGCAGCAAACAATACTGTTTTCGTCCACTTTTTCATCTCGTATCTTTCCTCTTTAATCCTATTTTTTTATATAAGTCTTTGAAGTTATTGTATTGAGGTATTTTTTTCTGTGTCGTTAAATCCTTTAGTTCTTCATCCTCTAGCTCTAGCAGTACCTCCAACCTTCCATTGCTAGAAGCTAATACATAACCCTTTTTACCTATTTGTGCTACTACCAGACTATTATCCTTCGACACTGCTGTTCTTTCATAGACCTTGATAAATTTGTTATTTTGCAGGCTCTGAAATTTTGTACCACCCAGCTTAAGAGAAAGATAAATTAGTAAAAGTATAAAAGGTAAAAAAATTATCACTTGAAGAAACATTAATAAAGTATCGCTCATAATCACCATCCTTATTGAATGACGAAATCATTATAGTAAACACTTGACAACCTACCCTTGCCGAGAATTGAATTAACTCTGGCTATAATCTCTTTTTTAAGCTCTTCTGGGCCAGTAGCAGTTGACAAGTCCCCAACTTTCTTTGTTCTTAAAACACTTATGATAGAATCTCTTACAGCATCATTCTTATTTTCTAATTCTTCTTTTAAATCTTTATTACTAACATCAAAAGCTAATACAATTGTAGTCTTTAAATATCTTTTACCGTTGGGATCAGCCAAATTAACTAAAAACTCTCCAGCCTGATGAACATCTTCTTTTATTTCCTGTTTATTACCTTCTTTTTCTGCACTGGCATTGCTGGAAGCTTTACTAGCAAGCACATATCCACCAAAAGCAGCTGCTCCTATTAATATAGCACCTAATATTATAATTAATATAGTGATCTTAGTATTCCCTTTTGCTTTATTGTTCTTTACTTCCCTCATAATATTTACTCCTTTTGCTCCTTTGTTACTATGAGTATATCCACTCTCCTGTTTGCTGCCCTATTCTTAGCTGTATCATTGGGCATAGCAGGTCTATACTCTCCATAGCCATGGGCAGAAACCCTGTATGGATCCACTTTTTTAATATTAACAAAATATTTTAATACATTGATCGCTCTAGCAGAAGATAGTTCCCAGTTGCTGGCGAACCTTTCATTATGGATAGGTACATTATCTGTATGTCCTTCAATTATTATTTCATTGTCAAAACTCAAAATAAGGGTGCTTATTTTTTCTAGTATTTGCTTACTGTTCTGTTTTAATTCTGCACTACCAGACTCAAAAAGTATGTTGTCTCTCAGTTGAATTATTATCCCTCTGCTATCTCTAGTTATTGTTACCACAGCTTCTAAATTGTTTTCTTTTATAAATTCTAGAACCTGCTCATACATGGTAGGCTCTCCTGAACCATCACCAACTGGTATGGGATTTGTTGGGGTTTCCTCTCCTACAATGGGCACATTACCGGACTCCATATTGTAATCAAAGATAGAGGTACTGCCCTGGCCCGTAAGTAAATTCTGTAGTGCCGAAGATATCTGTTTTAACTTTACCGCGTCTACTGTTGAAAAAGAGTACAGAAGTATAAAGAATGTTAACAGAAGTGTCATAGTATCTGAATAGGTTGCTAGCCATTCATTACCTGATGGTCCTTCTGCACCCCCGCGTCTTTTCCTTGCCATATTACTGCACTCCTTCTGTTCTTTCAGTATTTTGTTCTGCATATTTCTCTCTATCCTTTGGAGACAAATAGCATAGTAGTTTATCTTCCACAATTCTTGGATTAACACCTGACTGTATAGCTATAATTCCTTCTAGCATCATTTCTCTACCACTTGCTTCTATTTCCGTTTTTAAAGCTAACTTAGAAGCCATAGGTGTAAAAACAAGGTTGGCTAATACCGATCCATAGAAGGTAGTTATTAATGCTACCGCCATACCGGATGCGATTTTACTAGAATCTTCTAAACTAACAAGCATTTGTATAAGTCCAATAAGGGTACCGATCATACCAAAAGCTGGAGCATAAGCCGCCCATGACTTTAACATATTTTGACCTACACCGTGCCTTTTTACCATTTCATCTATTTCTAGTTCCATTATATTTCTTATAGTTTCTGGCTCTATTCCGTCAATTACCATTTGAAGTCCCTTCTTCAAATACTTGTCCTCTATTTCATTTACTTCATCCTCTAAGGATAATAGACCTTCACGTCTTGCTTTCCTAGATAAATTAGCAAATAGGCTTATGGTTTCAAAGTTAGACATATTCATACCTTTGAAAGTTTTTAAAATAACTTTAAACAATCTTTTAAATTCAGAAAAAGGATAGTTGATTGCTACTGCCATTAAAGAACCAAGTAGGGTAATTACTACTGATGCAAAATCATAAAAGACCGACAATGGACTGTTTATTAAGATACCCCATAAAATAACAAACACACCTGCGAAAAAACCTATGAAGGTCATTATGTCCACTTTCTTCATCTTGATGCCTCCTACAAACTTAAACTAAAAATTTTCTTTTTATATTCCATTACTTTATCAATTACCTGCTGGCAATCTTCCTTAACCATATACTTTTTACCATTAATCAATGTAATGAGGCACTCTGGTACTTCTTCAATCTTTTCTATATGTTCAGCATTAAGCACAAATTCTTTTCCGTTAAATCCTGTTACTCTTATCATATTTAACCTCCACAGTTCTTATCATTGGTCGTATAGAGTAGGTTAATTATACCCTATACGACCCTCTAAATCTAACTGTAATTACTATATTAAGTACCCAATGTTACCTCTTTAGGTTAATAATATCTTGAAGTATTTCATCTCCTGTAGTTATCATTTTTCCTGCCGCTTGGAAAGCTCTTGATGTTATAATCATTTCAGTAAACTGTTCAGCCAAATCAACGTTTGAAGCTTCCAGCATACCTTGAAGAGCATCCCCATAGCCCTGGCTATTATCTTCTCCAAGAGTACCAATACCACTTCTTAGCGTAGCTTCGCCAGAGTTAACTGAAGCTGTGTATAGATTATTTCCCATCTTAGCCAATCCTGCTGGATTTTTGAAAGATGCCATGGCAATTTGCCCAAGAGCTGCCACTCTACCATCTTCTAATACTCCACTGATTAGTCCTTCTTTATCAATGCTGTGAGATACTACTCTTAAATCTATATTTTCACCTGGTATTCTTACCTTATCTGGTATTCTTAAAGTTTTTAAGCTTCCATCATAGGATTTTAGATCCTTAGTAGCATCTACATAGTTTAGTACTCCATCTTCATCAATACTTTGAACTGGGGTACCTCCATCAGCTATACCTGAAATAGTACCTCCAATTGGTGTTATTGGACCACCTCTTACAGTAACCACGTTAGCAGAATTTCCAATAGCTTTGTTTTGCAAAGCTGTATTTATGGCATTCTGGATGTCCACTTCAGAGATTGAAGATGTAAAGTCACCATTTATAATAATCTTTTTATACTTAGTATCAACCTCTGCACTAATACTTGTTCCTGGTGCAATATTTCCTATTTCTATTGAATAACCATTCAAAGCACCAGCATCACTAGAAACGGAAATACCAACCTCAAAAGTTAAACCTAATACCTCTGCTGTATCAGCTGTAATATTATCACTCAAATCACCCAAAGTTGCATTTTCTCCAACTACTCTAACTGTTTGAGGGATTCCTGCTGCATTTAAAGCCTTATTGATAGCAGAAGCTGCTTGTTCGCTAGTGATACCGTTAGACTTTGAAAAGTCTCCATTTAGTACAATTCTCTTTGTAACTGTATCTACCTCAGCTGAAGCTACCGTATCTGGTCCTATTTTTCCTAAAACTACGCTGTAGCCATTTAAAGAAGCTCCAGGACCAAAGGCAAAATTAAAGCCTGCTGCAGTAACTACATTTGGTGATTGAGCTGATGGCTCAACAGAAGCTATGTCATTGGTTAATGAATATCCTAGTACCCTATAACCATCAGAAGTCAATAGATTTCCATCACTATCAAGTGTAAAGGAACCATCTCTTGTATAGTTGATTTGCATTCTTGAGTTAGTTAATGACTCATTGCTTATGTTGTGAGTTCCTGGTTGATGATTCACTTGTATACTGTTGTCTTGGAAAACTGTTGGACCTTTTCCTACCATAAAATAACCTTCACCGTCAAGGGCCACGTCTAAGCTTCTGGAAGTAGATTGCATGTTACCTTGAGAAACTATGGTATCTATACCCGCCAGCTTAACTCCTAATCCTACTTGACTTGGATTAACACCACCTAGATTTGCTGATGGTGACATTGCATTTGTAACACTTTGACTTAGCATATCCTGAAATCTAGCTCTACTTGATTTAAAAGCTGTAGTACCAACATTAGATATATTGTTACCAATAACGTCCATTTTTGTTTGATTAACCTTCATTCCACTTATTCCTGAATAAAGCGATCTTAACATAAAGTTTCCTCCTAATTTTTTATTCTGTTGCCTCACATCCATCCTTCAGTGAAGCTGAGCTTCCTATGTTAAGGTCCAGCTCATTATATAATCACCACACTGTCTATATTTGTGAAGATGTTTTCTTTCATTCTCTCTTCTTCAACAGCAGTGATGACAGTCCTATTTTCTATACTGGTAACCAGTGCCACATCCTTGTATAAAATAAGACAGTTTTTTGCTCCTTTTTCTGCAGCTTTATTTATAATATCATTTATTTTTTCCATGTCCTTGCTGTCTAGCCTTACATTTTTCAGCCTGTCTGCAGCATGTTTAGATATTTTAAAACTTTCACTTTTTGATAACTTTGAATTAAGAATCTCAGCAAAATTTTCTTTACTGTTAATATCTTTTGGCTTTTGGTAATTATTTAAGTTGTCTGCGGGAAAATTACCTATAGGGTATACAACACCATTAATAACCCTGAACGCCATAACTTTTCCTAAGCTTCCTCCACTTTAATAAGTTGAGAATAGGGTAAATCCACTGTATTTTCTGACCCTTGCGGTAGTAAGGTCATCATAATGTTCTGATCTTGTATATATACACCCTTAACGGTTCCCACATAATTGTTGCCCTCTTGATCTGGGCTATTAAATTCCGCCTTTTTGCCTATAAGTGCAGATGCAGTAAGTATCAACATATTTTCATTAACCGCATCTAGCCTGTTGTCTGGCACTTCTATTACTTCTTTAACATCCTCATAAGCAAAATCTTTATAAGTTCTAAATCCATCTTCCTCTACTTCTAAAGTCACCTTTACATTACCAAAATTATTAGTAACAGCCCTTACTATTCCAGCATAGTTATTTCCACTTAAATCTGTTTGGGACACTGTTACTGCCTTTCCAATTATGGAATTAGCCGAGGACATTGTCATAGTAGTATTTAAGTTAGAAATCTGCTCTAAAGATGCAAATTGAGCCATTTGAGAAACAAACTGAGTAGAATCTGGAGCATTTGTTGGGTCTTGGTTTGTAAGTTCAGCTGCCAAAATTCTTAGAAAAGCATTTTTGTCCATTCCTTCACCGGCTTTTACTATTCTAGTACCCTTTTCTGTAGCACGAGCTGCACTGTTAACTCCACTAACATCCATTAAATCACCTCTTTTTATGCCAGCATATTTATCTGGCTATCAATTAAACTTTCAGAATCTTCAGCTATAATTACATCGTCATCCAATGATAGCTTTCTAGCTCTTAGTCCAGTGTTAGAACTATCATTTTGATTTTCTTGCCTTTGGGAACTATCTTTGAAAAAAGTAGTATCTCCTTGATTTATGCTAACATTAATATCTTGTAAACTTACTTCATTGCTAGCCATTGCCTTCTTTATATCTTCTAAGTTGGACATCAATAAGTTATAAGAATCCTTACTATTAGCCTCTATGTTAGCTTTCATTTTGCCACTTTCCATAGTTACAGTAATTAATAATTCTCCAATTTCTTTAGGATTGATACTTACCTTCAATTCTTTTAAACTAGAAGTTTCCATAAACTTAACAGTTTTAATGATGTCATTAACAAAATTTACCTTGCTAACTACTACTTCAGATTGATTTTCATTTGGGCTTTCAGCACTAGTGCTTACTTTTAGATAGTTCATAAAGAGATTGATTTTCCCTTCCCCTTTGTCCTTATCTTCCAAGATTCCTTTAAGGAAAGCCTCTTCTTTTTCTAGTATAGAATTGTTATTTGAAGCATTTTTATCTTCCCTTACAAAGGTCAAATTATTAGTTTCTTTCAAGTTGTTCCCTTCATTAAGAAAACTATTAGCTCTGAACTCATAACTTTGAGAGTTCTTTGCTACTTGTCCACTTACTCTAGCCTTTACTTCTACATTTTCAGTCTTTCTAAGGTCAGTAGGAAGACTTTCTTTAATGTCTAAGATCTTTGCCTCAGCAGTTAATTTCTTAACTGGCTCATCACTTTCCCTGGCCTTTAACAAGGTCTTAATTTCACCTATAAGCCTATTTCTTAAAGTATCTCCTTCAGTAAGGTTAGCTTGTGTAAGTGACTCAACCACACTATTTCCATAGGTGTTATAATCCTTTAATATAAAGTCCTGTCTTTCTACACTTCCCTTAAGATACTCTTGCAAAACTTCTCTTATTTCTACAGGTAGCTTGTCCGTTGATAATATATCACTTACCATTTGTAGCACAGGATTATTGTTGCTGTCAGAAGTTCCTAATACTAGAGGATCTATATCTTGAAAGAATTTATCTCCCATGGTTTCATAGTTTGCGGCAACATAATCAACAGCTCCTGTATCAACCTTGCTATCTTCAGTATTGAGCTTGTAAATCCTTAATAAGGTCTTAATTTCACCTATAAGCCTATTTCTTAAAGTATCTCCTTCAGTAAGGTTAGCTTGTGTAAGTGACTCAACCACACTATTTCCATAGGTGTTATAATCCTTTAATATAAAGTCCTGTCTTTCTACACTTCCCTTAAGATACTCTTGCAAAACTTCTCTTATTTCTACAGGTAGCTTGTCCGTTGATAATATATCACTTACCATTTGTAGCACAGGATTATTGTTGCTGTCAGAAGTTCCTAATACTAGAGGATCTATATCTTGAAAGAATTTATCTCCCATGGTTTCATAGTTTGCGGCAACATAATCAACAGCTCCTGTATCAACCTTGCTATCTTCAGTATTGAGCTTGTAAATCCTTAATAAGGTTAATATTAACTCTTCTATTGTTGAATCTTCTGCTTCTATTACCGTCTTAATTTCTTCCTCTAGCCTTCCACCTACTTTTTCAGTTAATGGTTGATCAACCTTGCTATCCTTACTCTTTTCTTGCTTACTTTGAGAATTCCTTAATGCTTGTTCAAAGCCTTCTAGCTTATCTTTAGGAGGAGCCTCTTTTTTAGCTAAACTTGTATTGGTATTAATAGATTGCTCCACTGCAACAGGCATATTAACTTCCATCTTCTATTTCACCCCCTTTCAGTATTTCTTACATAGGCGTATAAGGCAAACTCATCTAGTTGAGCCTGCTCCTTCCTATCCTCTTCCTTTTTGAATGCTTCATATTTTTTATCTTTGATTATTTCTACAGTCTTTCTCTCAATTTGTTTTGTTTTGAGATCATTCCTGCAGCTATCAACTATTTCATTTTTCTTAACACAATCATCCTGGGCATCATTTATGCTTCGAACTAGTGCATTCATATAATTATTCTTTATCTTTTTCTCTACTACTGAAAGATCAGTGTCTATGGTATTGTATTTATCATACTTTTGTCTTAAGCTATTAAGCTTTGCTTCTGCCTCCATTTGTAGCCTTTGGGCCTCCATGAGCTTAAGTTTTGATTCTTCTTCCTTATCAATTCTAATATCCAGTAGCTTTTGTAACGAGAAACGAAAGGTAGCCATAAGACCCCTCCTTTTTATACAGAAACCATAGTAATCAATCTATTCTTTGAATCTTCAAAAGTAGTATGCTCCTTAATACCCTGCCGCAAATAGTTAATTATATGATCATAGTAAGTTATTGCCTTATCTACTTTTGGGTTAGAACCTTTTACATAGGCCCCTATATTAATCAAATCTTCAGAGTTTTTATAGGTAGAAAGTAGATCCCTTAATTGGGAAGCTGCATTTTTATGTTCATCATCAGCTATTTCCGGCATAAGTCTACTAACACTGTTTAATATATCTATAGCAGGATATTGGTTTTTGTGGGCTAGAGCACGGGATAATACTATATGTCCATCCAGTATACCTCTTACCGCGTCTGCTATAGGCTCATTAAAGTCATCTCCATCTACCAGCACTGTGTAGAAGGCTGTGATAGAGCCCTTATCTGACATTCCTGATCTTTCAAGAAGTCTAGGTAGCTTAGCAAAAACTGAAGGTGTATACCCCTTAGTAGCTGGCGGCTCTCCTATTGCTAGTCCAATTTCTCTTTGTGCCATAGCAAATCTTGTAACAGAATCCATCATTAAGATAACCTTTTTGCCTTGATCTCTAAAGTACTCTGCTATTGCTGTAGCAGTAAAAGCACCCTTTAACCTAACTAAGGCAGATTTATCTGATGTAGCACAAACTACTACGGATTTTTTCATCCCTTCTTCTCCAAGATCCTTTTCAATGAAGTCCAATACCTCTCTTCCTCTTTCCCCTATAAGGGCAATAACATTGACATCAGCTTCAGCATATTTTGCTATCATTCCTAAAGTGGTACTTTTACCAACACCACTACCTGCGAAAATACCAATTCTTTGGCCTTCTCCACAGGTAAGAAATCCATCAATCGCCCTAACTCCTGTAGGAAGTATATCTTTTATTCTTCTTCTTCTTAAAGGGTCTGGAGGGTCTTGATCTAATGGATAGTAAGTTCCAGACTTTAAACTAGACCCTTGCAAAGGTTCCCCTAAACCATCTAAAACCTTTCCTAGTAAATCATCACTGCATTTTACACTTAATAGTCGCCCTTGGGGAACTACCTTGCAACCAGGGGCTATACCACTTAATTCACCAAGAGCCATTAAAATTACATCTTCTTCCTTAAAGCCTACAACTTCACACATTATAGGATTGTTTCTGTCATTATAAATGGTGCATAATTCTCCTACAAAGGCCTTTATACCCTCTACTTCTACTGTTAAACCTATTACCTTCTTTACTTTTCCTTCAGCATATAAAGTTCTACACTCTGATACCGCCTTGTTTAACATATCAAAATCTATTGAAAGCATTTATGCAGCACCTCTCGTCAACTTATATTATTGCCTCTCTAATATTGTCTAAAGCCTCGTCTATATTTATAGTAATTTTGCCATTATTCTTTTCTATAACAGCAGAGCCTTTATCCAGAGAATCGTCCATCAATACAAAAACCTCAGCTTTTAATGCAAATCTTTCTTTCCATTCTAATATTTTAGTCTTTAAATTCTCTATATGTAGAGAATTTGCCTTCACTATAATACTTTTTGCATTCCTAGACTCCTCAATTGCTTCCTCTACCATTTTATCTAGGCCATCTACTTGGCTAACCTCACGGTTTAAAATGTGCTTTGCAATATTAATTGAAAGATTAATTATTTCAGTTTTTTTATCTCTTAAATATAATTCATATTCTTCCTTAGCCTTATTTAATGTTTGTACAGCATTTTCAATAATTTGATTAGCTTCCCCTTTGGCTTTTTGCAAAGCTGCTTCATAGCCATCCTGATAGCCCTTCTTTTGAGCTTCTTGGTAGCCTGCATTATAGGCTTCCTCATAGGCCTGTTGCTGGAGTCTTTCAACTCCTTCTTGTGCTTCTTTAATAATTCTTTCACTTTCTCTTTTTGCATCATTTAAAAGTTGTAAAGATGCATTATAATCAATTGACTTTTCATCGTCATTGTCTAACTTACTAATTGTATTGTTGGTAGGTGAATATTGAGTTATAATTGGTTTACTTCCTTGAGCTACAACCTTTGTATCCTTAATAACCTTAAATGATGATTGCATCTTCTCCACCTCTTGCTATAACAATTTCACCAGCTTCATCCAATCTTCTTATGATACCAACAATACGCTGCTGAGCTTTTTCTACATCCATAAGTCTTACTGGACCTAAGAATTCCATATCTTCCTTTAAGGCTGCAGCAGCTCTCTTAGACTGATTTCTGTAAATAGCATTAGCCACTTCTTCAGAACATCCCTTAAGAGCCATAGCCAATTCCTTGGCATCCATTTCTCGAAGTACTCTTTGGATAGATACATCATCAAGAGTAATAATATCTTCAAATACAAACATAGACTCCTTGATTTTTTCTGCCAATTCTGGGTCTTCTCTTTCCAAGGATTCTGTAATATTCTTTTCAGTTGTCCTATCTACTTGGTTTAATATATCAACCAAAGTATTTACCCCACCTAAAACAGTCATATCAGATTTAACTACTGAAGATAGTTTGCTATCTAATACCTTCTCTATTTCCTTTATAACCATTGGTGAAGTATTACTCATAGATGCTATTCTGTAAGCAACCTCCGATTGAACATCTTCCGGTAGTGCCGATAAAATCTGTCCAGATTTATCAGATTGAAGATAACATAAAATAAGGGCAATAGTTTGAGGATGTTCACTGGAAATAACATTCATCAATTGGTGTGCATCAGCCTTTCTAGCTATAGCAAAGGGCCTATACTGTTGAGTAGCCTCAGTAACCTTGTCTAGGATCTCCTTGGCTCTTTGCTGACCTAATGCTTTACTTAGCAAATTTTTAGCATATTCAAGGCCACCTTCTACAATGTAGTCCTTAGCCTTGTTCATTTCTACAAATTCACTTAATATTTCCTGACGCTGCTCAACTCCTACTCCTGTAATATTAGCTATTTCATAAGTAATCTTTTGAATATCACTTTCAGGAAATCTTTTAATTATTCCAGCGGATGCCTCAGGTCCTAAAGTAATGAATAATATAGCTGCTTTTTGCACTCCAGTAAGTTTATTATTATCCCTAGCCATATCTATCACCTCTCATCTTCTGCTAACCATGACTTTACGATATCCGCCACCTGATCTGGCTTATCTGTTGCATATTTTTTAATTTCTTGTTCCACCTGATAATTTCTATTGTTAACTTCTAAGTCTAAAGGTTCAAACTTAACAGGCTCCTTTTCAGGAGTAGGATCTTCTATAAGCACATCTAATTGTGGTTCCTTGTCTGCCTTATTTTTACGGAATGATCTTATTATAAAGAAAATCAAAAATACAAGACCAATTCCTGCAATTGCAGCAATAATTATTCTTTCTATTAACTTTTGTCTATTAGCTTTAGCCTCTAATTCTTCCATTAATTTTAATTGTTCAGCATATTGCTGCTGTTCAGTATCATCAAAAGGCATGGACACAATGTTTATAACATCTCCTCGGTCCTCATTGAAACCGATAACACCTGCCATTAAATTCTTAACTTCTTCTTTAGTAATTTCATCTAGATCTCCATTTACTATAACTGCAGCTGTTATATTTTCAACCTTCCCTGGTGCACTAATAATAGTTTCTCTAGTTTCTCCTACCTTGTAATTGTTAGTAATATTTTCACTAGAAGAAGTAGTACCGCCATTATCATCTGGTGTAGTATTATTCATATTTCCATCTAGAGGGCTCTGAGAAGGTATGTTACCCCCACTAGAACTATTCTCTCTAATTATTTGCGTGCTTACTTCCACCTTATTGGGGTCATAGGAAATAACAGTCTTTTCCTTAGCATCAAAATCCAATTTGCTATTAACTGTCACATTTACGTTGTTCTTTCCAAAGGCAAGAGAAAGCATCTCCATAGCCGCATCTTCCAAATTTTTATCAAAGGCTCTCTTAGTTTCTTGTTGCTTATCTAGAGATCCAACTAAATGAGATGTATTTTCGTCATCAATTAATCCCTTAGATAAAAGATTTAGCTTATCATCTATTACTTCAATATTTTCTTTTGGCAAATTACCTACACTGCCAGATACTAAAGCCATAATTGACTTGACATTTTCATCTGTTAACTGGGTGCCTGGCTTTAGTTGCAAATAAACCGCCGCTTTTGCTGGTGTTGCTTCCTTTACAAAAACAGATTCCTGAGCAGGAGTTATATGAACTCTAGCATTTTTAATTTGGGAAAAACTCTTTATAGTTCTCTCTAACTCTCCTTGAGTAGCCCTAAGTTTTTTTAGATTAAACTGCTCATTGGTCATACCAAAACTAGAACCTTCATCCATTAATTCGTACCCACTGCTTCCGCCGGTAAGGCTTCCTGCCAATTCCAAACGTAAGGCATCTACTTGTTCCTTTGGTACATATATTGTGTTTCCTTCGATTTTCATCTCTATACTTTGGTCTTCAAGAGCCTGCTTAACCATATTTCCGTCTTCAGAGGACAAATTAGAAAACAGAACACCGTATTTATTTGCTTTAGAGTAGCTTGTATAAAATATAATAAAACCAAGAATTATAGAAAATATTAAAACTAAAGCTATCTTTTGGCCCACACTCATAGACTTTACTTTATCTTTTATTTTCGTAAATACTTCTGATAGCTTACCCATTATTCTCTGCACTCCTCACTACAACTGCATTCTATTTATCTCTTGATATGCCTCCACCAGCTTATTTCTAACCTCCACAGCCAACTGTAAAGACATTTTCGCCTCTCCAGTTATAAGCATTAACTCATGTATATCAATATCCTCTCCGCTTATAAAAGCCTCAGTGGCTACATCTGCCGCAACCTGCTTCTCGTTCACTTCATCTAACTTTTCTTTAAGCGTGTCCATAAAACTTACGGAACTAGAATTTGACTCTTCAATATTTTTGTCTTTGTTCTCATTTACAGAAAGCAGAGATAATCTACTTTGTAAATAGTCATTTACCTTCATTTATATCCTCCTATTTACCTATTTCCAAAGCCTTAGAAAACATAGCTTTAGTATTATTCATAACGTTAATATTTGCTTCATAGGATCTAGTAGCAGCAATCATATCTGCCATTTCATTTAATATATTAACATTAGGCATAAGAACATATCCTTCCTCATCGGCGTCTGGATGAGAAGGGTCATAAACTCTTCTGAGATCTGATTGGTCTTCAACTATACCAACTGCCTTTACGCCTAAAAACTGTCTTCCTCTTTCATTCTCAGAAGCTATAGCCTTATTAAGATTCTCTTGAAAAACAGCTATTTTTCGAACATAAGGTTTACCGTCCTCACCTCTAGTAGTTGATACATTGGCAATATTTGAAGCTATCGTATCCATTCTAAGTCTTTCTGCGGATAAACCACTAGCACTAATTCTTAAAGTACTAAATGCTTTCATTTATTTACTACCTCCCCCCACCAGTAATAACATACCGTGTCATAGATAATTTGGAATTGGCTTGAGTTATTAAGGCATTATACAACAAAGTATTAGCTGCCTGATTGCTCATCTCGCTTTCAATATCTACATTGTTGCCATCTTCTCTCATGCTGGTAGACTTATCTTGTTTAATTTTAATTTTCCCAGCTACATTTTCACCATCCAAATGTAGGTCATCACTTTTTTCCAACTGAACTGAATTCATAGTATTCTTCAATGTCTCTTCGAAGGACACATAATACTTCTTGTATCCCTTTGTATTCACATTAGCTATATTGTTAGCAATTACTCTACTTCTCAAGGAGCTGGCATTCAAACCTTGTTTAATAAGATTGTAAACCTTATTATCGTATGACATATTACTCATAACTATTTAACTCTCCCTTAAATTTTTAGTTAATTTTTTTATCTTAAAAATCAATTTACTTATATATTACATTAAATATTAAATTTTGTACATATTTTTAGCGAATTATGACCTTTAATTTATCTGTCTATTATCCCATGATTTTCTGCAACCTATAGAAATTCCGTTCTTTCTTTACAAGGTTTCCAAAAATAACACATTATCATAGCTATTATAAGACATTCTTCTTCTTTTTTCTAGGCTTTTGTGAAATTTTTCATAACTTTATGGAAAATATAATGAAACATATCAAAATCTGTCGAACTTTTACAATTAAAAAAACTCATAAACAAATCAAAACCTGATTTATTTATGAGTTCCTTTTACTATTTTACATTTTCAAGTATTCTTAATATTTCTTTAGGGAAATTGTTGGATTGAACCATCATAGCGTTACCTGCTTCAACTAAAATATTTGCTCTAGCTAATTCCATCATCTCGTAAGCTACATCTGCATCCCTTAAATTACTTTCAGCTCCTTTTATTGATATCTCTATACCAGCTATGTTGCTATACAAACTTTCAAATTTATTTTGTAAGGCACCATACTTACTTCTAACTGATGTTACCATTTCTAAAGCATTATCTACTGTAGACATGGTCTTTTTTCTGCCTTCTTCTGTTGTTATATCTATATCTTTAAGCTTATCCCCAGCTGCAGCTCCTCCAAGCATATTAGATGTAAGGTTATACTTTGGTATAGGAACTGTTTCACCAACATTAGCTCCCCCTGCCATCTTAATATAAGTTGGTAGGTTATTGTCTGTAACGTCTTCATCCTTAATAAGTTTAACTCCATTAAAGTCACAATTATTTGTAGCGTCATCTAAACCCTTAGTTAACTCTTCTATTTCTAACTGAATTGCTTCCCTAGCCTCAGGATTAGCAGCTCCCCCAGCTTGGACTGTAAGCTCTTTTATTCTTTGAAGCATTGATGAAATAGAGCCTAAAGCTCCATCAACAGTATTAAGCATACTCATACCATCCTGGGCATTTCTAGCAGCCATCTGTAAACCTCTAATCTGCATTCTCATACTTTCGCTCTTGGCTAAGTTATTTGGATTTTCCTTGGCGCTATTTACTTTATATCCACTAGAAATATTATGTATGGCAACACTTTGTTTTCTATAATTGCCTACTTGATTCCTATATATATTTAATGATGCTAAATTTTGATTTAATCGCATTTCACCAACTCCAAAAAAATGTATTTGCTTTATTATCGTCAAAAATTAAAAATACTTAATAGATAGGCAGATAATTTTTTATGAAATTTACTAAGGAGCTTAACTTTATTCTTTAATTTAGCTTATAGCTTGCCTGCTACTGTTAGGAATAAACTGAATGTTATCTGCTTCAATCTCTGTCACAAATTTTCTAATTCCTTGGCTATCTTCAAAGCATCTGCTAATTACTTTGCCTGATACGCTTATCATTTTACCCTTGCTTAGGTACTGGCATAGCCTTTCGCCATGGTTAAGCCAATAGACTACAGAAATAAAATAAGCATCTTCAATTTCCTTTTGGATCATGTAATTTTTCTTTACTGCCAGATTAAACCTTATGCAACCTCTCTCTCTATCCACCATAGGAAAATATTTTGCATCTGCAGTTAATCTGCCTATTAGTACTACTTTATTCATTTTTTATACCTCCTACCTGAATTTATTAAGGATTATATCCAAAAGTATGTTTTATATTCAGGTGGAGTATAATTTATTTTAATTGGTTTTTTGCTACTTCTAACGCTGCCTCTATGACCTTATCCATATCATAATATTTATATTGACCTAATCTTCCTCCAAAGATAATATTACTTTCCTTAGAAGCTAATTCAGAATATCTTTTAAAAAGGTCATTATTTTTCTGGTCATTAACAGGATAGTATGGTTCAATACCTGGTTGCCAGTCTGCAGGGTATTCATGGGTAATTACAGTTTTACTTTGCTTTCCAAATTCAAAGTGTTTATGCTCAATAATTCTAGTATAGGTCACATCTGCAGCAGTATAATTTACAACTGCATTTCCTTGATAGTTTTCCTCATCAAGTAATTGAGTATCAAATTTAAGGCTTCTGTATTCAAGTTCACCAAAACAATAATCATAATACTCATCTATTGGACCAGTATATAGGATTTTATTTGCAATTTCCTTATTTTCTTTTATGAAATCAAAGTAATTTGTATTAAGCAGCACATCTACACCAACTAGCATTTTTTCTATTATCTTTGTATATCCTCCTATAGGAATCCCCTGATAAGGATCATTAAAATAGTTGTTGTTATAGGTAAATCGCACTGGCAACCTTCTAATTATAAAGGCTGGAAGTTCTTCACATCTTCTGCCCCATTGCTTTTCAGTATAACCTTTAATAAGCTTTTCATATATATCCTTACCTACTAGACTAATTGCCTGCTCCTCAAGATTTTTAGGCTCTGATATCCCCGCTTCAGAAATCTGTTTTTCAATAATTCTTTTAGCTTCAAATGGAGTTTTTATACCCCATAATTTACTGAAGGTATTCATATTAAAAGGTAAATTATAAAGCTCTTCATTATAAACTGCTATAGGGGAATTAATAAAATTATTAAATTCAGCAAACTGATTAATATAATCCCAAACATATTTATTGGATGTATGGAAAATATGAGCACCATATGTATGGACATTAATCCCTTCAATATTTTCCGTATAAATATTTCCACCAATATGATTTCGTTTTTCTATAACAAGACAGCTTTTTCCTTTCTTTTTAGCCTCATAAGCGAAAACACTGCCAAATAAACCTGCACCAACTATAAGATAATCATACTTTTTCATCTTTTATCTCCTTTGTTTATAACCATTATTTAAATCTTAAATTAACTTTCTATTTTTTTAGAAAAATATTTTCCTATATCAGCAATAAACTTAAGAACAGCAGCTTTCATTTCATCAGGAAAAGCTGTAAGTACTGGTGCAGTTTCAAAACTCAAAACCTTATTATATTTTATTTTTTTCAATCCCCTAATAAATCCGTCCCAATCAGTTGAAGCCTTGTTTTCTCGGTTTTTAGTAAAGGTGAATGGTATTTGGTGAAGATCACCTATTCCATCATTATCGTGAATGTGAAGTACCTTCAAACGGCTACCAAGAGTTGTAATGAAATCCTCAAAATCCATTCCTAGAAGATTTGCATGACCTGTATCAAAGCAAAAACCTAGAACTTCAGCACCATGCTTATAATTGAATCTATCAATACGTTCAGCAGCCTTAGCTGCATTACAGCATGGGCCCTCCACAATATGACCGCCTATACTTGTATAAATATTTTCTATACAGATTGTGATTTTCATTTCCTTTGCTAAAGGTGTTATTGAATCAAGAAACCTTTCTGTATATTTCCATTCCTCTTCCTCAGAACCTAAATTTCTGGCCAGTTTTAAACCGTGAACCACTATATTAGGACACTCCATGAACTTACAAATTCTCATACTTTTAGGTGCAACATTATTTAGTAAATAATCATTAATCTCATTACTACCGTTAGGTACATATACCGGATAAGGCATATGCATCTGATTTATAGTTATTCCTGCTGCTTTAGCCCCCTCTTTATGAGGAGTGAAAAAATCCTCAAGTTCTCTGTCCGATTTATTAAAGAAGTCATTTAATTCAAATTTATACAGGGAAGTATTCAATAGATAAGAATTAAGGCTAAAATCTCCACATGTAAAACCTGATTCTTTCATAAGCTGGAAGCCTTCTTCAGGATTGCTGTCATTAACTATATTTTTCGTTTGTACTCCAATTTGAAGCATAAAATCACATCCTTTCCAGCCTATTAAAATAATAGGACGGTAGATATTCATCATTGAAGAACTCAATACTGTTTTTTACACCTAAATCTCTAAGCTGCTTTTCAATTTCACGATAGTATATATTACATATAAATATGCCCCAATCTGAAGGTATACTTTTTAGTTCCTCTGGGGCTTTTACCTCCAAGCCGCAGAAGTTAGTTCCCCATAACTTTGGATTATTATCACAAGTAAACTTTGGAGGATATTTTTCACCATAACATTTCATATAATTACGGCACATATTTCCTGCTCCGAAAAGCACAATTGATTTATATTTTTTAAGTTGTTCTTCAATTCTTATCTGCCAACTGAAATATTCAGCAGTAGCCTTTGCAAGAGATAGGAGCTGAGGTCTAAGCATAGGTGAAAAAGCAGCTGCAGTATCTTCAATATCTAGAATCAATCCACCATTAAAGGAAATTTCCCGTAGCCCACGAATGAGGCTTAACCAATCAGTCTGAGATTGTCGATGATTTACTGCAGTAAATGGAAGCATAGAGACATCATCACGTCCGTAACCATCTCGTAATATCACAACCTTTATACGATTATTAAGGGTTACGGCGTAGTCCTGCATGTTCTGACCACATAAATTACAAGTCCCTGTATTCATGCAAATACCAAACCGTTCTTCTCCTGCAATTTCATTAAGTTTATCTATCCAATCAGAGGTCTCCTTTTCATCGGAGCATATTCCTCTTATAATTCGTCCGTTGTAGTTACTGTATTGATTTTCAAGCAGAATTATCACATTTTTTTCTTTAGCTATTGGTATTAACTTAGTATAATATTCTCGGTTTAATTCCCATTGATTAGCAGAATTCAATGATGAAGTAATTGGAGGAACAACAACATATTTGCATTTTGCTTCACTACTGATTTTTATAGATTCCTCCGCTAACCTCTGCTGAAATTCAAATAACCCTATTTCTTTTTTATGATCTATAAGTTTCGGTGAGCGGAAAACTCCTACGCAAACATCAGCCTCATGACATTTACTGATAAGTACCCTACAGGCATCGGAAAAATCTTTAAGATTCTCCTCCATACCCTTCTGGTATATATGTTTCAAATCTATAAAAACATATTCAAAACCTGAATTTTTAATATCAGTTACTCCCTGAACAGGCCTGTTATAATCTGTGATGCCCGCCAAGTTACATATAATCTTCATACTTCACCTCTTGAAAGTTCTATTCGTACATGTTGATATGATTTTTTATTACCTTTTGTAACATACTTGAGCTTGTGCTTTCTGTGTATGGAAAAAACTCAAGGTCAGAACCTAAAGAACGAAGCTTTTTTTGAAGGGTCATCCAATAAGCTTCCCCCATATGGTCACTGCCAGAAAATAAACAACCATAACGTAGCTCTTTCCATGCATCAATTTTATTTGTATTATGTTTGTCAACAGGAATTGCCCTATCAACATATTTGCACTGCCTTACAATTTCAATTCTTTCCTCGAAGGGAATAAAAGGAGTTTTAAACTTCTCCTTTTCAATAATTTCATCAGTTAATACTCCTGCAATCAAGTAATGGCAACGTTCCTTACATCTCTTTAATAGATTAAGATGACCAATATGAAATAAGTCAAAAGCTCCAGTTACATAACCAATGTTATATTTACCATCAGTCTTTGTATCTGTTAAAGCCAAGGACAATAAATCATCAATATTTCTATCAAATATTCTGTAGCTGCTCTCATTTATACCCATAGAATTTAGTTGCTCAATTATTGGCTCGTAATTTGCAATTGCTATAATAATTCTATATGTACCATAGATTAGACTCCGAATTTCTTCTGGTGATTTTATAGCTATACCACGTTTTTCTTTTCCCCACTTTTCCCTGTCATTATCAATAATAAAATCAACTTTGTATCTCTCTCCATACTTATCTAGGAAATTATCTGCATATTTTCCCGCACCAAAAAGAATAAGTTTCTTATCATCTAGTCCTTGCAACGAATCATAGAGCTTAATTGTGCTATCACTACTCATTTTTATTCCCCTCCTATTGCTTCTTAAAATATTTACATTGTCATCCTCCCATATAAAACGTCCTAAATATTTATCTTCATTTATTAACTCTCTGCAAAAATCTTTTTCTACTTTCACATAATAATGCCATAAACCTTTTAAATTATATCTAGTCTGTATTTCTTCAAATGATATTAATTTTCGAATTTGGGGAATAAAATTATAAACATCATTTACAGCTCGGAACATTACATACCCTGCAGGACAATTATCCATAGTATATTCTTGATCAAAAAATAAAAGGTCTCCGTCTACAAATAAGCAATTTACGGGAATCATTTCAATATAGGCTTTTTTTAGAACTGGCCCCCAATTTACATTTGAAGCTAACCTTGATAAACAGTTTTCAGAGGTATAATCTGACGACTTTAGTATATAGTCATATAACAAATCCATACATCTCAAGATTTCCTGTCTATCCCCATCATTAACTAACTTCCTAATATGATTTGATAATGTTGGTGATTCTATTCTATCCATTATTGCAATATTGTTTGCAATGGATATCTTAAGTGAAGGTACATTTTTCAGAAGCTGCTCATCTGCATTTCTTTTTAAAGTTTCAAGCCAAGAAATTCCTTCATCATAAATAGGCAGCTTTCTTACTTTACCATCACTGCAGATATTTGTGGCAAAGGCTCTGCTACGACTTCTTTCTGAAGAAATAGCAGAGTATACAACATTACAAAGTTCTACATTGTTACCACACTCAACTATAAAATGATTTGAAAAAGTAGTTAGTACATTATTATGGGCAAAAATCTCAAATAACTTTCTTTCACTTAAAATTCTTTCATAATTTCTTGCAACATATACTTTTATTCTCTCTATAATTTCCTCTCTTGGTTGGTATTCATCTGTATATATTAGTTGAACATTTCTATAATCAGGCAGTGGATAATAAAGCTTTATACAGTTAAAGCTCAAATCTTCAAGAAAACTTAACAGTTCATTGCGACTAAAACGGTATATTGCAGAGAAATTATCAGTTATACCCTCAAAAGATAAACCAGATTTACCATCTCTTTCTCCACAGAAAAACCGGATACCTATACGGTTAGGGATTATAGCAAGAATTTTACCATCTGTTGTAAGTAGTCTTTTCATTGCTATAAAATATTTCTCGTAATCATTCTTACTTAAGAAATCTATACTTTCATCAACTGCCCATATAATATAATCAAAGCTTTGGTCAGCTCGCTTTTGATATTCTAAAATATCAGAGTTAAGAACATTAATATTTTTAACATTACAAAAACGTTTCTTCGTAAAACGGGCACGATAACCATCCTTTTCCACCACTACAACATTCTTGCATCTTCTACTGATGGTACCTAAAAAAGCTCCGAATTGACCACCTACTAACAATATATCTGCAGTGTTTTCAAAATGATACCATGCAAACAAACCATTTGGAATATCACTCAAATAACGAGAAATCTCTAAACGAGTATCCTTTCTTATAACATCTATGTAATTATTATCTACATGCATGCTTATATATTTTCCGATATCAGCATCTATTGCACTTGAAGGACAAGGAAAACCGTTCATAACAACCTATCTCCCATTCAGTATATTTATGATAAGTATTTCAATTATCTAAAAGCATTAAAACATCAATTTCTTCATTAAAAATATATATATCATCTTCTCTAATTCCTTTTTGC